>Ga0081539_10000653_pt1 | contig 69747 bp, 59 predicted proteins | sample TabmetS4T2R2_FD_71023 | JGI IMG/M metagenome (GOLD analysis project Ga0081539, IMG submission 71023) | Tabebuia heterophylla rhizosphere microbial communities from the University of Puerto Rico - S4T2R2 | ecosystem: Host-associated > Plants > Roots > Rhizosphere ...
CTTCCCGCTCACCGGTCGCGGCTGGGGGTACGGCATGGCCGTCAGCGTCACACCCGACGAGGTCTCGCAGCCGGGCCGCTACGGCTGGGAGGGTGGCTACGGCACCAGCTGGTTCAACGACCCGCACCGCGACCTGACCGCGATCGCCCTGACGCAGACCATCGACTTCTGGTTCAACGGCTACTACGAGGAGTTCCAGCGATTGGCCGCGGCGGTCGACACTCCGCGGTAGGGCAGGCGTCACGGCTTGCGACCGACACTTCGGAAGGCGTCGACGTCCTTCGCGTCGTCGCCGGGGTCCGGGCGCCCGCGTGGATGGCAACGGTGCTGCGTCCAGTAGAAGGCTTCCTGGCCGGACGGCAGGTAGAACCGGCCGCTGGAGCGCCCTCGTAGTTGCCGCGGACGTCGTTGACCTAGGAGTGAACAGTCCTCACCTGCCGCTCAGACGTCGCACTGCCCTGATCGCGAGCCGCCGTATCCGCCCATGCGGGGGCACCCACACCGCTCAACACCACAGCCGTGGCCGCGACTACCGGACCGTATGTGAAGAATTCCCCAGATAAGCCGAAGACGTCAAACCGCGTGACCGCATCCTGGCCGTTGGGGGCTGCGGCTGGGCTTGGGCGTCCTCGGCCCGAGGGGTCAGATGAACAGCGGTGTCGGGTTCAGCTCCTCGTACGGTGTCGGTGTCGGGAGCCTGCCAAGCCGCACTGGGACGTCGAACAGGCGGCCAGGGGCATATCGCGCCCAGAAGCTGCGCATGCCGGGCACGATCACCTTCACCACCGGCAGCCCGATATCCGGCCTGGTCTGGTCCAGTACGAACACCTCGAGTCCCAGCGACTCCACTCGGCGCCGGACCTCGTCGACGTCGTCGAGCAGGTCCGAGGTGGCGGAGTAGGAGTAGTCGGCCGGTGTCCTGGGGCGGATCCCCGGATCGGCAACCAGGTAGGGCTGGTTGCCGATGGTGGCGTTCCGCCACCAGTTCACCGGTTCCGGTTCGGTCCAGCCGTACCGGCGGTCCGGTCCTAGATCGCACACCACCGGCATCAGCTGGTTCATCTCGGTCAACGCCCGACGCAGTGCCACTCGCGGGTCCAGATGCGCGCCGAACCCGAACATGATGTCCTCGTGTTCGCCGTCGACCCGTCTGGACAACGCGGTCATCGCTGGAATCCTGGAGTCGGCGGTGACATCCAGAACCCACACCTCGCGATCAAGTCCTGTGTAGACATTTCGGAGCTCGTCGAGCCATGGGTCGGCGAAGCTGTCCAGGTCGACCGCGGGCTGCCGGGTCCGGTTATACCACCAGATCGCGACCGCGTCGCGTTCGACCAGCTCCAGAAGTCCCTGCAGGACAGCGTCTTCCAGGCTGCTGCCGGCAGCGTTGCCGTTGGAGTCGGCGTACAGCGAGACCGTGCCGTCCTCCGGCGGGGCACCGTAGTACAACAACGCGGTGGGCAGTAGTCGCTGCCGCTCGTTCGTCAGCGACCACACCGGTGTCCAGTCGAGCACCGCGTCGTCGTCGAACGGATCCGGCACGTGCTGGAACGAGGAATGCGAGGCGTTCCAGGACGACCTGCCCGGATACTGCTGTTCGGCGAACAACTGGCAGGTCGCTGGGTGGATGGCCCGCTCACCCAGCGACCGGAAGCTGCCGCGAACCCGTTCCTCGTCACCGTGGAAGAATCCCGAATGTCGTTCGAGCGCCTCACACAGCGCACTCACCTTGCCATGCAAGGGGGTCACCCCTTTGCCGCCGTTCTCCACCCGCGGCCCGGCGGTCACGTCGAACAGCGCGTGACCGGCCACGGCGACGTTCGGGCCGGCCTGGAAGGAGTTGAAGAAGGCCGGCCCCCGGCTGGTCCGGGTGATCTCCTTGACCACCCCGGTCACCGGGCTGATCAGATGCTGGTACCGGTCGAGAACCTCCTGCGGTGGCTGGGTCCGGTGCCCGCCCGCGTTGTCCGACGACTTCGGCTTGCTGGTCAGAATCACCGGACGCCGGGCCTGGCCCCGAAGGTGCGTGGGATCGCCACACTGTTCGCACTGTGGCCGCCGGCGGAACTCATGATGCCGTGTCCGCAGGTCGAGGCTGTCGAGGGTCAGTACACCGCGCTGGCCGGGATAGCGGTAGCCGGCCAGCCATTTCGTGGCTTCCAGTGCCATCAGGTTGGCCGCCATCGTCTCCAGCGCCGGGACGGACGCGACCGGGCGGGCAACGGGGCCGACACGCCCCAACTTCGCCTGCACGTGGGCCTCCGCCTCGCGGTGCGCCCACAGCCGGTACGTCAGGCAGTGCCAGCAACCCAGCCCGGGTGCGTCGAACACGGGACCCAACCACACCTGTGCGCCCGCCAGTTTGGCGAGCAGCCACGGGCGCCGGGCGGCACGATGTGCGGCATCGATGTCCGCCAGCTCCGAGGACAGGTAGTCCTCGCACAGCACCACCGACAAGTCGACCGGATCGTCGCCTGGGCCGACCCGCGCGGCCATTCCGGCTTCCTTCAGCGCGGCCAACGCGGGTAAGGGATCCACGGTGCCGGTCGCGATCAACCGGACTCGCTTGTGCGTCGTGTTCGCGACCGCGGCGGTGGCGTCCGTGCCGGCCGCCTCCCAGTAGGCCCTGGTCCGCTCCTGCGCGCCGGAGCCGGGCGGAGCCCCCAGCGCGACCAACCCGGCTTCGTCGAGCCGGGCGATGAACTTGCCTACCTGCTCCGGAGCGACGCCGGCGGGGGCATCTCGCAGTACGGTTTCCAGGTCACGGCTGCCGTCCAACAATGGTGCGAGTGCCTCCGCGTCAGAACCCTTCAACGCGGTCACACCGCGTTCCGAGAAGAGGTAGACCGCTTCGCCACTGACCACTTCGACACGTAGGTGACGCTTGAACCTCACCACCGGCCCCGTCGGCGCGCCCGGGTCAGTCATCCTCGCGTCGGCTCTACTTCTCTGCCACGACAACGAGGTTGAACGTCTGGCACAAGATGGCGAACGTGTCCTCACGGTTTCGCCACTGGTCGAACTCGTCGATCACGAGGTCGGTGTCGGCCGAGGTCAGACCTCGCGCGGTGAACAAGGACTCCAACGCGTCGGCCACGGTCGCGGTGTTGTTCATAGTGTCGATCACAACATCCCCAATCATTTAATTCCCCACAGAAACCCCTTCGACGGTACGTGAGGCCGTCCATCACGTCCAGCCTTGAACAATTCGCGGGACGATCGGTGTGATTTCTGGGCGTTCCAATGCCGGGTCCGCTATTGCGGTCGGAGGTTGGACTTGCCGAGCGGCGCGGACGGGGGTGACCCAGACGGCATTGTCGGTTGCTGGGTGTAGCGAGTCGGGAAAGACGAGCTTGGTTCTGTTGACAACCCGAGATCTGAGATTTCGCTCCCTACCGAGCAGTATCGAGCACTTGCGCACCTGGTGTTAACATGCCACTTCCACGAGTCCGCCGCCCGTCCTCCGTCCCCCCGCGCTCAAGTCCTCCCTCGTCGTCTGATTCCGCGGAAACCAGCGCGGTCGGTCGATCGGCATCGTTACCTGTTTGGTGGGCGCTCGCGTTGAACGTGGCGGATCCACTGGTCGCGGGGAGTAACATCTCCGCAGGAGCGCCGATGAGCGCAACCCACACCGGCACATCGAGAAGCAAAGCACAATGCCGACGACGAATCCCAACCATCTGCGGAGTGGTGTGGTCAGGAACATTGGCATGGCGGCAATCGAAGCCAACAACAAACTGCACCCACCTGCCCGCCGACGAGCGCTTTTCGCCAGTCGATGCAGCTTGTAAGACTTGACGCCGAATGGGAAGAAATACCCATGCGTTCGGTCATAGAGCGGAGCATCCAGCCCGTGGTCGGGCTTCAGGCGTACTTGTTGCCATCCCTCTCCGTCGGAGAGGTATACCGCCTGATCCTGGCCGCTGATACGGAAGACACAAAACTGGTCGCCGATTCCGGCAGGCTTGCCTTTGAGCGCCCTTGGCAAGCGTCGTCCTCTCGGCTGTGGTAGGTCGGACAGCTTCACTCCGAAGTCGGGTGTGGGCATCGTCTCGTCCACAGCGAAGAACTGCGAGTACCGGCAGAAGTCACCCAACAGCGAGCGACGACGGGCCATGACCCGAGCCGACAACCGTGATCAACACTGGAGCCCACCGGACGAGGTCGATTGTCAGACAGCTCGTCTGCGTGTTCAGGCCCCGACGCGGTGGCTTCCGGGCATACCGCTCTCGTTCGACACATAGGTGCGGAAGCGGTCGGCGAAGCGCTGTGTCCGCACCATCTCGCCAGGAGGCACGTTGCCAGGCTCCTCCTGCATCGCGCGTTGCAGCGGGCCAAGCAGTTGGGTGAACAGCTGCTCGGACGCGTTCTGGTCCCAAATGACCTTGAGCATCCGCTGGCAGTCGCGCTCGGCGTGCTTGTTGTGAGTCACTGCCCCGGTGCCTAGCAGGAGCCATTTGGCTGCGGCCAGCAGGTGGTATCGGCCCGGACCGTACTCCTTGTCGATGCGACGGTTGCGGATCAGCCACTCCAACCGGTACCAGGCCGCCGCAGCGGTGTAGTAGAAGACGGGCTGGTGGCCTTCCTTGTACAGCTCCTGGCCACGGGCTCGGAGCAAGGACGTGTAGTGCCCGAGGCGCGCGGGTTCGTCCAGGAACATGGCCAGATATGCCCGGGTCAGGTGGGTTCGTCCAATGACACGGGTCTTCTCGATGTCCTTGCGGTCGCTGTACTGCTTGGACCTGCGTTCGTAGTACAGCTTGCAGTTCTTGTCCCTGCCGTGCTCGAAGTACTCCTCGAGCCGCCGGTGGAAGTCCTCCCGTACCGAGAGGTCCTCCTCGCTGACGACCGTCTGGCGGTTGGTGGCCGACACGATCCCGCTGATCACGTTCTCGTTCTGCGTGTGCACGATCCGAACTGTGACGTGCACGGCGTCGGTGAGGTGCTCGCGCTCGTCGAACAGCACGTGGCAGGTCTGACAGCCGTTGACTATCTGGAAGTCGTCCAGGTGGACGTCGTCGCCGACCACCTTCATGTCCCGCGTCACGATGGTGATGCCGTTGTTGAACACGGCGAACCGTTGCCGTGCCGCTGGATCGCGCAGCGTGGCGCGGATCTCGGCGTTGACGCCCGCGTAGCCCTGGAAGTCACGAACGTTCTCGTAGAAGAGGGTCTTGCGCAGTCGTCCGGAGTCGTCTGTGAGGACGTGCTGCACGAGGTCAGCTGCCGAGACGAGACCGTGCACGGCCTGCTCTACCTCCGGGGTCTTCGGCATGAAGACCTTCTTGGGCATGGACAGCAGGGCTTTCGCCTTGGTCGTCGCCCGGCGGTAGAGCACCCGGAGGTCCTTCTGCGTGACGCAGTCGAACTCGACGGTCTCGAACCTGCCGAGGTCGGCCAGCAGGTTCCGCGCGGACTGCGTCTTCTGCAGGACCATGTCGGCCACCTGCGTACCCGTGGTGACGTACCGGATGCACAGCCGCGGCAGAGTGCCGGACAGCTTGCCGATGTTGGCATACACCGCGTCCAGGCACTCCTGCATGTTCTTGACGTCCGGAGATGCGGCATAGGGCAGTGGACCCGGTCCCAGCACGTGGTTCAGGTTCTCGGCCAGGTCGGAGATGACCTTGGTTTCGAAGCTGCTCGACGTCTTCGCCTGCACGATCACGACGTCGACCCCCATCAGCTTGGGCGCTGACTTGACTGCTTCGTGAACATCCGCCGCGTCACGGTACAGGGCACCGTTGACAAGGATGGCGAATGCGTCGATACCGAGGTCGTTGCCCCCGCCCATGCGGAACGCGTCCGGGTTGAACTCGTCCTCGTAGAACGAGTTCAGCACGCAGTACGCGGCGAACGCCTCGAATGCCTCACTCTCCGGTAGCTTGCCGAGGCCTTGGACCTCCTGGAACTCCTGCAGCAGTCCCTTGATCACGACGTCCACTGTGGATCATCCTTCCGGCCGGAGCGGGCACGCGCCACGACCTCCTCGACGGTCAACGCGCTGGATGGGTGATGGCTCAGGCACATCGGCGTCGTGATCTTGCGGAACGGTGTGCCCTCGGTGACCCCGTAGAACTCACCGGCATGCAGTCGCGAGATGTCCAGCACCGAACTGCCGCGTGCCGCCGCCATCTCCTTGGCCGCCGCCACCTGCGCCGGGCTGTTGATGAACCCGAAGAACTGGGTCGCGGAGTTGCCGACGATCCGGTTGTGGATTCCTCGCGGCGCCTGCGTGGCGAACACGAGTCCGAGACCGTACTTGCGGGCCTGCGACGCGAGCGCGAGCGTGCTCGCCGTGCACGCTGTCATCGAGCCGGACGGCGCCAGCGTCTGCGCCTCGTCCATCACGAACAGCCCGCCCAGTGGCCGGTCGTTCGCGGGATGCTTCTTGATCCACGCGAACAGGGCCATCTGGAGCTGGTTCACGAAGCTCTGCCGTTGCTGATCTGTCGGCAGTCCGATCAGGCTGATCACCGACACGCGAGCCTTCTTCCCCGCCGGCGGGGTCAGCAGGACACCTGGGTCCAGTGGCGTGCCAGCACCGCCGAACAGCGGATCGTTGATCATCGCGGCCGTCAGGGTCTGGGACATCTCCTCGGCCATGGACCGAGCCTTGGTGAGCGACACCGCGTCGTCCGGCAGGTCGGCCAGCAGTTCCAGGAACGAGGAGAGATCGCCGCCGCCCTCTCTGGCAAAGGCCATCAGTGCCTCCCGCAGCACCGCACGGGCCTGCTCGGCTTTCGCTGTGGCGCCGTCCGCTCTTGCCCGCGGGGCGAGCGTCGCGACCGCTGTGTCGAGCGCCTGCCCGAACTCGTCCCGGTCACCGGTGAGGGCCGCGAGATCTGGCAGTGGCTGGAAGCTCAGTGGGCGTCCCGCTTCGCGGCGAGGTGTCCAGATGACGACGTCGGTGTCGGCGAGGTACTGTGACGCCCTGGCCTCATCGCCCTCACCCCAGGTCGCGGGCGGTGCCGGCCACGCGTCTCCCAACCTGGCCAGGTCGTTGTTGGGATCCAACACGATCGACGACACGCCGCGCAGTGCGCACTCCTCGACGAGACGGCGGATGAGCACTGTCTTCCCGGAGCCCGATCCGGCGAAGATCGCGGTGTGCTTGCGCAGTAGGAGAAGCGGCAGTTCGAACTGGCTACCGTCGTCGGCGACCGTGCCTGCCGGGAGCAGATCCATTCGACTGGTGGACTGATCATCTGCGGACGGCCAGGCTGCTGCGTCGGGGTCGCTGTCCGGCCAGGCGAACGTGGCAGGCGGCGGTGTGGCAGCGGGAGGTGGGTCGAACTGCCGAGGCTGGTCGTCAGGCTTGCCGAAGACGGTGCGGAGCAAGGACGTGTCGCTTGCCGGTTGACGTTCCCGCAGCCACGCCGCGAGCCCCGGCGGCTTCTCCGCGGACAGCTGCGCCAGCGCGTCGAAGACCTTGAAGTCGTCGAGTTGCAGGTCCTCGATCAGGACTCCGCCCGCGTCGCGGAACTTCCTGAGCAACTTGGTCGTCGCGGGGGTGCCGGTCTTCCAGGTGCCTGACCGCAGCAGGAAGGCCTTGCGCTTGGGCACGTCCGGGTCGAGACCGGACATGTAGTGCAGCCGTTCGATACGGTTCTGGGCATACCTGTGGCTCGACGAGCCGATGGCGCGGAACGACCAGTGGATCTCGTCCTCGCGCTCGTCGTCCAGCACCTGATGCATCCGCGCGTGCAGTGCCGGGTTGGCACCCGAGAGCGGGTCGAAGGAGATCCGGTGCTCGTCGTATCCCTGCTCGACGACGTACGCGCGCAGCCCGGCTTCCAGAAGCACGGGCATCGATACGTCTTCTGTGTCCTTGTCGAACGCCCTACGCGGATCGGCTCGGCGCAGGAGCTCTACGAACCGGCTGTCCACAGCTGACAGGTCGACCGCGGGCTCGTCCTCGGGAGGGTCGGGACGGCCCGCTGTCACGACGTGTTCGAGCGCACTGAGCTCGGTCACCTCGTCGTTCTTCAGGCAGGACTGCACGTGCTTGTCGATGCGCTCGAACAGCCGCCGCGGCGTGTAGTGCACCGCGCTGTCGAAGGCCTCCGGCCGGATTGGCCACGTCGGATACGGCGCCGGGAAGCGGATCTCGTCGAACCGTTCGGTGAACCGTTTGGCCACGAGCGCACGAGCGACGGTCGCCGAGGGGACCACACCCAGTGGTGCCACGTCACGGAACCGCTCGATCGCGGACTTGACCGAGCTGTTGGAGATCCCGTCCCACGTGTGCGGCTGGCAGGAGACGACCGTGACGGTCCTGCTCATCGTCTCCCGCAGGTCCATCAGGCCGACGGCGACCCGATCGAGCACGTGTGCGCCGGTGGCGTCCAGCGGGGTGCCTGTCGCCGACGTCGACTGGGAGATCAACGTGTCGATCTGGTCGACGGCGATCACGCTCGGCCCGGTGAGCGAGACGATCCGGGAGATCTCCTCGACGACCTGCTGCGCCGGCTTCGGGTCGGGGTGGATGCCCCACTCCATCCGCTCGCCGGGCATTCCCTCGTTCGCCGACGTCAGGAACGCTTCGCCGACCTCCTGCGCGATCGGGTCGGGGGAGGCGAGCAGCACCAACGCGCGCGCCGTGTGCCTGCAGTCGTGACCCCATGACACCGCTTTGCGCAGTGCCGCGGCGACCTGGTCGAGCGTGCCTCGCGTCGGGGTGGCGTCTCCACGCATGCGGGTGCATGTGTCCGGGGTGAGGCCGAGGACCTCGCCGAGTCTGCGCAGCATCTCGGTCAGCTGATTGGTGCCCGACGTCGTGTTGTGGAAGAGGCCAGTGCGGATGGCGTGCACGATGTTCTGCCAGAAGTCCTTGCCGCTCACCAGGCTCACGAGGAAGAAATAGCCGCCCTGCTCCTGCACCTCCGCCCGCGCTGCCGAAAGCAGATGAGTCTTGCCGGTTCCGTGCTGTCCGAGGACGACGACGCCGAGAGAACCGCGCCGGTGGTACGCCTCGTCGAACCCTCTGAGCACCGTGTCCAGAGCAGCGGCGTTGAGTCCGTCGATGTGGGCTACCGGCGGCAGCCAGACGTCGTCGCTTCGCGGCGCCCAGTCGAAGCGCAGGCTGTTGAGAGCGTGGCGCTCGGCGTCGTCCATGCCGTGCCGCCCTTACACAGATCGAATGGACAGCAGGTGTTTGTCCTCACCGCCGACATGGATCGCGGCCGCACGATCTGCGGCAGTGAGGGCCTTCTGGTTGACCTCGGGGATCAGGAACACGTTTTCGTGCAGGTCGAGCCGGAGCAGCGCGTCGTCGAACTCTTGGCGAGATACGTTGGGCAACGCGTTTCGCATATGCACGAGCCCAACCCACGCACCGGGCTGCGATGCAAGCCCGTCATAGGCCGCCTTCAACTTGTCGTCAGCAGGTTGGCCAGCGTTGACTGCGGCGACCTCACCCTCAGGTTTGGCTTCCGGGGCGAAGAAGTCGGCCAAGGTCAGGCCGGTGGTCGTCAGGTACTGGTCGAGAGAGCGCAGCACACCGAAGAGAACCCGGTAGGCTTTGTGCGCCCCGGCCGGCGGCGGAGCAGCCAGTTCCTTCCGGCATCGAGCCCAGCCCGCATCCTTCAGGTCGTGGACAAAGCCAATGCGCGGCTTCTGCGTCGCCTTGAGATATCCATTTTCGACGAGTCGGACCCGGACCTTCTTTTCAATCGTGAATCCGTAACGTTCGCGAATTTCCGTATTGCTGATCTCTTCTTTGGAGAAGGTCATCAGGGCCAGTAGCGCCGATCGTTCAGGAATGCCCAGTTGGACGTCCGACATGCCGTGATCTCCAGATGATCGACAGTTGTCACCTCAGCCGTGCGGTGCAGCGCTGGTCACCATAATCACCTAGCTGATCGCCGCGACCCCCAGTCGATCCTGGAATGTCCAGTTTCTGTCCAATCCTGTCCGGACCGTTCGACCCGACCACGCACTTGTCCGCGCCGTTCATCTGGTGATCGAGAAGGTTCGGGTGCCGTCGGGCTGTGGGGTGACGGCGTCGACCCAGGCGACGTGGCCGTACGTCGGGTCGGCGCCCTGTACGCCAGGTTCGAAGACGACGACCGAGCGGGGCTCGGCGTCGAGGACGACCGTCCAGCCGTAGCCGGGGGCGGTGTCGTTCCCTTCAGCGGCGTTGCCGCTGAAGACCGGCCACATCCCGGTGGCCTTGTGGAACTTCTCGTAGGCGCCGTAGGTGCGACCCCGAGGTTGTGGTCGGTCGTCTGCCCGACGGTCCGGTCCATCGCGACCGCCGTCGCGGCGGGGAGGGCGACGGCCCGCGGTTCGGCGGCCGCCGTGGCGGGCGCCGCGGTGAGGCCGATGCCCAGGACGGCGACGAGAAGGCCGTGGAGGGCGAGCCGCCGCGGGTCTGTGAGGGTGGTGCGCACTGTGTGCTTCTTTCGTGAGGTGCTGACCGTTCCCACGGAACCCACCGCGCCGCGACGGGCGGCAACGTGTCGCCCAGCTCATCGAGATCCAACAAGGCGACGGGGCCACGCGCCAGGCCGAGCCCGCCATACACCGCCCGCACGATCGGGTCGAGGTCCTGCGGCGGCGGCTGGCCGGTCAGCTTGAGCCCGCGCCCCCGGACTCGCCGCGCGAGGCCTTCGTCCATAAGCACACGCATGGCCCCGCCGATCGCGCCCCGCGGCCCCCGCCACGCATAGGCCAGCTCGACGGTGGTGAAGTCCGCCGGATCACGCCGCGACCACGGCGATGTCAGTACGGCCACCGCCCCGACGAGCAGCAACGGTGCTGTTGACCTACCGCGGCACACGCACCGGCAAGATACGCAAGACACCGGTGATGCGCGTCGAACACGAGGGCCAGTACGCGGCCGTCGCGTCCAAGGGCGGTGAGCCGGCCAACCCACACTGGTACCGCAGCGTACTGGCCGAGCCGATCGTCGAACTCCAGGACGGGACGGTGACTCGCGAATACCGCGCCCGCGAGGTCACTGGGGCGGAGAAAAAGAAGTGGTGGCAACGAGCAGTCGACGCGTTCCCGGACTACGCGTCCTACCAACGCAAAACCGACCGCGAGATCCCGCTCCTCGTACTCGAACCCACGGGCCGCCTGGGCGGCACGCTGGGACGGGGTACCGCCGAGCAGTAGCCACAGCACCTCGTCCAGACTGGCGCGGTCGCCCCGGTACTCACGCTCGCCGCGATGGCGACCGCGCCGTGGCGTGCCGGCCGGAAGGCTCCGCGTACCAACGGCGACCGGTGATCAACGCCGAACCGCCGTGCCAGCACGCGACCGCCCGCCACGGAGTTCCGCGCGATCGGGGCAGACGGTGAGGAGCCGGCGCTCGGCAATGCGGTCACGCGCGAACCGCAACGGCCGCGCCGAATACGAGAGAAGGATCGCCGGTAGTTGCCGAGTCAATTAGGTAATTGTTGGCTCAATCTCTCTGGCGTCAGGCGATTCCTCGTCCTTGGTGACGTATACAGTATCCGCACCCAGCGGGACCCCCAGCGCGGCGCCCGCCAGGCCTGCTGCCCACGAGAGCCCATGACGTTTATGCAGCTGGCGATAGGCGTCCATGAACGCAACTTCATCGGGAGTCGGTCTCCGCCTGGGTTTCACCGCGTCCACTCCTGGCTACAGAGATACGTGGGATGATGGAGCTACCGTTGCCCCCCGGCGAGCAAAGGTTCCCGTGATCGGGATAGAGCCCAAGTCGGGTGAGTCAGAGCGCTGCTACTTACTCAGCCGCTTCGGCTGGTCACGGACACAGTTATACTACGACCGGCAGTTCCTGTCGATTATCACAATCCGGGAGCTGCCAAATTTGCGCCCGGTGGACGATGCGGTGGAAACCCGTGACCCGCGGTCAGTGGGCTGGCGGTCTGGTTGCGGGAGGCTGGTTTGGTCGGGGTCTCGTCGCGTCCTATGCTCTCTCGGTTGTAGGCCAGCGAGCCTGAGTGCAAACGTATGCTGTCGATTCTTCGGCGCTCATGACTGGTAGAGAATCGTATTGCGTCGCGAACGACGGATCCTGCATCTCTACACAGCTCAGGCAGGTCAGCGGCACCGAGCGGATGCGCGACGACGTGGGTGACGCGCTGGCTGGTGGCGGCCGCCGCCACGATGTGCCGCCACGGTTCTTCAGCCCGAGTCGTGGTGGTACGTGCGGTTGAGCGGCACGCCCTGCCGCCACTGGAGGGACAGGGCGGCGGCGAGGTCCTTCTCGGCGCCGAGGTCGTCTGGCAGCGGCAGGTGCGCGGCCTTGAACAGCTCGAACCGGCACAGGTCGAAGGCCACCACGAGGGACTCGCCGTAGGCCGTCGCGGTGCGGATCGCGCCGAGGTAGGCGAGTTGGCCCACCGCGAGCGGGACCAGGGCGAGCAGCAGCCACCACCCGCTGTGCCACAGCAGGACGACCGACACGACGGCGGTGACCGCACCGGTCACCGTGAGGCGGGCGCAGGTGTCGAGCATGTCGCGCCGGGCGTCGACGATCACGCGCACCTGGTCGGTGAGCAGTGGGTAGAGCCGCGGCCATGCCACGACGCCATCCCACCCGTACCCGGCGCCCGCGCGGTGTTCGGCGGCGGCGAGCGCGTTGCCGAGGCCGGTGGCGCGAACGAGGTCGGCGGGCGGGTACCGGCGGCGCAGCTCCGCACCCGCGACGCCCGCGGCCACGACCCGCGCCCGGGTCGGCTCGTCCGGGCCGGTCAGTTCGGCGCGTCGTGCGAGGCGGTCGCGGCGCAACAGCTGGAACCGGCGCAGCAGGGCCGTCACCGCGCCGAGGTACTCCGGCCAGTAACCCTCGAGCAGGCGGACCATCGACAGCTGCAACGGCATCGTCACGACCGCCGACAGCGTCAGCGCCAGAGCGAGCGCGACGAGCTCACCCGCGCCGAGACCGCTCACCGTTCGCCACGCCGCAGGCCAGCGCAGCGGCCCCGGCGCGCCGGCCCACACCAGGAGCAGCACGAACGTCGCCGCCGCCAGCGACGGCAGGTAGCTCACCGTCGAGAACCGCGCGGACTGCCCGCCACCGAGCGGCGCGCCGAGGTCGGTGATCACGAGAGCGCCCGCATCGGTCCGTGCCCGTTGGGGCAGCTCGGCGGCTCGGCCATGTCCAGGTGCACCCGGTAGGCCTTGCTGTCACATTCGGCGCACCCGAAGCGAAGGAGGGTGTACCGGGTGGACTCGCCAGGAAGGGTCGCCCCGTCCCCGTCCCCGACGAGCCGCGTTTCCGCCCTGCCGAGCCGGGTGAGGCGCCGGCGGCTGGTCACCCCGACCTCCGTCCCACCGACCCGCAGCACCAGCACCTGGTCGGCGGGACACGCGTCGAACACGGTCTGGGCCGCGACGGCGGCGGTCACCGGATCGGTCCGCTCGGGCAGGTCCAGAATGGCCGCGCCGTCCGCGACCGCCTCGGGGTCGACCAGGACCTGGTAGAGCCATGGCTCGGAGGGCATGTCGTCGAAGGGTACCGGTGGAGGTCGGGGATGAGCGCCGAGAAGCTGGTCGACGCGCTGTACGGGCGGGTCGACGCCTTCTTCGAGCACGAGGATGTGGCCGCGGTCATGGCACCCGAGGCGCTGGCGCAGGCCGGAAAGCTCGAACGGGTGAGTCCCGCCGATCCGGCCGCCCGTTCGGCCGTGGCCTGGTTGTACTGGGCGCGTTACTTCGCCGGGGATGCCGAGGTCGCCACCGTGTCGGCGTTCCTGGACCGCTTTCTCGCGTTGCGGGCCGACCACCCGGACGCGCTGCCCCCGTACCTGTCGGAGACGCTCGACGAACTCGAGGCCCCCAGCCCTGACCCGCAGGCGGACATCGAGCTCCTCTACAGCCTCGCCGGGGCGTTCGCCCGGCGGTTCGGCGCGGGGGAGAACCAGTCGGACATCGACCGCGCGGTGGCGGCGATGCGGCTGTGTGTCGCCCGATCAGGGGAAAGTTCGGTGCCTCGGGCGGTGCTCCTGTGCCTGCTGGGCAGCTATCTGACCCAGCGGTACCGCCTTGTGGGCGACACCGAGGACAGTGCCGAGGCCGAACGGTTGCTGGACGAGGCGCTCGCCACGATGCCGGAGGACCTCCCCTTCGCGGCCACGGTCCTGATGGACCAGGTGAACCTGCGGATGTGGCGGTACAACCACGAGCCCACCCCAGCCCACGTGGATGACTTCGTCGCGGCGATGTGGCGGACCATCACCGAGCTGCCCGAGGACGAACCGATCCGGCGGCAGACCGCCGAGCTCGCGGCCGCCCTGGTGTTCGACCTGGCCGACCACCTCGGCCCGGAGGACCTGGACCGCGCCATCGCGATCCACCGGCTCGGCGCGCTGGCCGCCGAGCCCGCCGACGAGGTCCACGGGTACTCGCTGTTCCAGCTGGCGAGCGCGTTGTCGTTGCGCGGCAACCAGGGTGTGGCCACCGCCGACTTCGACGAGGCCGTCCCGCTGTTCCGCCGGGCGGCCGAGGTGACGGACGGACCACTGCGGGCGCTGTCACACTCCATGCTCGGCAACACCCTGCTCGGCCGGCACGAGCGCACGGGGGAGCCGGACGACCTGCGGGCCGCGCTCGACGCGTTTCACGCGGCGTTCGACACCGAGGTGGCCGACCAGGACCTGGTGCGGCAGTTCCGGACCAACCTGGCCAGTGGTCTGCTGACCGCGTACGACCTCGGGGCCGAGGACGCGCTGGCCGAGGCCATCCAGCTTCTGCACACGGCCGTCGACGCCGACGACGTGCTCGTGCGGGCCCGGGCCCAGGGCCTGCTCGGCAAGGCCTACGGAACGCGGTTCCGGCAGACCGCCGACCGTGCCGCCCTGGACGAGGCGGTGCGCTGGCACCGGTCGGCGGTCGAGGCGGACTGGCCGGAGGACTACGGCGTCGACCACCTGAACAACCTGGCGGCCGTCCTCGACCAGCGCGCGGAACTTCTCGGCACCGAGGAGGACTTGGACGAGGCGATCGAGCTCTACCGGGTCGCCGCCGGCGCCCGAGCCCCTCTCCCCGAACGGCTGATGGCGGCGGGCAACCTGGCCGAGGCCTACCTGACCCGCTACCAGCGCCGCGGTGACCCCGCCGACGCCGAGGAAGCACTGCGCATCGCGCGGGAGACCGCGCGGGACGAGCTGCCGTCGGGGATGGCACCGGCCCAGCTGGCCACCCTGGGCGCGATGCTGGTCGCGGCCTACGAGATGTCGGGTTCCGTCGCCGACCTCGACGCGGCGGTCAGCGCGATCCGCCGCGCGCTCGACCTGTACCCGGACAGCCATCGCCGGCGTCCGGACGTGCTCAACCAACTGGCCAACGTCCTCGTGACCCGCTACGAGCTGGCCGGCGCGGCCCAGGACGTCGTGGACGCCGTCGACACCTTCCACGAGGCACTCGCCGCGACCGCACCGGACGCGTTCGGACGCGCGGACGGTCTCATCAGCCTGTGCAACGCCCTCGAGCACCTGTTCCGGCTCACCCACGAGGTCGAGCACATCAACGAGGCGATCGAGGCCGGGCTGGCCGGTGTCGAGGCGGCCAGCCCGGGGAACGCGAAGGTCTCGGGCCTGACCAACCTCGGCAAGGCCTACCGGAGCCGGCACGAGTTCCTCGGCGATCCCGCCGACCTGGACCACGCCATCGAGGCGCAGCGTGCCGCGCTGGACTCCGCCGGCCCGGACAACCCCCGCCGTTCGCGGTACCTGTCGAACCTCGGTGGCCTGCTGGCCGAGCGCGGCGGTGACGATCTCGACGAAGCCGTCACGCTCCTGCGCGAGTGCGCGGCACGCACCACGGCAGGCGACTCCCGCCGCGCCATGCACCTGTACAACCTCGGCGTCGTGCTCCACCGCCGGCACCGGGCGACGCAGGCGGCCCAGGACCGTGCGGACGCGGTGGAGGCGTTGTCGGCGGCCACCGCGAGCAGCAGCTCACCGGTACATCCGCGGATCATCGCCGCGCGGATGTGGGCCGAGCTGGTCGCGGAAACGGATCCGTCCGGGGCGCTCGCCGCCTACGAACAGGCCGTGGCCCTGCTGCCGGTGCTCGCGTGGCACGGCCTCGACCGGGCGGACCAGGAACGCCGGCTGGTCGAGCTGGTCGGCATCGCCTCGGACGCGGCCACCACCGCGGTCGCGGCCGGCCGGCCGCAGCGGGCACTCGAACTCCTCGAACAAGGCCGGTCCGTGCTGTGGTCGCAGCTGCTCGACCTCCGCACCGACCTGGCGGCGGTGCGGCCGGACCTGGCGCGGCGGCTGGAGGACCTGCGTACCGCCATCGAACAACCGGCCGCGGCGGACGCCGACCCGACACCGGCCGCCCGCGACCGCAGGATGGTGCTGGCCCGGCAGTGGGACGAGGCGCTCGCGGAGATCCGGCGACTACCGGGGTTCGCCGACTTCCTGCTGCCGCCGTCCGTGGCCGAGCTGCTCGCCGTGGCCGAGGCCGGCCCGGTGGTCGTCGTCAACATGAGCCCGGCGCGGTGCGACGCGCTGGTCGTCACCGCCGACGGCGTCACCGTCGTGCCGCTGCCGGACCTGGCCACGCGGCAGGCCACCGAGCAGGCGGACCGGCTGCTCGCCGCGGTCCAGGCGGCGCACGACCTGTCCGGTGTCGTCGCGCACAACGTCGTGCTGAACGACGTGCTGGCGTGGCTGTGGCGGACGGTCGCGGCGCCCGTGCTGGCGCGGCTGGGCGCGGTCCGCCGCGTGTGGTGGTGCCCGACCGGAGCCATGAGCCGGCTGCCACTGCACGCCGCGGGGATCCCCGGCACGACGTCGTCCGTGCCCGACCGCACGGTGTCCTCGTACACACCGACCCTGCGCGCACTGGCCCTGGCACGCGAACACGGCTCGACGGCGAACCCCCGAATGCTGGTCGTCGCCGTGCCGAACACGCCGGGCGCACCCCACCTCGACGTCGAACCGGAGATCGCCCTCCTGACCGACCTCGCCCTGCCCGGCCACACGGTCCTGTCCGACGCCGACGCCGACCACGCGCACGTGACCGCCGAACTGCCGCGGCACCGGTACGTGCACTTCGCCTGCCACGGCAGGGAGATACCGCTGCGACCGTCATCATCCGGCCTGGTCCTGCACGACGCGACCCTGACCGTCCTCGACGTGTCCACCCTCCGCCTGGCCGGCGACCTCGCCTACCTGTCCGCCTGCGACACAGCGGCGAGCGGCGACCTACCCGACGAGTCCCTCCACATCGCGGCGGCCCTCAACCTGGCGGGTTACCGGCACGTGGTCGCGACCCTGTGGCCCATCTACGACGCCACCGCCGCACAGGTCGCCCGCCACTTCTACGAACACCTGGCAACCGGTACCTCCCTGGCCACCGACCACGCCGCCGAGGCCCTGCACGCCGCCGTCACGACGATCCGCAACGGCGCGGACACGGCAATGCCCGCGATCTGGGTCCCGTACATCCACGTCGGCCCCTGACCCGGCGACCGGCGAGGGCTACTACTGCGATGAGACGACCGGCTCGACCTGGGCGGCGTCCAACATCCAGATCAGGTTCGGCACGACGTGGCGGCCCGTGCAACCGGTACACCGAGCCGAGGTTGATCAACGCGTGGCCACGCGCGGTCTGGTCAGCGCGTCCGGGTAGTGGCCGCCGTCGAGGTACCGGTACAGACTTGCGGCCAGCCGCTCGGTGTGCGCCGGCCAGCCGTGGCGGGCGGTGTGGTCGATCACCGCGACCAGTGTCGGCAGCTCGGCGTCGAGCCATGCCCTGGCCGCGACCGCGTCGGCGAACGCCGGCAGCGACGTGACCGGCTGGTCGGTCGTGGGGTGCCGGGCGGACGGCTCCAGCACCCGCGCCGCCGCGCCGGCCGCGGCCACGAAGTAGTCGAACAGCCGGGCCAGCGCGGCGCGCTGGTCGGCGGGGTCGCCACGCTGGACGGCGTACGCGCGCAGCAGGTCGTGGATCCCGTACCGGTCGGGCCCCGCCGGCCGGATGAGATGGGCTCGGGACAGCGCCGCGAGCAGCCGGCGGGCGTCCGCCAGCCCGGTGCCGAACAGTGCGGCGGCGCTGTAGGGGTCCAGCTCGTCGCCGGGGTGCAGCGCGAACAACCGGAAGGCCCGCGCCACGTCCGCGGGCAGGCACCGGTAGGACCACGAGAACACGGCCCGCACCTTGGTGTGGTGGTCCGAACCGGCGTCGAGCAGGTTCAGCCGGCCGTGCCGGTCCGCCAGGTCGTCCACCAGCTCGGGCAACGAGGCGCCGCCGTGGGTGACGGCCAGCTCGGCGGCCACCCGCAGGGCCAGCGGCAGCCGCGCGCACTGTGCGGCCAGGGTGGCCGTCGCCGACGGCTCGGCGCCCGGCCCGATCAGCCTGCGCAGCAACGTGACGGCGTCGTCGAGCGGCAGCAGGTCCAGCTCGAGCCGCCTGGCGCCGTGCCGGGAGACCAGCCCGGCGAGGCTGTCCCGGCTGGTGACCACGACCGCGCAGGAGGCGGTCCCGGGCAGCAGTGGCCGTACCTGCTCGACCGTGGCCGCGTTGTCCAGCACGACCAGCGTCCGCCGGCCGGCGAGCTCGGTGCGGTAGCGGGCGGCCCGGTCCTCGACGTCGAGCGGTACGTGCCACTCGGGCACACCGAGCGCGCCGAGGAACCGGGTCAGCGCGTCGCCCGCGGACATGGGCCGGCCGACGTCGAAGCCACGCAGGTCGACGTACAGCTGCCCGTCGGGGAAGCGGCCGCGCACCCGGTGCGCCCAGTGCACCACCAGCGCGGTCTTGCCGACCCCGGCGGTGCCCGAGACCACGGAGACCGGCACCGTGTCCTGCGGTGCGACGAGCGAGTCCAGTGCGCCGAGCTGCGCGCCGCGCCCGGTGAAGTCCGGCACGTCGGCCGGCAGCTGCGCCGGCACCGCGTGCGCCGGCACCGGCTCATGCGGCGGCTTCCTTCCCTGCAGCAGCGCGAGGTACGCCTCGGACAGCGCCGGACCCGGGTCGACGCCGAGCTCCGCGGCCAGCCGGTCGCGGACCGCCCGGTAGATCGCGAACGCCTCGGACCGCTGCCCGATGGCCAGGTGGGCGCGGATCAGCAGTGCCTGCAGGGCCTCGTTCAACGGCTGGGTGGCGACCGCCTCGCCGAGCACGGCCACCGCCTCCCCCGCGTCGCCGACGGCGATCAGGGCGTCGCCGTACCGGACCAGGGTGGCCTGCCGCTCGGCGACCAGCGACGTCACCTTCGGATGTCCGGCCAGGAAAGGGATGTCGCAGAACGGCGCACCCCGCCACATGGCCAGGCTCTCGCCGAGCAGGGCCGCCGTGCGGTGCGACTCGCCGCCGCACTGCCCCGCGGACGCGACCAGCCGCCGGAACCGGAGGACATCGATGTCGTCGGGCGGAAGGCGCAGGGCGTAGCCGTCGCCCACCATGGGCAGGATCGCGCTCTTGGCCCGGACCTGCCGGTCCGGCTCGAGCAACCGGCGGAGCTGCTTGACGTAGGTCTGGATCGTGTTGGCCGCGGTCGGCGGTGGCCGGTCGGACCACAACGCGTCGACCAGCTCGGCCCGCGACAGCGGCTGACCGCCCGCCAACGCCAGCAGTCCCAGCACCGCGCGCTGCTGTGGTGGCCCGAGACCGACCTGGTCGTCCACCCGCCACACGGAGATCGGCCCCAGCACCGCGATTCGAACGGACATCTCGGCCCTCGCGTTCGATCGACGCCGGGCCTCATTCAACTGGTGGTCTGGCCACCGGGGCCATCCCGCGTTCGCCGTAACTCGTCTCCGCTGGCCGGATGCACACCGGATGGTCCGTCAACGGCGAAAAGGGGTGGGGCGCCGCACGCCGCGGCGCCCCACGTTCTGCTCAGGCGAAAACAGTCAGCACGACTATCGAGTAACCCACCGTGGCGTGTTCTGCGTTGGCGGCGAGGAACGCCGACTCGCCGAAGACGACATAGGGCGAGAACGGGATCGGACCGCCGTTGTCGTACCAGAACCACGCGAAGGCCGGCAGGAACAGCGGCGTGGCCTGGGCGGGCCAGAGCACGTCACCCGGGTAGAACAGGGCACCGGCTTCCGCGATGACGCATCCGGTGTTCGGGGTGTCGGTGTACCCGATGTGGTAGTTGCCGTCGAGATAACCGGGGAAGCTGGTCAGGATCAGCGGGTCGGGCGCGATCGTCAGCGGGCATTCCGGGGCCTGTTGAACGGCCGCGGTGGTCGCGTCCACCTGCCGGTACCCGGATGGCACGGTGAACAGCTCCGCCGGGACGGCCTTGGTCCGGATGTCGGTGTAGGTCCTGGTGTACGAAGCGCCAGAGGCCTCGACGACCCGGATCTGGACGGCCAGTTGGATGTCCCTGGCGAGCCAGGTGGTCACTTCCCTGGAGACCGGCGCGGCGTTCTCGCGGGGCGTGGTCACGGTGTAGGAACGCCCCTCGGCCTTCACGTTCCCGAACGAGGCCGTGCCGAGGCTCTGGTAGCCGGAGCTGAGTTTCTCGGGGCTGGCCTTCGCTGGTCCGGTTGCCGGAGGCCGGCTCGGCTTTTCGGGCGCGGACGTCTTCGTGTATGTGCCGGCCTGGGTGTCCATCCGCACGGACGAGCCGGCGACCGGGTCGTCGATCGTCACGACCGACCCGCTCTCGTGGCGGGTGCGGCCGTGGGTGTCGCGGTAGAACCGGCTCTGCTCCTGCGTGGTGTGCACCAGCCCGTCCGCGCCGACGGACGACCGGCTGATGTGCTCGACCGCGCTCAACGCGGCCGGCGCGGATCCGGGTGGCCGCGCCTGGTCCGCGGCCGGCCCGGCACTGGCCTGCACCGGCGCGACGAACAGCGCTCCGACCAAGCCGATGGTGAGCGCCGTGGCCAGTCTTCTTCGTCTCATCAGACCCTCCTCGTGGTCAGCGACGCCCCAACCATCGACACCCCAACTGAATGGCGACTGGATGGCCACTGACTGAGGAGGACGTGGGTCACCGCACCTGGAGCCCGCGAGCAGCTACGGTAGGGAACCGGTACGTCACGACCTGTGAAAGGAATGGGTTCCCATGGCTGGAACACTCCGCGGGCTCGCTGCCTGCCTGGTCGCCGGTACCGCCTTCTTCGCCGCACCACCCGCGAGTGCCGCCGACACGACCGTCACCTACACGCCGTCGGCGGAGAACTTCGCCAACCCGGAGCGGGGGCTGTACCACCACACCGGGGACTGCGACAAACAGGCTTTCGACGTCGCCGTGCTGCGCGACTACCGCACACAGCAGGGCATCACGCTCGTGATGTGCGTGTTCTACCTGGCGGAGTTCAGATCCGCGCCGATCAGCCAGGCCGCGCTGGCCCACCTGCAGCGGCAGTTCGACGCCGCACGCACGGCCGGCGTCAAGCTGATCCTGCGTTTCGCGTACACCGCGAGCACGGACGGCGCCGACGCCCCCAAGGACCGCGTACTGGCCCACCTCGACCAGCTCGCCCCGGCCCTGAACGCCAACAGCGATGTGATCCACCTGATGCAGGCGGGGTTCATCGGCGCCTGGGGCGAGGGGTACTACACGCAGAACTTCGGCAACGCGGGCGTGATCAGCGCGACCGACTGGATGAACCGGAAAGCCGTCACCGACAAGATCCTCAGCGTCCTGCCGGCGACGCGGATGGTCCAGCTGCGGACGCCGAAGTTCAAACGGACCATGTACAGCACCAGCCCACTCTCCCCCGGCGACGCGTACAACGGCACGGCCCTGGCACGGCTGGGCCACCACAACGACTGTTTCCTGGCCAGCCCGGACGACTTCGGCACCTACGAGAACCCGTCCGTCGAGTACCCGTACCTCACCGCGGAAACGACCTACCTCGCCATGGGCGGCGAGACCTGCGCACCCAACCCACCCCGCTCCAGCTGCCCCACGGCCACCAGCGAACTGAGCCGCTTCCACTGGACCTACCTCAACACCGACTACCACACCGGCGTGCTGGACAGCTGGCGCGCCGAAGGCTGCATGGCCGACGTGACCCGTCGCCTCGGCTACCGGTTCACCCTGCGGACCGGCACTTTCCCCGGCGCGGCAACGCGTGGCGGCCAGTTGCGCGCCAGCATCACCCTGACCAACGACGGCTGGGCCGCCGCGATCAACCCGCGCGGCGCCGCTCTCGTCCTCCGCGACACAGCCACCGGCACGTACTACTGGTTCACCCTCGACGCCGACCCCCGCAGCTGGCTCCCGGGCAGCACCACGACGATCAACCCCGCGGTCACGTTGCCCACCGACATGCCAGCGGGCACCTACGCCCTGCTGCTCGTCCTGCCGGACAACCAGTTGGCGTCCCGGCCCGAATACTCGATCAGGTTCGGCAACGAGAACGTGTGGGAAGCGACGACAGGCTTCAACAACCTCCGCCACACCGTCACCGTCTCCTGATGGACGACTGCCACGCCCGTCGCACGGCTCATCCCTGGCTTGCCTCGACGACGTGGCCCCGCCGGACGAGCAGCCGGATCCGGTTCGGCCGCAGGTCCAGTGTCAGCGAGGGGTTCTCGTCGACGCGGACGACCTCCACCGCGAAGCCGGCGCCCTCGCACCGGCGGCGTGCGTCGTCCGTCAGCAGGCCCACCAGCTCGGCCAGGTCGAAGGGCGGCTCACGTGTCATGGGATTCCTCGGCGGCGAGAGCCGGGCGGCCGACCGCCGCCCGGCCAGCGCGACTCACCTGGTCTGCGGCGTCATGGTCAACGCCTGGGCCATCCCCTCGATGTTCGTGTGGAAGACGACGGAATAGCATGGCCGGGCAGGGTCCGGGTACGCGTCGGGTGAGCAGCCCATCGCGCTTTCGAGGAGACCGGCGACGATCGTCCCCGACGCGATGACACCGAACGAACCGAACGTGTAGCTCGCGCCACCGCTGTCACCCGGGCCGGCGCTGCCGTAGGTGTGGAAGTGGTAGGACTCGGTGATGTAACCCGGTCCTCTCCCGTCGATGTAGGTGTCCGTCTGCACCACCACGTTGTCGCACACCTCCCCGCTCAACCCACCGCTGTCACAGGCGTACTCGCCGACCAGCGGGTCGTACCAGTCCTCGACCCAGTACCCGGAGCCGCTCTGCCAGCCCCCGTTGTACACGACCGGCCCGTAGTCCTTGCCGGCGCCGACGAGCAGCATCCCGTCGGTGATGTAGTCACGGCGCGACTGGTACCCGTAGATCTGGTTCCGGTACGGGTCGCCCCACGCGTTGGTCGGGCCGGGCCCCTCGCAGTGCGCCGCGGTGGTGATCCCCTCGTTCCCGGCCGGCTGCAGGGTCACGGAGAAACCGGTCGAGCAGAGGTCACCCGTGTCGTGGTTGATGATCAACGTGCCGCCGGAGTACGGCATGCCGTCGGCGTCGCGCCGCAGCGGCACGAAGCCGCCCTTCGCCGGTACGACGCGCACCGGCACCGTGCCGGTGATCGCCTTCTCGCCGGCCTTCGTCTCGTCGACCCGGACGTCCAGGCCCCGGTAGTCCGCGCTCGGCCCGGCGGAGACCACCTGCGGGTACTCGGCCGAGATCCGCTTCGCCTCGGCGCGCAGCGTGTCGAGCGAGTACGGCACCTGGACGAACTCGATGCCGCCCGCCGCCTTCGCACGGACGTCCCCCGGCAGCTCACCGTGCCAGAACACCGTGACGTCGCCGGTCTTCGCGTCGACCGACGCCTGGACGAACCCGCCCGGGTGCGCCCGTTCGGCAAGGACCCGCACGTCATGCACGGCGGTCTTCGCGGCGAGCGCCCGCACCGCCGCGGCGGTGTGCGGCGGTGCCTCGATCGACGTGGCGGCGGTTCCCCCGCCCGGCGGCGCGGCTGTCTCCGTGGCGGCCGCGGTCGGCGACCAAGCCGCCGTCGCGGCCACCAGCGACACAAGGGCGACCGACAGCCGCACCCCCTGTCTCCTCAGCATTCGTTTGGACATGGCACTCCCCAAGTACTTTGTCCGCGGTGGCGATCCCGGGAGGGACGCATGTCCTGCCTACCGCCGCCGAATTGTTCAGTCCCGGCGGCGGACCGCTGAACGACAATCGGCGAACAACGGGTGACCATCGGCGTGCGAAGTACGATTCCGGACTGCTGGTATGGGGCGACACAGCTGCATCGAGAGGGTGAACGATGACCGCGGCCGAGAAGTCTCGGACAGTCCTGCCGCCGGCCGACGATGACCATGCGCTGGTCCGTCTGGCGGCCGCTCTTGAAGGACCGCACGTCGCGCTGGTCGGGCTCGACGGGGTGTCGACGCCGCTGCCGGAGGCCGTCCGTCAGGTGCTCAAGGGCGTGGTCGACGCCATGTCGCGCGGCCTCGCCGTCAGCACCACCGCGCACAACACCCAGCTCACCGTGCAGGAGACTGCCGAACTTCTCGGCATTCAGCGGCCGAGGCTGGTTCGGCTCCTTGATCTCGGCGTGATTCCCTTCGAGCATCGACGCGGGCAGCGGGTGGTCAGGCTCGCCGACGTCCTCGACTACCAGGAACGTGTTCGGGCCACGCGAGATGACCTGGACGGACGGCCAGGACGGCACAGCTGACACAGTCGACGGGTTCACCGAGTCCCGTTAGGGAGGCGTTGCCGTGGCTGCCGCTCTGCGCATGCTGGCCGGCTTGCGTGGCGCGGCCTTGGCTCACCTGGGCGTGGTGCTGAACGCGAGACCGTAGGCGTCGTCGGTGCGGTTCTTCACGCAGCCGATGGCCGTGGTTTCGCCGTCGTCGGTGGTGCAGGACCAGCCGTCGGACAGGGTGGTGCCGTTCAGGGCGGCGCCGCGTTCGGGCGCTGGGATCTTCAGGTACTCGTCGAGGACGTTGAAGGCTTCCGTGCAGCCCACCAGGCCGTCCGCGGCGGGTTGGGCGGTCAGGGTGTGCTTCTTGCCGTCCACGTCGACCTCGCCGCAGTCGACTGGCGCGGCGTCGGACTCCTCGTCGTTGGTCGCGAACTTGACGTCGACGGTCGCACCGGTCGCGTCGCTGGCCGACATGGACGCGTTGCACGCGGTGAGGAGCACGGTGCCGGCGGCGAGGGCGGCGAGAATGGCGAGGCGCTTGAACATCGTGGGGATCTCCCGGTCTCGTGGATCTTTCCTACGCCCTGTTCCGACGTGCGACCGGAGGTGGGGTTCGCCATCGGCGACCAGCACTGACCGAATGGCCAGAACCACTGGCCGAACGGCCAGAGCCCGGACGATCAGCGGCGTGTCGCCAGCGTTGGTTTCCGGACGTCGACGCCGACCGGGGTCCGCGGCGATCCCCAACACCGGCCAGGTCGGCGGGTGGGGCGAAGTCCGTGGTCACATCGCTGAGTGAAGCCCGCAGAACCGGTTCCCGCCACCGGAATGCGCGGTGTCCGGCGTCCGAACAGGACGAACGGAACAAATCGAGAACGGGACTGGATCGATGCGGTGGAGTGCTTGTAATCCAGGCAACTCTCCGATAAAGGCCAACTACGCGCTGCCGTGTGGCACAGTCCTCTCCTACTGCGTTGGGGACGGGAGGGGCGGCTGTGTCGCGATCGGGTTTACGGGAGAGGCTGCGATACCGGTTCGACAACACGATGTCCCGGGGCGCGCCCGCGCTGATCGCGCTCCTGGGGATCGCCTCCGCCGTGCTCGTCGTCGTGTTCGGGATCGTGGGGTACCTGGCCAGACCTCTGCCGGCGGGCAAGGACTGGGGCATCGGGAAGTCGTTGTGGATGGCGTTGTTGCACGCCATGGACCCGGGGACGGTCGCCGGGGACGAAGGGTCCACCTTCTGGGTCTTCTCGATGTTCGCGGTCACGATCGGCGGGATCTTCATCGTCGCGGCGCTGGTCGGTGTGATCACCACCGGGTTGGAGGCGAAGCTCGAGGACCTGCGGAAGGGGCGGTCGCAGGTCGTGGAGGAGGGGCACACCGTCCTGCTGGGGTGGTCGGAACAGCTGTTCACCGTCATCTCCGAGCTCGCCGTGGCCAAGGAGAGCGAGCGCCGCCCCTGTGTGGCGGTTCTCGCGGACCGGGACAAGGTCGAGATGGAGGACGAGATCCGGGCCCGGCTCGGGTCGCTGGGGAAGCTGCGGGTCGTCTGCCGCACGGGTAGTCCCACCGAGCCGGCCGACCTGGATCTGGTCAGTCCGCAGTCCGCGGCGGCCGTTCTGGTGCTCACACCGGAGACGGACGACCCGGACGCGGACGTGATCAAGACCTTGCTCGCGTTGAGCAGCCGGGAGTGGGACGGGGAGCCGCCACACGTCGTGGCCGCCATCCGGCAGGCGCAGAACCTGCCGCCGGCCAGGTTGGCGGGTGGGCCGCACGCGAGTGTCGTCGACGTCGACGACCTGGGGGCCCGGCTGGTCGTCCAGTCGTCCCGGCAGTCCGGGTTGTCGGTGGTGTGCACCGATCTGCTGGACTTCGGTGGGGACGAGATCTACCTGCGGCCCGAGCCCTCGTTGACCGGGATGCCCTTCGGGGTCGCGTTGTTCGCTTACGAGACCGCCACTCTGATCGGGTTGCGGCGGCGGGGGCGGGTGTGGCTCAACCCGCGGCCGGACACCCGCATCGAGCAGGGTGACGAGCTGATCCTGGTCGCCGAGGACGACTCCACGATCCGGCTGGCGCCGTCGCCGGTGCGGCCGGGGGCGCCGCGGATGATCACTCGGCCGGTGCGGCGGCGGATCCGGCCGGAGCGGGTGCTCGTCATCGGGTGGAACGCTCGCGGGATCAAGATCGTGAAGGAGCTGGACAACTACGTCGCGCCGGGGTCGCGGCTGCAGGTCGCCGCGCCACAGCCGGAGGTCGAGCAGCGGATCAAGGCGCTGGCCGCCGAGCTGCGCAACCTGCACACCGCCTACCAGCTCTGTGAACCGACCGACCGGGGGTCGTTGGAGACGCTCGGGATCGGGGAGTTCGAGCACGTGATCGTGTTGGCCGACGACTCCGTCACGCCGGAGAAGGCCGACTCGCAGACGCTCGTCACGCTGCTTCACCTGCGGGACATGGAGTCCCGGCGGAAGGAGCGGTACTCGATCGTCAGTGAGATGAACGACGAGCGCAACCAGCGGCTCGCGCAGGTCACCAAGGCGGACGACTTCGTCGTGGGCAGCAAGCTGATCAGCCTGCTGCTGACACAGCTCTCGGAGAACCGGCACCTGTCGGCCGTGTTCAAGCAGCTCTTCGAGGCCGAGGGCGCCGAGATCTACCTGCGGCCGGCCGAGGAGTACGTCGCGCTCGGGCAGGTGCTGGACTTCGCGACCCTGATCGAGTCGGCGCGGGTGCGCGGGGAGACGGCGATCGGGTACCGGCTCGTGGAGGAGGCGCAGAAGGCGCCCTCGTACGGCGTGCGGCTGAACCCGGTGAAGACCGATCGGATCACGATGACGCGTGGGGACCGGGTCATCGTGCTCGCCGAGGACTAGTCACGCGCGGACTCGGACAGCAGGCGCAGCGCCAGGTCCTTGAGCTCCTGGCCGGCGCTCGCGGCGTCCCCCGCGTCGAGTGGTGGTCGGGGGTTGTACTCGACGGCCAGCTGCAGCGCGCGGGCCACGGGTTCGCCGGCCAGCCGGCTGGCCAGGTAGAGCGCCATGTCGATGCCGGCCGAGACGCCGGCGGCGGTGATGACCTTGCCGGTGTGGACGTAGCGGGCGGGGACGTAACGCACGCCGAAGGTGGTTTCCAGGTACTCGGCGGAGGCCCAGTAGGTCGTGGCCCGGTCCTGGAGCAGGCCGGCCCGGCCGAGGATGAGCGAGCCGGTGCACACGGACGTGGTCCAGGCCGTGTGCTCGTCGACGCGGCGGATCCAGTCCAGCAGCTTCTCGTTCTCGAGGGTGGCGGTCGTGCCGCGGTCGCCGGCGCCGGGGACCACCAGCACGTCCAGCCGGTCGACCTCGTCGATCGCGCGGTCGGCCAGCACCGCGACCTGGCCGGTGTCGGTGCGGACGGGGCCGCGGTGCTCGGCGATCATGGTGACCGTCGCGCCGGGGAGGCGGGAGAGCAGGTCGGCCGGGCCGGTCGCGTCGAGCAGGCTGTAGCCGTCGTAGAGCAGGATCCCGATGTCCAGACCGGTCATGGTCGTGGAACCTACGCGGAAGTTCCCCCGGCCGGCAGGTGATCAGCCCGACTCGGGAACTTTTCGCGTCACCGTCCGACCAACCGTCCATGTCCTCACGCAGATCCGCGCGCATCGCGGTGGCGCTGGCCGGGCTCGGCCTGGTCGTCGGCTGCGCCGCGCCGACCACCCCGGGTGCCCGGCAGGAGCCGGGCGACACGCCCGCGCCCGCCACCGCCGCGGCCACGAGATATCCGCTGACGATCGACAACTGCGGGCGGAAGGTCACGTTCGACGCGGCGCCCAGCCGGGTGGTGTTGCTCAACGGCACGTCGGTGGCGGAGGTGGAGAGCTTCGTCGCGCTCGGGATCACCGACCGGATCCTGGCCAACAGCCAGTCCTACGGGGTGTCGGACGACCCGGGCATGGTCGAGAAGGTCGCCGCCGTGCCCACGGGTGGGTTGACGTGGAACGAGAACTTCGAGGTGCCGCGTGAGCAGGTGCTCGCGCTCGAGCCCGACCTGGTGATCTCCACGTGGGCGGGCGGGTTCGACGAGAAGATCGGGTCGATCAGCCGCGACCAGCTGGACGAGGCCGGGATCAAGAGCTTCGTCACGCCGGTGAACTGTGCCTTCGGCGCGCCCGAGGCACGGCCGGAGGACCAGCGACGCCTGGAGGCGCAGTCCGTCGAGTCCTCGTTCGAGCTGTTGCTCACCCTGGGGCAGATCTTCGACGTCCAGCAGCGCGCCGCCGACTACGTCAACGAGGCCCGTGCCCAGCTCGCCGAGATCGCCGAACAGGTCAGGGGCGAGGAACCCAAGAGCGTGCTCATCGCCTACCCGGGCATGTCGATGATGAACGCCAACGGCCTGCCGGCGGTCTTCGGCGGTGGGATCTACGACGATGTCATCTCCCGTGCCGGCGGGCGGAACCCGTTCGCCGGCAAGGACATGGCCGAGCTGTCGGAGATCAACGCCGAGGCGCTCGCCTCAGCCGACGTGGACGTGCTGGTGATCGGGCTGTTCCAGCCGGACGAGAACGGCGAGCTGCTGGCGGCGGACCTGTTCACGAAGTTCCCCGGCTGGCAGGCGTCGAGGACGAGGACCTTCACCACCGTCTCGGACGGGGTCTACCTCGGACCGCTCAACGTGCACGCCGTCAGGAAGATCGCGGATGCCGCGCATGGCCCGAAGCGGTAGCCCACATCTGGTCTCCGGCAGCCGCTATGTGCTGCTCCTCGCCGCACTCGCCGTGGGACTGGTCGCCGTGACCGCGTTCGCCATCGGGGTCGGCACCGTCGACGTGCCGCTCCGAGAGGTGATCGGCGTGGTCGTCGGGCACCTGCGGGGCGACACCGGCGGGTTGGACGCGTTGACCGACCAGATCGTGTGGGAGTTCCGCACCCCGCGGGTCCTGCTCGCGGCCGTCGCGGGCGCCGGGTTGAGCCTCGCCGGGGTGTGCCTGCAGACGCTGGTGCGCAACCCACTCGCCGACCCCTACGTGTTCGGCGTGTCGGCGGGCGCGTCGCTCGGCGCGGTGATCGCGATGACCGCGGGTGGCGGCGCCGTCGCGGCGATCGGGGTGGCCGGATCCGCGTTCGTCGGGTCGCTGGCCAGCCTGGTGGTGGTCTTCCTGCTGGCGCAACGGGATGGCCGGCTGCTCGGTTCCGGGCTGGTGCTCGCCGGCATGGCCGTCGCCTCGCTCGCCTCCGCGCTCACCGGGTACGTCCAGCTGCAGGCCGACCCGACCGAGCTGCGCGGGGTGATGTTCTGGCTGCTGGGTTCGGTCGCCGGCGCCACGTGGCCGGCGCTGATCGTGCCGGTGCTGGCGATCGTGGTCTGCGCGCTCGTGCTCATGCCCCAGGCGCGGCCGATGAACGCGCTCAGCGCCGGTGACGACGCGGCGGCGTCGCTCGGGGTCGGGGTCAACCAGCTGCGTGTCCTGCTGCTCGTGACCTCGTCGCTGCTCACGGCCGCGGTCGTCAGCGCGGCGGGTGGCATCGGGTTCGTGGGACTGATCGTCCCGCACGCCGTGCGGCTGGTCGTCGGGCCGGACCACCGGAAGGTGGTCCCCGTGTCGATGCTCACCGGCGCGGTTTTCCTCGTGCTCGTCGACCTCGTGTCGCGTACCGTCAACCGCCCCAACGAGATGCCCATCGGGATCTTCACCGCCGCCGTCGGCGCGCCCCTGTTCCTCCTGCTGCTGCGTGGCCGGAAGCGGGTGCTGCGATGAGGATCTCCGTGCGGGGCGTGTCCGTCGTGCTCGACGGCAACCAGATCGTCGGCGACGCGGACCTGACCGTCGAACCCGGCACCGTCACGGGGCTGGTCGGGCCCAACGGTTCAGGCAAGAGCACCTTGCTGCGCTGCGTCTACCGCGCGCTCCGGCCCGCCGCCGGCACGGTCCACATCGGACCTGACGACGTGTGGCGCCAGAACGCCAGAACGGCCGGCCGGCGCACCGCGGTCGTCGCCCAGGACCACGACCTCGACAACGACTTCTCCGTCGAGGAGACCGTGGCCATGGGTCGCCTGCCCCACAAACGGTTGCTGGAACGCGACACCGGCGCGGACCACGACATCGTCCACACCGCGCTGTCCCGGGTCGGCATGGGCTGGGCCGCGCACCGCGTGTTCGCCCACCTGTCCGGCGGCGAACGGCAGAGGGTGCTCGTCGCGCGGGCGCTCGCCCAGCAGACACCCGTGCTGCTGCTGGACGAGCCGACGAACCACCTCGACATCGGCGCGCAGCTGGACCTGCTCGACCTCGTCCGCGGGCTCGGTCTCACCACCATCGCCGCACTGCACGACCTCGACCACGCCACCGCCTACTGCGACCAGCTCGTCCTCATCCACGACGGGCGGGTCGTCACCGCCGGCACGCCCGGGGACGTGCTGACCGCCGACCGGGTGGCCGAGGTGTTCGGCGTCCGCAGCGCGGTGATCGCCCACCCCATCACCGGGCGGCCGCACCTCGTCACCGCACGCGGCACACCCGACGACGGGTAGACGGCGGGTCTCGGTCGAGCCGCTGCCGCGCCGCCCGCGCCGCTACGCCGAGGTCGGAGCGCTGGCCGAGCAGGCCGCTGACGCGCCGGAACTCCCGCCGACGACCGGAACCGGGCGGTAGTACACCGAGCGCGCCGCGGGCTGGCTGTGGGTGCTCGTGCTCGGTGGGGTGCGTGCTGCGTTGCCGGCGCTCGGGAACTCGGGCGTGTCTCCGTACGACTGTCCTTACTGTCCGGCTGTGGTGGACCGGACGGAGGCCCGGGGCGCCGCCGTGGCGCGGTGCCCCGTGGCCGTTCAGCCGGTGTCGTCGCGGCGCTGGTCGCCGGTCAGCAGCAGGTCGAGGTCGTCGCGCGCGCGGGCGACGCGGGAGCGGATGGTGCCGACCGGGCACCCGCACACCTCGGCGGCCTCGGCGTAGGTCAGGCCGAGGACCTGGGTCAGCACCAGCGCCTCCCGCCGCTCCGGGTCGAGGTGGTCGAGCAGCACGTTGAGCTCCACGACGTCCTCGAAGCCCGCCGTGGCGCGGTGGGCGGCGGCCTGGCGCTGGTCGGCCGCCTCGGTCCAGTCGACCGACCTGGTGGTCCTCGGGCGGGACCGGCTGGCGCGGATGTGGTCCACCACGACCCGCCTGGCGATGGACAGCAGCCACGTCCGCGCGGTCGCGCGGCCGGCGAACCGGGCGAGGCTGGGGATCGCACGCAGGTAGGTCTCCTGCGTGAGGTCGTCGGCGAGGCCGACGTCGGCGAGGTGCGCGACCAGCCGCCACACCTCGCGCTGGCTGGCCCGCACGAAACGGTCCAACGCGGACCGGTCACCCCGGCCGGCGGCGAGCGCGAGCGCGGTCAACTCGTCAACGTCCGGCGGGGTCGGCACGAACGGAATGATAACGGCATTCCGGGAACCGCCGGCGGGAACTATTCGAAGCGCATGGCCGACAATGACACACGTGGACTGCCTGACCTGCCGCGAGGCGCTCTCCGCCCGGATGGACGGCGAGGACGAGTCCGTGCCCGCCGAGGACACCGACCGGCACCTGGCCGCGTGCGCGGCCTGCCGGTCGTGGCAGGCGCGGGTGACGCAGCTGTCCCGCACGCTGCGGGTCCGCGAAGCCGCCCCGGTGCCGGACCTGTCCACCGCCATCCTCGACGCGGCCGTCCCGCCGCAGCCCAACCGGGGCTGGTGGGCACGCATCGCGTTGATCGTGGTCGCGGTCGCGCAGCTGGGGCTCGCGTTGTCCCAGCTGATCGGGGTCGGTGCCGTGGTCGACCCGCACGGGAGCGGCCACCTGTTCAACGAGAGCACCGCGTGGAACCTGGCACTCGGCGCCGGCCTGCTGTGGGCGGCGTTCCGTTCGCGGGTCACGACCGGGCTGATCCCCGTGCTCGCCGGGTTCGTGCTGGTGCTGGCGCCGTACGCGGTCCACGACCTGGCCACCGGGGCCGTCGCGGTGTCTCGGGTGGCTGAGCACGGGTTGCTCGTGGTGGCGCTCGCACTGTTGATCGTGATCGACCGCCGCTACCCGGACCCGGCCCCGCGCCAGGGAATCACGGCCGGCGACACGGTCCACGCGGGACACGGCGACACCGACGCACCCGCAGCCGGAGCCGGCGGCACGGCCCAGCGGCCACCGCTGCGACCGGCCGGCCGGCACCACGCCGCCTAGGACAGCACGACCTCGATCACGGGCACGAGGACGTCGGGGCGGCGGGCGGGGAGCTCGAACACCAGCGAGCCCGGCGGACCGGCCGACTGGAGGTGCGGGAGGTTGCCGTCGGCGTCGACCGGTTCGAAGCGGACCTCCGCGCCGTCGTGGAGGAAGGACGCGTAGGTCGCCCGGCCGGCCAGGTCCGGGAACACGAGGTTCCCGGGCTGCCAGGAGAAGACGTGCACGAACAGGCGGTCGCCACGGCGGGTCAGGCGGCAGTCCGGCGGCGGGGTGAGCTCCGGCGCTCCCCCGGCGCCGTGGATCGCGTCCCCGTGCAGGGACAGCCAGTCGCCGACCGCGGACAGCAGGGACGTCGCGCGTGGCTCGAACGCGCCCCGGGCGTCCGGGCCCACGTTCAGCAGCAGGTTGCCGTCCTTCGACACGCAGTCGACGAGGATGCGGACGACCTCCTCCGGGGTCAGCCACTGCTGGAAACCCGGTGCGTAGCCCCAGGAACCGTTGAGTGTGCGGCACGCCTCCCACGGGATCCTCCGGCCGGTGTGCGGTGAGGCCTCCTCCGCGGTCGCGAAGTCCTCGCTGCCCGGGAGGTCCAGGCGGTCGTTCAGCAGGGTGTGCGGGCTCAGCTCGCGGACCATGGCGACCAGTTCGACCGACCGCCAGTCCGCCGCGCCCTTGCCCACGCGCACGCGGTGGTCGTCGGCGTAGGAGAAGTCCATCCAGAGGACGTCGGGCTGGTGCGCGGTCACCAGCTCGCGGACCTGGCCGTGCAGGTAGGCCACGTACCGGCTCAGGTCGCGGCCGCTGTTGTCCACCTCGTCCGTCCACTGTGGATGCCAGCCGTCGATGGTGAAGTCCGGGTGGTGCCAGTCGAGCAGCGAGTGGTACAGGCCGACGCGCAGGCCCTCGGCCCGGAACGCGGCGACGAACTCGGCGACCAGGTCCCGGCCGGCCGGGGTGTTGGTGGCCTTGTACTCCGTCAGCGCCGAGTCCCACAGGCAGAAACCGTCGTGGTGCTTGGTGGTCAGCACGGCGTAGCGCATCCCGGCCCGCTTCGCGTCGCGGGCCCACGCGGCGGGGTCGAACCGGTCCGCGCGGAAGTTGTCGAAGTAGCGCTGGTAGTCGGCGTCGGTCAGGCGCTCGCGCTGCTTCACCCACTCGTGCCGGGCGGCCAGCGAGTACAGGCCCCAGTGCACGAACAACCCGAACCGGGCCGCGGAGAACCACTCGGTCATCGGCGCATCCTCAACGTCAGGACCTGGAACGGGCGCAGGCGGATCGGGACTCCTTCCGCCCCGACGGTCAGCGGGGTGCCCGGGCGTTCGAGGAGGTCGACGACCTCCGCGCCGGCAAGTGGGAAACCGGTCCGCACCACCGCGTCCGCCCGGCCGCCGAGCGACTCGTAGAGCCGGACGACGACGTCGCCGGAGCGGTCGTCGGCGAGCTTGACCGCCTCGACGACGATCCCCGGGTTGTCGACGGACACGAGCGCCGGGGGTGGCCCCGCGTCACCCCCGGCGCCGGTGACCACGCGCAGCGGCAGGTTGAGCGCGTACCCCTCGGCCACGGCGTCGGCGATCGACGCGGCCGGCAGCAACGCGTACGTCAACCGGTGCCGGCCCTGGTCCGCGTGCGGATCGGGGCTGTGCGGCGCCCGGACGAGGCTCAGCCGGACCGTCGTGGTCGTGCCGTCCTCCCGGCTGCCGCGCGTGACGTCGTGGCCGTACGTGGAATCGTTGACCACCGCCACACCGAAACCCGGCTCCCCGACGTGCAGCCAGCGGTGCGCGTAGATCTCGAACTTCGCCGCGTCCCAGCTGGTGTTGGCGTGCGTCGGGCGGAACACGTGGCCGAACTGTATTTCCGCGGCGCTGCGGTCGGCGTGCACGTCCAGCGGGAACGCCGCCTTCAGGATCTTCTCCGACTCGTGCCAGTCGATGTCGGTGACGAAGTCGACGCGACGGCTGCCGGCCCGCAGCCGGATCGTCTGCGTGACCCGGGAGGCACCGAAGGACCGCTCGACCCTGATCCCGCCGAGCAGCGGGCCGTCCTCGACGACCGTGATCGACTCGGCCGCCGTCAGGTCGGCGTGCCGGCGGCGGTAGTGCGCGTCGATGTCCCAGGCGTCCCACTCGTTGGGCAGGTCGTCGTGCAGCTGCAGCAGGTTGCCGCGGCCCGCCAGCACCTCGCGGCCGGACGCCAGGTCGAGCACGGACGTGAGCAGGCCGTCGTCGTCCAGCGTCACACGGACCAGGCCGTTTTCCAGGGTTCGGGTGGTCACCCGGACCGTGTCGATCGGGACCGCGCCGAGGGCCGCCATGCCGAGCGCGGGAGCCGCGGCGTACACGGCGACCGCGTCCGCGCCGAGCTTCTGGGGCCGCGGCGCCGACGTGGCGACGTCCGCCGGGACCACGACCACCTCGGCCCGGTCGAGCGGGCCGGCGTTCACCACCCGGGGCGTGGCCGGCGCCAGCGCGGTGAGCGAGTCGGCGACGAGCCCCTCCAGCTCGGTCCGCACGCGGGCGTAGGTCGCCTCGGCCTCCCGGTGCACCCAGGCGATGGAGCTGCCGGGAAGGATGTCGTGGAACTGGTGCAGCAGCACGGTCTTCCACAGCCGGTCGAGCTCCTCGTACGGGTACTCGCGTCCGGTGTGGACTGTCGCGGTCGCGGCCCACAGCTCGGCCTCCCGCAGCAGGTGCTCGCTGCGCCGGTTGCCCGCCTTGGTCCTGGACTGCGTGGTGTAGGTCGCCCGGTGCAGCTCGAGGTACAGCTCCCCCGACCAGACCGGCGCGTCCGGGTACTCCGCCCGTGCCGCGCGGAAGAACTCGTCCGGCGTGGAGATCTCGACGCGCGGTGAGCCCTCGAGGTCACGCAGCCGGCGCGCCTTCTCCAGCATCTCCCGGGTCGGGCCGCCACCGCCGTCGCCGTGTCCGAAGGGGACCAGCGACCTCGTGCCCCGGCCCTTCTCCGCGTACCGGTGGGACGCGTGCGCCAGCTCGGCGCCCTCGAACGTGGCGGTGTAGGTGTCCACGGGCGGGAAGTGGGTGAAGATCCGGGTGCCGTCGATGCCCTCCCACCAGAACGTGTGGTGGGGAAAGGTGTTCGTCTGGTTCCAGGAGAGCTTCTGGGTGAGCAGCCATTCCATGCCGGCCAGCTTCGCCAGCTGCGGGAAGGCCGCGGTGTAGCCGAAGGAGTCGGGGAGCCAGACACCCTGGCACCGCACGCCGAACTCCTCGTCGAAGAAGCGGCTGCCGTGGACCAGCTGGCGCGCCAGTGCCTCTCCCCCGGGCAGGTTCGCGTCGGACTCGACCCACATGCCGCCCACGGGGACCCACTGGCCCGCCCGCACCGCGGCGGCGATGCGGTCGAAGATCGCCGGGTGGTGTTCCTTGACCCAGGCGTACTGCTGGGCCTGGGAGCAGGCGAACACGAGCTCGGGGTACTCCGTGGCGAGGGCCGTGACGTTGGCGAACGTGCGGGAGGTCTTGCGGATCGTCTCGCGGACCGGCCACAGCCAGGCGCTGTCGATGTGCGCGTGTCCCACGGCGTGCAGGGTGTGCGCACTGGCGTGCGCCGGCCTTGCCAGCACGGGGGCCAGCACCGCGCGGGCGGCCGACGCCGTGCCCGCGACGTCGTGCAGGTCCAGGGTGTCGAGGGCGCGTTCCAGCGCGCGGAGGATCTCGTGCCGGCGCGGGTCGCGGACGTCCAGTTCGACCATCAGCTCGCCGAGCACCTCGATGTCGATGGTGAGGTGCCAGACCTGTTCGTCGAGCACCGCGAGATCGGCCCGCGCGAGCCGGTACAGCGGCGCCTTGCCCGCGGTTTCCTTGTCGCCCAACGGGGTCGGCACGAAACCGCCGGCGAGGATGTCCGGGTTGGCGGCCGCCTCGACCAGCAGCGTGACCTGCTCGCCGGTGATCGGGACGTAGTGGTTCTGCGGGTTGACGCCCTTGATCGGCCGGCCCGTCCCGTCGTAGGCAAGCCCCTCGGCCTGGTTGCCGGGCCAGTCGCCGACGAAACCGAGGTCCACCACCGCCTCCACCCGGCGGCCCGCCCAGTCGGGCGGCACCGTGCCGCGCAGCCGGAACCAGCTGGTCGACCAGGGCGCACCCCACGGCATGCCGACCTCGAACGGCTCGTAGTCGGCGGCGAGGGCGTCGGTCACGGGCACCGGTTCGTCCGGCACGTGCCAGACCTCGACCTGGAACGGCAGCGAGGCGGCGTACCGGGCGGGGCGGATGCGCTGGGTGAGCGCGCGGAAGAGCCGGCCCTCCACGAGCTCGCGGTCATCGTGCACGGTGGTTCTCCCTGAGGTAGGCCAACTCCGGGATCTTGCGCAGGTACCCGTCGAGGAGCCGGCGGGCGACGGTGACCGAGTCGACGAGCGGGTGCAGTGCCAACGCCTTGAGCGCGGCGGTGGGGTCGGCGTGGACCGCGGCGTGGATGGTGGCGCGCTCGACCGCCTTGACCGCGCCGACCAGTGCCTGCGCGTAGTCCGGGAGCTGGTCGGCCACGACCGGCCGCGCACCCCCGGCGTCGACGACGCACGGCACCTCGACCACGGCGTTGTCATCCAGGGTGGACAGTGTGGTCCGGTTGCGCACGTTGAGGATCAGGGTCGCCCGCTCGTCGTGGGCGATGGCCCGCATGAGCGCGAGCGCCACCTTCTCGTAGCCGCCCGACTCCAGGTCGTCGGCGTCGCGGTGCCCCGCGCCCGCCGCCTCCCGGCTCTCCGCGCCGTAGGTGACCTCACGCTCGATCCGAGCGGACTCCCAGGCCGCCAGGGCGTGGCCGGGATCGCGCCGCACGGACTCGTAGAACCGCCGCTGCTGTTCGGTGAGGACCGCGCCGCGGCTGTGCGGGAGGTCGCGGGCGGCCTGGACGGCGTCGCGGGTGAAGTAGTAGTAGTGCAGGTACTCGTTGGGGATGGCGCCGAGGGTGCGCAGCCAGTCGGCGCCGAACAGGCGGCCTTCCTCGAAGGAGTGCAGGGCGTCGGGGTCCGCGAGGAGCCGCGGCAGCAGGTCGCGGCCGCCGACGTGCACGCCGCGCAGCCAGCCGAGGTGGTTGAGGCCGGCGTAGTCGAACCACGCGGTGGCCGGGTCGATGCCCAGTGCCTTCGCGACGCGGCGGCCGAGGCCCACCGGGGAGTCGCAGATCCCGATGACCCGGTCGCCGAGGTGGCGGGACATCGCCTCGGTCACCATCCCGGCCGGGTTGGTGAAGTTGATGACCCACGCCTCGGGCGCCCGCACGGCGACCCGCCGCGCGATCTCCATGGCGACGGGGATCGTGCGCAGCCCGTAGGCGATGCCGCCGGCGCCGACCGTCTCCTGGCCGAGCACCCCCTCGCCCAGGGCCACCTGCTCGTCGGTCACGCGGCCCTCGAGCCCACCGACGCGGATGGCGGAGAAGACGAAGGTGGCGCCGGTGATGGCCTCGTCGAGGTCGGTCGTGGTGGTGACCCGCGGCGGGTCGGCGCAGTCGGCGGCCTGCTGTGCCAGGACGTGGCCGATCGCGTCGAGGCGGGCCTTGTCCAGGTCGTGCAGGACCAGCTCGGTGACGCGGCCGGGACCGCGGTCGGCCAGCAACGCCCGGTGCACGAGCGGCACCCGGAACCCACCACCGCCGAGGACGGCGAGTCTCATACCTCCACCACCTCCACGTCGGCCTCGCGCAGGGCGGTGCGGGTGGCCGCGTCGGCGGGGGCGTTCGTCACGAGCATGTCGATGTCCTCGGGGCCGCAGACCTTCGCGATGCCGGTGCCGGGGAACTTGCTGGCGTCGGCGATGAGGACCACCTGGTCCGCGGCGGCGATCATGGCTCGTTTCAGCGGGACCTCCACCGCCGTCGTGTCCATCACGTGGCCGCCCGGGCGGACGCCGCTGGTGGACAGGAACAGCCGGTCCGCGTGGACCTGGCGGAGGTTGTCCTCGGTCAGGAAGCCGACCAGGGAGTGGTAGCTGCGCCGCACGATGCCGCCCAGCAGCACGATCTGGATGTCCCCGTCGTCCTTCAGCTCCTCGTACACCATCAGGTTGCTGGTGATCACGGTCAGCGAGCGGCCACGCAACGCGCGGGCGACCCGGTGCGCGGTGGTGCCGATGTCCAGCAGCACGGCCTCGCCGTCCTTCACCAGCTCGGCGCACCGGACGGCGATGGCGTCCTTCTCCGCCACCCGCTGGGCCGCCACCTCGGCGAACGGGTCGTCGGTGTCCTCCGCCGCCACGGCACCGCCGTGCACGCGGGACAGCCGACCCTCCTTGTCGAGCTGCACCAGGTCGCGGCGGATGGTCGCCTCGCTGACACCCAACCGCTCGGCCAGTGCGCGCACCGCGGCCGGACCCTCCCGGCGCAGCGTGCGCAGGATCAACTCACGGCGACCCTCGGGGAACATGGGCGTGACAGTATCAGTCAAGTCCGTGCAGATCCATGCTCATTTCAGACTGACTATTGCCAAAACGAGCATAAGGGCGCACGATTTTGCGCAACCTTGATCGGGCCGGAAGGAGCAGCGATGACCGGCAGTCAGGACGTCGACGTCTTCCTCACCGGCCTCCTGTTCCTCGACCTCGCCTTCACCGACCTCGAGCACCCACCCACGCCCGGCACCGAGGTGTGGACCGGCGCCATGGGCGCGGGCCCGGGCGGCATCGCCAACTTCGCGGTGGCACTCCGCCGGCTCGGGCTGCGCACCTCGCTCGCCGCGACGTTCGGCGCGGACTTCGCCGGGGACTTCTGCTGGCACCAGCTCGCCGACGTGGAGGGCGTCGACCTGTCCCGGTCGCGCCGGTACGAGGGCTGGCCCACGCCCGTCACCGTCGCGCTCGCCTACGACGGGGACCGCGCGCTCGTCACCCACGGGCAGAAACCGCCGGCGACTGCGGACGAGCTGATCGGCGAACCACCCGACTGCCGCGCCGCGGTGGTCCACATCGGACTCGAACCGGCGGAGTGGCTGGGCCGGGTGACGGACTGCCTGGTCTTCGCCGACGTCGGGTGGGACCCCTCCGAGGAGTGGTCGCCCGCGTTGCTGGAGCAGGTGTCCCAGTGCCACGCGTTCATGCCCAACGCACGCGAGGCCATGAGCTACACCCGCACCGGCACCCCGCACCAGGCCCTCGCGAAGCTCGCCGACCTGGTGCCGCTGGCCGTGGTCACCCTCGGGGCCGACGGCGCGATCGCCGTGGACGGCACGACCGGCGAGACCGCCTCGGTCGCCGGGCTGGACGTCGAGGTCGTCGACCCCACCGGCGCCGGGGACGTGTTCGGCGCGAGCCTCGTGGCCGCCACGCTCGCCGGCTGGCCGCTCGCCGAACGGCTGCGGTTCGCCAACCTCGCCGCCGCCCTGTCCGCACGCCACCTCGGCGGCGCGCCGGCGGCGCCCCGCTGGCCGGACATCGCGCGGTGGTGGCGGGCCGCGCCCCCGGCGCTGCGCACCGACTACGCGTTCCTCGACCGCGTGATCCCCGAAAGGTAGGAGGACATATGGAACTGTCCCGTCGACGATTCATCCAGCTGGGCATGGCGGGCATCGCGCTCGGCGGCGCGGCGGCGTGCTCCACCTCCACCTCCGGCGGCGGTTCGGGCGGCGCCAACACCATGGACATGTGGTACTGGACCGACGGCCTGAGCAAGAACGTCGTCGACGACGCGGTCAGGCGCTTCACCCAGGTGCAGCTCAAGCCGCAGCAGATCGGCGGCAACTTCAAGGAGAAGCTGGTCACCACGATGGCCAGCGGCAGCGACTTCGTCCCGGACATCACCGGGATCAAGGGTGAGGACTTCGCCTCGTTCACCCCGCAGGCGGACCGCTTCCAGAACCTGCTCGACCTCGGCGCGGACAAGCTCGCGAGCGAGTACCTGGAATGGAAGTGGAAGAAGGGCATGACCAAGGACGGGAAGATGATCGGCTTCCCGATCGACATCGGCCCGACCGCGTTGTTCTACCGCCGGGACGTCTTCGCGAAGGCCGGGCTGCCGGCCGAACCGGACCAGATCGGCAGCCAACTGTCCACCTGGGACGACTTCTTCGCCGCCGGGGTGCAGCTGAAGAACGCGGTGCCCGGCGCGTTCATGATCTCCGAGGCGTGGTCGGTGTTCAACGTCGCCGTCGGACAGGCCGAGGCGCGCTACATCGACAAGAACGAGCACTTCATCGGCGACCAGGACCACATCCGCACGGCGTGGGACCTGGCCACCAAGGCGATCGGGCTGGGCATCGACGGCAAGGTCCAGGCCAACACGCCGGACTGGAACGCGGGCCTCGCCAACGGCAACCTCGCCAGCCAGACGGGTGCGGCGTGGGTCGCCATCGACATCAAGGCGGCCGCGGCGTCCTCCTCGGGCAAGTGGGGCGTGGCGCCGGGACCGGGCGGCACGGCGAACATCGGCGGCTCCTTCCTTGCCATCACCAGGGAGTGCGCGAAGCCGGACGTGGCGTTCGAGGTCATCAGGTGGATCCTCAGCCCGGAGAACCAGGCCAGGGGCTTCACCGACTCCGCGCTGTTCCCCTCCACCCCGGCCACGTACAAGATGCCCGCGCTCACCGCCCCGGACCCGTTCTTCGCCAACCAGGTCACGATCGACGTGCTCGGCAAGGCGGCGGAGGAGATCCCCATCCAGTACGAGAGCCCGCACGACCAGGAGGTGTCGGGACCGTTCCAGACCGAGCTGACCAATGTGGAGTCCCAGGGGAAGGACCCGAAGCAGGCCTGGTCGGACGCGGTCGCGGCGGCCAAGCAGATCGCCGAGCGGGTCGGGGTGAGCTGACGTGGCGGTGCGCCTGACGCCGGTCCGGCGGCCTCCCGAGGCGGCGGACCGGGTCCCGCCTCGGCGGGCCGCCGGCCGGCGCCGTGTCCTGGCGCACTGGCCGCAGTACCTGGCGATCTCGCCGTTCTACCTGCTGTTCGCGGTCTTCGGGCTGTTCCCGGTGCTGTTCTCGCTGTTCCTGGCGTTCCAGCGGTGGGACGGCCTCGGGCCGATGCAGTACGTCGGCCTGGACCAGTTCCGCTTCCTGCTGGAGGACAGCACGTTCTGGCTGTCGATGCGGAACACGTTCGTCATCTGGTTCCTCTCCACGATCCCGATGCTGTTCCTGGCGCTGGTGATCGCGGCGATGCTGAACTCGAGCGTGCGGTTCACCGGCTTCTACCGGGTCGCCTACTTCATCCCGAACGTCACGTCGCTGGTCGCGATGGCGATCTTCTTCGGCTCGGTGTTCAGCACCAACTTCGGCCTGGTGAACGCCTTTCTGCGCGGGTTGGGACTGGGTACGGTCCCCTGGCTCACCGACCCGCTCGGCATGAAGATCGCCGTCGCGGCCGTGATCACATGGCAGTGGACGGGTTACAACGCGATCATCTACCTCGCCGGCATGCAGACGATCCCGACCGAGCTGTACGAGGCGGCGCGGATCGACGGCGCCGGTCCCGTGCAGATCTTCTTCCGCATCACGGTGCCCATGCTGCGGCCCATCATCCTGTTCACGGTGATCGTCTCGACGGTCACCGGGATGCAGACCTTCACCGAACCGCAGGTGCTGTTCGGCACCAACACGACGCTCAACCCCAACACCGGCGGCCCGGCACAGGGAGCCCTGACCATGGTCCTGTACTTCTACCACCAGGCGTTCGACAACCGGAACTTCGGCTACGGCGCGGCCATCGCCTGGCTGGTGTTCGTGGTGATCATGTTGTTCGTCGCCATCAACTGGCGGATCGTGCGGAGGCGGGAGAGGTGAGGCCCGCACGGTTCTTCCTCCACGCGGCCCTGGTCCTCGGCGTCATCGTCTCGATCTTCCCGTTCTACTGGATGATCGTCATGGCGACCAACGACACCAGTGCCATCTACCAGTTCCCGCCGAAGGTGACCTTCGGCGGCCAACTGCTGGTCAACCTCGACAAGGTCTTCGAACGCGTCAACTTCTTCGCCGCCATGGGCAACACGATCGTGGTGGCGAGCTGCACGACGCTGCTGGTGCTGTTCTTCGACTCGCTGGCGGCCTTCACGTTCGCCAAGTTCGACTTCCCCGGCCGGCGTGTCCTCTTCGGACTGCTGATCGGGATCTTCATGCTGCCGGCGCAGCTGTCCCTGATCCCCCAGTTCGTGATCATGTCCAAGATCGGCTGGGTCGGTGAGTTGCAGGCGCTGATCGTTCCCGCGGCCGCCAACGCGTTCGGGATCTTCTGGATGCGCCAGTACATCGCGAGCGCCGTGCCGGACGAGCTGCTCGACGCCGCGCGGTTGGACGGGTGCCACTTCTTCCGGCAGTACTGGCACGTCGCGCTGCCGACGGTCCGGCCGGGGCTCGCGTTCCTGGGGATCTACACGTTCGTCATGGCGTGGAACGACTACGTGTGGCCGCTGGTGGTGCTGGTCAACCCGGACCAGCTGACGTTGCAGGTGGCACTGTCGCAGCTGAACCGGTCCTACGGGCAGGACTACAGCATGATCATGGCGGGCGCCCTGCTCGCCGTGCTCCCGCTGGTGGTCGTGTTCGTCCTGTTCGCCCGCAACTTCATCGCCGACGCGGTCAAGGGCGCGGTCCGCGGCTGACCGCATGGCGCCCGCCCTGAAAGGCGCGTTCGAGACATCGGCGATGCCCTGAAAGGCGCTTTCGAGACATCGGCCGCGCCCTGAAAGGCGCTTTCGAGACATCGGCCGCGCCCTGAAAGGCGCGTTCGGGACATTGAACCTGGATCCACCGGTGGGTTGCTTGTGGTTCTTGCCATGCGGCGGGTGCGGCCTGGTCACGCCCGCTGCGCGGGCACCGGGCGCGCAGCGCCCGGCGCGCCCCCGTGGGGTGAGCTGCCGCGAATGTGCCGTCCGCCGGGGTGCAGCCGCCCTGAAAGGCGCGTTCGAGACATGGGCCATGCCCTGAAAGGCGCGTTCAGGTCGTTGAACGTCCCAAACGCGCCTTTCAGGACATCAGCGATGTCTCAAACGCGCCTTTCAGGACACCAAAGCCAGGGGCGGCACCCAAAACCATCGGTGGATCCAGACTCAACGCCCCGAAAGCGCCTTTCAGGGCATCGGCGATGTCTCGAAAGCGCCTTTCAGGGCAGGCGGGGCCGCGCACGAGGCGTGGGCGCCAGTGCTGGCACCGGATGGGCCCGGAATGCTGCTGTGGCAGAACTCCGGCTGACGGTTCAGGCCACCTGCGGGCCGGGCCGGCCGTCCTCGATCACGAACGACGCGTACGTCGACTCGGGTGCGTCGGGACGGCTGACCGTGCTCACCACCCGCAGGTCGGCCGTCAGCTGGTGTGGCTCGACGCGGCAGCGCAGGTAGCCGCGGCGGTCGCCGTCGAAGAAGCGGATGTGCGGGTTGTACCTGATCATCGGGCCGTAGTACGGGCCGTAGACCTCGCCGTCGCCGTTGCTGGAGATCGACGTGCCCACCAGCTCCGACGCCACCACCGGCGAGGCCGGGTCGTCGAAGTCGCGCAGGATGTCGTTGGCGAAGGTCGAGTGCCAGTCACCTGTCACCGCCACCGGGTTGCGGACGCCGGTGCGCACCCACGCCTCGGTGAGGCGGTTGCGGGCGGCGGGGAAGCCGTCCCACGCGTCGTGCCAGAGGCGGTCGCCCTCGGTGCCGTCGTGGTCGAGGCGGGCGAGCATCACGTTGTTGCCCAGCAGGTTCCAGCGGGCGTCCGACGCGGCCAGTCCCTTGTAGAGCCACCGTTCCTGCTCGGTGCCCAGCATCGTCACCGACGGGTCGTACGCCGCGGCGCACGCGTCGGCCTCGCCCCACCCGCACGGCGGCACGGAGCGGTACTGCCGCCCGTCGAGCACGTCCAGCTGCACCAGCCGGCCCCACCGCAGCCGGCGGTACACCCGCGGCCCGTCCGGCCCCGGCCGGGCCGGGGCACGCACCGGCTGGTGCTCGTACCACGCCTGGTACGCGGCGGCCCGCAACGCGCCGATGTCACCCTCGTACTGGGACGTCGTGCCGGCGTAGTCGTTCTGGACCTCGTGGTCGTCCCAGGTCACCGACCAGGGGAACCGCGCATGCGCGGCCCGCAGGTCGGGATCGCTCCTGTACAGCTCGTACTGCATCCGCCAGCGGGCCAGGTCCCGCGGCGCGTTCCGCAGCACGTCCGGGGTGGGGGTGCGCCGGTAGCCGCCGTCGGCGGGGATGCCGCCCTCGTACACGTAGTCGCCGAGGTGCAGGACGAGGTCGAGGTCCTCGTCCGCCATGTGCCGGTAGGACGGGTAGAAGCCGTTGTCCCACGCCTGGCACGAGGCGACGGCGAAGGCGAGCCGGCCCAGGCCGTTCGCCGGCGCGGTCCGGGTGCGCCCGACCGGTGAGAGGTGCCGGCCGTGGCGGAACCGGTAGAACCACTCGCCATCCGGCCGCAGGCCGTCGACCTCCACGTGGACCGAGTGCGCCAGCGACGGCAGCGCGAGCGCCGTGCCCTCCCGCACCACCCGCCGGAAGCGCTCGTCCGCGGCGAGCTGCCAGTCGACCGTCACCGGCGTGGCCGGCATGCCGCCGCCCGGCTCGAACAGCCGCGGCACCAGCCGGGTCCACAACACGACGCCGGTCGCGGTCGGGTCCCCGCTGGCGACACCCAGCGTGAACGGGTACCCCGCCCCGGTGCTGGCCCGCGCGGCACCGGCCGGCAGCGTGCCGAGCGCGGCCGCCCCGGCGACGGCCGCGACACCGGCGAGAAAGCGCCGGCGGTCTGGCTCGTTGTCCATGGGTGGCTGTTCTACCCGCGCGACGTGGCCTGCGGGTAGCTCGCGGGTGAGCACCTCAGGGTGCGGCGGCCAACAGCGCCTCGGCGACGGTGGTCCGGGTGTTGAGGACCGTCTTGCCGGCGCGGTGGGCGGTCGCCAGGCCGGCGGCCCGCAGAGCGGCGAGGTGTTGGGACACGCCGCTGGCGGACATGCCGGTGCGGCGGGCCAGCTCGGTGGTCGACACCGGCACGCGCATCTCGACCAGCAGCTGGGCCCGGCCGCGGCCGAGGACGGCGCTCAACGCCTCGGACGGTCTGGCCCGGCCCTCCCACAGGGTCGCCGCGCCCTGGGCGGGAAAGGCCAGCTGCGGTGACTCGCCGGTGGGCACGCTGAGCACGCACGGCCAGACGAAGACCGACGGGATCAGCACCACGCCGGCGCCGTCCGGCACGTCGGCGGCGGAGCAGTACCGCTGGTCGATCGACAGCCCGTCGCCCCGCCACCGGACGCGTTCGTGCAGGCCGTCGAGCAGTACGGCGGCGCCGTGCTCGGCGAGGACGCGGGTGCGGGTGTGCACGTCCGCGTTCAGCAGGGTCCGGATGCGCGGCCAGTCCGGCGCGAGCGCGACCGCCCAGTACTCGGTGATCTCCTCGGCGAGGCGGCGCAGGCCCGCCTCGGGATCGGCGTAGAGGTCCGGCACCTCGTACTCGTACGCGTCGAGGTGCGCGCGGACGACCTCCGGCGGGGTGGCCCGCAGGGCGGCCAGCTCGGTGTCGAGGTCGGGGGTCAGGCCGTCGGGCAGCGGGGTGAGGAAGTCCGGGATGTAGCCCGGCTCGGCCGGGACGAGGCGCCAGAGCAGGCCCCCGGTTGCGGTGAGCCGGGGACGCACCCTGTCCACCCAGGGCAGGTGCACGGCGTGGGCGCTCGGGTGCCGCAGGACACGCAGGCTCGCGACCACCTCCCACAGGCACGAGACCGCGAACCGGATGCGGGCGACGGCGTTCGCCGACAGGTCGATGGCTACCACGGCGGCCCTTCGTTTCAGCTGGAGCTGAAACGTTACCCGGCCGCGGGCGGAAACCGCAGACTCGGGAGCGTGACTGATCAACAGCTGTTCCGTTCCCTGCACGTCAGCGGCCGGCCGCTCGTGCTCGTCAACGCCTGGGACGCCGCGAGCGCGCGGGTCGCCGAGGCCGCCGGGGCGCCGGCGGTCGCCACGACCAGCGCGGGGGTCGCATGGAGCCTCGGGGCGCCCGACGGCGACGCGCTCGGCCCCGACCTGGCCGTCGACCTCGTCGCCCGGATCGTCGCCACCGTGTCCGTCCCGGTGACGGCCGACATCGAGTCCGGCTTCGGCGCGACGCCCGACGAGGTCGGGGACACCGTCCGGCGCGTGGTCGCGGCGGGCGCCGCCGGGGTGAACATCGAGGACGCGCTGCACGCCGGGCCGGAGCCGCTGCGGGCGGTGCCGGACCAGTGCGCCCGGCTGGCCGCGGCCCGGGGTGCCTCGGCCGACCTGTTCATCAACGCGCGGATCGACACGTACCTCCGTGGCGCCGGGGGTGTCGACGAGACGGTGGCGAGGGCCAACGCCTATCTCGACGCCGGGGCCGACGGGGTGTTCGTGCCGGGGGTCATCGATCTTTCGGTGATCGCGAAGTTGGTCGCGGCCATTCCCGGACCGCTCAACGTGCTCGCCTGGCCCGGTGCGCCTTCCGTGGCGGAGTTCGCCGAGGTCGGGGTGGCGCGGGTGAGCCTCGGGTCCGGGGTCGCCGAGGCCGCGTACGCCACCATGCGGCGTGCGGTGGAGGAGGCGATGGGCGCCGGCACGTACTCCGCGCTCGCCGGCGGCATCGACTACGGGTCGCTCAACGAACTGATGCGTCGACCCTCCTGAGCTCGCCCTGAACGTTCATCGCACGAACGGCGGTACCGGGGCGTTTGCCGAAAGTTACGCTGGGAGCGCTCCCAATTGACCAAGGAACGGGATCCGAATGAACAAAGTCGTTCTTCGGGCGGCGGTCTTGGCTGTGCTCGCCGTCCTGTGCTCGATGCTCGTGAACGTGCCGGCCGCGGTGTCGGCGCCGGTGGGGTTGCGGGTCAGCGGTACCCGCGTCGTGGAGGCCAACGGGGCGACGTTCGTGATGCGTGGGGTCAGCCACCCGCATGTCTGGTACCCCACGCAGACGAGCTCGTTCGCCAACATCAAGGCACTGGGTGCGAACACGGTGCGGGTGGTGCTCGGCAGCGGGCAGCGGTGGGGTCCGTCGACCGACGTCGCGAACGTCGTCTCGTTGTGCAAGCAGAACCGGTTGATCTGCGTGCTGGAGGCGCATGACACCACCGGGTACGGGGAGGAGGGGGCGGCGGCCACGCTGGACCAGGCCGTCACCTACTGGATCAGCCAGAAGAGCGCCCTGGTCGGCCAGGAGAACCACGTCGTCCTCAACATCGGCAACGAGCCGTTCGGCAACAACCAGCAGGTGTCCGCGACCTGGGCGACCGCCACGTCCAACGCGATCAACCGGTTGCGCGGCAACGGGTTCAACCACCTGATCATGGTCGACGCGCCGATGTGGGGACAGGACTGGCAGAACATCATGCGGGACAACGCGGCCTCGGTCGAAGCCGCGGACCCCGACCACAACACGGTGTTCTCCATCCACATGTACGGCGTGTACGACACGGCCGCGGAGATCAACGCCTACTTCGACGCGTTCCGCACCGCGAACCTGCCGCTGGTGGTCGGCGAGTTCGGGCACAACCACTCCGACGGCAACCCGGACGAGGACACGATCATGGCGCAGGCCCAGGCCCGCGGCCTCGGTTACATCGGCTGGTCGTGGAGCGGCAACGGCGGCGGCGTCGAGTACCTCGACATGGTGACCAACTTCAACCCGGCGCAGCTCACCTCCTGGGGCGAGCGGATCTTCAACGGCGCCAACGGGATCCGGCAGACCTCGAAGGAAGCGGCCATCTACAGTGGAGGGACGGTCGACACGCAGGCGCCGACCACGCCCGGCACCCCGACCGCGTCCGGCGTGACGTCGAGCTCGGTGGCGCTGAGCTGGAGCCCGTCCACCGACAACGTGGGCGTGACCGGCTACGAGGTCCTCCGCGCGGCGGGCGCCAGCGGCGGCACCTTCACCGCCGTCGGCAACAGCGCGACGACCTCGTTCGCCGCGTCCGGGCTGTCCCCGTCCACCACGTACCGGTTCGCGGTGCGGGCACGGGACGCCGCCGGGAACACCTCGGCCAACTCGGCCGCGGTCACCGTGACGACCCAGGCCGGTCCGGTCACCGGGCCGTGCCGGGTGACCTACCAGGCGACGAACTGGGGCGGTGGCAGCGGGTTCACCGCCAACGTGTCCATCGCGAACACCGGCACGACCGCGGTCAACGGCTGGACGCTGAAGTTCACCTTCCCGAGCAGCCAGCAGGTCTCCCAGGGCTGGGGCGCGACCTTCACCCAGACGAGCGCCAACGTCTCGGCCGTGAGCATGGACTACAACCGCACGATCGCGCCGAACTCCTCGGTCGGCATCGGCTTCAACGGCACCTACTCCGGCAGCAACCCGGCCGTCACGGCGTTCACCCTGAACGACCTCGCCTGCACGACGGCCTGAGCACCAGCATTCCCCACCGGTCGCTGCTCCCGCACCGGGTCAGCGGCCGGTCAGGAAGGCCAGCGTGGCACCCGCCAACCGCGTCTCGACGCCGGTGGGGTCGGCCGCGGTCGTCCGGCGGAAGCGCTGGGAGGCCACGAGGGAGAGCAGCCACCACGCGGCCGTCTCGGGGTCCAGGTCCGCACGCAGCTCCCCCGCCACGCGGCCACGGTCGAGGACGTCGGCCAGCGCGGCGGCGATCCGTCGCGTCGACCGCCGGGCGGCCGCCTCGACGTCCGGCTCCCCCGTGATCGACGCGGCGTCGGCGAAGATCGCGCCGACCGAGCCCGCGTCATGGACGTGGGCCAGGTGCGCCGGCGCCAGCGCGGCGCCGAGCAGCGCCACCACCGACTGCCCCTCCTGCTCCAGCAGGGCACACGCCCAGTCGGTCGCCCGGCCGAGGACCGCGACGAACAACGCCGCCTTGGTGCCGAAGTTCTGGAACACCACCGGCTCGGTCACCCCGACGCGGCGGGCCACCTCGGACGTCTTCCCCCGCTGGTAGCCGACCTCGGCGAACACTCCCGTCGCGGCCACGAGGATCGACTCGCGCCGCTGCTGCGCGGTCATCCGCGTACGCCTGGTCTCCGGCACCCCGTGATCATACGGCCTTGCCATGCTAACTTAGTCGGAACTAAGCTTAGTCGTCACTAAGTTAGCGGAGGTGGATCATGGTTCTGCGGCAGCTCCTGCACGGGAAGACACCGGCGGACGCTCCCGGCGCGATCGGCCGGGCCCGGCTGTACGAGGCGTTCACGGCGGCGGCGTTCGCCGGCCACCGGCGCCGGTTCTACCGCCGGCTGGTCGAACTGAGCGGCGCGGCGCCCGGCGACCACGTGCTGGACGTGGGGTGCGGCCCGGGGTACCTGACCGCGCTGGCGGCGGGCGCGGTCACCCCCGGCGGGCACGCGACCGGCATCGACCCGTCCCCGGCGATGATCGGGACGGCCCGCCGCCTGCGGGGCGGCCCGCACTGCTCGTTCCAGCTCGGCAGGGCGGAGGCGCTCGAGCTCGCCGACGGGTCCGTGGACGTCGTGGTGTCGAGCTTCGCGCTCCACCACGTGCCCGAGGGCGTCCGGGAGGCGGCGTTCGCGGAGATGTTCCGCGTGCTGCGCCCCGGCGGACGGCTGCTGGTGGCCGACTTCCGGCCACCCCGCGGGCGGCTCGGCCGACACATGGCCGGCGCCCTCGCCGGCCCGGTCATGCGGGACAACCCGGTGGCGCGGATCGCCCCCATGGCCCGGGCGGCCGGGTTCGGCACGGTCACCGACGGCGAGGTGCGCCCGTTCGCGTACTACGTCCACGCGGTCCGGCCGGAGAAGCACCTCGAACCGGTAGATGATCAGCGGCGCGACGAAGGAAACGGCGCTTTTTGATGCCATATTCACGCCGGTCGTACGGCGTCAACGCGGCGCGCGCTAAGATTCCGTAAAAATCGCCGGTCCGGACGCCAGGACCGCGACAAGATTTCTCCGTTCGGGGCCGAGAGGGAGTCCACTGGGGGAGTGCTGAGAACTCCAGAGCCCCCTGTTATCGGCCAGGTCGGCTATCCACTCGGGTTCGCCGCCGCGGTCGCCGTCTCCGTCGTGGCCGTCGCCGCGCACGCGACCGGCCATCCACTGTGGAGCGTCGGCGCGCTCACCGTGACCGCCGCCATGACCGCGGCCGTCACCACGCTGCCCGCGACACTCGCGACCGCGGGCGTGTGCTGGATGCTGCACGCCGGTTTCGTCCTCGGCCGCCGGGGCGAGCTCGAGCTGTCCGCCGAGTCCGCCGCCGACGCCGCGCTGCTGACCGCCGCCACCGTGCTCTCCTACGGCACGGCGGTCGCGGTCAGGATCGGCAGGCAGCGACGCGCCGAGATCCCCGAGCCCCGCCGTCCCGACAGCAATTTGCAGGTCGTCGAGATTTTTGGTGACCCATTGACGGAACGTTCGAGCGGTTCGTTACCCTGCCCCGGGTGATCAACAAAACAGGACTTTCCGGACGTTCATGGCGGTGGCCGGAGCGGTGACGCTCGCTCTGGCCGCGGGCTGCGGGAGTGACTCCCCGCAGGCCGGCGCCACTTCGGGGGAATCGACGGAGACGAGCAGCACCAGGCCGGAGGTGGACGACCCAGCCGTCACCGCCGCCGCGCTGCGGACCGTGGACCCCTGTGCGTTGCTCACGGTGGTCCCGGGGCTGGGTCAGGCCTGAGTCCGTTCCCCGGGATGAGCCCGCTCACCCCGGGGTTCCCGTTCGTCCCGAGGGTTCGTCCACATCAGACAAGTGTCTTCTCGGCCGCCGCCAGGCGGAGCTTCTCCAGCTGGTCGATCTGACGGTTGGCCCTGGTCAGCAGGGCGTCGATGCGGTCCTTGTCGAGGCGGGTGTCGTGGTCGGCCCGGGTGCGCAGGGTGCGCCAGCCCGCCGCCTTGCCCTCGACGCCCAGGCGCATGGCCTCCAGCTCCAGGACCGCGCCGCCCTGCTTGAGGCGGGTCGCCTTCTCCCCCAGCCAGCCCAGCCACGTCTTGTAGCGGCGCACCGGCACCGCCAGCGCGGCCATCAGCTCCAGCAGCGTGGCGCGGTCCTCCTCGATCTCCGCCGCCAGCTCGCGTGGGGCGTGGCCGGCCGCGGCCAGCCTGCGGGCCAGTTCGGCGCCCGCCGACGCGCCGGCCAGGTGGTCGTTCAGGTAGATACTGAGGCGTTTGTCGGTTTCCATGCCTCCGACTACCCACCTCGCCGCGCAGCTAGTCGCGGCCGGCCGGTTCGGCCACCGCCCCCAGACCGGAAACAGCGGAGAAAACGGACCGGAGTTATTTCGGTTCGGTCAGTTATTGACACATTCGTGTATTGCGCACCCTTTGAAGAGTTCCCCCGTTGGTGAGAATATGGAAGTGGTACCGGGAAGGAGCTCTGGTATGTCCGATTCCTCAGACATCCGGAAATTCGAACGCGGTGGTGTTCTCGCCGGGTTCGACGGGTCGGCGATCGCGCGGGACGCCGCGCTCTGGGCCGCGGCCGAGGCGCACGGCCGAGGTAGCCCGCTCGTGCTCGCCCGTGCCTACGAGCGACCCATCTGGACCGACGCCGACCCACTGCCGGACGACGCCCGCGCGTGGCACTGCGACCACTCGCTGCGTGTGCTGGCCGACGAGTGCCGGGCGCGGCACCCGGAACTGCCGATCAGCACGGCGATCCGCGCCGGCCACCCCGGCCAGGCACTCGCCGCGCTGGCCGCGAAGCTCGACGCCGGTCTGGTGGTGCTCGGGTCCCGCGGCCACGGCCCGGTCGCGCGGCTCGTGCTCGGCTCGACCGCCGCCGATCTCGTGCACCTGCTGGACCGGCCGATCGTGGTCGTGCGCGGGGCCGTCGGCCCCGGGCCGGTGCTGCTGGGCCTCGCCGGCACGGAGACGGACGGGCAGGCGATCGAGTTCGCGTTCGAGTTCGCCGCGCGGCACGGCAGCCCGCTGCAGGCCGTGCACGGCGACCACCATGTGCGCGAACCCGCCGCGCTCGAGCGGTGCCTGGCGCCGTGGCGGGAGCGGTACCCGTCGGTCGAGGTGGCCACCGAGGTCGTGGGCGACAAGCCGGCGCACGCGCTGCTCGAACGGTCCGCCGGCGCGCGGCTGCTCGTGGTCGGGAGCCACCACCACAACGCCGCGCACCGCATGCTGCTCGGCTCGATCAGCCACGCCACGCTGTACCACGCGGAGTGCCCGGTCGCGGTCGTGCCGGCGGGCCGCGTCGTGCGGCAGCCGGCGCGAACGCCGGTGACCAGCAACTCCGCCTGATCACTGCCGCAGGACGGTCGCGGCGCCCTTGAGAGTGCGGATCACCGGCGCGCTCTCGATCCGCTGGATGGCGGGCAGCGTGCCGAGCCGGCCGGTGATGTAGTGGTGCAGCTCGTACACGTCGCGGCAGACGATCGCCGCCACGAGGCTGGTCGGGCCCGTGGTGGCGGCGGCGAACGCCACCTCCGGGTGGCTGGCCAGCGCCCGGCCGACCGCGTCCTGCTCCGCCGGCGCGACCGACAGGTACACGCGTGCCTCGGCGAGGTTGCCGAACAAGCGTGTGTCGCGGTCGACGTCGAAGAACAGGGCGCGGGTCCAGCGCAGGTGCTCCAGCCGGCGCTTGGCCGTCGACTCCGACCAGCCGGTGGCCGCGGCCAGCGTCGCGTAGCTCGCGCGGCCGTCCCGCTCCAGCTCCTGGAGCATGAGGTAGTCGCGCTCGTCCAGCTCCACCGGTTCCAGCCGGGCGGCGGTCGCCGGCCGCAGGGCCTCGACCTGGTCGGCGTCGAGGATGTCGTACAGGCCGGGGTGCTCGCCCGCGCCGCCGAAGTAGAAGTGCAGCAGGCAGTGCGCGTCGACGGACAGGACGCGTGGCGTGCGGGGCAGCTTCTCCAGCAGGAGCGTGTCGTGGTCGCGCGGGTCGCGGGCCTGGACCACGCAGTTGATCTCGGTGCCGCCCGACACCAGGTGCACGAACGACGAGTCGGGGCGCTTCGCCAGTGCCCGGGCCACGGGCATGGCCGCGTCGGGCGCGCACCGGATGCGGACGTACCACCGCGTCTGGCCGACCGCGCGGGCGTCGACCAGCCCCACGACGAGCAACGCGTTCGACTCACGCAGCCGGCGGTAGCGGCGCGCGACGGTGTGGTCGGAGACGCCGAGCACGGCCGCGATCCGGGAGAGCGGCGCCCGGCCGTCCACCTGCAGTGCGTGGATGAGCTGCCGGTCCAGCTCGTCGAGGGAATCCATCTCAGCGGGCCGTTCTGTGTCGAAAATCGTCAGAATCCCCTCCATAGCTATCACAGATCCGCATCTGTTCGGGAACCTGTGCGCATGAACATGACAGGACATGCCCTGCGGGGGACCTGGTGGCCGCTGACGGCGGTCTGCCTGGGCGCGTTCATGCTGTTGGTGCAGGCCGGCCTCGTCCCGGTGGCGCTGGCGGGCATCGCGGCCGATCTCGGCGGGTCGTTCGCGAGCCTGCAGTGGGTGCTGGACGGGTACGCGCTCGGGCTCGCGGCGCTGCTGCTCGGCGCGGGTGTGCTCGGCGACCTCGTCGGGCGGCGGACGGTCTACGTGGCGGGGCTCGCGCTGTTCGCGCTGGCCTCGGTGGGCTGCGGGCTCGCGCCGAACATCGCGACGCTGATCGCCGCGTCGATCGTGCAGGGGGCGGCCGCGGCGGCGATGTTCGCCACCACGATGGCCCTGCTCAGCGCGACCTACCAGGGCCGGCAGCGCGGCGTGGCGTTCGGCGTGTGGGGCGCGGTCAACGGGGCCGCGGCGGGGCTCGGCGTGCTGCTGGGCGGCGTGCTCACCGAGTACGTGAGCTGGCGGGCGATCTTCCTGATCAACCCGCCGCTCGCGGCCGTGACGATCGTGCTCACGCTGGCCGCGGTCGGCGAGTCGCGCAACCCGCACGCGCGGCGGCTCGACTGGCCGGGCCTGCTGACGTTCACCGCCGCGGCCGGCACGCTCACGTACGGCCTGATCCACGCCGGCGCGGCCGGCTGGGACTCCCCCGCGGCGCTGGCCTGGCTGGGCGCGGGGCTGCTCGCGCTGGCGGTGTTCGTCGCGGTCGAGCGGCGGAGCCCGTACCCGCTGCTGGACCTGACCCTGTTCCGCAGCCCCCGGTTCACGGCGCTCATGGTGGCCGCGCTCGCGCTCGGCATCGCCGCGTTCGGGTACGTCGCGTACACCTCGCTGTGGCTGCAGTCGGTGCTCCACCTGGGTGCGACCGGCACCGGGCTCGCGCTGCTTCCCTTGTCCGGCGCGGCTTTCGTGACCGCACTGGCGACGGGGCGGCGGTTGCACGGCGTGTCCCCGAGGGCGTCCGTCGGCGGCGGGATGCTGCTGATCGGGTTCGGCGCGCTCGCACAGGCGGTGGTGGACGAGGGTTCCGGGTGGGCGACCGTCCTGTTCGGACTGGTGGTGACCGGGGTCGGCGTCGGGTTGCTGAGCCCGGCGCTGGCGGGTGCGACGATGGCGGCGGTGCCGCCGGAGCGGGCCGGCATGGCGAGTGGGGCGATGAACACGTTCCGCCAGCTGGGCCAGGCGCTCGGGGTGGCCGTGCTGGGCGCGGTCTTCCACCGCGCGGTCGTCGCCAGCCTGACGGGCCGGGTCACCGACGTGGCCGGCACGGCGGAGGCGGTCACCTCCGGCCAGGCCCCGGCCGACGTGCTGGCCGGGGCCTTCACCGACGGGCTGAGCGCGGCGTACCTCGTCGCCGGCGGTGTCGGCGTCACGGCCGCGGTGGTCGTGCTCCTGATGAGCGGCGCCCGCGACGACGCGGCCGCCGGCGGTGTCAGGACGCGATAGTCACGTCGGCGGTGGTGGCGCCCGGGGCGAGCGCGACCGCCCGGCCCGTGCTGGTGAGGCTCGCCAGCACGTACTGGCCGGCCTTGAGCCGGTCGAACCGGTAGGCGCCGGCGCGGTCGGTGACGGCCGTCGCCGCCGGGTGGCCGTCCGCGGTGTAGAGGGCCAGCCGCAGCTGCTCGACCGGGTGGCCGTTCGCGGTGACCGTGCCGCTCAGCGTGCTGTACGTGTCGAGCGCGAGGTTCACCACGTGGTCCGCGCCGTGGCCGAGGTCGACCTCCGTCGCCTTCGGGTCCGCGCCGGGGGCCGCCACCACGAGGAGGACGGCGTCCGCGTCGATGCCCGTGATCTGGTAGCCGCCGTCCGGGTCGGACACCGTGCTGGCGATGACCTCGCCGTCCGGCCCGACGGCGGTGACGGTCGCGGCGCCGACCGGCTGGCCGCTGTCCCGGTCGTGCACGACGCCGTGCACGCTGGTGGCCGGTTCGAGCGTGACGTCGAGCGGCACCGCGCTGGGCACGACCACCTCCGCGTGCGGCCGGTAGCCGGGGCGGGCGAAGATCGCGACGTAGCTGCCCGGCGCCAGGCCGGCGAACTGGAACTCGCCGCCCTGGCCGGTGCCGGACCGGGCCACCTGGGCACCAGTGCGGTCGGTGAGCGTGACGGTCGTGTCGGGCAGCGGGCGCATGGCGCCGCGCACCCGGCCGGCCAGGGCCGTGCCGACCGCCTGCGCCGGCCAGTTGTGGGTCGTCATGACTGGGTCCTCCCGTCGAGCGCGATGTCGCGCCGCTCGTCTGCGCCGACCCCCACTGTCACCGCCTGGTTGACGGCCGGGTGCTCGGCGGCCACGAGGGTCAGGGGTTCGGCCGGCACGCCGTCGAGGCGGTAGCCGCCGTCGGTGGCCGCGGTCGTGGTGGTGGCGACGCTGCCGTCCGCGCGGTACGCGGTCACGGTGACCACGGCCGGGGCGGGCTGCACGGCGCCCTGCACGATTCCCGCCACGCTGCGGGTGGTCGCGCGGGCGGCCTTGCCGTGGCGGTAGGGCACCAGCAGCGCGGCGACGACGGCGAGGACGCAGATCCCGCCCGCGACGACGAAGGCGATGACGTAACCGTCCACAGTGGGCAGTGGCATCCTCGGCATGGTCTGCGAGGCCAGGATCGCGGTCGCGATGGCCGTGCCGATCGAGCCGCCGACCGAGCGCAGGGTCGAGTTGACGCTGTTGGCGACGCTGGTCTTCGCCGGCTCCACCGCGGTGTTCAGCAGTGCCGGCATGGCACCCATCGACAGGCCCAGGCCGAGGCCGAGCAGGCCGGTGGCGACGTAGAACTGCCAGTGCTCGGCGTGGAAGGCCACCAGGAAGCCGAACGTGCCTGCGGCGACGAACATGCCGAGCGCCAGCGGGATCTTCGGTCCGAAGCGGCGGATCAGGTTCGCGACGAGTACCGCGGCCGTGAGCGTGCCGGCGGTCAGCGGCGTCAGGGTCAGTGCGGCGCCGAGCGTGTCCGAGCCGAAGCCGTAGCCGACCTGGCTGGGCGTCTGGACGAACTGGAGGATCAGGACCATCGCGCCGAACATGCCGGCGCCGGCGAGGAACGCGGTCAGGTTGGTGCCGAGCACGACCGGGTTGCGCATCATCCGCATGTCGACCAGCGGCTCACGGACCTTCGTCTCGACGAACATCCACACGCCGAGCAGCACCACACCGCCGGCGAACAGGCCGAGCACGGTGCCGGAGCCCCAGCCCCAGGCCGGGCCGCGGTTGATGCCGAGCACGACGCACACCAGGCCGCCGGCCAGGGTCAGCGCGCCCCAGACGTCGATCGTGAACTTCCTCGCCTGCTCCGGCAGCCGCACCAGGACGGCGACGCCCAGCAGGCCCACCGCGGTGGCGGCGGCGGAGATCCAGAACATGCCCTGCGCGGACACGTCGGCCTTCACGAGCAGGCCGGAGAACAGCAGGCCGGCGCCCGCGCCGATGCCGGTCAGCGCGCTGAGCAGCGCGATGCTGGACGGCACCCGGCCGGGCGGGAAGATCGAGCGCACGATCCCGATGGCGAGCGGCATCGCGGCGAAGCCCATGCCCTGCAGGGCGCGGCCGACCAGCACGATCCACATCGTGTGCGAGATGGCGGCCAGTACCGAGCCGGCGGTGACCAGGCCGAGCGTGATCATCAGGACCCGCTTGCGGCCGAGGGCGTCGCCGAGCGAGCCGAGGATCGGCGTGAACACCGCCGCGGAGAGCAGGTTGACCGTCACGACCCAGGACACGTCGGCCATCGAGACGTTCAGCGACTGCGCGAGGCTCGGGAGGATCGGCATGACCAGGCTCTGCATCACCACGATGGCGAACGTGGAGAGCGCGAGCACGAGCAGTACGGCCGTCGGGTGGGTGTTCCGGGTGCGCCGCCCGGGTTCGGTGAGTGTCTCGGACACCTCGGACTCCTTTTGTAGTCACTTGACGACTTAGACTGTACGACGCAAGTCGTCAGTTGACTACATCGGTCGCGGTGAGCCTTGACACATGACGTTCCCGCAGGCCTGCGGTAAAGTCGTCATTTGACTACTTCTTTACCCGGGAGGCTGCCATGGAGGCCACTCGCACCCGCCGCCGCGACTCGGCCGCGACCCGTGCCGCGCTGCTGGCCGCAGCGCGGACGCTGATGGCGCAGCACGGCGTGGAAGGGACGAGCACCCGGGACGTCGCCGCGCTGGCGGGGGTCAACCAGGCGCTGGTGTACCGGTACTTCGGGTCGAAGGAGAAGCTGTTCGCCGAGGCGGCCAGCGCGAGCACGGTGACACCGGACGACCTCGTCGCGAGCACGCCGCTGGCCGACCTGCCGCGCGTGCTGCTGGACCGGGTCCTCGACCTGGCCGAGGCCCACGAGTCCGGCGACCTGGCCGCCCTGGTCACCGCCGCCAACGACGAGACCGTCCGCACGGTGATCCGCGCCCGCATCGAGACGGCGTTCAGCGACCAACTCGCGTCCCGCCTGACGGGCCCGGACGCCGGCCTCCGCGCCGAACTCCTCGCCGCGATCATCGTCGGCGTGGGCTTCCTCCGCCACAAGATCGGCTCCAAGGCCATGACGACCGCGAACCGCGAGGCGATCTACGCGTACGTGGACCGCATGGCGGAGCCACTCCTGCACTGAACCGCCCGCCGCGCCGTGCCCGCCCGTGCCCTGAAAGGCGCGTTCGAGACATCGCCGATGTCCTGAAAGGCGCGTTCAGGTCGTTGAGCGTCCCGATAGCGCCTTTCAGGGCACGGCCAGTGTCCTGAAAGCGCCTTTCGGGGCACGAGCCATGTCGTGAACGCGCCTTTCAGGGCACGGGGCGGGCGGGGTGGCCGGAGGTACCTCGTTGCGTCGTTGCTCGTGGTTCGGGTATCCTGCGGCTGTCTACTTCTCGTGGCTGTGGCCACCGCCCCCACGGGATCCTTTTCTCGGGTCACTCACGCGTCATCGGCCGTGCCATCCGTTGCCGGCTCGCGTGTTCTCGATCCGCTTACCTCTTGTGGAGATTTCCCATGTCCAGCAACGAAACCATATCCGGAATACTCGACATCACCCGTAACCGCGCCTTCGTGCGTGCCGGCGGGTACCTGCCCGGGCCCGGCGACGTGTCCGTCCCCGGTGGACTCGTTCGCGAGCACGACCTGCGGCGCGGCGACCTCGTCAGCGGGCCCGCGCAGGGCGGCAAGCTCACCGGGGTCGACGCCGTCAACGGGCGGCGGCCCGGGCGGCCCCGGCCCGTCTTCACCGAGCTCACTCCCTTGTACCCCAACGAAAGACTGCGTCTCGAGACCGAGGCGCACATCCTCACCACGCGGGTCATCGACCTCGTGATGCCGGTCGGCAAGGGGCAGCGCGCGTTGGTCGTCGCGCCGCCGAAGGCCGGGAAGACCACCGTGCTGCAGGCGATCGCGCACGGGATCGCCAAGAACCACCCCGAGTGCCACCTCATGTTCGTGCTCGTCGGCGAGCGACCGGAGGAGGTCACCGACCTCGCCCGGGGTGTGCCCGCCGAGGTGGTCGCGGCCACGTTCGACCAGCCGCCGGGTGAGCACATCGCGTTGGCCGAACTGGCCATCGAGCGGGCCAAGCGGCTTGTCGAGCAGGGGCGCGACGTCGTCGTGCTGCTCGACTCGCTGACCCGGCTCGGCCGCGCCTACAACCTCGCCGCGCCGGCCACCGGCCGCATCCTCACCGGTGGCATCGACTCTGCCGCGCTGACCCCGCCGAAGCGGTTTCTCGGCGCGGCGCGGAACATCGAGAACGGCGGGTCGCTGACGATCTTCGCGTCCGCGCTCGTCGAGACCGGGTCCGCCGGGGACTCGCTGATCTTCGAGGAGTACAAGGGCACCGGCAACGCCGAGCTGCGGCTCGACCGGCGCACGGCCGAGCGGCGGGTGTTCCCCGCCATCGACGTCCGGCAGTCCGGCACCCGCAAGGAAGAACTGCTCCTCACCCCGCCCGAGCTGGCCGTCACCCACGCCCTGCGGCACGCACTGTCCAACCGGGACAACGCCGTCGACGTCCTCCTGGACGGCCTGCGCAGGACCCAGACCAACGCCGAGTTCCTCACCCGCCGCTGAGATACGCCGCCCGCACCGCCTGTCGTTGCCGTTTTCCACTGGTAGTGCGGGGAATCCCGCCGCGTGGCACGACCACCACGTCCGCCAGCGAGAGCCCGAACGCCTGCCGCACGGACGTGGCGACCTCCGTTTGCAGCCGTGGCCACTCCCCCGGCTTCGCCCGCGTCTCGACCACCGCGACGACCTGCTCGGTGACGGTCGTGTTGCCGTGGTAGGAGAACACCGCGGCCAGGCTCGCCCGCGGGTGTTCCTCGATGGTCCGCTCGATGTCGTACGGCGGGATGTTCCTGCCGCGCACGATCAGCATCTCCTTTGTCCGGCCCACCACGTACAGCTCGCCGTCGACGACCAGGCCCAGGTCGCCGGTGTCGTGCCAGCCGCCCGGCGGCGCGTTCAGGCCGTCGGCCGTCAGGTACCCCGCCATCACCGAGCTGCCGCTCACCTCGACCGCGCCGACCTCGCCCTCGGGTGCGCCGACCCGCAACGACAGTCCCTCGATCGCGGTGCCACATGAGACGATGTGCCGGGCCGGTTGCAGCTCGTCCCGGTTCGGGCGGTCGAACTCGCGCCACCGGACCTTGCCGAACGACGTGTCGGTCGTGGCGTGCTTGGTCTGGCACAACGTGGTCGCGACCACCGTCTCGGCCATGCCGTAGCACGGCGTGAGCGTGTCCTCGGCCAGCCCGTGTTCGGCGAAAGTTTCTTGGAAATGTTGCAGGACACCGACCGCGATCGGTTCCGCGCCGACGTACGCCTGTCGTAACGCGGAAAGGTCGAGTCCCGGTGCTCCCCGGAACCGGTCCGCCGCCACGCGGTAGGCGAACGGCGGCGCCGAGGTGACGGCGGTCCGCCGGTCGGTCATGTGCCGCAGCCAGGCCACCGGGTCCCGCACGAACGAGGTCGGCGGCATGAGGTCCACGCACGCGCCCGCGGTGAGGCCGATCAGCATCAGCATGAGGCCCATGTCGTGGTACAGCGGCAGCCAGCTGGTGACCCGGTCGCGGTGCGGCGCGAGGTCGAACGCGGCGTGCAGGGCCCGCAGGTTCGCCGCCACGTTGGCGTGGGTCAGCACGGCGGCCTTCGGCGCGGAGGTCGACCCGGACGTCAGCTGGATGTGGTGCCACTGACCGGGTTCCGGCGGCGGCAGCGTCCGCCACGGCGCGCGGCCGTGCCGGCGCAGCTCGTCGATCGTGAGAACCGGCACGGCGGCGGCGATCCGGGTGTCGCTGGTGATCACGGCGGCCGGCCGCAGCACCTCGATCGCGGCGTGCAGGTGCCGGGTGCCGGCCGACGACGGGTCCCCGGGTTTCGCCGGTGCGGCGACGGTCGCCGGCACGACACCGCTCAGCAGGCAGCCCAACAGGACGGTCAGGTAGTCCGGCCCGGTCGGCTCGACGATGATGACGCGGTCCTGGAACCCCACGCCGTTGTGCGCGAGGCCGGCCGCGGCGGCCCGGGCCCGTTCGAGCAGCTCGGCGCCGGGGACCTCGCCGGTCAGGCCGCTGGAGTCGAGGAAACCGACCGGGGCGTAGTCCCCGCGGTAGTCCACTGTGTCCATGTCAGTCCCGCCGCTTCGCGGCCTTGGCGGCGGTCTTCTCGTGGACGAAGTCGACCAGCTCACCGATCGTGGTGAACGAGTACGCCTTGTCCTCCGGGATGTAGACCCGGAACCGGTCCTCGACGCTCGTCACGATCTGCATGAGCGCCAGCGAGTCGACGGGCAGGCTCAGCATCGGGGTGCCGGCGTGCACGGTGTCGAGGTCGATCCTGGCGAGGTCGACGCCGTCGAGGGTCTCGGCGATCGCCGCACGCAGGCCGACGAGGATCTGCTCCGGGGCGGGGATGTCGGTCATGTCAGCTCCGTGGGTCGAGGCCGAGCGCGGCCTTGCCGATCATGTCGCGCAGCACGTCCAGGTTGGCGCCCATCACCGCACCGGCCCTGGCGTCGCGGTAGTGCCGCTCGAGTGCGTTGCTGCGCAGGAAACCCTGGCCGCCGGTCACCTGCATGGCGGTGTCGGCGACGGCGATGGCCGTGGTGTTGCAGACGTACTTGGCCATGTTCATCGCCGAGAACGCCTCCGGCGGGTCGGTCTCCGCGGTGGCCGCGCCGTGCAGCAGGGACAGGTACGCGGTGTGCAGCCGGGTGGTCAGTTCGGCGATGTGGAAGCGAACTCCTTGGTAGGCCGCGAGGTTCGCGCCGGTGTTCGCGTGCACCCGCCGGGTCACGTGCTCGGTGGCGAAGGCGCCCGCGGCCCTGCCGATGCCGAGCGACGCCGCGGCCAGGCCCAGCACGAGGGCCGGCAGGGCGTGTCCCAGCAGCGGAAGCCCGCCGCCGTGGCCGCCGACGCACGCCTGTTCGCCCACGGCGCAGTCGAGCTGGACCGTGTTGGCGCAGTTGGCCCGCATGCCCATGGCGTCCCAGGTCTCCTTGACCGTCAGGCCGACGGTGTCCGCGGGGAGCAGGAACATCGACTGGCTGCGGCGGAACTCGCTCTCGCCGGACGCGGTGTTGATGAGGTAGTAGTCGGTGTGGCCGGCGCCGGTGCAGAACGCCTTGGTGCCGGCGAGTGTGAAGCCGCTGTCCGTGACCGTGGCGCGGAGTTGGGGCTTGAGCACGTTGCCGCCGGTGCCGGGCTCGGAGAAGCCCCACGCGATCAGCCTGCCGCCCTCGAGCACGCCCTTCAGCGCGTCCCGCGCGGTCGGGTCGGGGCTCGCGGACAGCAACCTCGTGGCGCCGCAGTGCATCGCGAAGATCAACGCGGTGGAGCCGCACGCCTCGGCGAGCTCCGCGACCGCGAGGCCGTACGCGATGAGGTCGGCGCCGAGGCCGCCGTGGCTCTCGGGGATGAGCAGGCCGAGCAGGCCGGTGCCGGCGAGGTCGGCGAAGTTCTCCGCCGGGAACTCGGCCGTGCGGTCGTGTTCGGCGGCGCGGGGGGCCAGGCAGCGGCGCGCGACCGCGCGTGCCTGGTCGACGATGTCACGTTGTGCCGGGGTCAGGGCGAAGTCCACCACGGGGTGCTCCTAGCTGTGTTCGCGGACGGCGGCGGCCAGACCCTCGGGGGTGTGCCAGCGCGCGTCGATGATGCGGTAGTCGGCGACGGGTTCCGCCGTGGCCGCCCGGTAGACGGCGTTGCCCCACACGGTGAACCGCGGTGGTGCCACGCCGGCGGGCAGCGGTTCGCGGTGGCCGTGGTTGAGCTGCCAGCGGGCGTTGACCGCGAGCTGGAACGGCTCGTCGCACAGGGTTCGGCAGTCGGGTGGGCCGGTCCGGTGGTGCCGGGCGGTCGGGCAGGACCGGCCGTAGCCGACGGGCACGGCGTCGACCAGCTGGCGGACCTGCCAGCGGCCCGGCGTGACCTCGGTGTCGGTGTCCAGCTCGATCGCCCGCACGGCGAGGAGGTCCATCAGCGCGGCGTCGACCGTCGCGGCGGGTGGCGTGCCGTCCTTGATGTTCGCGCTGTGCGGGCGGGACCTGGTCAGGCCCAGTCCCGCCACGAGGGCGCAGTCCTGGCCCACGAGGGACAGTGCGGTGCCCACGTCGTTGACGGCGATCGTGGTCGGGCCGTCACCGAGCACCGCCAGCAGGCGCGCCAGCAGCTCGTCCGCCGTGCGTGGCCAGGCGACCGGCGCCACCACGACGACCTCACGGCCGGCCCGCCGGACCCGGTCGGCGGCCGCCCGCAGCTCGTCGGTGGTGGGCAGCTTGGTCAGGCAGCCCTCCTGGCCGATGCCGATCGCGCCGGCGGGCAGCGCCAGGACCTCGTCCAGTCTGTCCACAGTGGATAATCGGATCTCGATCACGAGCGGCCCCTCACACGAAGGCCCGCTGCTGCGGGGTGTCCCGGAACCGGCAGCGCTGCTTGTCGCACAGCCGCGGCAGCCAGCCCATCTGCCACATCAGCTCGACCCGGTCGATCTGCTCGATGACCTCGGTGATCGGGACGCCCGCGGCGTGACCGCGGACGGCCCGCCGGTACATCTGGGTGATCTTGGCGTTCTGCCGCTCGTTCGGGCTTTCCCGGCCGGGGATCTGCAGTGCCGCCACGCCGACGTCGATCAGGGCGGGCACGTCGCACAGCGCGCAGTCGGAGGCGCCGTCGAGGAACCCGCCGAGGTCCACATCGGACGCGTAGCCGGCTCGGCAGCCCAGGCCGACACCCGGCGTGTCCTGCAGGCGGCACCGGGTGCAGTCGAGGCCGGCGCCGGTCTGCACCGGCGTCTCGATCTCCAGGCCGTCGAGCCGGCAGAACGCGGCCACCTCGCCGAGCGTGAGCGTGTGCGGCACGACCAGCCGGCGCACGCCGTAGGTGTCGCGCAGGTGTGCCGCGAAACCGAGCGTGGACACACCCAGCGCCCCACCGACCACGACGGACACGTCGGTCAGCCAGGCGCAGGCCGGGAGCGAGCCGACCACGACCGTGTCCGCGCCCGCCGTCAGGCCCTGTTCGACGTGCCGGCGGTAGGTGGTCTCGTCGTCCGGCCGCACGACGGACGCGTCCGCGCAGAAGTGCACCCGCAGGCCGGCGTCGTGCGCGGCCGTGACGATCTCCGCCAGCAGCCCGGCGCTCGACACCTGCGTCGGCTCGCCGTCCCGGTTCGCGGGCAGCGAGTCGAAGCTGACCGGCTCCTTCGACCGCAGCCCGACGTACACCTCGGTGGCCCCGGCCCTGATCTGCAGCTCCAGCATCTTCGGCGACCGGACCGGCGCGTTGAGCTCAACTGGCACCGGACACCGCCGTGCCCGAGACCTGGCGCAGCCGGTCCACCGCGGTCACCGTGGCGGCGACGACGGCGTCGATGTCGGCAGCGGTCGTGCCGTGGCCGAAGGACAGCCGGACGGTCGCCTTCGCCTGCTCCACCGGCACGCCCATGGCGGTGAGCACGTGTGACGGGGAGTCCTGGCCGGCATGGCACGCCGAGCCCGTCGACACGCAGATCCCCTGCATGTCGAGGACGTCGGCGAGGGTGTCGGCGCGGATGCCGTCGAACGACACGCTGACCGTCTCGGGTACGACCGGGTAGCCGGCGTTCAACCGCACCCCGCCGACCACGGACAGGCCCTCGACCAAACGTTTGCGCAGCCGCCGCGCCGACGCGCGGACCAGGTCGTTGTCCAGGTGCTCGAGGGCGTACGTCGCGGCGCCGGCCATGCCGAGCACGCCCAGCAGGTTCTCGGTGCCCGCCCGCCGGCCCGACTCCTGCCCGCCGCCGTACACCAGTGGTTCCAGCGTGTGCCGCGCGGACAACCGCAACGCGCCGACGCCCTTGGGGCCCCCGAACTTGTGCGCCGAGATCGAGACCAGGTCGGCGGCGAGGCCGTCGATCGGGAGCTTGCCCGCGGTCTGCACGGCGTCGACGTGCGTCAGCGCGCCGGCGTCGTGGGCGAGCGCGGTGATCTCGTCGACCGGCTGGAGCGCGCCGGTCTCGTTGTTCGCGTGCATCACCGACACCAGCACGGTGTCCGGCCGCAGGGCCGCCGCGATCCTGGCCGGGTCGACGTGGCCGGACGGCTCCGGGCCGATGACCGTCACGTCCACGCCCCGGCGGGACAGGGCGGCCGCGCTCTCCAGCACGGCCGAGTGCTCGATGGCCGTCGTGACGAGGTGTCCCTGCCAGTCGCGGGCCGCGAAGGTGCCCTGCAGGGCGAGGTTGATCGCCTCCGAGCCGCCGCCGGTGAACACGACCTCCTCCGCCGTGCACCCGAGCAGCGCGGCCACCTGCGCGCGGGCCTCGGCGAGCGCGTCGTGGGCGGCCTGGCCGGCGCCGTGCCGGCTGGACGGGTTGCCGAACAGGTCGAACCCGCGCCGGATCGCCGCCCGCGCGGGTTCGCACAGGGGCGCGGTCGCCGCGTGGTCCAGGTAGATCAGGTCAGGAGGCGCAGGTGATGGGATCGTCATCGCTCACCCCGCTACGGAAGTTGTCCGCCAGCCGGTGCGCGACGTCCGCGGCGAGCGCGGCCACGTGGCGCTGGTCGGGGGCCAGGCCCCCGGTCAGTTCCTCGATCCGGTCGGCGTCGAGGTCGCCGGCCAGGTTGATCGGCTCTCCCTTGAGGACGGTCGTGAGCAGGCTCGCCACCGCGAGTGACGCCGAGCATCCGAAGGCCTGGAACCTGAGGTCCGCGACGACCCCGTCGCGGACGTGGGCGGTGAGCAGGATCTGGTCACCGCACACCGGGTTGCCGACGAACGCCCGCACGTTGGCGCCGGCGAGCTGGCCGATGTTGCGTGGGTTCGTGAAGTGGTCGACGACCGTCGGGCTGAAGCGGGGCATGCCTCACTCCTCGACGATCGCGCACTCGGCGACGATCTGCTTGCTCTCGATGAACTTCTCGATGCTGACCGCGCAGCAACCCAGTTCGGCGCCGTGCCGGCGGCGGCGGAACGTGACCGTCTGGCCGCCCCGGCCGCAGGGGCACGGCGACTCGTCGACCTCGCCGACGTCGTCGGAGAGCAGGAAGCCCGGGTAGGACTCGTTGGTGGCGTCCAGGATCGCGATGAGCCCGGTCGCGCCGACCGGGATCTCCGTGTCCACATCGGACACGTCGCGGATCGACACGTAGCACCACGGCGGCACGTGCTTGCGGTGGTGCTCGCACTCGACCGCCAGCATGTTGGACTCGATCATGCCGTACATGTCGCGCACGCGGTCGGCGGTGACGCCGAGGTACTTCTCGATCTTGCCGTCGAACTCCTCGCGGCTGATCGACTCGCCGGTGTAGCGCTTCCAGCCGCCGAGCGTGATGATCATGGAGTCCTGGTCGAGCTTGAGCGCCTCCTCCTCCAGCTCCAGGTACCGCAGCAGCCGGTTGACCAGGAACGGCGGGCCGATGATGTGCCTCGTCATCTCGCCGTGCCACCGGTTGAGGTGGTCGATGGCCTCCTCCGGGTCGAACGCGTAGTCGCGCACGACGTAGACGTGGTCGTCGAAGAAGCCGTTGAGCAGGTTGAAGACCTTGACCATGCCCATCTCCGGCGTCTCGGCCGTGGACGGGGAGAGGAAGAGGCCGGCACCCTTGGACAGCGCGAAGAAGTCCCGGTAGGTGGACAGGATGCCGATCAGCGCGCGGGAGACGGTCTCGGTGTCGCGGCGCGCGACGCTGGGCACGCCGCCGGTGCCGGTGGAGCGGATCTCCAGCTCGATGTCGGTGAGCGGGGCGGTCAGCAGCACGTGCGCGTCGGGCCGCTTGAACATGCTGACCGGCAGGAGCGGAATCCGGGGCAGGTCGGCCCGCGCGGTGATCTCCGCCGGCGTCACGCCGTTCGCGTCGCACTGCGCGCGGAAGAACTCATTGCGCTCGAAATGAAATTTGAAGGCGTCCCGGAGCACGGCGACAATACCGATCTCCCACTCCGATAAAGGCAATCTCAACGCGGCGCCTGGCGCGCCGATCATGGTTTCGAGTCGCAATGTGGAACTCCTCCGCTCGCTGTTACCCACCAGTGGTACCACGGTAGTCAACAGACGGTTACCGTGGTATGGAAATCCCTTTGGCGCACTTCGCCCGACTTCCGGAAAACGGCGGTGATCTCAATGCGAGCGGCAACACCGCAGCGTAGGACCGACGCGGTCCACGAACCGTTCGAACACGCGCGAGGGCCGGGTCAAGCCGGCTCGACCACGCCCCGATCGTGGGTAAACCCGCTAGTTACCGGCCCGTTCGTGCGACGTGGGCGAGGCTGTTACCCCGTGGAGGAGCCATGAGCGGCGACCTCGACGGCCAGGTGTTCCGGCGGGCCATGGCGGTGTTGCCCACCGGCGTCAGCGTGCTCACCACAATTTACGGCACCGCCGTGCACGGCATGACGGTGGGTTCACTGACGTCGGTATCACTGACGCCGCCACTGATTTCCGTGTGCCTGCGAAAAGAGTCGCCGACACTGCGGCTCATTCGCCGCAACGGTAAATTCGGGCTGAGCGTCCTGGCGGCCGGACAGGTTTCCGTCGCCGATTGTTTCGCCACCCCCGAGCGCGAGACCGGCGCGGTCGAGTTTTCTTTTCTGGACGGCGTGCCCGTCGTCTCCGGCGCGGCCGGCTGGCTCGCGTGCACGCACCGGCACACCTACGCCGCGGGTGACCACGCGATCGTCATCGGCGCCGTGTCCCGCGCGGAGTCCCGCGCCGGCGAGCCGCTGATCCGGCACCGCTCGCGCTACCGCCACCTGAACCCGGAGGAGGAAACCCTTGTCACGCCTCGCTGACCGGCAACGCGGGTGGGCCGTCGCCGCACTGACCCTCGCGGTGCTCACCATCGGCTTCGACATCACCATCATGAACGTGGCCCTGCCGACGATGGCCACGGCACTGTCCGCGGGCACCGACGGTCTGCAGTGGATCGTCAACGCCTACATCCTGCTGTTCGCCGGGCTCATGCTCCCGGTCGGCGCGATCGCCGACAAGTTCGGCCGCAAGCGCCTGCTGCTGACCGGCCTCGCCATCTTCGCGGCGGCGTCGCTGGCGGCCGCGTGGGCCGGTGACACCGGCGCCGTGGTCGCCGCCCGCGCCGCGCTGGGCGTCGGCGCGGCGGTGATCATGCCGAGCACGCTGGCGATCATCGCCGTGCTGTTCGAGCCGGCCGAGCGCGGGAAGGCGTTGTCGGTGGTGGTGATGGGCATGGGCGCCGGCATCCCGCTCGGCCCGATCATCGGCGGGTACCTGCTGAACCACTTCTGGTGGGGCTCGATCTTCCTGGTCAACGTGCCGGTCGTGCTGGCCGCGATGGTCGCGATCGTCCTCCTGCTGCCCGAGTCCCGTGATCCCCATCCGCCGCGCGCGGACCTGGTGGGCGGCTTCCTGTCGACCGCGGGGTTGCTGTCCTTCGTGTACGGACTGGTCGAGGCGCCGGACCGCGGCTGGGGCGACGCGCTCGTGCTCGCGGCGCTCGCCGGCGGTGTCGTGTTGCTGTTGTCGTTCGTGTGGTGGGAGCTGCGGATCCCGCGGCCGATGATCGACCTGCGGCTGTTCCGCGAGCGGTTGTTCCGGTGGGGCAACGTCAACGCGACGGTCGCGAGCTTCGCGTTGTTCGGCCTGCTGTTCGTGGCGCCGCTGTACCTGCAGTTCGTGCTGGGCAACGACGCGTTCGGCACCGGGATCCGGTTGCTGCCGCTGATCGGCGGGTTCGTCGTCGGCGTCGGGGTGGGCACCCGGGTCGCGGGCCGGATCGGGCACCGGCTGCCGGTCGCCGCCGGCCTGCTCCTCACCGGCGCCGGCCTGGCGCTGGGCGGGCTCACCGAGCTCGACAGCGGCTTCGGTTACGCGGCGACGTGGTACGCGATCACCGGCCTCGGCATCGGCTCGGCGCTGACCCCGTCGATGGACGCGGTGCTCGCGGTGCTCCCGCCGGAACGCTCCGGCTCGGGCACCGCGATCACCATGACGCTCCGGCAGGCCGGCGGCGCGCTCGGCGTGGCACTGCTCGGCAGCGTGCTGTCCCAGGTGTACACGGCCAACCTGGACGTGACGGCCCTACCACCCGAGGCGGCCACGACCGCACACGACTCGATCGCCGGCGCGATGACGGTGGCCACCCGCGCCGACCTGCCGGCCCTGGCGGTGGACGCCCAATCCGCCTACGTGGACGGCATGACCACGGTCCTGCGCCTGTGCGCGGCCATCGCCATCCTGGCCGCGATCGCCACCGTCCGCCTCATGCCGCGCGAGTCCCGCCCCGGGCCCCCGCGAGTCCCGCCCTCGGCCCCGGCGAGTCCCGCCCTCGGGCACGCCCGGGCGGCCACGAAAACGGGACTCGCCGGGTCTGAGAACGGGACTCGCGGGGTTAGTCACCTTGTCCCTGGTGGGGGCGCCTGTTGAGGGGTGAAAATTTGGTGTTGGCTGCCCGCTGACGTCGTTGTCTCCGTGGTCGTGTGAGGCCGTGGGTTAGTCGGACGCTGGGAG
>Ga0081539_10000654_pt1 | contig 69664 bp, 51 predicted proteins | sample TabmetS4T2R2_FD_71023 | JGI IMG/M metagenome (GOLD analysis project Ga0081539, IMG submission 71023) | Tabebuia heterophylla rhizosphere microbial communities from the University of Puerto Rico - S4T2R2 | ecosystem: Host-associated > Plants > Roots > Rhizosphere ...
CTGGTCGGCGGCGCCCACCTTGTAGGGCAGGGTGAAGGGGCCGACATAGGTTGCGCCTGCTTCCAGCACCAGGGTGTCGCCCGGCTGCGCCTCATCCAGCGCCTGCTGTAAATTGCTGCCGGCCGAGACGACGCGCGTGGCCGCCTGTGTAGTCTGCGTGGCCGCGGCGAGGATCAAGGATAAACTGATTAAGATGAATGGGAGTTGAAAATAAACTGAGAAGAAGCGGCGAGGGGATACCCTAACCCTTGCACAAGTGGACATTGCTCGAACCTCATTTCGGTAGCCGGACGATCTCAGTCACCTGAGACTCCTGGCTTTGCGAGCCCGCATCGCTGCGGGGGTGCCTTGAATCCATGACGTTGGTGCGCGTGAGGAGACGCACGGGCAGGATTGCCACCGGCTGATGGGCTAATTCGACTTGAGAGCGGTGGGCGTGCGCCGGTCGTTAGCGCTTAGGCTAAAGAAGACGGACGACGGGCCGTGATATGTGTGTAGTGGAGAGTGCGAATGAAGGGGTGAAGAAGAGTCACGAGGGGCGCAATGATCGGACGTGACTCCAAGCCCCGCAGGGCGGCCGGGAACGACGGACAAGGGCAAGGTACTCAGCGCGACCGGATGCCGTTGAAGTTATCCAGTCTGACTGAAGCCCGGTTGATGCTTCCGGCGGTTAGCGGAACAGCGGTTTCCTTCAGATCGCCTTCGGCAACCAGACAATCTCCCCGCTAAACGTTTGAACGAAGAGACTCACGGCTTTGCGCCCCTGTCTCGCGACAGGTTTGCCCTTATCGGTGCAATCATTGCCATGCGAAAGAACAGGCTGTCCAGCGTAACGCGAGGAACGCTGAACAGCGAACCATTCACATTAAAACTGGTTTACCGAAGTTTGTCAACCGCTTTCTCTTTTGCCCTGTGTGCAGCCAAAAATGTTAAAAAACCTGCGAAAAACTTGCCTGCGCGCTCCCCGGCACAGGCACAGAGACTAGAAGGCGGCGGCGGCGCGCTGGGTGTTGTCGGTGGTCGCGTCTTTGGGTTGTTCGCCGCCGTTCGCCTGATACTTGCGCGCGTACCGGGGCTGGTCGAGCCAGACCTCGCGGATGAGTTGATCCCCGATGGCCTTCACGTAGTGGTTCGGGTCGTTGAAGTTCTCTTTGCGCGAAGTGATCTCGTTCTCGTAGTCGAAGTCGTAGACAGGCGCGAGCGCCGCCAGGTCTTTGCGGAACGCGTCGTTGGCCGGCTCTAAGTGGTACTGGCCGATCAGCCGCAGCGCGTCGAGGTGCGAGGGGAAGATGATGAAAGACAGCTTGATGTCGTGCTCGCGGCAGTGGCGCGCGATCTTCTCCAACTCCTGTTTGTATTTCGTCGGATAGACGTAGTTGCGGTAGTAAGCCTCGTTGCCGTGGAACAGTTGCTCGCGCCAGAAGGCTTCGCGGTCAACGGTCGGCACGCCAATCTTCAGGTCGGCGTGTGCCAATTGACTGTAAACGCCGTAGAGGGCCGATTGCAGCACCGTCTTGTTGACGAAGTAGAGCGCGGGGTTTTTCTCGACGTTGGCGAAGGCTTTCGTGCGCTCGGTGTAGTTGTAGTCGTTGTAGACGGTCAGGTTCAGCCCGATGTAAACCTTCTTCAGTTGCGCGTGCCGGGTGGCGAACCAGAAGGTGTCGGCGATCTCTTGCAGGCTCGCACCGCCGTAGGCGAAGTTGTAGAAGTCCTCGCCCGTTATCTCCTTCACGCGCTCCGGGCGCAGCGCCATCATGCGCGAGTCGCCGAGCATGATGTTCTCGTGCGGCTGCTTCTTAAACTCGCTCATCTTCCAAAGGCACGGGTTGAGTTGGAACGCAGTCTGGAGCTTGACCTCTTGCGAGACGGGCGAGGGCGCGCCGAGGAAGTTGAACGGATCGGCGAAGAAGATGAAGAGCGCGTAGAGGCAGAAGGGCAGGCTGAAGACCAGCCCACGCCGGAAGAGACGCCACGCGCCCGCCGCCTCAGAACTGGAAGTAGATGAACTGCTGCGACTCATTGAACGCGCCGAAGAAGAGTATGGCAATGATTGTTGCATAATAAAAACTCCACCTGACCCAGGCGCTCTGCCGCGCGAGCAGTTCCCGTATGCTGCGCCCGCGTTGGACGATGTGCACCGCGAGCAGCAGCGCCAGCGCCAGCAGTGCGATAACGAAGTCCCACTTGTCGCGACGCATCAGGATGTTCATCTTGATGAAGGCGAGGCTGTGCATGTCTAGCGCCAGCGTGCGCAGCCCGTCGGGCAGGTGGGCGATGATGTAGAAGGCATCGCCGACCGTGTTGGCGCGGAAGAATATCCACGCGAAGCAGACGAGCGTGAAGGTGTAGGCCACCTTCAGCAGCCTGACCGGCCCGCGCCGCCAGCCCGTCTCGAACCACTGCAAACGTCGCGCGCCCACCGCGTCGCGCCAGAGAATCTCCATGATCAGGTAGCCGCCGTTGAGCGCGCCCCAGATCACGTAAGTCCAGTTCGCCCCGTGCCAGAGGCCGCTGATGAGAAAGGTGAAGAAGAGGTTGAAGTACCAGCGCGGGCGCGGGACGCGGTTGCCGCCGAGCGAGACGTAGAGGTAGTCGCGGAACCACGTCGAGAGCGAGATGTGCCAGCGCTTCCAGAACTCCGCGATTGACTTGCTGAAGTAGGGGCGGTTGAAATTCCGCATCAGCTTAAAGCCCATCACCTGCGCCGAGCCGAGCGCGATATCCGAATAGCCGGAGAAGTCGCAGTAGATTTGGAAGGCGAAGAAGACGGTCGCGACGACGAACGAGACGCCGTGGTAGGAGTGCGGGTTGTCGTAAACGAGGTTGACGAAGGGCGCGAGGCGGTCGGCGATGACGACCTTTTTGAACATCCCCCACAGCATCAGTTGCAGCCCTGAGACGACGCGCTCGTAGTCGAAGTAGTGCCGCTCGTGGAACTGGTGCAGGAGGTTCTGCGGACGCTCGATGGGGCCGGCGACGAGCTGCGGGTAGAACATCACGTAGAGCGCAAAGATGCCGGCGTGTCGCTCCGCCGGCTGGTGGCCGCGGTAGACCTCGATGGTGTAGCTGAGCGACTGGAAGGTGTGGAACGACAGCCCGATGGGCAGCAGGATTTCGAGCAGCGGCGGCACGGGCGCGGACAAGTGCAGCGCACCCAAGGCCGCGCGCAGCGACACGTTCAGGAAGTTGTAATACTTGAAAAACGCCAGCACGCCGACGTTCGCCACGATGCTGGCGACGAGGTAGAGTTTGCGGCGCGACTTGTCCTTCGCCCCCTCGATCAGCAGCCCTGCCGTGTAGTCCACGAAGATCGTGAAGGCCAGGATGAGGATGTAGATGGGCCTGAAGACCATGTAGAAGTAGCAACTGGCGACGAGCAGCAGCGCCCAGCGCAGGCGGTGCGGCGCGAGGAAGTAGAGGGCCGTGACGACGGGGAAGAAGATCAGGAAGTGGAGCGAGTTGAACAGCATGTCTTAGGAGTTCGCCGGAGAGGGTGTTGCGGGCAATGCTCTATTCTATGCGCTGACGCGCGCGACTTCCGGCCGGCGGCGGGCGAAGGTTATTAGGTTAAGTGGGTTCGCAGTTCGGCATAAGCTACGGGGCGCGCGCAAACGCCTGCGGCACCGGAGTCAATTAAAAGGTAGCGTGCGATGCCCTGTCAAGGCAACACTTTCTTGCCCACCGCCGGCTTTTAGTTTTCGGCGACAAGCGACAAAGAGTTTCAGGGCCGGGGCGGGGCGATGCGCGGGCGGGTGGCGGGCTGCGCGCCCATCGCGGCCTCCAGCGCCGCGATGTCGCAGCCTATCGCCTTACCGTCCGTCGCAGCCTTGCGGTAGGGACTGGTGTCCTGTAGGTGATAGTCGCCTCCCGCGCGATCCACGAAGCGCGCGGCGGCGAGCGTCGGCGGGAAGTAGTTGCCCGCCGGGTACAGGCCGCCGTCCGCCCCGGCAATGACGTTACCCCGGAAGACGCAACGCGGAAAGTAGGCGTTAATGCTTCCCTGACCTGGGGACTGACTGTCGCCGATGACCCCGTAGGCGTTATGCGCGATTAGGTTGTTGGTGAAGACGAAGCCGGGCGAGGCCGCCCCGAACGCGCGGGTGATGTTCCCGCCCTGATCCACCGTGTTGTGGTCTATCGTCACCTCCCTGGCCTCCGCCCCGATCTTCAAAAACACGCCGTCGCCGCCCCATCGCTCCGCGCTCACGTCATAGAAGAGATTATTGCGAATCAGGATGCGCCGCCCGGCGTTCGCCGTCGGCGTCGTGCTCGTGTCGTCCTGCCCTGCGATGTGGACGCCGGCCGCCACGTGCCGCACCACGTTATTCGTGAATTGCACGTCTTCAACGACGGCCTGCGGCCCGTTCTCACTCAGCCGCGGGGTGAACAGCACCGCATACCCTTGCTGCGCGTCGAGCCAGTTGTACTCCAAGAGATTGCCGTCCACCACCACCCGCCGCCCGTTCTTGATCTCGAACAGGTTCTTCACCGTCCAGTGCATGCCCGCGTAAGAGGGGTGGCCCGGATACCAGGAGGGCTGCTTGTAGAGATGATTGCGCCGCACCTCTATGTCCGAGGGGACGAGGCCGGGGATGGCGGCCCGCGCGCCGCCGAAGAGGATGTTCTCGCCCGCGGCTTCCAGATAGTTGTTGATGATGTGGAAGGGGCCGGGGCCGTTCCAGCCCTGGATGGCCTGCGCCTCCTGCCCGACCACCTTGAAACCGGCGATGTAGCAGTTGAGGATAGAAGTCTCGGCGCTGTTCAGCGTGACGCCGCGCTTGAGCGGCTGCGCCGGGTAGGTGTGTATGTAGCAGCGGTCGAAGACGAGATCATGGGGCACTTGTTCGAGCGTGGTCTGCGCGGCGTCGAACCCGCCAAGCGTAACCAACTCGTAGGCGAAAGTGTCGGCGGCCCTGGTCGTAAACTCAACGCCGACGAAGCGGTAATGGTGCGCGGCCGCGGCCGTGCGCAAGGCTGGCTCGCCTGCCGTGCCGCCGGGCGCGACGATCTTCGGCATCGCCGGGGCGTCGGCCGGCGAGACGCGCTGCCCTTCGGGCGGCAACTGCGCCAGGGCGGACGACTGAATCGTGATGTACGCGTCGCCCGGCTTGTTGGGCAGGGTGACGGGGCCGACGAAGGTCGCGCCGGCTTCCAGGACGAGCGTATCGCCGGGCCGGGCCTCGTCGAGCGCGCGCTGTAGGTTGTCGCCGGTCTTAAGCGGGCCGCCGCGCGCGCCCTGTGAGTTGGCGGGTGCGTCGGCGGCAGGGCGGGGGCGCTGCCTAGTCGAGCCGGCGCGTCTCTGCGCGAGTGTGTAGGTGAACAGCGCGGCAACCAGCGCGACGAGCAGCACGGCGAGCAGGGGCCAGACTCTTACGGAAACGCGTCTCACTTCACTGCTCCCTGACGAAGACGAACTCGTTGCAGCCGAGGCCGGAAGTGCTGCGCAGTTTCTTGAGCCGGAAGCCGCGCCCGCGGTAGAACTCGAAAATCTCGTCCACGCGCGCCACCTCGTAAGGGTAGCCGCCGACCCAGTCCACGATGTCGCGCCAGTGGCTCATGCCGCGCTTCCGGTGGTACTCAGTCCAGGTGCGTATGTACTCCTGCGGTCTTAGATGGACGAGCGCGCGCAGCATCGCCTTCGCCTCCTCCGGCGCGCTAACCGCCAGCGCGAAGGGCGTGCGCAAGGGGCGCGGCAGCTCGTTATACTTGCGCTTGATCCACTTCCAGCGCGCCGCCTGCGTGCCCGTGTCGTTGTAGATGGCGATGAAGAGGTCGCCGCCCGGCGCGACCGGCAGTTGCGCGTTGTCGAGCGCCCGCCACATGTCGCCCGTGTGGTGCAGCACGCCCCACGAATAGACCACGTCGAACTGGCCGAGCGAGCGCACGTAGTCGGCGTCGAGCGCCGAGCCGCTCTCGACCGCCCACGCCGGGTCGTCGGGGAAGAAGCGGCGGCGCAACTCCGCCGTGCAGGCGACCGACTGCGGATCGTAGTCGAACGAGTGCACGCGCGCGCCTAAGCGGCGGGCGGCGAGGCTGAAGAGACCGCTGCCCGAACCGATGTCGAGAAACCGCTTGCCCGCGAGCGTGTCGCACGCGAGCATCTCCCGAAGCGAGCTTTCGGCCTCACCTATGCGCCGCTCGTCAAGCAGCGCCAGAAAGCGCGCCCAGTTCTCGCCGAACTTGAAGCGCTCGCCGCGCGCCACCTCGGTCGCGTGTGAACCGACGTTTACGTCCTCAATCATCTTTTTTGTCGCCCTGCCCTGTCACTCGGACTCTAAGGTGGAACGCTTACGCGCCGCCGGATTGTCAGCCGCCGACCCGCTCAGCGGAAACGCAGCCAGTAATAGACGAGCTTCGGATATTCTAGCGCGACCGCCCGCCAGCCGGCCGCGCGCACCCACCAGCAGCCGGGCGCGGGCGTCTGCTGCCCCGGCGCGACGACCATGATGCCAACCCGCGTCGCGCTGCCGCGAAAGACGCGGCTGAGCGTCCACCACGCGCGCCGCGAATGATAGGCCGAAGTCACGACGAGCAGCGAGCGCAGGTCGTGTGCCGCCGCGTAGTCGCGCAGCAGCAGCGCCTCCTCGTAGGTGCTCGCCACGGGCTGCGGCAGTGTGGCGATCTTCTCCGGCGGCACGCCCGCTTGCTTTAAAGCCTCGGCCGCGCGCTCGACGAAGAAGGGGTTACGCTGCTCCGCCTCAGACCAGCCGCCGCGCTGCGCGTCATTGGTCAGGATGATCCGCGGCGCGCGCTCCTCCTTGAACAGTTCGGCGGCGCGGGCCGTGCGCTCCGCGTAGGTGGACGAGCCGCCCAAGACGACGAGCGCGTCGGCGTGCGCCAACTCCACCTGCACGACGAGCGCCCGCGCGGCCAGCCACGCCAGCACGGGCCACAATGCGAGGAGCGCCGCCGTCAGCAGCAACCAACGCCGCCCGCGTCGCCTCTTAACCGAGGACGGCATCGAGATCAATCGCGCAGGGCTGCAAGGTCTTCGCCGATTCGAGCATGCGCAGGCAGCCGACGGTGGCGCGCGCGCCGTCGCGCGTCGTGACGGCGGGCGCGCGGTCTTGGCGCACCGCCTCAATGAAATCTGCCAACTGCGCCGCGTAACCTTTCTCGGCCCACAGGCGCGAGCGCGTGCTCCGGGCGTTGCCCTTGATCGCCAGCCGCTTGAAGTCTTCCGAGACCACGCCGAGGCCCTGCGCGAAGACTTCGACGCGCTCGCCGCCTGAAGTCTTGCTGCCGACGGTGCAGTAGGTCAGGCCGGCGACCGAGCCGTCGGCGAAGCGGAAGCTGGCGACCAGGTTGTTTTCGCCCACCGGCTCTTTCGTCTCGGTCGGCAGCGTGTAGGCCGCGACGCTCACCGGCTCGGACTCAAGCAGCCAGTACATCAAATCAACGAAGTGGCACGCCTCGCCCAGGATCGCGCCGCCGATGGCCGGGTCGGCCATCCAGTACGTGCCGGAGATGCCCGGCGAGTTGACGCGGCAGTTGATGACGGCGGGGCCGGTGCGCCGCGCAAGTTGGCGCTTCTGCTCGACGTAGAAGGGCGCGAAGCGCCGGTTGAAGCCGACGGTTAACTGCTTGCCCGACTCGGCCGCGGCGCGGTGGAGCGCGCGGCAGTCTTCTTCGGTTAGCGCCATCGGCTTTTCCAGAAAGACGTGCTTGCCCGCGCGCAGGGCCGCGAGCGCCTGCTGCGCGTGATACTGGTTGCGGCTCAGGATGAGCGCCACGTCAACCTGCGGATCGCGCAAGACCTCTTCGTAATCCGACGAGCAGTAGTCCGCGCCGAACCGCCGCGCGTAAGTTTTGCCCCGCGCGCCGCTCGCCGAATAGACCGCGCGCAGGCGCACCCCCGCGAGTTTCCGCAAGTTGGGCAGGTGCGCCCAGCGCGCCAGATTCCCCGCGCCCACCAGCGCCACGCCCAACTCCGCCGCGCCCGCCGCAGCAGTCGCCGTTACGCGCGCCGCGACTTCGACCCTTCGTTGCGGCTCGAACTTGGCCGCGGGCGCGGGCAGATCGGCCGCCGGGTAGCGCAGGAGCACGGCCAGGCTGTTGGCGGCGGCGTCCATGATCACCTGGTAAGCCTGCGGCGCGTCGGCGAGCGCGAAGCGGTGCGTGATGAGCGGCCCGAGTTGCACGCGGCCCGTGGCGACGAGGCGGAGGAACTCCTCCATGTTCCGGTTCTCCGTCCAGCGCACGTATGAGACGGGGTAGTCGCGCCCCTGTTTTTCGTAAGCCGGGTCGTAGCTGCCGGGGCCGTAGGCGCGCGACATGAAGAGTTGAATCTCCTTCAGGTACATCGCCTCCCACGGGAAGCTCATCTCGACCGCGCCGACAATGACCATCCGCCCGCGATCCCGGCACAGCTCAAGCGCCAGCCGGCACGGCGCGGCCGACTTCGCCGCCGCCGCCACGATCACACAGTCCGCGCCGCGCCCGTTCGTCAACGCGCGGACGGCCTCCGGCGTCGCCGCGCCGCCGACCAGCGCCTCGTCCGTGCCTAGCTCGCGCGCCAGCTCGACGCGCTCGGGTTTCAGATCAATCCCGACGGCGACGCCACCTTGCAGCCTGACGAGTTGCGTGATCAACTGCCCCACCAGCCCCAGGCCGATGACGGCGACCACGTCGCCGAGGCTGATCTGCGCGATCCGCACGGCGTTTAGCGCAATGCTCCCCAGCGTGGCGAAGCAAGCGTGCTCGAACGGCACTTCCTCCGGCACGTGCGCGACCAAGTTGCGCCCTGTCAGGATCGTCTCGCCGTGCCCCGTGCCCTCGCCGCCGTAGGTCACGCGGTCGCCGATTTCCAGATCGCTCACGGTCTCGTGCTTGTCCACGACCACGCCCGCGCCGGAGTAGCCGAGCACGGCGTACTCGCTAAACTTGGCGTTCACCTCGGCCAGCGTGCGGACGGGGCCATTCACCTTCATCACGTCCCAGATTTTGCGCAGGTGCGAAGGGTTCTCGCTGACCTCCTTTAGCACGCCTTCTTGGTGGATGCTGGCCGTCTCCGTGCCGCTGCTGATGAGCGAATAGCACGGGCGCACCAGGACGTGATGCGGCGTCACCACCGGGTCTGGCACTTCGTCCACCACGATGTGCTTCAAGCCTTTGCGAAGAACCTGTTTCATAGCGTCTGCTTTTCCCTGCTCCGTTAAATTCGCCTGACGCGGGCCGCGTCACCAGCAGATGCCCTGGTACGCGCCGCCGCTCGTCCGCCCGCCGAAGATGCGCACGAGATCGATCACCGTCTGGTCGCCGCGCAGTTGTCCTTCGATCTCGCGGAACTCTTCGGCCTTGTTGCCGACGATTAAGACCTCGGCCGCTTCAAGTACTTCGGCGACGCTCCCGCGCATCAGTTGCGCGATGTGCGGAATCTCGCGCTCGATGTACTCCTTGTTCGCGCCGAACAGGCGCGCGAGCGACACGTCGCGGTCGTAGATCGCCAGTTGCAGCCCCTTGCCGATGAGCGCCTCGATCAGCATGACCATCGGCGACTCGCGCAGATCGTCCGTGCCCGCTTTGAAGCTGAAGCCGAGCACGCCGACCCGCTTCCGCTTCGTCGCTAGCACCATCTCGACCGCACGCTCGATCTGCCGCCGGTTGCTCGGCAGCACCGCCGAGAGCAAAGGCACGTCCACGTCCACCTCTTTCGCCTTGTAGTTGATCGCGCGCAGGTCTTTCGGCAGGCACGAGCCGCCGAAGGCGAAGCCGGGCTTCAGGTAGTAGGGCGACAGGTTGAGCTTCGTATCCTGGCAGAAGACCTCCATCACCTGATGGCTGTCAATGCCGAGCGCCTTGCAGACGTTGCCGATCTCGTTGGCGAACGAGACCTTGAGCGCGTGGAAGCAGTTGCACGCGTACTTGACCATCTCGGCCGCGCGGACGCTGGTCGTGTGGAGCGGCGCGTCAATCTTGGCGTAGAGCCGGCGCACGGCCGCCGCGGTGTCCTCGTCGTCCGCGCCGATCAGCGTGAATGGCGGCGCGTAGAAATCTTTCAGCGCCGTCCCCTCGCGCAAAAATTCCGGGTTGATGCAGACGCCGAACCCCTGCCCCGCGCGCTTGCCCGAATAGACTTCGAGCGTCGGCACGACCACGCCCTCAATTGTGCCGGGCAGCATCGTGCTGCGAATGACGACCGTGTGCCGCGCCCGCTTCGCTTCGAGCGCCGCGCCGATCTGCTGGCACACGCGCTTGACGTAGGTCAGGTCGAGCGCGCCGTTCGGCTGGCTCGGCGTGCCGACGCACACGAGCGAGACTTCGGAGTCGTTGACCGCCGCCGCAGCGTCCGTCGTCGCACGCAGCCGCCCGGCCGCTACCATCTCGCCGATCAACTCGCCGATCCCAGCCTCGACAATCGGGCTGCGCCCGTCGTTGATGATCTCGACCTTCGTCGCGCTCACGTCCACGCCCACGACCTCGTGCCCCTCGCGCGCGAAGCATGCCGCCGAGACGCAGCCGACATAACCCAGCCCAAAGATGCTCAGTTTCATTGCCAGAATTTCCGTTCAGCCGTTCGATTCGATCACGCGCGCAAGCTCGTCGGGCGCGTTCGCCTCAACCGCCTGTCGCGCCTGCCGCGCCAGCACCGCGCGCTGGCACAGGTCTGCGAACTCGGCCGCGACGCGCGCCCAGCCGAACTTTTCGCGCACGGTCGTCGCCGCCCGCGCCGCGAGCGCACGCGCCTCGTCTTCGCTCGTCAACACGCGCACGACCGCGGCGGCGAACGCAGCCGGCGTGTCGGCGAGCAACAACTCTACGCCGTCCGTGACGGGCAAACCCTCCGCGCCGATGGTCGTCGAGACGATGGGGCGCTCCATCGCCATCGCCTCGTAAATCTTCAGCCGCGTGCCGCCGCCCACGCGGATCGGCACGACGTAGGCGGACGCCTCCTCCATGTACGGGCGCACGTCCTCGACCCGTCCCGTGACGATGACGGACGGATCGCGTTTGCTCAACTCGACGAGACTCGGATACGGGTTGCGCCCGACGACCGTGAGCGTCACGTCGGGTAGCGTCGCGCGTATGCGCGGCATGATCTCGCGCGTGAAGTACTGGATCGCGTCCTCGTTCGGCAGCCAGTCCATCGAGCCGGTGAAGACGAGGTTGTGCGGCCGGCGCGCGACAGCCCCGCGCGGGCGGAAGAAGTCCGTGTCTACGCCGGTCGGCACGTCCGCCACCGACGCGACGCCGTAGTCGCGGCGCATCGTCTCGCTGTCTTCGCGCGAGACGGCCACCACGCCGTCGAAGCGGCGGCAGGCGGCGCGCTCGTAGGCGAAGCTCTTGCGCCACTGCCCGTACAGGTAAGCCTTCTTGATGGGGTTCGTCTGCACCTCGTAATGCCTGCGCCAGATCATCGCCTCGACGTTGTGCTGGAACAGCACCGTCGGCACGGGCAGCCGCGCCGGCACGTTGACGCTCGGTTGCAGGAAGTCGCAGACGAGCACGTCGAACTCGCTGCGCGCCGTCCGCGCCGCGATCTCGCGCCGCAGCGCGAATGATTCGTACTTCTTCATGAAGTACGGGAGCGGCGAGACCAGGTTGAGCGCCAGTTCCCAGTAGAACCCGGCCGAGAATTTCGGGCGCGTGCGGTGCGGCACGCAGACCAGCTCGTGGCAGTACTCCTCGGCTAGCGCGCGTTCGGCCGCGCCGGCCGTCCCATCGTCGAGCGCGAGATAAGTGATCTCGTGCGCGCGCTTCAACTCCCGCAGCATGTGGTAGGTGCGAATCTTGCCGCCCTTGTCCACGGGATGGAGCAGTTCAGTTTTGAGCCAGAGGATACGCAAGCGAGTTTTTAGCGTTCAGTGTTCAGGGTCGGGCTGAGCAGTCCGGGTCGAAGCATCAGGCACGAGGGCCGTCCGAATCTCAAATCTCAAATTCAGTCATGCCGTCGTGGCGACGACTTCGCGGGCCGGTTCGGGCGCGGCGACGGCCTCGCCGTCTATGAAGCGGCGCAGCCACATCTCGAAGTTGACGAGCGCCCAGAGGCGTTCGGAGTGGTTCTCGCCCGCCTGATGCCGGGCGACGAGCGCGCGCACGAAGTCGCGGTCGAAGATGCCGCGCTCGGCGGCGCGCGCGCCCGTGACGTACTCGTCAACGACCCCTTTGTACTCGCCGCGAAACCACTTGCCGACCGGCACGGGGAAGCCCATCTTCTTGCGCGCGAGGATGGGTTCGGGCAGCAGGCCCTTCATGCTCTGGCGCAGGACGTACTTCGTCGTCCAGCCGCGCCGCAGCTTCAGGCGCGTCGGCAGCCGGGCGGTGAACTCGACCAGCTTGTGATCGAGGAACGGCACGCGGCTCTCGATGGAGGCGGCCATGCTCATCTGATCCTGCTTCATCAGTAGCTCATGCAGGTAGGTCTTCGTGTCGGCGTAGAGCATGCGGTTGAGCAGCGCGCGCGCGTCCGCCGCCTCGAAGTAGCGGCGCATGTCGCGGTACGGGTCGAGCGCGCCCGCGCGCTCGCGCGTCTCGTCGCTCAACAGTTCGCGCTGCATCGCGCGCGTAAAGACCGCGAAGTTGTCGAAGTAGATGCTCTCGATGTCGGCGGGCAGGCACAGGAACGTGCGCGTCAGCTTGTGCCGCACGCGCGAGTTGACCGGCAGATTGCGGATGCGCGCGGCGAGAGCACCGCGCACGGGCGCGGGCGTGAAGCGTTGATAGCGGGGGCCGAGCGCGAGGTTGTAGAGCGTCTTGTAGTAGCGCTCGTAGCCGCCGAGCATTTCGTCGCTGCCCTCGCCGGTGAGCACGACCTTGACGTGCCGGGCCGCGAGTTGCGAGACGAAGTAGAGCGCGACGCTCGACGGGTGCGCCAGCGGCTCGTCCTCGTGCCAGACCAGTTGCGGCAGCGCGGCGAAAAACTCTTCGGGCGAGACCAGGACTTCGTGGTGATCGGTCTTGAACGCTGCGGCGACCATGCGCGCGTAAGCCAACTCGTTGGCCTCGCGCTCGCGGAAGGCGACGGAGAATGTCTTGATTGGCTCGTCCACCATCCCGCTCATCATCGCGGCGATGGCCGACGAGTCAATGCCGCCGGAGAGGAACATGCCGAGCGGCACGTCCGCCATCAGGCGCAGCCGCACCGACGTGCGGAACAACTCCGTCCACTCGGCGATCAAATCCTCGTCGCGCCGATTCTCTTCCGCGCCCTCGGCGGCGAAGCTCACGTCCCAGTAACGCTCGATGCTGATCGCGCCGTCGCGCCACATGAGCGTGTGGCCGGGCGCGAGCCGCCGCACGCCGGCAAACAGCGTCTCGTCGTTCGACGTGCCGTGGTTCGCCAGGTAGTCGGGGAGCGCGTTGTAATTTAGTTCCGGCTTGACGGCGCGCGCTTCCAGCAGCGCCTTGATCTCGGAGGCGAAGTAGAGCGAGCCGTCGGCCGTGTGCGCGTAGTAGAGCGGTTTGACGCCGAGGCGGTCGCGGGCGATGAACAACTCGCGCCTGCGCGCGTCCCAGATGGCGAAGGCGAACATGCCGCGCAGGTGCTCGACCGAGGCCCGGCCGTGCTCCTCGTAAAGATGCAGAATCGTCTCCGTGTCGCAGTGCGTGCGATAGACGTGCCCGCGCGCTTCGAGTTGTTCACGGTAGTCGGCGTGGTTATAGACCTCGCCGTTATAGACGATGTGGAGCGTGCCGTCCTCGTTCGTCATCGGCTGATGCCCGGCGGCCACGTCCACGATGCTCAGCCGGCGGTGGCCCAGCCCGACGGGGCCGCTGATGTAGAGACCTTCGTCGTCGGGGCCGCGGTGCGTGATCACGTCGCGCATGCGCGCCAAGAGGCGCACGTCCACCTGCCGCCCCGACCGGCTCGAAAATGCTATCCCGTTAATTCCGCACATAACTTGAAGACTCTACTGCCTCGACGCTGACCGCACAATCCCCGTCGGTCTCGACCGACCACTCGCCGCCCGCGCGCCGCGCCGCGACGTAGCCGACGCGCCGCGCCGCCTGCACCAGCACACTCCCATCAAACCGCAAACACCGCCCGTCAAGCAAGACCATTTCCACGGGCGCGTCCTCTTCATCGTTGAAGCGCACCCACGCCCACGCAAAGTCCGACGCGAACCTGTCCGCCTCGACCACGCGCCCGTCGCCCACGAGCAGCACGTCGCGCACGGCGCGCGCCGCATGGCCCTGCAAGGCAAAAGCGCGCCCGCCGACCGCCGCGATCTCGCGCGCGGCGTGCGCCGCCTGCTTTAGGTGGCTCGGCACGAGCAGGGTGATGAACTCCTGCGCGCCTTTGGCCGCGGCAGAGAATTTATAGACCGGCGCGGGCATGCGCGCCCCGTAAGCGGGCGAGACGTAACCCTCCTCGCGCCGCCAAGCGCCGCCCGGCGCGAACGTGTAAAGCTCAAGCCCCGCCGCGCCCAGCGAAGCTTCGCGCACGCAGTCATCTTTATCCGAGAGGACGGGCGCGGCGTCGGGGGCAAATTGGAACGTTAGATCACAACGATGCTGGCCCGTCGTCGCCACGCGGTCGCGCACGATCCAGTAGTCGCGTTTGAGGAACAGGACGCCGCGCTCGTGCCGCGCGGGCGGCGCGAGGCGCAGGTAGCCGTCGTGCTCGGCGACGAGGTAATCGAAGCGCGGCGTCGTCAGCCACGTGCGCGCGCTGGCGTTGGCGATATGTTGCCAACGGAACGGACTCGCTGGCACAGACGAGGACGCGCCGTCAACCGTCAGCGTGTTGTGCGCCTGCGTGGTGCGGAAGTGATCGCGCCATTCGCTCGCGCCGGTGTAGGTGTACGTGCCGGGGTCAACCAGGAGCGTGCGCCCGTGGGCGGCCAAGTCGAAGGCGAGCGCGTCGGCGTGCGCGTGCCCGTAGTTTAGGGCGGGTGCGCCGTGCGGCCCGGCGTCCAGCAGCATGTAGTTGGCGTCCGCCATCCAGCCGTCGCGCATGACGTAATAGCCGCCGTCGGGGAAGGCGCGCGAAGTCTGTGCGGGCGGCGCGGGCGCGAGCGCGGCGAGTGAGCGCCACCCGCGCGCGCCCGTGAGCCACAACACTTCTTCGGTCGGCTCGCCGGCCACGTACTTGTAATCGGCGCGCGCAAACAGGGCCGCGCCCGTCATCAGCGTGGCGCGGAAATCGGCGCACGGGCGCTCGTCCAACTGCACCAGCCGGCCGCCGTCGTCGTCGCCGAAGAACGGCGTCGTGCCGTCCGGGCGCGTGACGTAAAGCAGGTGATCGAGCAGCGCCGTCAACTTGCCCCGCAGCCTGTCGTCGCCGAGCACGGCCTCGTCCTGGTTCGCCTCGGCGAGCAGGTAGAGGTGCAGGTAGAAGTCGGTCGTGTAACGATGATAATAGGTTGACTGCTCGAAATAGACGCCGTCGGGTCTGATCTGCCGGTCGAGTTGCGCGAGCAGGATGCGGCGGCCCGTGTCGCGCCAGCGCGCCGCGTCGCGGCACCCCGACAAGAGCGTGCCGAGATAATAGAGACCCAATGCCTCGCCGGTCAGGTGCGTGTTCGGGCTGAAGTAGGTGGACAGGTAGCTTTCCAGATGCCACGCGTGGAGCACGAGCGATTTTGCCAGGCGCAGGAACAGCGCGGGCGTGAGCGACGGCGAGTCTTTGAAGAAGTAGAGCGCCCACAGCCACGAGACGGCGCGGAAGGCGAGTTCCAGACTGCTCACCCAGTTGATGCCGAGCTTCGGCGGGTTGGCGTCGAGCCACGTGTCGGCGTGTGCGGCGAAGACTTGCGCGTAACGCTCGTCGCCCGTGTGCCAGTAGGCACGGCCGAGCGTCATGAAGTGCTGTTGGCGGTTCAACTCCCAGACGATCTTTTTATCGCCCGCGACCTCCGCGTTCAGGTAGTCAATCCGACTCCAATGCACGAGCGGCGATTTTTTACCCGACAGCGGCTCAAGCCGCCAGTCCACGGGGCGGCCGAAATCAAGCCCGCGCATGCCGAGCAGATCGAATTTACCCTGACAGACGCGCTCGGCGCGCGCGACGACTGCGGCGGCCGCGCGCCCGCCGAACTGCCGCGCCAACTCTGCGCGCGTCTCTTGTGGATCGGCGAAGCCGGCGAAGAAGCGTGGCGCGGTGCGCGCGCGGAAGTGCGCGAGCAGGCCGTCGGTGTCGCGGACGCTCAGCCCGTCGAGCAGCGCGAAGAACTCCGCGTCGGACGCGAGGCCGCCATCGCGCGCAGACCAGCCGCGCCGCTCGGCCCAGACGTGGGCCGCCTGCCGGCCGCGCGTGCGCAACTCCGCGACGCTCCGCCCCTTAAGCTTCTGTAACGCCTTTATCATTCAGCCGGGTCTGCCGCACCGCCCGCGCGGCCACTTCGAAATAGAGTTTCAGCCACTCGTCGCGCACGACCTCCCAGGTGAACCGGCGCGAAGAGGCGCGCGCCCGGCGCGCGATGCCGACCGCCAGTTCCTCGTCAGCCAGCAGGCGGAAGGCGGCGGCCGCCATCGCCGCGTGATCGTTGCGCGGGATCATCAGGCAGGTCTCTTCGTGCGTGGCGATGTAAGGGATGCCGCCCGCGTCCGTCGTGACGACTAGGACGCCCGTAGCCATGCACTCGATGACCGAGCCGGGCATGTTGTCCAGGTCGGTCGCGGTCAGGTAGATGTCGGCCGCGTCGTAGAGCGCGGGCATCTGATCGAACGGGACGAAGCCGACGAACTCCGTGTTGCGCAGCCGCAACTCATCGAAGGCGAGGCGTTCGAGTTCCGGGCGCAGGACGCCGTCGGCGGCGACGGTCAGCCGCGCTTCGGGGTAACGCTCCTGAATGAGCTTGAAGGCGCGCAGCACGCACGCCACGTTGTAGAGCGGTTCGAGCAGGCGGCTGACCAGAAAGACGGGGCGCAGCGGCCGCCGCTCGCGGAAGTGGAAGCGGTCGAGCGCCACCGTGTTGTGGATGGCGCGCGCCCGCAGCCCGAAGCGCGCGAACACGTCCACGAGGTAGCCCGAACACATCACGATCTCGTCGGCCAGGCGCATGACTGGCAGCGTCGTGCGCGGCCAGTTGCGCAGGTGATCCTCGGCCTCGCCGCTGTGGTAGTGCAGGATGCACTTCTTGCCGTAGAGCTTGGCGACGAGGATCGCCGGGCAGGCGGTGCAGAGGTAAGAGTAGTACGACGCCGAGAACGTGTGCAGGATGTCGCACCACGGCGCGCGAACGACCAGCAGGAACAGGTACGCCAGCGTCGTCACCAGCGTCCGCACGTATTTGATCCGCTGCAACCACCTGAAGCCGCGCGGCAGGCGCGGGTTGTGCGGCAGGAATGAGATGTCGAGCGCAGGCTCTGCGCCGAGGCCCTCCATCAGGAAGATGGCCTGGCGCGACTGCCCGCCCAGGATGTCGAGCGACGGCGCGGCCAGCAGGACGCGCAGGGCTTTCCCGTCCGCGCGGCGCTCGCCCGGCGCTTGCTCGACTTCGTTCTGCTGTGCGCGCTGTTGCATTGATGAATCCAGGAGACTGTTATGTCTGGCGGGAGGGCTGCGGCTCAAGGGCGGCGGCCGCGCCGTGCATCCATCATAAACTATTTCTCACCCGTCTGCGCGGCACTTTGGCGCACGCCCTCGACCGCGCGCGTGCGCGGCGCGCGTCGCCGCCGCAACAGGTCATCATATAACGCTTCGACGCGCGCCAACTGCACCGAGCAGGAGAACTTCTCGCGCACGACCTGAAGCCCGCGCTCGCCCATCGCGCGCGCGCGCGCCGGGTCGGTCAGCAACTCGATCAGGTGCGCGGCCATCTGCGCGTCGTCGCCGGGTTGGACGATGTAGCCGGTCTCGCCGTGCACGACCGCCTCGGCCGCCCCGCCGATGTCCGTCGCCACGACGGGTCGCGCGGCCGCCATGTACTCGATGATCGAGTTGGAGAAGCCTTCGACGCCGCGCGAACTCAGCACGCACACGTCCGACACGGCCAGCAACTCCGACACGCGCGCGCACCGCCCCGTGAAGAACGTCACCTGCGCCAGCCCCAGTTCGGCCGCCAGCGCGCGGTAAGTTTCGGTCAACTCGCCCTCGCCCGCCAGCACGAAGGCGGCGTCGGGCACGGCGGCGTGGACGCGCTGCGCCGCGCGCAGGAACATCGCCTGATCTTTGAGCGGGTGGCGCATGTTGGCGACGACAGTGACGAAGCGGCGCGTGCCGTCGGCCGGCAGGTTGAAGGAGCGGAGCGTCTCGGCGCGCGGCAGGTCGGGCAGCGGGTGGACGCGCCGCGTGTCCATGCCGTTGTAGATGGTCACGATCTTGCGCGCGGGCACGCCGTCCTGCCGCACCTCGCGGCCGACCGAGTCGGAGTTGACGGCGACGACGTGCGCCAGTCGGAACATGCGGCGCTCGACGAACTGCTGCGCGGGCGAGCGCAGCCCGGCGGTCTCGCGCCGCGCGGCGATGCGCACGGGCACGCCCGCCCACGTCGCGCCCAGCATGCCGAAGACGTTGGTGTAGAAGTCGTAAGTCTGCACGACCTCGATCTCATGCGCGCGCAGGTAGCGGACGAAGCGGCGGAGTTGCGCCGCCATGTTGCGGTTGTAGAAACTGGTCAGCGGGAAACTAGGAATCTCCGACCCCAGCCGCTCCGCCTCGGCGCGCAGCGGCCCGCCCGGATCGAGGCACGCGAGGTGGACGTTGAAGCGCCCGCTCTCGTGCAGCAGGCGCGCGGTCTGCACGGCCTGGCGCTCGCTGCCGCCCTGGTGGAAGCTGCCCGCTAGTTGGAGCACGTTTGGTTTCATACGTCCTGTAGTCTCTGCGCGCCTGTTGGAGCGCGCACGGCCCGGCCACCGGGCGACCTTACGTCCTGCTTGTCGCCAACTCCGGCGTCGGCGGCGGCGGCGCGGTCAACGAAGGCGCGCTGCCAGCGTTCGAGCATGAAGAGTGCCCAGAGCGGCGTGGCGTGGTCGCGCCGCCCGCGCTCGTGCTCGCTTAAGAGTTGCGCCACGTAGCGCGGCTCGACGTAGCCGCGCGCGCGCGCGCGCGCATCCGTCAATGTGTCGTGCATCTCGGCGCGCAGTTGCTCGTTGATCCACTGCTGGATGGGCACGCCGAAGCCCTGCTTCTCGCGGTGCAGGATTTCGGCGGGCACGAAGTCCGCGATGGCGCGCTTGAAGATGTGCTTCGTCTCCAGGCCCCGCAGCTTGAGCGCGGCGGGGATGCGCGTGACGAACTCGACCAGCTTGTGGTCGAGCAGCGGCGCGCGCGCTTCGAGCGAGACGGCCATGCTCATGCGATCAACCTTGGTCAGGATGTCGCCGGGCAGGTACGTCTTGCTATCAAGGTAGAGCAGCGTGTCGAGCGGATCGTTCGTGTGCACGCGGCCCGCCAAGAAGCGGAAGCGCGCGCTCGCCAGCCCCTCGTCTTTAAGCTGCGCGCGGAAGGCGGGCGTGTAGAGCGACTGTTTCGTCAGCCGCGTGAAGACAGACACGCTGTCGAGGAAACGCTCCGCCCCTTCGAGCGAGACGTTGTGCAGGAAGTTGCGTCCCCACGCGCCGTGCGGCAGGCGGCGGCTGAGCGGGCGCATGAGATTCTGGCGCACGGCGCGCGGGATGCGCGCGAACTTGTCGCGCTGGCGCTCGACGACGTAGCGCGTGTAACCGGCGAACAACTCGTCGCCGCCGTCGCCGGAGAGCGCGACGGTGACGTGCTCGCGCGCGAGCTTCGAGACCATGTAGGTCGGCAGCGCCGACGAGTCGGCGAACGGCTCGTCGAAGTGCCAGGCCAGTTCGTCCACCAGCCGGCAGATGTCGGGCGTGACGACGAACTCGTGGTGCTCCGTGCCGAAATGCTTTGCTGCAACGCGTGCGTACTTGAGTTCGTTGTAGCTGTCCTCGTTGAAGCCGATGGAGAAGGTCTTGACGGGGCGGTCGGTGTGGCGCGCCATCAGCCCGACGACCGCGCTCGAATCTATGCCGCCGGACAGAAAAGCGCCGAGCGGCACGTCGGCGACGAGACGTATGCGCACCGCCTCGTCGAGCAGCGCGCGCAACTCTTCGAGGTAGTCTTCGACGCGCCGCCGCTCCTCGTCCGCCTCGAACTGCAAGTCCCAGTACTGCGTGAGCGCGAGCCGCCCGTCGGCGTAGGTCAGGTAGTGGCCGGGCGGCAGCTTGCGCACGCCGCGCAGGATGCAGAGCGGGTCGGGCACGTAGCCGAACGTCAGGTAAGCGTCGAGTGCTTCGGGGTGGACTTCGCGCGTCGCCTCCGGGTGTTCGAGCAGCGACTTCAACTCCGAGCCGAAGACGAGCGTGCCGCGCGGCGTGAGCATGTAGTAGAGCGGCTTTTTGCCGAGGCGGTCGCGCGCGATGAAGAGCTTGCGCGCGCGCGCGTCCCAGATGGCGAAGGCGAACATGCCGCGTAGGTGCTCGACGCAAGCGGGGCCGTACTCCTCGTAGGCGTGGACGATTGTCTCCGTGTCCGACTGTGTGTGGAACTGATGCCCGCGCGCCGCGAGTTCGCGCTGCAACTCGTGGAAATTATAAATCTCGCCGTTGAAGACGATGCTCACCGCGCCGCCACAGCCGGAGAGCGGCTGATGCCCGCCCACCAGGTCTATGATCGAGAGCCGGCGCATGCCGAGCGCGACGCCGTCCGCGACCAGCGTGCCCTGATCGTCCGGCCCGCGATGGCGGATGACGCGACACATCTGATCGAGCACGCGCGCCCGCTCGGCGCGCGCCTCCGTGCCGTGCGCGCCGTTGCCCGCCGCCGTCTGTTCAACAAATCCTGCGATGCCGCACATCTTTAGTTACTCGCCTCGGGCGACTCTTCCTTGACGGTCGGCCGGCCCGCACGCGTCGGGCCGGCGGAGATGAGGGTTTTGATTAGATACCCGACCCGGTGGGGCCGGATGAAGATCGTCGGGCAGGTGGCGAGCGCGCAACGCGCGACGCGCGCGGCCAGGGTCGTCTCGCCCTGCGCGGACAGTGCGCGCGCCGCCTCGTATAAATTACGCCCGGCCGTCCAGCGCCGCAGTACGTACTCCTGCCAGTGCGGGAGCAGCCGCAATGTGCGCAGCGCGGCGAACGCGCGCGGCCGGTTCTGTAGCGCCGCCTCGTACACACGCATGTAAGCTTCCGCCATCCGGTCGAGGCTGAACTGTGCGCGCACGAAGGCGACCGCGGCCGTGCGCCGTCTCTGCATTTCATCAGTATCGCGCAAGGTCTCGATGACGAGTTCGGCCAGCCGCGCCGGCTCGACCTCCGACGGGTAGAGCACCCCGCCGTGTTCGGGGCGGACGACTTCGTTGACGCCCAGCACGTCCGGCCCGATGGCCGGACAGCCGCAAGCTTGTGCTTCTGCCAGCACGAGACCGAAGCCCTCGCGCACGGAGGTCGAGAGGATGCAACCGCCGCTGGCGGCGACCTGCCGGTAAAAGTCTGGCAGGTCGTCCTTGTCCACCATGCCCCAGAACTCGGCGCGCGGGCGGAGCGCCTCGGCCGCCTCCGGCGCAACCTCGGCCACTTTTTCGGGGCCGTAAGGATCGGCGATCCAGATGCGCAGGCCCGCCGCGCGGAGCGTTGGCGCGATGGCTGCGAGCCGGTCTATCCGCTTGTGCACCATGTCCGTCCCGCGCCCGACCCAAGCGACGATGGGCGCGGCGGAAGTTGTCGCGTCCAGAGCGGCGCCGCGTTCATCCCCTGCCAGCGCGTCGTCCGCCGGCTTGAACTTGTCGGTGTCTATGCCGTTCATGATCAGGCGCACGTCGAGGTCTGTGACCAACTCCTGGTCGCGGGCCTGCCAGCGCGAGCAGCAGACGAGCGCGTCACAGTTGGTCGAGTCCCAGCCGGGCACGACCATGCCGTGCGCCGTGATGACCAGCTTCGCGCCGAGCAGGCGCACCGCCTCGATGCCGAACTGCAAGTCGCTGCTGTTGGCGTGGACGAGATCGAAGCCGCGCGCACGCACCAGCTTCAGGCAGTCGGTGATGTCGCCGAAGTGCGCGGGGCAGTCGGTGGGCAGGAACTTCTCCATCGGGCCGCGCTTGAAGAAGAAGAGTTCGCAACTGTGCCCGCGCGCGCGCAGACGCCCGGCCAGCGCCGCCATGAAGGTTTCGACGCCGCCGATCTCGCACCACTCGTAGGCCAGTAAGACCTTCATCTAAGTTCCCCTGCGCCCGGCCTTCTTGCCGACCGCCGCTCCGACAAACCCCAGCACCTCCGTCAGGTTCGAGCCGCGCCGCTCCGCCCGGCTCGTCTCATAGCGCTGGCGGATGTAGCTGACCAGGTAGCGCGCGCGCAACTCGTGGCGCAGCGCCGCCCTGGTGCGACCCGTCAGAGTGTGGGCTAGATACTTGCCGGCGGTCGCCAGCAGTTCGCGGTAAAGGTAGGCGGGCGTACCGAACAGCGCGAGCGACTCGTCGGGCGTGTCGCGCAGTCGCCCCGCCTCGTCCATAATCTCATTTAACCGCAGCAGCGCGCAATACCTGCCGTTACCCTTGTGCCAGCGGCGGAAGTAGGCTTTGGTCAGCCGCTCCACCTGCACGTCCGCCGTCACCACCACGTCCGGCACATACATGCCCTGACAGCCGCCGCGCCACACGCGCACCATAAATTCCGAGTCCTCGACCGAGCCGATGTTGTCCTTCACGCGCTGGAAGTCGGGCGAGAAGAGGCCGACCCTGGCGAACACCTCGCGGCGGAAGGCGAAGTTCGCGCCGGGGAAGAAGAAGGGGTGCTGCGGGTTCGAGTAGAAACTTTGCGCGCCCTCGTCGAGTAAGGCGAGCGGCCCCGCCCAGATGTCGCGCGCGACCCACGCGGGCGGCGCGGCCAGCCAGTTCGGCAACACCTTGCCGCCGATAAAATCCACCTCCGGGTGCGCGTCGAACGCGCGCTTGATCTGCGCGATCCAGTCGGGCGCGGCGCGCACGTCGTCGTCGGTGAAGACGACCAGGGGGCCGCGCGACTCGGCGATGCCGGCGTTGCGCGCGTGCGAGAGACCCTGCCGACCCTCGAAGACGTAGCGCAGCCGCCCGCCAGCGCGCGGGATCATTGATTCGACCACCGCGCGCGTTCGGTCGGTCGAGTTGTTGTCCACGACGATGACTTCGTAGCGCACGTCGCCCGCCTCCTGCGCCAGCACGCTCTCCAGCGCGCGCGGCAGCAGGTCGCAGCGATTGTAGGTGCTGATGACCACCGAGATGTCGCAGCGGTCGTTCATGCGTACTTTCTCCCGCCCACGATCCGGTGGGCCGTGACGGATATTTTCCGCGCCGCGTGCCGGGCCAAGCCCCGCGGGTGATAGCGCAGCAGCACGAGCGCGCCCCGCAGCGCCTTCCCCCACTCGCGGCGGCGGACGTGCGCCCGTATCTCGTCAACCACCTGATCGCCGTAGAAGTCGCGGTAGTGCACCATGCCCTGCCTGTAGGCCGCCTCGTAACGCTTGTTAGTCCGGACGAACTCCTTCTGCGCGCGGAGCGCGACGAGCGTCCGCTTGAGCATCAGGGCGAAATTGCGCGAGGTATTCGCGCCGTGCTGCCGCCACTCGGCGACGGTCTGCTCGTGACAGCGGACGGGGAACTGGCGCGCGAGCCGGAGGTAAAGCTCGTAATCGCCCGAATGATCGGCCGCGCCCGCGAACCCGCCGGCCCGCTCGAAGGCGGCGCGCTGGAACATCACCATCGCGGGCATCCAGATGAAGTTGGAGTGCAGGAGCGCGAGGTATGTGTCGTCGCCCTTGTAAGTCGGCTGCGGGGTGGGCAGCGGCTCGCCCTCGGCGTTAATCAGCCTGCACCAGCCGAACACGAAGCCGCACGTCGGGTGCTCGCGCAGGCAGTTCACCCCGGCGGCGAGCGCGCCGGGCAGCAGGCGGTCGTCGCCGTCCAGAATGACGAGATGCTGCCCGCTCGTCTCCTGACAGCCCCTGTTCCGCGCGGCCGAGACGCCCTGATTCGTCTGCCGGATGTAGCGCACCTGCGGGTAGCGCGCCAGCACGGCGGGTGTGTCGTCAGTCGAGCCGTCGTCCACCACGACGATCTCGAAGTGCGGGTAGGTCTGCGCGAGCACGCTGTCAATCGCCTGCGGCAGGAAGCGGGCGTGGTTGTAGCAGGTGACGACAACCGACACCAGAGCGGGCGTTGCGGGCGGGCGCGCGGAACTTTCGCTCGTACTCATAAACTTCAGACCGGCGTTCACCGAGGCGAAATCAACGGGCGGACGTGGCCCGCGACAGCGGCGGGCGTGTGGCTTGCGGCTCAACCTGTGCGCGCGGCTGCCCGCCCTGCGCGGCCACGAGCGCCTGCCGCGTGGCTTCCAGATAGGCACGCCCCCATTTTTGACACGGCTCTAAGTGATTCCCCTCCGCCCATTCGTTCCAGGCGTTGATGAAGATAACGTTATCCTCCGGGTACGCCGGCACGCTCTGCTCGATCACGGCTTGCAGCCAGCGGCGGTAGATTTCCGGCGTCGCGTCCTTATAGATGGTGGCGTGGGCCGCGCGGCGCGCCGAATTGTCCCACGAAGGCGTCACGCAGGGGAAACGCCTGTAGGGCGGCGCTTCCTTGCGCAGCATCCGCTCCACGATGGTCGCGTAGTCAAAGACGTAATGAGTCTCGTAGGCCGCGCTCGACAGGCCGAGCCGGCGCAGTACGCGCCAGCCAGTGCCTTTGCGCAGCGGCTCGCCCTGATAATGCCAATTCGGTTGGAACTCGACCGCCGCGTCGAACCCGAAGCGTGCCGGGTCGGGCGGCGGGAAGTCTGTCTCGACGCTCGCAAGCAGGATGTCGCCGACGCTGGCCCTGTGCGCCTCCTCGCGCCACATCGCCGCGGTCTGCGCGGGCGTGGGCAGCCGCCCCGCGCGATAGATCAGGAAGAGCGGCCTGCCCGCGACCCGGATATACCTTTCGTCCCGAAAAGCCTTGACCAGCCAGCGAATGTGGCGCAGGTCGTCCGCCGCGTCGTACTCCTGCTGGATTAACACGTCCTCCTCGACGCCGTCCCAGCGCCGCGACCAGCTTTCGTTCGCCCAGCACAGGCAGAAGGGGAAGTCCGGCCGTCCGGAGGCGAGCACTTCGTCGAAGGGGCGCTCTAAGAGTCGCCGCCCGCCGCCGAACCAGTAGTGAAAGTAACAGAAGCCCGCGATGCCATACTCGCGGGCCAGCGCGGCCTGCGCCTGCCGCGTCTCCGGCACGCGCAGATCGTAGAAGCCCAACTCGGACGGGAGGTGCGGCTGGTAGTGACCGGGGAACAGGGGCTTGGCCTTGGTGACGTTCGTCCACTCGGTAAACCCCTTGCCCCACCAGCGGTCGTTCTCCGGGATCGGGTGGAACTGCGGCAGGTAGAAGGCGATGAGCCGGGGCTGACGGTGCGCTGTGCTGGTTGTGCTGTTACTCATCTGAATGTTTAAGTGTGCAGCATTGGCGGGCGTCGCGCCGGGCAGACGCTCGCGGAGTAAGCGTGCCCCGAAGGCACTGTCCGGGCAGGGCCACGTAGCCCGCCCCTGTTTGATAACCTTCGCGCCCCGGCCGCGAGCCGCTAGTTCTTATACAGATAAAACCCCGCGCAATCCGCTTCGCCCTTACTGTTCAACTCTTCATCCAGTTTACGGAAAGATTCCACTTCCTCCGGTGAGAAGAGCGTTTGCGCAGGATTGCCGAAGAATGACTCACTGGCCATAAACGGAATGCCCCTGAGGTATTGCTCGCTGGCAATTAAAGTATGACCATTAGAATCGAAGACCACATCCGCGACCTGGAAACCCGCCTGTTCAGCCAACCGACTCATGCTCTGCCTGGTATGTAGATGCAGGTGGCGTGGAGCATCGAGCGCGTACCAGTTGACGCCATACTTGCGCCACGCGTAAGAGTCGGCGACCGGAATTCTAATCAGGAGATAACGCTTGAATTTAGTCAGCGCATACAGCTTTTTGAGGGTCGCGCGCGGGTCGGGCATGTGCTCGAAAGAGTGGTGCAGCATGACGAAGTCGAACTGCTGTTCGATCTCTTCCAGATTTCTTTTCAGAATCCGCACCCCGTTGCCGTAAGCGATGTCCCGCTCGATGAACGGGTCAACGCCCGTCAGGTCGGTGAAGCCGTATGCCGCCATTTCATTAAGCAGATAACCGCTGCCACAGCCCACGTCCAAGATGCTGGAGGCAAAATCCAGTTTGAGATTCAGTCTTTGCAGTCTCATCCAGTTCAACTGAAACACATAATTTGCTGCCAGACTGGACTTCTTCTCCAGCCATGCACCGAGCCGGCTGTTTCTATTCAGGTAATAGTTCGTGATCCGGTCGCGGATGAATCGTTCCTTGAAACCCTTCAGCCCCGGCTTGTTGTATTCGATGGGGCTTTGCGCCGACTGATATGAGTAATAATCCTGCGGGTAATACTTCGCTAAGTCTTCAGGTATCTCCCTGATCTGCACGCAGCCGCAACTCGCGCACTCGAAATACTCGAACTCGTCCCGCAGCCCGAACTGCATCTCGCGCGCGACGTAGGATTTATTCCCTGCCTCGTTGCCGCAGATTCTACACGCTGGCATCTACCAAAGCCTCTCCCGGAATAAGGTATGAAACGCCGTGCCATCTAAATTTCGCTGCTGCGGCCAAACTCCTAGACCGTGTTGACCTCTTCCACGCCTCGGTCAACGTCGGCATAGGCGGAGTAATGCGTCGTCCAGTCCACCAGCGGCCGGATCACGCCCGGCATCGGCCCCGTGTAGTCGCCGCGCGCCGACTCGTCCGCCAGATTGTCTACGACCTGGAAGCCGACCACCTTCTCCTGCCACAGGTGCACCGCCGAGACGGGGATGTGCGAGCTGACGCCGAGCGACACGCGGAGTGCGCCCTCGGAGAGGAAGTTGCCGGGCAGCCACGCGGTGCTGACGTACTGCCCCATCGGGCGCGGTCGCCGCCGCCACTCCGGCCCGACCTCCTGCACCGCGAACAGGTGTAGCCCCTCTTCGTTGAAGAAGTGGTAGTTGGGGACGAGGGTGTGACCCGGCTCAAGCACTTCGTAGGTCATCTCGATCCCGACGGGCTGGCGAATATCAATGCTCCCGGTCGTCTGCCCTTCCAACGTCCGCACGCGCACGCCGCGCAGGCGCACGACGCCGTCGCTCGGCGCTTGCGCCAGGTCGGGCCACTTCCGCTCGGCCGCCATCCCCAGCGCGCCGGGTTCGCCCGCCGCGCTTCTTTTGTACTGCGCGATCACCTCGGCGGCCGGCCCGTTGGCGACGAGCCGCCCGCGCTGCATGAGCAGCACGCGCCCGCAGAGCCGTTCGACGGCGTTCAGATCGTGCGAGATGAAGACGATGGTCGTGCCGCCGCGCTTCAACTCGCCGATGCGCTCCAAGCACTTCGCCTGAAAGCTCGCGTCGCCCACCGCGAGCACTTCGTCCAGGAGCAGGATGTCCGGGTCGAGGTGCGCGGCGATGGAGAAGCCGAGCCGCACGTACATCCCTGAAGAGTAGCGTTTGACGGGCGTGTCAATGAACGGGCGGACGCCCGCGAAGTCCACGATCTGTTCGAGCTTCGCCGCGATCTCGCGCCGCCGCATGCCGAGGATCGAGCCGCTCAGGAAGACGTTCTCGCGCCCGGTCAACTCAGGATGAAAGCCTGAGCCGACTTCGATCAGGGCGGACAGTTGCCCGTTGATGACGATCTCGCCCGTCGTCGGCGTGGTGATGTTGGAGAGCAGTTTCAGGATCGTGCTCTTGCCCGCGCCGTTGTGCCCGATGATGCCGAGCGCCTCGCCGCGCCCGACCTCGAAGCTCACGTCGCGCAGCGCCCAGAACTCCTGCCGCCTGAGCCGCAGCGCGCGCAGCCGGCGCACGAGCGGGTGCGCCGCCGCGTCCGGCTCGACCTCCTGCCGGACGCGGTAAACTTTCGAGACGCCTTTGAATTGCAGATCAATCATCGCTTCCGTCGGGCGGCCTAGATCACGTCCGCCACCGTCGCCTCCACGCGCTTGAAATAGACGTAAGCCGCGGCGAGCAGGACGAGCGAGCCGGCGCTCGAAATCAACATCAGCCGGGGATCGGGCGCAAGTCCATGCAGCGTCGCGTTGCGGAAGTTCTCGATCAAACCGGCCAGCGGGTTGAGCAGGTAGAGCGGGCGGAAGCGCGCGGGTACGGCGCTCAGCGGGTAGACGACCGGCGTGGCGAACATCCACAGTTGCAGCAGGAGCGGCATCGCCACGCCGATGTCGCGGAAGCGCACCTGCGTCGCCGAGAAGATGAGCGCCATCGCGGTCGCAAAGAGCGCCAGCACCACGACGACCGGCACGGCGTAGAGCGCCTGCCAAGTGAGCGGCACGCGGTAGTAGAAGAGGAGCGCGGCGAAGACGCTCGACGCGATCAGGAGATCGAAGAGCGCCGCGAAGACGTAAGTGAGCGGCAGAATCTCGCGCGGGAAATAGACCTTGGTGACGAGGTGGTGGTGGCTGACGAGGCCGTTGGTGGCGTTCGTCAGCGCGGTCGAGAAGAACGTCCACGGCAGCAGCGCGGCGTAGGCGAAGACGGCATAAGGCGCACCGTCGCTCTCGACGCGCGCGATGTAGGAGAAGACCACCGTGTAGATGAGCATCAGCGAGAGCGGCTGCAAGATCGCCCACGCCAGCCCCAGCACGGACTGCTTGTAGCGCACCTTGATGCGGTGCACGCTCAAGGTGTAGAGCAGGTCGCGGTAGTGCGCCAGCTTGGCGAGGTCGCCCTTGAGTCCGCGCCACGTGAGCGTGGGCGGGCGGATGACCGTCACGCGGCGCGGGTGTGCGGCGCGCGCGCCCGCGTCGTTGATCGTGGGGGCTGAAGCGTTGGTGGCCATCGTCAGAACGTCTCTGTGATCTTCGGCCGCGCGGTCGGCACGTCGGCGGCGTCCGCGTTCGGCGGCGCGGCGGTCGGTGCTTGTTGTCCGCCTTCGGCGCGATAAAAGTGCTTGCCGTAGAAGAAGCCTAACAGATTCCAGACCTCCAACTCGCCGGCAAAGCTCTCGGCCGGCGTGCCGGGCCGCAGCGGCGCGGCGGCGGCGCTGAGCAGCCCGCGCGCCGCCCGGCCGTAGAACCAGCGCGGCACGCCCAGCAGGTAGGCGACCGGCGAGCGCCGCGCGCGATCCATCACGCCGTGCGAGACGCCGCGCCAGAAGCACCAGCGCCGGTAGTAGCTCTTCGTTAGCCGTTCGGGCGGGACGTAGTGGTGGATTATCAGGTCGGGCAGGTAGAACCCGCGCGCGCCCGCCGCCAGGAGCCGCTGGTACATATCTTCGTCTTCGCAGGAGAGCAGGTGCTTGTCCGTGCGCCCGAGGTTCGTGGCGTAGGGGCCGACGCGCGCGAACAGCGCCCGGCGGAAGACGGCGTTGCCGCCCATCAGCACGCCGGGGTAGTGCTCGTCGTAGGGCAAGACCTTGTCGCCCGCGTCCACCCAGCCGATCACGCCGCGGTAGCTCTCCGGCAGCCACGCCGGCTGCGCCGCGCCCCAACGCGGCACGTAAGGCCCGCCGATGAAGTCAACCGACGTATCTTTGAAGGCCGTTGCTACGCGGCTGTACCAACCCGGATCGATCTCCTCGTCGTCGTCAATCATGCCGACGAGGTCGCTCGTCGTGGCCGCGATGGCCGTATTGAGCGCGTAGGACTTCCCCTGCCGCGGCTCAAACAGGTATTGCAGCCGCCCGCCGAACTTCGGCTGCCACTCCTCGACCACCGCGCGCGTCGCGTCCCGCGAGTTGTTGTCCGCGACCGTCACGCGTACATCTAGCCCTGGCGGCGCTTCGGCCGCGAGCAGGCTGGCGAGCGCGCGCGGCAGCAACTCGCAACGGTTATAGGTGGCGATGATGACGGTCAGTTGCACGGCGAAACTACTTCCGGTCTTCCCTTCTCCCCGGCACGTCTAGAAGCGCGTGCTCGTCCGCAGGACGTAGCGGTCGCGCCAGTCGTAGAGGCGCAGCAGCAGCCGGGGCGCGAGCCTGAGCAGCACCAGCGCCAGCGCCGTCTTGCGACTCTTGAAGAACTGATTCGCCTCTTCCAACCCGGCGCACGCGGCCCCCACGTCGCCGTTCAGGAAGGCGCGCTTGCCTTCGTTAAAGCGCAGCATCGCGTGGAAGCGCGCGCGCTCCCGCGCCAGCAGCTCGCGCTCGGGCGCGGAGAGTTCCAGCGTGCGCGCCGCCTTGTCGAGCGCCTTCAGCGTGTCCCGGTTCATCAGGACGGGATCGGTCGAGAGGCTGCCCGGATGGCGGCGGTAGCGCGCCAGCACACGCCGGTGGTAGGCGACGCGCCCGCCCCCTTTGATGATTCGCAGCCAGAGATCGAAGTCCTCGGAGCGGCGCAGGTCTTCGTCGAACCAGCCAGCGCGGATGATCGAGTCGCGCCGCGCGATGACGTAGTTGACGATGGTGCACTGCTGCGTGATCAGCCGCTCGAAGGTGACTTCGCCGTCGGACGGGTTCACCTCCATGAAAGTCTTGCCGGCGTGCGGCCCGTCGCCGAAGAGGACGGCGTTGGGGTAGAGGATGTCGAGCGTCGGGTCGCGCCGCATGGCCGCGACCTGCACGGCGAGGTAGTCAGGCTCCCACAGGTCGTCCGGGTCGAGCATCGCCACGAGCGGGGCGCGTGCCGCCCGGATGGCCGCGTTGCGCGCCGCGCTGACGCCCCTGTTCTCCTGCTTCAGATAGACGATGCGCGCGCGGTAGGGCGCGAGCACGCGCTCAAGCTCCGGCGTGTCGGGCGAGCCGTCGTTGACGACGATCACTTCGTAGTCGGGGAACGTCTGGGCGAAGACGGAGTCGAGCGCCGCACCGATGTACTCGGCGCAGGCATAAGCAGGCACGATGACGCTGACCGCCGGGGCGGTCTCGGTCGCCTGTGCTATCTCCGTCTCTGTCTGACTCATCATCTACTGCCCCGCCCTCACTTCAACCGGACGCGCGCCGAGCCGCCGAGCAGCCCGCGCAGGAAACCGCCGCCCCAAGCCAGGTGGATGAGCAGGAAGCTGACCGCGATGAGCGGCAGCAGCCGCACGTCCCTGTCGCGCCGCAGGAGTTGACCGGCGGAGACGAGGCCGAGCGCCGCGTGCGCTACGAGCACGGCGGCGAGCAGCCAGAGCGCGGGTCTCAGCCAGCAGCCGGCGAGCGCCAGCCCCGCGAGCGCGAGGACGAAGACCGGCGCGACCAACTGGCGCGGCCTGATCGAGCGCGGGTGCAGCTTGACCATCTGCGCCTTCCAGAAGCCGTAGCGAAAGTACTGCCGCGCGAGCGCGCCGAAGGTGGCGCGGGCGAAGTAGGCGCAGTGGGCGGCGGTGTCCAAGAGCACGCCGCCGCCGCGCTGGCGCACGCGGTAGTTGAAGTCGTAGTCCTCGTTCGCCAGCAATTCTTCGTTGAAGCCGCCGAGTTCCCGCCACAGCCGCTTGGTGAAGACGCCGAACGGCACTGTGTCCACGAACTCGCTCCGCGCGCCCTCGCCCGCGACCCTGTACTTCGCGTCGCCGATGCCGAACGGGTGTGCGACGGCGAGCGCGATGGCCCGCGCCGTGAGCGTCTCAGCGCCGGGGCGGATGCGCCAGGGCATGCCGACCACCGCCACGTCCGGGCGGCCCAAGACTTCGACGGCGCGGCGGATGTAGTCGGGCGAAGGGATCGAGTGGGCGTCCATGCGGACGATCACGTCGCCTTCGGCGGCGGCGATCCCCAGGTTGAGCGCCGTCGGGATGGCGCGGCGCGGGTTGTCCACCACGCGCACGCGCGCCTCCGGGTGTGCCGCGACGAACTGCGCCAGCGCCGCGCGCGTCCCGTCGGTTGACATGCCGTCCACCACGATGATCTCGCACCGCTCAGCGCCGTCCTGCCCCGTCAGTTGCTCAAGCACCTGGCCGATGAACTGCTCCTCGTTGTAGCAGGGGATCACGACCGACACGCGCGGCGCGGGCGCGTCCGCCTGCCGCGCGCCGGCCGCGCCCGGCGCGGGCAGTTTGTCGCCACGTGTCGCTTGCGTGTACTCAAGCATAGTTGCGGATAACGGCGGCCGTTTTGCGTCCGCGCGGTCAGCGCGCCAGCGCGCCGATTGTCCCTTCGGGGTGTGCCAGCACGTCCGTTTCGTCGGCATCCTCTGAACCTGTGGCCGCCGGCAGTTGTGCCTCCGCCTCTTTGGCCGCGGCGAGCGCGTCGCGGTTGACCGTGTAAATGCGGCGGAGCGCGACGGCGTAGCCGACCAGGTAATAGACGTACCACTGGTAGGCGACCGACGCGAAGAAGCTGCTCACCATGTAGGCGACGAGGCTGGCCTGCAAGCCGACGGCGAGGTAATAGAAGCGCGAGCCGCGGCGCGTTGCAAATGTCTCGCGCTCGATCTGCCGCAGCCGGCGGATCGGGGTGACGATGAACATCGTGTAGAGCACCATCGCCGTCATCCCCATCTCGGAGGCCACCTGCGTGTAGGCGTTGTGGCTGACCGCCTCGTGGACGGACATGATGTGGAAGTTGCCGATGCCGATGCCGAAGAGCGGGTGGCGGAGCGCGACGATGATCGAGCGGATGAGCAACTCGCGCCGCGCTGTGGCCGAGCCGACCGCGTCGCGGCTGTTGTCGTAGATGGAGAAGAGGCGGTTGTAGTAGTTGCCGGGCGCTAGGACGAGGAAGGCCAGGAGACCGAAGGTCACCAGCAGCATCGTCACCACACGGTTGCGCCGCCCGATCTTCCACACCAGCACGAACGTCCCGGCGGCGAGGCCCAGGAAGCCCGCGCGCGAGAAGCTGACGACCGTGCCGCCGACCAGCAGCCCGACCAGCGCGCCGTAGAGCAGCCGCTTGTGCAGCCCCCGCGTGCTGAACATGAAGGCGACCGCAATCGGCAGCATCGTGACTAGGTGCGTCGCCATGTCATTCGGGTTGCGGAAGAGGTTGCCGAGCACGCCCGCGATCCGGTAGCCCTCGACTTCGAGGTTGCCCAGCCGGTAGTTGTTCAACGCGCCGACGCTCAACACCGCGCCCGCCGACAGCGCCAGGAACATCAGCCACTTCAGGCGGCGCTCCGTCCGCAGCACGTTCACCATGACGATGAACATGAGGACGGCCTTGACGAAGGGGTCGTTGAACGTGGCCCAGCCTTCGCCGGGGCTGATGGCGAGCGGGATAGACAAGAGCGCCGTCAGCGCGAACAGCAGCACCAGATTGACTTCGCGCGGGCGGGCCGTCAGCGTGCCTTCGAGCGCGAACTGGGTCGGGAAGAAGACGACCAGCGTGAGCAGCCCCGACCAGAACGCCATCGAAGTGAAACCGGCGAGCGCGGCGAACTGCTCATAGGGGCGGTAATAAAGAATAAAGGTGAAGAGGTAAATGCCGAGATAGCTAAGGAGGTGGCCGCCGCGGCGCGTGCCCCAGTGTTCGGTCAGTAGCTGTGGATTGCCCGGCGCGGCCGACTCCGGCGCGGGTGCGGGCGAAGACGTTTCGCCCGCCGCGAACTCGTGCGGCTCGTCGTCGCCGGCCGAGTGCTCGTCGCCTGCGCCGACGGCCTGGCGCACGGGCCAGTTGTTGTCGTCTTCACCGGCGCGCAGAGGCGCGCGCCCTACGGGCGTGACGGTCTCGTAATCGTTCGGGAAGCGGCGAGATGGCATTGACGGCACTCTAAAACAGCGACCAGGCGGACGGCGCGCGACAGTACAGACGGGCGGCGCGCGCCGGTCAGGACGCAAGGGTCACACCCCGCGTTCACCTCTGTAACGCTTCCTGCGCCGGGCAATTCGCGCATTGCAAGCGTGTGGCTTGGGTCTGCCCCCTTCGCGGCTGAACGCCAGTCTCACCCTGGCTGACCATCACTGTAAGCAAAAGCGTCGGTCATGGTCAACCGGCGTGAGTTCGCGCCCGCAGGGACGACGCCAAGCGAAATGCCACCGGCGCGAGGCCCCGCGCCGGTGGCAAAAAATTCCGGGCGCAACAAAGCGCGCAAGGCGGCGGTCTTAGACCGGCACGCCCTCTTCCGAGTTGACTATGACCAGCGCGCGCACGCGCTCGCGCAGGGCGATCTCAAAGCGCCGGGCCTGTTCGATCTCCGAGAACGCCAGCGCGCGCAACTGCTGCTCGATGCGGCGGCGATAGTCGGAGACGAGCGAATCGGAGACGCCGAGTTTGGCCGCCGCCTCAAGCTGCGTCACGTGGTCGGGGCTGAGGTAGCAGTGCCACAGGACGCCGAGCATGCGGTCGTACTGTTTGGACTTGCCGCGCACGGACGAATGCAGGCCCTGCAAAAACTGATCGACGTAGCCCGCCGCCTCCTGCTCCGACTCGCGGCGCAGCAGGCCTTGCTCCGGGTTCTCGCGCCCGTCCACCGGCTCGAAGCTGCGCCCCTGCTCGTCGTCGTCGCTGCCGCCCAGGGGCACGAGGTAGATGTCCATCACGGGCAGGCGCGACATGACGAGGCCGCGCAGGGAGCGCACGTCAACGGGCGCGTCCGCCGCTTCCAGGACGCTCACGATCAAATCTTCCAGATCGGAGTTGCTGATGATGATCTGCGCGTCGCCCGTGCAGCCGACCATGCGCGTGTCGCGCTGGCGGACGGGAATGAGTTGGACGCGCTGCTCAAGCTCCTGCGCGCCGCGCCGCGCCTTGCCGGCCGGCCATTCGCTGAGGCCGTAGACGCGATCCGCCAGCCGGCGGTGCTGCTCGTCGCTTGCGCCCGTGCCGTCGAAGCGGCGGAAGTTCGGGCTGGACTGGATGATGGTCGAGATGCGGCGGGCGAGCCGGTAGGATTCGGGGTGGCGCTTGCGCAGTTCGGCCGTCAGCAGGTTGGTCAGTTCGATCTGGCCGATCTCGCATTCGATCTCGGCGTCGGACATCTCCGTGTCGAGGTAGTGCTGGAAGCGCCCCTTGCTGAGCAGCGTGACGAAAAGCTCCTGGGTGAGATCGACGTAGGCGTTGCCGCGCTCGCCGCCCTCGACGAGGAGGCCGGCGCTGTAGGAGGCGCGCACGAGCGGGTGGCTACAGACGACGCGGTGCAAGTCCGCCCACAGGCGCGTCACGTCCGAGCGGACGAGGGAGTCGCCCCACGGCGCGGCGGCGGCGCGCATGCGCGTGGGCGCGGGCGTGCGCGGCTCTTCGTCGGCGTGCGTCAACGCGGACTCCAAAGGTTGATTCTCGTTGGCGGGTGTCACTGCCATGTTACTGGTTTTGTCCGTCGAGCCAAGATTTCAGGCATGATGAGGCGGCGTCTTAAAAGTCGGGGCGGCGGCGCAAGCTGTGCAGCAGGGTTCGTTTCTTATCGTCTCCCCGGTGCGCCCGTGAAAGAGCCGGGCGTTCTTCGTGGCGGCTGTGCCTCTCATCAAGTTGTTAGCGAGACAGTGCGCCCTGCGAGCTTGCAGCCGGGGAGAGTTCCGCTGCTTCGACGTGTCTCACGCGCTGTGTGCCTTAATCCGGTTGCCGCACATTATCGCCGTGAGGGACGGCAAACGCAATGTGTTTCCGACGTGGGTGGCGGGGCGGCGGCACTGAACGAGGGGAGACAAGGAGTTTTCAGCTTTCGGGGGCACGCGCGCGCGCCGCGTCTTGCGGGAACGGAAGCGGCCGTTAAGCCCCTGTCGGGGCTGCTGTCTCAATGGCACAAGCTGGAAGTCCGAGCCAGGTGACCGCTATGGGGAACAGGCGCGGCCGACCAGTAGGGAGTCAAGGGAGCAGGTCGTCTCTCTGACGACCTAGAGAATATTAACAGTTGCCCGCTAAATGAGCAACACCTTTTTACATTTACGGCAAGCTATTGATTCGACAGGCGGAAAATCGGCTGCGGCGGGGGCGGAGTTATGGAACTCCCCGGCCATTGGCGCTTTCTCTGTAATTGACCAAGCGAAGTGCCCAAGATTCCGGGTTTCGTCGGCTGCGGCCCCTCACCGGTTCTTGTCCCAGCCCCACGCGTGCTGTGCCTTTGCCGGGGCGCTTCGGTCGGAGTCTCCGAAGCTACAGGTGTGCTTTACGAGCCGGCTCCGACAGCGCGGTAGAAAGAGAGGAACCAATGGGTTCGGTTAGCACAGCCCCATTTTGCAAACGCAAGACCTGTCCGGCGACGGAACTGCTGCTGCTCTATCACGACGCGCTGCTTGCCCCGGCGCTAAAGCAGATGGTCGCGACGCACCTGGTTGAGTGCGACTTCTGCGGCGCGGAGCTGGCGCTGCTCGCGAAACATCCGCCCTGCGAGTTGGCGTGCTACGCGCCCGCCCCCATGCCCGAACCGCTCTACCGGCTCGCCAAGGCGCTCCTCGGCGGGCGGCCACGTCCCCTCAGCCGCACGCTCGAAATCATCTATGGCGACGACCGGCTGACGCTGAGCGACGCCTGACGAAAGGATAAAGATTCCAACAACGACGCGCCGGCCACGACGCGGGCGCGAAAACAGCCGGGCGACGGATGTGCTCCGTCGCCCGGCTGTTTTCGCGCCCGGCGGCTCGGACTTACTCGTCCTTCGCGCCGCCCGCGTACAGTTCGTTAATCAGCGGGCCGTACTTCTCGTCAATCACGCGGCGCTTGACCTTGAGCGTCGGCGTCATCTCGCCGCCGTCAATGGAAAACTCTTCGGGCAGCAGCACGACGCGGCGGACGCGCTCGTAGTCGCTCAGGTCGGCGGTCAGCGCCGCCACCTCGCGCTGCACGAGCCGCACGACCGCCGGGTCGCGGCTCGCGGCGGCACGTCCGCCGTTGCCCTGCGCCTTCAACTCGACGCCGTTCTCCGCCAGCGCGCCCTGCAAAGCCTCCCAGTCCGGCACGACGAGCGCGGCGGGTGTTTTGCGCCCCGCGCCGACCACGACCACTTGGCTGACGAGCGCGCTCTGCTTGATCAGACTTTCGATCTGCTGCGGCGCGACGTACTTGCCGTTCGAGAGCTTGAACAACTCCTTCTTGCGATCCGTCAGGTGGAAGTGCCCGCGCTCATCTTTGAAACCCACGTCGCCCGTCTTGAACCAGCCGTCCTCCGTGAACACGGCGGCCGTCTCATCCGGCTTGTTGTAGTAACCGCGCATCACATTCGGCCCGCGCACGAGCAGTTCGCCCTCGGCGTCCACGTGCATCTCGATGCCGGGGAACGGCAGCCCGATTGAACCGACCTTGTTGTTGTCGGGCCGGTTCGCCGCTACGATGCACGCCTCGGTCATGCCGTAGCCTTGCAGGATGGGGATGCCCGCCGCGATGAAGGCGTAGGAGAGCGCGGGCGACAAGGGCGCTCCGCCCGACACGAAGTAGCGCAGCCGGCCGCCGACGCCCGCGCGCCACTTCGCGAAGACGAGCGCGCTCGCCACGTCCTGCTGCAACGCCAGGAGCGGCGGCACGGCGCGGTCGCGGTCGCACAGTTCGGCGTAGCGCCGCCCCGTCTCCATCGCCCACGTGAACAGCTTCTTGCGCCAGCCCCGCGCCGCCATGCCCTTCTTGACGATGCGGTGATAGACCTTCTCAAACAGGCGCGGCACGGCCGTCATCACCGTCGGGCGCACCTCTTGCAGATACTCGCCGAGTTGATCGACCGACGCCGCGTAGTGCACCGCCATGCCGTTCCAGCAGAAGACGTAGAAGGCCGTGCGCTCGAAGATGTGCGAGAGCGGCAGGACGGAGAGCGACACGTCCCGCTCCGAGATCGGCAGCGCGCTCGTGATCGAATAGACGTTCGAGACGAAGTTCGCGTGCGTCAGCATCACGCCTTTCGGCTCGCCCGTCGTCCCCGACGTGTAGATGATCGTCGCCAGGTCGTCCGCCTCGACCGCGCCCGCGAGCGCGTCGAACGCCTCAGGCTCGGCGGCGTCGCGCGCCGCGCCGCGCGCTTCGAGCTGCGCGAGCGTGAGCGCGCCCGCCTGCCCTTCGGCCGCCTCGTCAAAGAAGATCAGGCGCTCGATTGATTCGACGCCTTCGACGCCGGGCCGCGCGTGGCGGAATATCCTGCGGTTCGAGACGAACAGCAGGCGCGCGCGCGAATCCTCCAGGATGTAGCGCACCTGCTCGACCGCCTGCGTCGTGTAGATGGGCACGTTGACCGCGCCGAGGCTCAGGATCGCCAGATCGGTCAGCGACCACTCGGGCCGGTTCTCCGACAAGAGCGCCACGCGGTCGCCCTTGCGGATGCCGAGTGCGTCGAGGCCGAGCGCAAGGGCGCGGATGTGGCGCTCCATGTCGGCGGCGGAAATGTGCTGCCACACGCCGCCCTCTTTGTGGTTGAGCACGTCGGGGCGCGGGCGCGTCCTGAGCGCGGTCAGGGCGAGCGCGGGCAGCGTCGCGGGTTGCGGCTCGGTGGGCGCGTTGGTGTGAGTCATGACGAAAGTCAGTGTGTGTCCGGGCGGCTGGGAAAGCGCGCCGATTCTAGCCCGCCGCCGCACGCGCTGTCACTTCGCCGCGACGCGGGCGGCGAAGTAGGCGACGGTGCGGCCGAGACCTTCGGCCAGCGGGATCGTGGGCCGCCAGCCGAGCAGCCGCACGGCGCGCGTAATGTCGGGCTTGCGCTGCCGCGGGTCGTCTTGCGGCAGCGGGTGGTATTCGAGTCTCACCTCCGCGCCGCACAGCCGCGCGACCTCTTCGGCCAACTGCCGCATGGTGAACTCGACCGGATTGCCGAGATTGACCGGCAGCCACACGTCTTCGCCGCCCCCACCCGGCTCGACGTTCATCAGCCGCACCAGCCCTTCGACGAGATCGTCCACGTAGCAGAACGAGCGCGTCTGCTCGCCCGTCCCGTAGATGGTCAAAGGCTCGCCCCGCAAAGCCTGCACGATGAAGTTCGACACCACGCGCCCGTCGTTCTCCAGCATGCGCGGCCCATACGTGTTGAAGATGCGCGCGATGCGCGTGTCCACCTTGTTCTGCCGGTGGTAGTCCATCATCAAAGTTTCCGCCAGACGCTTACCTTCGTCGTAGCATGATCTGACCCCGACGGGGTTGACGTGCCCGAAATAGTCTTCCGGCTGCGGGTGCACTTGCGGGTCGCCGTAGACTTCAGACGTGGAGGCTTGGAGGATGCGGGCGCGGACACGCTTGGCGAGGCCGAGCATGTTGAGCGTGCCCATGACGTTGGTCTTGACGGTCTTGACCGGGTTGTACTGGTAGTGCACGGGCGAGGCGGGGCAGGCGAGGTTATAAATCTGCTGGACTTCGAGCAGGACGGGTTCGATCACGTCGTGGCGCAGCAGCTCGAAGCGGCGGTCGTCCAGGAGGTGTGCGATGTTCTCGCGCCTTCCGGTGAAGAAATTGTCGAGGCAGATGACCTCGTGCCCGTCGGCGAGCAGTCGCTCGCACAGGTGCGAGCCGATGAACCCCGCGCCGCCTGTGACCAGTACGTTCATCCGGCACGCTCCGCCGCGCCCGCGCGCGCGAGCCGCTGGTGTGGACGGCGACGCCGCGCTGCCCCTTCGTCGTCCACGCGCCGGTCTGTGGTCGCCAGCGCCGCGAGCAGCAGGAAGAGGAGCGCGATTGACGTGATGTGCAGCGGGAAGTCGAAGAAGCTATGCACGAGCACCGCGCCGCAGCCCGCGAGCGCGCCCGCCGCCGTCCCGCGCCGGAACTTGTCGGGCGACGAGAGGCGCTGAAGTCCCATGCGCGCGAGCGCCGCGACGAACAGCAGCGCGAGCACGCCGCCCACCGCGCCTGCGTCGGCGAGGATTTGCAGGTAGTCATTGTGCGCCTGCTCAAGTCTGATCTCGCCGTGCAGCGGATCGTGGCGTGTGTAGGCGACGCCGAACGCGCCGAGGCCCGCGCCCAAGACGGGGTGCGCCTTGACGACTTCGGCCGCGCCGCGCCAGAACTGCGCGCGCCCAGACGTGGGGTCGTCCGCGTTGACCGTGCCGACCAGACGGCTGAGCGACTGCTCGCCGCCCAGCATGAGCGCGCTCCCCAACAGCACGACGACGAGCACCAGCCCTAGACCTGCGCGCACCAACGCCGCGCGCGCGCGCCCGCCCGTCTGCCCGTCGCCGCGCCCGCGCACCGCGCCGCCGAGCACGAACAGGAACAGCACCTCGACCGCCAGGCTCAACACGCCGCCGCGCGAGTTGGTCAGCACCAGTGCGCCCGCCATCAGCACGACGGCGAAGAGGTAGAGCACGCGCCGCTCGCGCTCGACCGCGCCCGCGAACAGCAGGCCCAAGGGCAGCGCGAGCGTCAGTTCCATGCAGGCGGCGAAGTGGTGGCTGTTGATGAAGGGGCCGAAGGGGTGGCCCTGGTTGGGCGTGCGCAGCCAGTAAATCTGATCGGGGCTGACGAAGTGTTGCAGCATCCCGAAGACCGCGAGCAGGAAGCCGAAGACCGTCACCGTGCGCACGACCATGCGCAGGCGGCGCGGGCTGTCTATGAAGACGAGCGCGGCGGCGAAATAGACCAGGAGCGCCGCGAGTTGGACGAGCACGAAGCGCGTCGCGTAAGGGTCGAGCGAGAGCGCGTGCACGGGCGCGGCCGGCAGATCGTGCGGCGCGCTCGCGCCGAGCGGCAGCAGTTGGACGAGACCGACGACGCACAGCCCCGCGAGCGGCCACTGCAAGGCGTTGCGGCTCACGCGCAGCACGCCCGTCCGCCACGCGTCCACCGCCCAGAGCGCGACGACCAGCCCTGCGCCCGCCGCGAAGAACATGAGCGACCACGTGTGCACCGTGCCGTAGGCGAGCGTCGAGAGCACGACCGCCAGGCACAGCGCCAGCATGATGAAGCGGCTCGCCAGCGTGCGCGCCGCGCTCACGGGCGGCGGCGTCGGCCGCACGACCGCCGGCTCAGCGGCCGGCGGTGTGCCCGGCGACGTTGCTGCCTCCGCCGCCTGCGCGTTGTAGGTTGAAGTCGTCATACCAAACTTTGCCGAAGAGCGGGCACACGGCATCTGCGCACGGCGGGCGACTCAAGCGCACGACGACGGCGTCGGCTTGCGCGCCGGTCGTGAAATCGAGCGAGACCTCCTGCCAGTCGCCCGTGCCCGTCGGCACGGGCGCGGACGCGGCGAGGACGTGCGTCAGATCGCTCGCGTCCAACACCTGTGTCCAGACCGTGCTCGTGCCCTTCAGGTCTTCCGCGCGCATGAAGTAGCTCAGCCGGTAGCGCGTCTGCGGCGCGACGACGACAAGCTGCGCAACGTGGTGGAAGTCGAGCGGGTCGCGCGCGCTGAAGACGATGCGCAGGGAGCGCGCGCCGTCGTGCTTCTGCCGCTCGTCCAGATTGATCTGCGCCTGCGGCGCTTGCGTGACCTGCCAACCGTACCACGTCTGCCCCGCCGGCCCGACCGGCCGCTCGAAGCCGCCGTTCAGCAGCCGCTCCGCGGCCGGCGCGTCCTCGTTCTCCCCGCCGAGGTCGTGCTCGACGGCGAGTGCCGCCGCGTACTGCTTCGCGTTGAGAAACGTGTCGCGCAGCTTCTCGCCCGTCGCGCGGTAGGCGTGCCGCTGCCCCGCGTCGAGACCTTGCCACAGCCGCACCGCCTCCGCCAGCCCCGCCTTGCGCGCCGCCTCATCCGGCGGCTTGCGGCTTAGCAGGAACTCGATGAGCGCCGCGCGCGTCTCCGGCGTGTCGCCCAGGCCCGCCAGGACGGCCGGCACGCTGCCGGCGGCGCTGCGCCACGCCGCCTCGAAGACCTGCGGGCGATACTTCTCCGGGTTCTCCGCGGCCGCCCGGCGCAACTCCGCGAACGCCTCGCGCTCGCGCCCGGCGCGCAACAACAGGTTGCCCAGATACCAGTGCGGGTCTGGATAGTTGGGCGCAAGCTCGACGGCGCGGCGCAGTGCGCGCTCCGCCCCGGCGTCGTCGCCCGCGAGGCCGCGCGCGCGTCCCAACTCGAACCACAGGCGGTAGTCGTTTGGCGACAGCGCCGCCGCCTGCTCGTACTCCCGCACGGCCGCGGCCAACTGTTCCGGCTCGAAGCTGCGCTCGGCCAGCCGTCCCAGAGTGAAGTGCGCCTGCGGGTCGTCCGGCGCGAGCCGCGCCGCCGCCTGCGCCGCGCCGGGTTCGGGCAGCCACTCTGCCATCGTGTTCCCCAGACACCACCGCGCCACATACCACACACACACCAACGCCACCAATACCGGCACGAACAGCAAAACGCGCCGCCACAGCGCGCGCACGTCGAGGGAGATGATCTGGCTGGACATGGGCCGGCAGTCAGATGTTATCTGAAATCGCAGAGCGAAGAGAGGGACGGAAGCGATGAACCACGAAAGCACACGAAACAACACGAAGCAAGGAGCATGAAATTTCGTGTCTTTTGCTTCGTGTCGTTTCGTGTGCTTTCGTGGTTACTGTCTCTCTCCGCGCCACTCAGTATCGCTTCAATCTGCAAGTTAATAAGTTCAGAATATAGACGCCAGCACCCGCCCCTGCCTACTCTTCCTCCAACGCCTCGATCTGGATGCGCAGACGGCGGAGCGCGACGCTGGCGGCGGCGCAGTCGCGGCGGATTTCTTGCAGGCGTTCGTCCGAGAGGCGCGCGCTGGAGATGAGGACTTCGGCGACGCGCTGCTCGCGGCAAATTTGTTGCAGCGCGCCGTTGCCGCCAAAGACGCGGTAGCCGTGGATGACCTTGCCCTTCTTCAGCGGGTCGTCGTCCACGAAGCCCACGGGCGTCAGTTGCAGCTCGCGGTTGTTCAAGACCTCGCGCAGCAGCAGTTCGCCCGCGTCGCCCGCGCCGTAGATGAGGACGCGGCGGCGGTCAGGCTCGCGCCCCGTCGGCACGAGCCGGCGGAACAGGCGGAACGCCGCCCGGCTGCCCGCCAAGAGCAGGAACATGATCATCGCGTCGAGCACGAACACGCGGCGCGACAGCCCCTCGAAGCGGAACTTGAACAGCAGCGCGATGATGCTCGTGACCGAACTGAGCGCGACCGCCTGCGCGTACACGATCAGGTTGTCAATGCTAATGTAGCGCCAGAGGCCGCGATAGACGCCCGTCGCCAGGAAGACGAACATCTTGACGAAGACGAGCACCGGCACGGTGCGCCAGAACAAACGCCAGGCCGTCTCGCTCTTGGCGAGCGAGCCGTAGAGCAGCGTGTAGCTGCTGTAGTAGGCGAGCACGACGAGCAGCACGTCTAAGAGCACCTCGAAGATGCGCCGCTTGTAGGAGAGATCGACGAGGAACGAGACGAGCGGACGCTCGCGCGCCGCCGCCACCTCCGCCTCGTCGTAGACCTTCACCTCCGCCAGGTAAACGCCCACCAGCGTCAGCACGATGGTGAAGCCGACGATGGCCAGGAAGCTCAGGTCAAGCCGCACCTTGTTGACCATGAGCGCGAGCAGGCCCGAGAGCGCGGCGAAGCCGTAGAGCATCCAGACGGCGCGGCGCTCCGACAGCCCCAGCGCGACCAGCCGGTGCGACGTGTGGTCGCGCCCGCCCTGCGAAGCGGCCCGTCCTGAGAGTTTGCGCAGGACGGTGACGAACGTCGTGTCGAAGATCGGGATGAACAGGATGAGCACGGGCACGGCCACGACGATCAGGTACGAGCGCGAGCGCGCGCCCGACACGCTCAGCAGCGCCGTCGTCGCCAGGAAGAAGCCGATAAAGAGCGACCCGCAGTCGCCCATGAAGATGGTCGCCGGGTTCGAGTTGTAAACCAGGAAGCCCAGGAGCGCGGCGGCGAACACGCCGAGCATCAGGGCTTCGGGCACTTGCCCCTGCGAGAGGAAGCCGAGCGCGAGGAAGGCGGCGGCGATGGCGGCGACGCCCGCGGCCAGCCCGTCCATGTTGTCGAGCAGGTTGAGCGCGTTCGTGATGCCGATGAGCCAGACGAAAGTGATCGCGGCGTTGATGGCCGGCTCGGAAGTCCACGGCATCGTCAGCCCGTAGTAGATGACGAGCGTCGTGCCCATCACCTGCCCGACCAGCTTCTGGTACGGCTTGATGTGCAGGAAGTCGTCCACGAGGCCCACGAGAAAGAGGAACGAGCTGGCGACCATGACCACCCAGCCGTAAGGGCGGTGCGGCATGCGCGCGAGGAAGGCGAAGTAGCTGAGGGCGACCGTGAGGAAGATGGCGACGCCGCCGAACATCGCCGTCGGCTTCCTGTGCCAGCGATCCGCCTTGGGCTGCGCGACCAGGCCCCGCCGCCGCGCCAGCCAGCGCACGAGCGGCGTCAGCGCGAGCGCCAGCGCGAACGACACGAAGACGGGCAGGAGTTGGAGTAGGCCGGGCAGCATGGCAACTGTTCCAGAGCGATCCGTTTGAGTTTACCTGTGTGCTCGCTGCTGGGAGCGCGGGCGTCCCGCCCGCCTAGCGTGCGCCAGCACGCTCACAGGATTCATTCCCTTTCAAGCTTGAGTTTCGGCGCGGCCACTTCTTCGCGCTGGCGCGCTCAATGCGGGCGGGACGCCCGCGCTCCCGGCAGCAGGCGACTCCGGTAAACTCATCAGCAAGCCGCTCTAAGCGCGTGAAAAGCTATTCGATGCGGCGCGAGAAATCAAGGACGAAACCCAGCGGCCGGATTCGCCGCGCGCAGAACGGCCGCGGCCGGCTAGTCGCGCCCGCTGTAATGCTCGATCACTTTTTGCAGGATGCCGTCGAGCTTCATCTGCGGCTTGAAGCCGACGAGTTGGCTAACCTTCGTGATGTCGGGCACACGGCGCGGCATGTCCTCGAAGCCCTCTTCGTAGGCTTCGGCGTAGGGGACGAAGACGATCTCGGAGCTTGATTTCGTCAACTCCTTGACGCGCTCGGCGACTTCGAGGATCGAGACCTCCTCGTGCGAGCCGATGTTGAAGACCTGCCCGACCGCTTCCTGGTGCTCCATCAATTGTACGAGCGCGCCGACCACGTCGCCGACGTAGCCGAAGCAGCGCGTCTGTTTGCCGTCGCCATAGACGGTGATGGGGCGGGCGGCGAGCGCCTGCTTGACGAAGGTCGGGATGACCATGCCGTACTGCCCGGTCTGGCGCGGCCCCACCGTGTTGAAGAGGCGCACGACGACCGTGGGCAGCTTCTTCTCGCGCCAGTAGGCGAGCGCGAGGAACTCGTCAATCGCCTTCGAGCAGGCGTAAGACCAGCGCCCCTTCGTGGTCGCGCCCATGACGAGATTGCCGTCCTCGCGGAAGGGGACTTGCTCCGAAAGACCATAGACCTCAGAAGTCGAGGCGACGAGCACCTTCTTCTTCTTCTTGTTGGCGAGCGCAAGCACGACCTCCGTGCAGTGCACGTTCGTCTCAATCGTGCGCACGGGGCTTTCGACGATCAGCTTGACGCCGACCGCCGCCGCAAGATGAAAAATCACGTCGCAGGCGTCAACCAACTCGGCCGTGACGGGCTGGTTCTGCACCGTGTCAATGGCGTAGTGGAAGCGCGGGTGCTCTTTCAGGTGCGCGATGTTGGCGATTGAGCCGGTCGAGAGATCGTCGAGGCAGAAGACTTCGTCGCCGCGCGCGACGTAAGCATCCGCCAGGTGCGAGCCGATGAAGCCCGCGCCGCCTGTGATCAGAACTCGCAAACTGTTCAGTCCCCCTTCGCGCGCGCCGACAGCGCGGCGCGCGGCATGTCGCCGGCCGGCTCGGTCGCCGCCTGCGCGGCGCGTGCCGGTCTCAGTTCGTCGTAGAGCTTTAACAGATCGGCGAGCAGCCGCTCGACCGAATAGTGGCGCGCGACGTACTCGCGCCCGCGCGCGCCCAACTCGCGCCGCAAATCCGCAGCGCCGAGCAGGTGCAGGAGCGCCGCCGCGAAAGCCTCCGCGTCGCCGGGGCGCACGCTGACGCCGCGCTCGCAGACGACGAACGGCGCGGCCTCGTCGCCGCGCGGCCCGCCGAGCAGATCGACGACACCGCCCACGGCCGTTGCCACGACCGGGCGCGCGTTGGCCATCGCCTCGATGAGCGTGAGCGGCGTGCCCTCGTTGCGCGAGGTGAGCGCGACTACGTCGAGCGCCGGGTAGAAATTCTCCGGGTCGTCGCGCAGCCCCGTGAAGATAACATCTTCGCCCAGACCGAGCGCCCGCGCCTGCGCCTCAAGCTCGCGCCGCAGGTGGCCGTCGCCGATGACGACGAAGCGTAAGCGCGCATCTTCGCCTGCGTGCTCTGCCGCGAAGCGCGCCTTGCAACGCGCCGCAGCTTCGAGAAAGAGCTTGTGATCCTTGATCTCGGTCAGGCGGCCGACGATGCCGACGAGCAAGTCCGGGGCGCGCGCGCCCCACTCCGCGCGTAAGTTTCCGCGCCGCGCCGCCCAGTCGTCGTAGGCGCTCAAGTCCAGCCCCAAAGGGACGACGGCGAACTGCGCCGCGCGTCCCACGCCGAACTGCTCGTGTATCTCGCGCCGCTGCTGCGGGCTGATGACGACGATGCGGTCGGTCGCCAGCCGCGCCAGCAGTCTTTCGATGGTCAGAAAGAGGCGCGTCTTCAAGGGGCCGTAGTAGCTGTGAAAGATGTGCCCGTGGTACGTGTGCACGAAGCGGCACGGGCGCGGGTGGCCCCATAGCGCCGCGGGCGTCAGCCAGCGGTAGAGCAGCCCCGCCACACGCCCCACCGTGCCCGCCTTGGCCGTGTGCGTGTGCACGATGTCAGGGCGCTCGCGCCGGAGCAAGCGATACAGCTTCCAGACCGTGAGCGCGTCCTTCGGCGACACCTCGCGGCTCATCTCCGCGACCACGACCGGCTCAACTCCCAGCGCCGCCGCGAAGTAGCCCATGTCGTCCTCGCCCGGCGGCACAGTCCCCGCGACGAGCACCGACTCGTGCCCCGCGCGCCGCGTGCCTGCCGTGACCCAAGCCACGTGCCGGGCCGGGCCGCCCACGTTCAGCCGCGCGATGATGCGAACGATCTTCATAAGGGATGAGGGATGAGGGATGAGGGATGAGGGATGAAGGAAAGATCACTCAAGTTGAGCGATCTCCCTTCATCCCTCATCCCTCATCCCTGCTTTTCGTCTCCATCTTGTTCGCGCCGGTTTCGGCGACGAGGTTCGAGGCGTAGAGCAGGCTGTCGAACGTGCCGGCGTCCGTCCACCAGCCGTCGAGTTCGTCCCACGTCATCTCGTCGCGCGCGATGTAGGCGTTGTTCACGTCCGTGATCTCAAGCTCGCCGCGCCCCGAAGGTTTTAAGGTCTTGATGATCTCGAAGACCTCTGCGTCGTACATGTAGATGCCGATGACGGCGTAAGCAGACTTTGGCTCTTTGGGCTTCTCCTCGATGCGCAGGACGCGGCGGCCGTCCAACTCCGGCACGCCGAAACGCTGCGGGTCTGGCACTTGCTTCAACATGATCTTCGCGCCGCCGCCCTGATGCCGGTACGCCTTGACCGCCTGGCAGATGTTCCGCTCGATGATGTTGTCGCCGAGGACGACGCAGACCGGCTCGCCGTCGGCGAAGTCTTCGACGAGCGCGAGCGCCGCCGCGATCCCGCCCTCGCCCTCCTGGTAGGTGTAGTTCAGGTGCTTGAGGCCGAACGCCCGGCCGTTCTTCAACAGCTTCAGGAAGTCGCCCGCCGAGTTGCCGCCCGTGACGATCATGATCTCGGTGATGCTGGCGTTGACGAGCGTCTGGATCGGGTAATAGACCATCGGCTTGTTGTAGACGGGCAGCAGGTGCTTGTTCGTCACCGCCGTCAGCGGCATCAGCCGCGTCCCCAAGCCTCCGGCCAACACGACACCTTTCATGCGGACTCCCTCCGGGCAAATGATCACGTGCGGTGGGCAAGGATAACATAAGGGCCGCCGGAACGGCCCGTCGGGGGCACGAGGGCCTATTGCCGGCGGACGACGCGGCTGCGCCGCCCCGCCTTGGCCACGTCGGCGTCGTTCTCCTCGAACAGGTTGTCGTCGGACGTGCCCTGTTCGACCACGCGGCGCGCGAGCGCCGGCACGCCCGGCACGGCGCTGCCCGGCTCGTCGTAGAAGCGGTTGCCGGCGAGGCGGTTGCCCTGCGCGTCGAGCAGCACGGCGGCATACGTTCCGCCTGAGCCGCAACTGGCGAACGTGTTGCGCTCGACCGTGTTGTTCGTCGCGCCGGAGTCCATCTGTAGGCCGACGCCCACGCGCTGCACGTAGTTGTCCGCCACGTGCACGCCCGCCGCCTGCCGGACGACGATGCCGTAAACCTGTATGCCGTTGTGCGTCGGCTGGGCGAAGGGCGCGCCGAGGATGCGGTTGTTGACGACCTCAACGGGGCCGTAGGGCTTCGCGCCGACGGTGTTCTGGACGGCGATGCCGTTCAGGGCCTCGATGAGCACCTGGCCCGTGTTGTCAATCACGTTGTCGGCGATGCGCGCGTTCGAGAGCCGGTCGCCGACGTTCGGCTCGGCATCTATGGCGGTTGCGCCGGGGCCGTAAGGCTGCCCGAAGTTGCGGATGGTGTTGTGGACGATCTGGCCGGCGTCGGCGTTCGTCATCGAGATGTTTTGGCTCGCGACGTTGGTCAGCAGGTTGTCGCGCACGACGAAGTTCTGCGCGTAGTGGCCGGACATCGAGCCGCCGCCGATGTTGATGCCAATGGAGTGCGTCCCGTCGAGCCAGTTGCCGGAGACTTCGCAGTTCCGGCAGTTGCCTAGGCTGATCGCGGGGGCGGCGGAGTTGAAGTGGACGACGATGGCGGGCGCGGTCGTGGTCTGGTCGGCGGGCGCAGCGAGCGTGGCGCGCGTCGGCGAGACGTAAGTCGCGACGACCGTCTTGTTCGCGCCGCCGAACGTCACCCCGGCAGCGTAGAACGTCCACGGCGCGAACCCGTCGGTCATGGCGGGCGTGAACACGGGCGCGGACGCAGTGATCGTCGCCGAGCCGCGCGTGAAGCTGACGCGCGCGGTCGCGGGCGTCATGCCTTTGAAGTGGCAGCCGCGCACGCTGATGTTGCGCGACGCCTCGCCGTTTAACTGCGTACCGTTGTAGTCGCCGACGATGGTGAGCGGCGAGTAGCGAATTTGCTTGCCCGTTGACTCGGCGATGGACGAGTCCCAGTTGTCGCAGACGAGCGCGGCGTCGTCCTTCAGGCGGATGACGGGGTCGTCGTTGGTGGCGGTCAGGTGGCCGGAGGCTACGCGCAGCGTGTGGTTCGCCGAGACGATGACCGAGGTCGTGATCAAGCCGTCGCCGCGCCACAGGATCGTCCCGCGCGCGTCGCCCAGGGCCGCGTCCGCCGCGTTGAGCTTCGCGCTCGCGTCCGCGCCGCGCAGTTCGTTGGCGACGACGGTGCGGCCTGCGGCGGCGGTCGCCTGTCTGGGGCGCGTCTGCGCCCGCGCGACTGTCCTGCCGTCCGCGCAGGGCGACGCGAGGAGCGCGGCGCAGAGTAGTGCCCGGATGAGTTTCACTGTTAAGCCTCGCTTGCGCCGTGCAGGAGAGTTGAGCAGCGCGTGGGAGAGATGAATATGGATGATCAGCCGGCGGCGCTGCGGTCTATGAAGCGCTGATACCAAAGCTCTAACATCATGAGCGTCCAGAGCTGGTGCGCGTAGTCGCGGCGGCCTTCCGTGTGTTCCGCGACCATGTGCGCGACCCGTTCGGGCTTGAAGAGGCCGCGCCGCAGGCTGCGCTCTGAGAGGAGCGTCGCGCGCAGGAAGGGCGCAAGCTCGCCGCGCAGCCAGTGCGTGATCGGCACGCCGAAGCCCATCTTGCGCCGGTCAAGTATGTCGGCGGGCAAAAGTTTGCGGAGCACGCGCTTTAAGAGATATTTCGTCGTCAGCCCGCGCAGCTTGTACTTCTCCGGCAAGCTCGCGGCGAACTCGATGACGTGGTGATCTAGAAACGGCGAGCGCGCTTCGAGCGAGACGGCCATCGTGGCGATGTCCACCTTGACGAGCAGATCGTTCGGCAGGTACGTCATCGTGTCGGTCAAAAGCGCCGCGTCCACCACGCCTGCGCCGTTGACGCGCGCGAACCACGGCGCGAGCAGCGCCGCCGCGTCGTGCCCGTTCAACTGCCGGCGGAACTCGTCGGCGTAAAGCTCGTCCTTCGCGCCGCGGTCGAGCACGCTGACCCAGCGCGCGTAGCGTTCGACCGTCGGGAGCGACGCCGCGCGCAGGAAACGCTGCGCGTCGCGCACGCGGCTGCGGCGGAGTTCCGAGGACGGCAGCAAGCCCACCGCCTGTTCGATCACGCCCGCGCGCAAGCGCCCCGGCAGCCGCCGGTACGTCTCCGCCAGCCGCATCGCCGCGTAGCGCTCGTAGCCGGCGAAGCACTCGTCGCCGCCGTCGCCGTTCAGGGCCACGGTGACGTGGCGGCGCGTCTCGCGCGCGACGTAGTAGGTCGGGATGGCGGACGAGTCGGCGTAAGGCTCGCCGTAGTGCTCGACGAGCGTGGGCAGGACTTCGAGCGCGTCGGGGCGCACGATGAACTCGTGGTGATCTGCGCCGACGTGTGCGGCGATGCGGCGCGCGTGGTGTAGCTCCGAGAAGTCCTGTTCTTCAAATCCGATGGAGAAGGTCTTGACCGGCTCGCTCGACGCCTCGCTCATCAGCGCGACGACCGTCGAGGAGTCTATGCCGCCGGAGAGGAACGCGCCGAGCGGCACTTCCGCCATCAGCCGCACGCGCACCGCGTCGCGCAGCAGTTCGACCGCGCGCTCGCCCGCCTCTTCCTCCGTCAGCTTCACCTTCCCGGTGAAGTCCGGCTGCCAGTAGCGTTGAATTTGGACGCGCCCGTCGCGCGTGAAGGTGAGCGAGCAGCCCGGCTCAAGTTTTTTGATCTGCCGGTAGGCCGTGAGCGGCGCGGGCACGCACATGAACGACAGGTAGTAGTGGATCGCTTCGGGCGCGACCTCGCGCGTGATGTCCGGGTGCAGCAGCAGCGCGGTGAACTCCGAGCCGAAGATCAGTTGATCGCCGATGTGCGCGTAGAGCAGAGGCTTTTTGCCGACGCGGTCGCGGGCGAGGAACAGTTCTTCCCGCGCCTCGTCCCAGATGGCGAAGGCGAACATGCCGCGCAGGTGCTTGGGGCAGTCCGCGCCGTACTGCTCGTAGGCGTGGAGGATGGCCTCCGTGTCGCTGTCGGTGTAGAACTCGTGGCCGAGTTCTTCGAGGCGGGCGCGCAGGGGCTTGTAGTTGTAGATTTCGCCGTTGAAGACGATCCAGGCGGTGCGCGTCTCGTTGTGCATGGGCTGCTGCCCGCCCGCCAGATCGATGATGGCGAGGCGGCGCATGGCGAGGCCCGCGCGCCCCCCCAGGTAGCGCCCCTCCTCGTCGGGGCCGCGGTGGCGAATCGCGTCGCACATGCGCTGCAACAACTCCGCGTCCACCGCGCGGTCGCGCCCGCGCACCATGCCCACGATGCCACACATAATTTACTCAGGGTGTGACGGGTGACAGGTGACAGGTAAGAACTGTTTTTCTTGTCACCCGTCACCTGTCACGCGTCACGGCTTTTCACACGTTCTGCGGCGCGCGGCGCGTGCCGACGGCCGTCACCTGCCGCGCCGCGACCATCTGCTGCTGCCGCTCCTCGCGCCGCTCCTTCAGGAGCACGTAGCCGACCGCCACGAACATGAAGTAGAAGATCAAGAGTTGCGCCCGCTGCCGGTACGCCGTGCCGACGTTGCCCTGGAAGACCGAGTAGGCCAAGGTCAGCATGGTCGAGAACATCAGGATCGGCAGCGCCTGCCGCAGCCGGTACTTGATCGTGAACCAGAGGCCCAACACGAGCAAGGGGAACAGACTCCACCAGACGAGCATCTCCGGCAGCGTGATTGACTGCCGCAGGCTCGTCACCTGCCAGGGGAAGGGCGCGAACAGCAGGTAGACCAGCCCCAGCGGGATCGCCGTCAGCGCGCCGCTCGCGGTGGACACGTCCACGTCCTTGCCGAAGCCGGACTCGGCGCTCTGCATCTGATCGAGGCGCGAGCGTTGCAGGGTCTCGAAGCTGCCGAACGTCTCGTACTGCGTGGTCGCGCTTTTCAGGACGCCGAACTGCACCAGCGCCAGCCCGATGGCGACGATGATGATCAGGTTCTGTACGAAGCTGCGCCCCGACACCCGCCGCGTGCCGATGACGAACGCGCCGACCACGGCCGCCGCGACCATGTAGAAGATGTAGAAGCGCAGGCCCAGCAGCCCCAGCATCGCGCCCACCAGCAGCACGAAGTATTTGATGTTCCACTGCTGACTCAGCCTGAGTGTGGCCAGCATTGCCAGCGCCAGCAGGAAGATGATGGGCGCGTCCTTCAGCGCCTGCGACGACCACAGGATCATCGAGGGAAAGAGGCCAACCATCAGCGCTGTGGCGCGCGCCACGCGCCGGTTTCCGAAAATCTGCTGCGCGCACAGGTAGATCGGCAGCGTCGTCAGCGCGCCGAGCACCGCGTTGACGAACTGCACGGCCAGCGTGTTCCGCCCGACGATGGCGTAGGTGGCGGCGACCAGGTAGGGCATGCCGTAGAAATTCTTCACGGCCATGGTGTTGCCGATCATGTCGTAGCGCAACTCGCCGCGCCAAACTTGCAGGAGCGAATAGCCGAGGTAGTCGTAAGTGATCGCGTCGCCGCCGAAGAATTCTTGGAGGCGGAAGAGGTAGATGCACGTGCCGAGCAGCACACGCAGGAGCAGGGCGGCAGCGAACAACTGCGCCAGGAAGCCGTGATCCGCGCCCATGCGGTTGATCACGAGCAGCGCCAGCGCCGCCAGCGCCGCGCACAGCAGCACGGCCGCCCCGCCGCCCGGTATCAGGTAGATGATGGCGAAGCTGAGCGCGAGCGCCGTTGCTCCGAGAAGACCGTTCATGAATTGTTACCGAATCAAGTCTGGCCTGGAGGGCCGGCTCATCCGCCGGCCATCAAAGTCGGCACGGGGTTTAGTCCTTAAGTACGCCCGCCGCTGCCGTTGCCGTTACGGCGGGACGCGAGGCGAGTAGTCCGTTTGCGCCGCAGAGCGCCGCAAGGCGCGCACTATCTCAGAAACCCAGACCCTTCTGCAAGTCCTCGGCGATCTTTTCCAACTCCTTCTCCTTGTCGCGCCGCCAACGCGTGTAGCGGCGGTGCGCCGCCGCCATCTCCCGCAGCGCCTGACGCGCTGCCATCTCCTTCGCCTTGCTCTCCTCGCGCCGCTCCTTCAGGAGCACGTAGCCCACCGCCACGAACATGAAGTAGAAGACCAGCAGTTGTCCCCGCTGCCGGTAGGCCGTCCCGACGTTGCCCTGAAGCACCGAGTAGGCCAAGGTCAGCATGGTCGAGAACAGCAGGACGGGGAGCGCCTGCCGCAGCCGGTATTTGATCGTGAACCAGAGCCCGAGCACCATGAGCGGGAAGACGCACCACCAGACCACCATCTCCGGCAGCGTGATCGACTGTCGCAGGTTGACCAACTGCCAGGGGAAGGGCGCGAACAGCAGATAGACCAGCCCCAGCGGGATGACGGAGATCGCGCCGCCGGCCGTGGACACGTCCACGTCCTGCCCGAAGGCGGATTGCGCGGACGCGCGGGCCAGGTCGGCGCGGCTGCGCTGCACGGTCTCCAGCGAGCCGTAGTCCTTGTACTGCGCGCTCGCCGTGCGCAGCACGCCCCAGTAGGTCAGCGCCAGCCCGATGGCCGCGAGCAGCGCCACCTGCCTGAGCAGCCCTTGCGCCGTCAGTCGCTGCATGCCGATGACGAGCGCGCCGCCCGTAGCGAGGATCATCATGTAGAAGATGTAGAAGCGCAGCCCCAGCAGCCCGCCGAGCGCCGCCAGCAGCACGACGAAATACTTGGCGCTCAGCCGCTCGCCCAGCTTCAGCGTCGCCAGCATCGCCAGCACGAGCAGGAAGACGATGGGGCCGTCCTTCAGCCCCTGCGACGACCACAGGATGAGCGACGGGAAGCAGGCGACCAGCAGCCCGCTCAGGCGCGCGACCTGCTGGTTCTGGAAGATGTGGCGCGCGCACAGATACGCGGCGGGGGCGGTGGCCGCGCCCATGATCGAGTTGACGAACTGCACCGCCAGCGGGTTGTGCCCGACCAGCGTGTAGACGGACGCGACGTAATAGGGCATGCCCCAGAAGGTGTCGAGCGAGGTGGCGAGTATCTCCTTGTAGCGCATCTCGCCGTGCCAGACGCGCCACGTGGCGAAGCCGAGCGTGTCGTAGGTGATGGCGTCGCCGCCGAAGAAGTTTTGCAGTTCCAGCGTGAAGATCAGCGTGCCGACGAAGACGCGGACGATGAGCGCGCCGACGAACAGTTGCAGCAGGAAGCGGCGCTCGTGCCCGTCGACCTGTCGCCGGATGAGCAGCGCCGTGCCCAGCGCCAGCACGGCGCAGAGCATCAGGGCCGGCGCGCCCTGCCCCGGCGCGATGAGCAGCACGAAGAGCGCGACCGCCAGTGCCCCGCCAATCAACAGACCTTGCATAACTCTCCGCCCCTCGCCGCCCGCCCCCGCGCTCAGCTGCGCAAGACGAGATTGTTCTCCAACACCAGTCCGTCGAAGCTCGCGCCCTGGAACGTCCTGATCGCGTCCTGCGGGCGGCAGACAATCGGCTCCTGTATGTTGAAAGAGGTGTTGAGCAGCATCGGCACGCCGGTCAGCTTCTCGAACTCGCGGATCAACTGCCAGTAGCGCGGGTTCACCTGCCGGGTGACGGTCTGCGGTCTGGCCGTCCCGTCCACGTGGACGACCGCCGGGATGGCGGCGCGCTTCTCTTCGGCCACGTGCAGGACGGTGATCATGAACGGATCATAGTGCGGACGGCCGAACAGGTCTGCGGCCTCCTCCGCCAACATCGAAGGCGCGAGCGGGCGAAACCACTCGCGCAGCTTGACCTTCTTGTTCAGCAGCTCGCGCATGTCGGCGCGGCGCGGGTCGGCGATGAAGCTGCGGTTGCCCAGGGCGCGCGGGCCGAACTCCATGCGTCCCTGAAACCAGCCGAGGATCGCGCCGTCTGCTAAGAGACGAGCGACGCGCGGCAGCAACTCTTCGTCCGGCAGCGGCTCGAACTTCAGCCCCGCCTCGCGGAGCGCCGCGGCGCACTCTTCCGTGCTGAAGCCGGGGCCGTAATAGGCGTGCTCCATCTTGAAGCGGCGGGGCTGGCCCAGCTTGCTGTGCCAGACCAGAAGCGCCGCGCCGAGCGAGCAGCCCGCGTCGCCCGCCGCCGGCTGGATGAAGAAACGTTTGAACGGCGACTCCGACATGATGCGCCCGTTCATCACCGAGTTGAAGGCGACGCCGCCCGCCAAGCACAGGTTCTCTTCGCCCGTCCGTTCGTGCAGACCTTTGAGCAGGTGGAGCGCCGTGTCTTCCAGCACTCTTTGCGCGCTCGCCGCGATGTCCCAGTGCTTCTGCGTCAACTCCTCGCCCCTTTGCCGCGGCGGCCCTAATTCTTTCGTGATCGCGTCGCTGAACTGGTAGTGCTTCGCCAAGTGGTGATCGAGCACGCGGATGTCGAGGTGGAAGTCGTGGTTGCCGTTAGCGGAGAGCACGCGGCGGGCGAAGAAGTCGTAGTACTCGGGCCGGCCGTAGGCGGCGAGACCCATCACCTTCCACTCGTCGCCCTCGAACATGTCGAAGCCGAGGTAGTTGGTGACGGCCGAATAGAACTGCCCCAGCGAGTGCGGCAGCTTGATGCGCTTCAGGATTTGGATGCGGCGGTCGTCGCCGTGCGAGAACAGCGTGGTCGTGTCTTCGCCCGTGCCGTCCCACGTCATGATCGCGGCGCGCTCGAAGCCAGAGACGAAGAAGGCCGAGGCGGCGTGGCACTGGTGGTGTTCGAGGAAGTGGAACTTGAAGTCGGAGGGGCCGAAGTGCGCGCGGATGCGGCGCGGGTGCTTGAGCATGCCGAGGTAGCTGTCGCCCACCTGCGCGACGCCGCGGTCTACGCGCGCGCGGAACATGTCGCGCGAGATGAGGCCCGACTTGACCGCCTGCAAAGCCTTGTGCCGGAGCACCCACGGCTTCCAGTATAGCCCGATGTGCGCCACGTCCTTGATCGTGATCCCTGCTTCGTCCAGACAGTACTGCATGGCCTGGTAGGGGAAGCCGCTGTGGTGTTTGCGGCGCGAGAAACGCTCCTCCTCGGCGGCGGCGACAATCTCGCCGTCGCGCACGAGCGTCGCGGCCGAATCGCCCAGTGTGGTTAGCCCTAAAATGTACATCTAACGCCCTCTCCTTACAGTCCCGTCGCGCCGTGCTCAGACGGTCGTGACCTGTGCGGCCCGCGCGCGCGGCTCGCGCCGTTCTTCGCCGCCCCCGGCGAGGCGGCCGACGACGCCGAAGCCGCGCCGCCCCTCGTTCGCGCCCCACACGGTCGTAAAGCCTTCGGCGCGATACCAGTCTTCGACCTCCGCGTAGGAATGATAATGCGCGTAGGGTGCGCCGAAGATGTCCATCAAGGCGAGCGCCGCCTCGCGCCGGTTGATCTCGCCGTAGGCGCGCAGGCCCACGGCGTTCACCGTCTTGCAAAAGCCGATGAACGGCAGCGCCATCAGCCGCGCCAGGCGCGCGAAGGCCGGCGATGGGATGCGCGTCGTCACGGCGCGCATGGCGTTCACCACCGGCGTAACGACCGGCTCGTACCTGTAGAACCAGACGTAGAACGTGCCGCCCGGCTTCAGGAGCGGGCGGAGCGCGCGAAACGTCTTGCGCGTGTCCGGCGTGTGGTGCAGCACGCCCGCCGAGTGGATCAGATCGACCGAGGCGCGGGCGAGCGGCGGCCGCTGCAAGTCGCCCTGGATGAAATGCACGCGCGTCGGGTCTGCGCCCACGTGGAGTTTGCGGAAGGCGTGCCCGTGCTCAAGCCCCGTGCTCAGGTCAACGGCGATCACTTCCAGCCCCAGCTTCGTGTAGGCGACCGACTGGCTGCCGTTGCCGCAGCCCGCGTCGAGCAGCACCTTGCCGCGCAGTTCTTCGACCGGCACGCGCAAAGGCTCGACGAAGAACCACCGCACGCGATCAGCCAACTCCATGCCCCAGGTCTTGCCGCCGAGATCGTGGTTGTCCCACTCGGCGCTGAAGTTGGCGCGCGTCCGCCGGTCATAGTCGGCGCTCTCGGCGGGTCGCCCGTGCGCCGCGACCAACTCGCGCAGAACTTCGGGCGGCTGCTGCGGGACGAGCGGCGCGAGCCGGGGCCAGTGTTCGGCGAGCGCGTCGGGCAGCATGCGCGGGATGCCGCCGACGACCGGGAACGAGTGCCCCTGGACGCACGTGAGCAGCCCTTCGGAGACCTCCTGGTCGGCGGCGGCGGCTGCGGCCGGCGCGAGCGGCACGAGCGTAAACGGCGCCGCGCAGTCCGGGCAGCGCAGGAATTCGAGCAGTCTGAGATACACGCTTCTTTAACTCACCCTTGCGCGCGCGGGCGGATTCTTCCGGCCAGCGCGCGCATTGCTTGACATCATCTTCACGAACGGGCGACGGCCTGTGCGCCCAGTTTATCGGCCCGCAGAGCGGCCGCATTCTGAAAGACATTCGTCATAAAATCAATCTGCCTCGTCAGGCTGAAGTCGGCCTCGACGGTTGCGCGCGCCGCCGCGCCCATGCGCTGGCGCAACTCCGCGTCGTCGAGCAACTGCCGCAGGCGCGCGTGCCACTCGTCCGCGTCGCGCGCGAGGAAGCCGTTGACGCCGTCCTTGATGATCTCCAGGTTCGACCCGACCGGCGTCGCCACGACCGGCAGCCCCACGCTCATAAACTGGATCGTCTTGAAGAAGAACTTCCAAGGCCCCCACGAACTCGGCAGCAACGGCACGACGCCCACCTGGCACTGCTGCACCAGCCGCACCTCCTCGTCGTAGCTCCACCTTATGAACTCCACATCCACGCCCGGCAGGGTCATCGGCGCGTCGGCGATGACGCGAAAGACCGAGGGGCGCTCGGCGCGCAGCCGGCGGAGCGGCTCGGCGATCAGTTCCAGGTTCGGCTGGTTCGTCAGCGTCCCCGTCCAGCAGATGCGCGGCGGCTCAAGCTGCGCCACGTCGGGCGCGGGCCGGTAACGCTCCGTGTCCACCGCCATCGGCACGACCGAGACGCGCGGCGCGAACTTGCGCGCGTGCCCGGCAATCGCGTGGTTGACGACCAGCACCTCGTCGCTCAGCGCGAACAGTTTGTTGACCTTCGAGAAGAATTTCAGCCGGCCGAGCAGCCCGTTGCTGGGGCTGACGTAAGGCACGAACAGCGGCTCGTCCAGATCATAGACGACGGGCACACCCCAGCGTTTGACCAGGCGCTCGATGAGGGCGGGGCCGACGAGCGCCGCCTCGCGGTAGATGAAGACCACATCGGGCCGCGCCGCCGCCAGGACGCGCCGCAACTGTGCGAGGTAGCAGCGCGCGAGCAGCGCGGTCTTGCGCCCTATCTGCCCTTGTTCGTAGAGCACGCCCGTCAGCGCGGGGCTGGCGAACGGGAGGTACTCGACCTCGATGCCGCGCTCCTTCAGGTGTTTGGCCCACAGCTCGATGCGGAAGCGTTGCCCGGCGCAGAAATCGGTGTGATAAGGGACGATGGCGAAAACCTTCATGCGTCAATAGAGCGGCTCTTAAACGTCCGGCCTCGGAAAGGATGCTAAGATTGACTTGTTTTTATACCACAGGAGCAAGCCCCGAACGAATTGCGGTAACGGTACGCTTAAGCAGCTGTTCTGCAAGCCGCGGCTCTCTGCGCCCTTCGCGGCCCTCTTTGCGCCCTTTGCGGTTAAGAACAAGGCTTTAACCGCAAAGGGCGCGGAGCAGGGCCGCCGTAGGGCGCGGAGGACATCGTGGTTTATTTCCGGCGCGTCTCTCGGACTCAGACCTGTCCGCGCCACCACGCGATTGTCCGCGCGAGTCCTTCGTCTAACGCGAAGCGCGGCCGCCAGCCGACTTCGACGCGCAGACGTTCGACGGCGGCGACCAGGCGCGGCGGCTCGCCCGCGGGAGCGGCGGGCAGTGCGCCGAAGGCGACAAGATCGTGCCCGTCCAATTCCGCGGCGATCCGGTTGACGATCTCGCGTAAGCTGACGCCCGCGCCCGACGCGATGTTGACTGCGCCCGTCACTTCGCTCTCAAGCAGCGCGGCGAAAGCTTCGGCCACGTCCTGCACGTAGAGGAAGTCGCGCACCTGTGTGCCGTGCGAGAGAGGCACGCGCTCGCGCCGGAGCAGGCCGCGGATGACGGCCGCGACGAGCCGCTGCGGGTACTCGTGCGGGCCGTAGAGGAAGAAGATGCGCCCCCACGCCGCGCTCAAGCCCGCCTGCCGCGCGTAGGCTTCGACCATCTGCCTGAGCGCGTCCTTGCACGTCCCGTAGAGCGTCGCGGGGCGCAGTGGCGTCCGCGCCTCGTCGCACAACCCGTCGCCCGTCCAGTCGTACTCGGCGCACGTGCCCGCCAGCACCACGCGCCGCCCGCCGCGCCGCGCGAACGCTTCGAGCAGACCGAGGCTCGCGCGCACCCACGCCAGATTCTCCGTCGCCGCCCAGTACTTGCCCGGCTCCGTGTACCAGCCGAGGTGCAGCAGGTCGGTCGGCGCGATCTCCGCTATCAACCGCGCGCCCTGCGCCTCGTCCAACAGATCGGCCGCGTGCCAGCGCACGCCGTCTGCTGCCACGTTGCCGGGTGCGTGGCGTGCGACGGCGTGGACTTCGTAGCCGCGCGCCAGGAGGGCGGGCAGCGTGTGGCGGCCGACGAAGCCGGTCGCGCTGGTGACGAGGACTCGCTTCATGCGGCGCTACCGTTCGGCTTCACGCGACGACCTCGGCGCGCGGGATGGGCACGACGAACCGCCCGCCCCACTCGCGTATGTATGAGACCTGCGCGATGATCTCGTCGCGTATGTTCCACGGCAGGATCAGCACGTAACGGGGCCGCGTCTCGCGGATTTTGTCCGGGTGGTAGATGGGGATGTGCGTGCCCGGCAGGTAGTGGCCTTGCTTGTGCGGGCTGGCGTCAACCGTGTAGTCGAGGAAGTCCGTGCGCACGCCACAGTAGTTCAGCAGTGTGTTCCCCTTGGCGGGTGCGCCGTAGCCGACGACCGCGTGCCCGGCGCGCTTCGCGTCGATGAGGAAGTCTAAGAGAGCGCGCTTCGTCTCGCGCACCTGCTCGGCGAAGGCGAGATAGCTCTGCACGTCGCGTGCGCCCGCCGCCTGCTCGCGCTCGCGCAACTCGTGAACGCGCGGCGTAAGCTGCTTCGTCTCATCCTCGGCGTGGCGCGCGTAGATGCGGAGCGAGCCGCCGTGCGTGGGCAACTCTTCCACGTCAAAGAGCGTGAGGCCGTGCGCGGCGAAGACCTGCTCGACCGTGAGGAACGAGAAGTAGGAGAAGTGCTCGTGGTAGATAGTGTCGAACTGGTTGCCCGCGATGAGGCGTAGCAGGTGCGGGAACTCCATCGTCACAACGCCCGCCGGCTTTAAGAGAATTTTCAGCCCCGCGACGAAGTCGTTCAGATCGGGCACGTGCGCCAGCACGTTGTTGCCGAGCAGCAGGTCTGCGCGTTTCCCTTCCGCCGCGAGGCGCGCGGCCAGCTTCTCGCCGAAGAACTCCGTGACGGAGGGCACGCCGCGCGCGACCGCCGCCTCGGCGACGTTGCGCGCCGGCTCGACGCCGAGCACGGGGACGCCTTGCGCGACGAAGTTTTGCAGCAGGTAGCCGTCGTTGCTCGCGATCTCGACGACGAAGCTCGCGGCGTCCAGGCCGAAGCGTTCGGTCATCTGCGCGCAGTACGCCCTGGCGTGCTCAAGCCAGCTTGCGGAGTAGGACGAGAAGTAGGCGTAGTCGCTGAAGATTTGTTCGGGACTTTCAAACTCTTCGAGCTGGACGAGGAAGCAGCGGTCGCAGAGGCGCACGTGGAGCGGGTAGAAGCGCTCCATCTGGTTGAGCTGCGCGCGCGTCAGGTAAGAGTTCGAGAGCGGCGACATCCCCAGATCGACGAAGGTGTGGCGCAGCTCCGCGTGGCAGAAGCGGCACTGTTGGCTCGTCATGCGCCCGCCCCCGCCTCCGCCTGTGGCACTTGATAAGAGTTGATCTGTGCGATGGTCATGTCCCTCACGTTCTGCTCCGCCTGATAAGCCTTGTACCACGCGACCGTGGCGTCGAGCGCCGCGGCAATCTGCCAGCGCGGCCGCCAGCCGAGTAGGGCGTTCGCCTTCGAGCAGTCGAGCTTCAGATAGTGCGCCTCGTGCGGGTGGCTCGCGGCCGCGTCCAACTGCCAGCGCGCGCCCTCGCCCCAAGTCTTAGTCACGCGCTCGACGATCCAGCGGACGGGCTTCGCGTCCGCGTCGGCGGGGCCGAAGTTCCAGGCGTCGGCGTAGCGCGCGCCGTCCGCGCCGCAGAGTCGTTCGGCGAGCAGCAGGTAGCCGGCGAGCGGGTCGAGGACGTGCTGCCAGGGGCGCACGGCGTCGGGGCTGCGGACGACGACCGCCTCGTTCGCCATGACGGCGCGCATGATGTCCGGCACGAGCCGATCCTCCGCCCAGTCGCCGCCGCCGATGACGTTGCCCGCGCGCGCGGACGCGACGGCCGGCACGGTTTGACGATCAACGCTGTCGCCCTTCTGGTTGAAGAAAGAGTTGCGGTAAGCGGCCGTGACCAACTCGGCGCAGCCCTTGCTGCTCGAATAAGGGTCGTGCCCGCCCAGCGGCTCGCCCTCGCGGTAGCCCCACACCCACTCGCGGTTCTCGTAGCACTTGTCGCTCGTCACGACGACGACGGCGCGCACCCCATTGGTCTGCCTCACGGCTTCGAGCACGTTGACCGTGCCCAGCACGTTCGTCTCGTAGGTCTCGACCGGCCGCGCGTAGGAGCGGCGCACGAGCGACTGCGCGGCCATGTGGATGACGACTTCCGCGCGACTGTCCGCGAGCGTCGTTTGCAGGTGCGCCAGATCGCGCACGTCGCCGTTGACGTGCCTCATGCCGCGCGCGACTTCGGCCAACTCGAACAGGCTCGGCTCGGTCGGCGCGGGCAACGAGTAGCCCACGACCTCCGCGCCGAGCGTGTGCAGCCAGAGCGCGAGCCAGCTTCCCTTGAAGCCCGTGTGGCCGGTCAGGAGGACGCGCTTGCCGCGCCAGAAGGTTGGGTTCACGGCCAGACTTTCCAGGGCGCGTGCCCTTCGCGCCACAACTCTTCGAGTTGATTCTTGTCGCGCAGCGTGTCCATCGGCTGCCAGAAGCCCTCGTGGACGTAGGTCGCAAGCTCGCCCTCGCGCGCCAGGCGCGTGAGCGGCTCGTTCTCCCACATCGTCTCGTCGCCCGCGACGTAGTCGAGCACCTGCGGCGAGAGGACGAAGAAGCCGCCGTTGATCCAGCCGTCGCCCGCCGGCTTCTCGCGGAAGTCGCGCACGCGGTTGCCTTCGACGACCAGCGCGCCGAAGCGGCCGGGCGGCGAGACGGCGGTGACGGTGGCGAGCGTCTGTTGTTGCCGATGAAAGGCGATCAGTTCGGTGATGTTCACGTCGGCGAGGCCGTCGCCGTAGGTGAAGCAGAAGTGCTCCGCGCCGTCGAGGTAGCGCGCGACGCGCTTTAGGCGGCCGCCCGTCATCGTCTCCGCGCCGGTGTCCACCAGCGTCACCTGCCACGGCTCGGCGAAGTTCTGGTGCACGGTCATGCGGTTGCGCGTGATGTCGAAGGTGATGTCGGACATGTGCAGGAAGTAGTTGGCGAAATACTCCTTGATCAGGTAGCCCTTGTAGCCGAGGCAGATGATGAAGTCGTGCAGCCCGTGCGCCGAATAAATCTTCATGATGTGCCAGAGGATGGGCTTGCCGCCGATCTCGATCATCGGCTTGGGCCTGGCGGCCGTCTCCTCGCTGATGCGGCTGCCCATGCCCCCGGCTAAGATGACTGTCTTCATTGGCGGCGAAATTTGAGCGGCGGACATTATTGGCCCGCGCCCGCGCCTAAGTCAATTTTCGCGCGCGCGCGATTCGGTCAGCGCCGCCTCGCTCACGTCGGCCCCGGCGGGCGGCAGGCCGGCCTGTATGCGGCGGTACACCTGCGTGTAGCCGCCGCCGCCGACCGAGACGAGATCGAAGTGCGCGCGGGCGACGCGCACGCAACGCTCGCGCACCGCCGGGTCTGCCGCCAGCGCGAGCGCCGCGTCGGCCGCGTCGGCGAGCGCGCGCTCGGCGAAACTCTTGAGCACCACGCCGACGCGCTCTTTCGTCAACAACTCGTCCGTGTCGCCGATGCCGGCGTTGCTGACGACCGGCAGGCCCGCCGCCAGGTACTCAGGAATCTTCGTTGGCGACGCGGCGATCTGCGCGAACGTGGCCTTGCGGAACGAGAGGCCGAGCCGCGCGCGCCGCAGGTATCCGGGCACGTCCGCCGGTTGCGCCGGGCCGATCCAGAAGTCTTCCGCGCTCAGCCCCGCGCGCCGCAGCACGTCGCCCGCCTCGGCCGCCGAGCCTTTCGTCAGGATGCGCAGGAAAGCATCGGGCCGGCGCGCACGCACCGCTAAGAAGAACCGCCCGATCTCCGCCAAGAGATAAAGCCCCGTCACCGCGCCGACGTAGATCAACTCGAACCGCGCGGCCTCAGTCGGCGGGGCCGGCGTCTCGCCCGCGTCGCCCGCGAAGCGCGTGAAGTCCACACAGCACGGGATGACTTCGATCTTTTCCGGCGCGGCGTGCCCTTCCGCGACGAGCCAGTCGCGCATCCGCCGCGTGAGCACCACCAGTTGATCCGCGCGCCGCAGCCCCGCGCGCTCCACCCACTTCACGGCGCGGTAGGGCAGAGACCCTTCCTGCCACAGACCCGCGTCCACGTACTCGTCGGCCATCAGCCCGCGCACGTCGAAGACCACGCGGCAGCCGGTCAGTCTCTGCGCCGCGAGCGCCATCATGAGCGGCACGTGCGAACGCGCGTGCAGCACGTCTATGCGGTGGCGGCGGACGAGCCGCTGCGCCGTCCACGCGCCGACGAGCACGTCGTAGAGGGTCGCGGGCGCGGACGGGCGTTTGTGGTAGGCGCGCGCGAACCAGCGTATGCCGTCGGCGGCGAGCCGCGCGCGCGTCTCGGCCTGCTGTGCGGCTGACCAGGCGCGGCGCAGTTCCGGCTCGAACGTGAGCAGATAAACCTCGACGCCGCCCGCGGCGAGCCGGCGCAGGTAGGGGAGCACCTGCGTCTGCACGAGCGGCTCGCGCAGCCCGAAGTAACAGAGGTAAAGGGTGCGTGTTGGGGCTGAAGGCGTCATGCTACTTCGCGTCGGCGGCGCGACGCCCGGAAGGTGTGCCCGCAATGCCCGACTCTAAGCTAACCGGAAACTTTAAGGCGCGTCGCCTGTTCCGTCAAATCAACGTTACTGCGCGTAGTGGTTCACATTAGCTTGAGAAAGGGGCGGGCGGCACGCACCACAGAGGCACAGAGCGCACAGAGACAGCATGGAGGCTTGCATGGCAGCCGGCCTCCGTGCCCCCTCCGTGTCCTCTGTGCCTCTGTGGTGTACCTACTCTGCTATTCACTCAAGCTAAAGTGAACCACTACCTTACTGCGGGCAAGTTTGGCCGGCTCAGCGCGCCTTTGTTATGCTGCCGTCAGAGCACGAGACCCAATGGCCACAGACAGCCGCCAGCACGTGAGTGACCCGCCCACGCCGCCGCGCAACTACGACGCGCGCACGGTCGCGGGCTTCGGGCGCGAGTGGAGCGAGTTCGATCAGACCGCCCTGGACGAGCGCGAGCAGCGGGAGTTGTTCGCCGCCTACTTCAGCCTCTTCCCCTGGGCGGCGCTCCCGCCCGCCGCCGTCGGCTTCGACCTGGGCTGCGGCACGGGCCGCTGGGCCAAACTCGTCGCGCCGCGCGTCGCGCGCCTCTACTGCATAGACGCGAGCGGCGCGGCCCTCGCCGTCGCCCGCCGCAACCTCGCCAGCTTTGCCAACTGCGAGTTCGTCGAAGCTTCGGTTGACGCCTTGCCGCTCGCGGACGGCTCGCAGGACTTCGGCTACTCGCTCGGCGTGCTCCACCACGTGCCCGACACGGCCGCGGGCATCGCGGCCTGCGCGCGCAAGTTGAAGCCGGGCGCGCCGCTGCTCCTCTATCTCTATTACGCTTTCGACAACCGCCCGGCCTGGTTTCGCCTGCTCTGGCGCGCGAGCGACGCGGGCCGGCGCACGATCTCCCGACTCCCCTTCCGCCTGCGCCGCTCGCTGACCGATCTGATCGCGCTCACGGTCTACTGGCCGCTCGCCCGCACGGCGCGCGCGCTCGAAGACGCGGGGCGCGACGTGGACGCCTTCCCGCTCGCCATGTACCGCCGCCGCAGCTTCTACACGATGCGCACGGACGCGCTCGACCGCTTCGGCACGGCGCTCGAACAGCGCTTCACGGCGGCCGAGATCAGACGGATGATGGAAGCGGCCGGGCTGGAGCGGATCGCGTTCCGCGACGCGATGCCTTACTGGTGCGCCGTCGGGTACAGACGTTAACGCACGACCGGCGCGCTCAGCCGCGCGCGCCGTTAGCGGGCGTGAACTCGGCGAGCAGCACCATGCGGTAGCCGCTCTCCGCGTCCGGCGCGGGCAGCACGGGCAGCAGCGCGCCGAGCAGGAAGTTCGCGGCGGCGTAGAGCGCGTTGGAGCGGGCCGCCGCGCCGCGCACGAGGCGACAGACCGAGGTCGGCTCGCAGTAGGAGAGGGAGATTCTGACTTCGCGGCCGGCGGCCGCGGCTGCCTGCCGAATCTTCGCGGCCACGCCGGCACTCGTCGGGTAAGCCTGCCCCTGGTGTTCGACGAGCCAGTCGGGCACGGGCCGCCTGCGCGCCTCCAACGCCCGTTGAAACTCCGCGTCGCAACTCTGCCCCAACTCACCCTGCGGGCAGGCGACCAGGAGCGCGCGCTCCGCCACGCGCACCAACTCTTCCAGCGCGCGCTCGCGCGCGTCGAGCGGCAGGTGCTCGATCACGTCAATGCAACTGACGACGGGGAACGATCTGTCGGCGAAGGGCAGATCGGTGATCGTGCCCGGCTGGAAGGTGAAGTTGGCGACCGCCTCGGCCGGCGGCTCAACGTCCACGCCCACCACCGGCACGCCGTCGAGGAAGGCAGCCATGCCGATCCGCCCACAGCCCACGTCCAGCAGCACAGGCTCGCCCCGCGCCGGCACGTCTTTCAGCACGCCCCGCAGGATGCGCGCCGGCACCCAGTTACGACAGCGCGTGTCCCAGCCGTAGCGGTAGAACGCGCGTTGAAAAGCAGCTCGCATCGTTGAATGTATAAAAGCAGGAAGCCCAAAAACTAACCACGAAACCACACGAAACGGCGCGAAGCAACACGAACTAAGGCCATGAGCTTCGTGTTATTTCTTCGTGTCGTTTCGTGTGAGTTCGTGGTCAGTCCTTCCGCCCCGCGTCTCGTTCGTGTTTCCAATCTCTACCGCGCGCCGCAATTGTATAGCAGCGCACAGGTCAAGTCGAACGCGCCCTCCGGCCGCCCTACGCCGCGCCGCGATACCAACGGCGCAGCAGCGTCGCCTGCGCCCAGCCGACGAACGTCGCCAGATCAATCGTCAGCAGGATCAGCCCGACGCCGAGAAACTGCACGGGGTTGAGCAGCCAACCGAGGCCGCGCCCTTCGCGCCGCACCCACAGCATCTTCGCCACGCGCGCGAGCGTGCCCAGCACGGGCAGGAGCAGCCAGTACGCGCTGTGCACGAGGGCGAGGACGAGGAACGGCACGCCGAGCAGGTAATTGCGCGCGACGCTGTAGTGCCAGTCGTGCTGGCGGCCGGCCCAGACGTTGTGCCGCGAATAGAGGACGAACCGGCGGAAGACGCGCGCGAGCGACGACGGCAGTTGCCACCACACGGTCGCGTCCGGCGACCAGCCGACCTTACGCGCCCGCGCCCGCACGCGCTCGACGAAGATCATGTCTTCGGCGGCGCGCAAGTCCGGGAAGCCGCCGACCGCCGCCCACAACTCCCGCCGCATCAGCGACGACGGCACGACGGGGCCGCGCACACGCCCGTTCGGCCGCTCCTGTTTGGGCGTGATGAAGGCGAGCGCCGCCCAACGCTCGAACCGCGTCTCCGTGACGGGTTCGTAGTTGCCGAAGACGACATCGAGCGCGGGGTCTTGCTCGACCTCGCGCGCCAGCCGTTCGAGCCACGTCGGCTCGACGCGGATGCCCGCGTCCGTGTAGGCGAGCCACGCTGAGCGCGCGGCGGCCGAGCCGACGTTGCGCCCGCGCCCCGGCGTCGCCGGCCCCGCCTCGATGACGCGGAATCTTTCGTCCCCCGCGGTCAGGCGGCGCGCGAGCGCGACCGTCTCGTCGGTCGAGCCGCCGTCCACGATGATCACTTCCGCCGGGGGGAAAGTCTGCGCGCGGATCGAGGCGATGAGCGCGGGCAGCGTCCGCGTCTCGTCGCGCACGGGGATGACGAGCGAGACTTCGAGCGGCGGCGACGCGGGCGCGGCCGTGTGCGCCGCGGGCTGCCCCGCGGCCGTCTCTCTGCTCTCCCCGTTGGGCATGGGAACTGTGGCGGCGCTCACGAGCCGGACGGGCCCGCGTCGCCGGCTAGATTTGTCGGCGCGGCGCTCGTGCGCGTTGGCGGCGGCGACGGCGGCGCACCTTCAAGCGCGTCGGCCCGTGCCTGCCGACGGTCGCGTATGACGCGCGCCGGGTTGCCGGCCGCGACGGCGTAGTCGGGCACAGGCTTCGTCACGACCGAGCCAGCGCCGACGACGGCGTGCGCGCCCACGTCGGCCATCACGGTCGCGTGCGCGCCGATCCACGCGCCGTCGCCGATGCGGATCGGCTCTTTCGGCGGGTTACCCTGCTGCTTGATCGGCACGTCCAGCCGATCAAGGTGGTGGTGATGCGCGCCCGCCAGCAGGACGACGTGCTGCCCGACGAGCACGTGGCTGCCGACGTGCGCGTAGTCTATGTAAGAGCCGACGCTCACCCACACGTCGTCGCCGAAGGTCGTGCGCGGGTCTTCGATGGTGACGCCGTAGTGCAGCAGCACGCCGCGCCCGCAGCGCGGCAGCACGCGCGCGTACACGGCGCGGCGCAGCTTCCAGCCCGGCGAGAACGGCAGCCGCGACAGCGACTCCGACACGTAAGGGAAATAGACCCAGCCGCGCGCCAGCCCCGCGCGCACGCACGCGCCGCAGAGGCCGCCGACGCCATCGAGCAACCCGTTCCACAACGTTGCGAGCAAGCGGCGCATAGTTTGAATCGTCCACGCGGGCGACTCGGCTGACGAGGCGACGGCCGCGGCCGATCAACGGCCGGAGGCCCTACGACGCCCGCCCTGCCGGCGGCCGAGCGCCTCCGCGTAAGTGTCCACCAGCCTTTGGCCGAGCGTCGGCGGGTCGAAGTGCGTGCCGATGAACGCGCGCGCCGCCGCGCCGATGCGCTGCCGCCACGCGGCGTCGGCGACGAGCCGCTCGAACCCGCGCGCGAACTCCTCGTTCGTCTCGGCGATCACGGCGTCGCGGCCGTTCTCGGCCGGCACGCCGCGGAACGAGTTCGGGAAGCCGATGATCGGCATCGCCTTCGACATCGCTTCAAGCGTCTTCGTCTTGATCCCTGTGCCGGTCTTGATGGGCGACAGGAAGATGTCGGCCTCGGCGTAGAGGCGGCGTGCCTCCTCGTCCGAGGGCGACGAGATGATGCGTATGCCGCACTCGGCCGCGCGCCGCCGCGCACCCTCGTCGGGCTGCCCGCCCGCGAACGTGACGTTGACGCGCGCGCGCGCTTCGGCCTTCACCAGCGGCCAGATTTCGTCCGTGAAGAGGAACGACGACTCGCGGTTGACGTAGGCGTGCAGCACGCACAGGAAGAGCGCGTTACACTTCCCGTCCGCACGCTCCGCGCGCGGCGCGAGCGGCGGCAGCGCCACCGGCGGCGGGATGAGGACGAGGTTCGTCACGCCCTCCGCCCTGAGCGCCCGCTCGTCTTCCGGCGAGACGGTAATGGTGGCGAGCGCGTCATTCAACAGCCCGATCTCGTACTGCCGGAAGCGCCGCGCCTCCCAGCGCCAGTAAGCCTTGCGCAGCTTTTTGTTGTCGGCGACTTCCACCTCCGCCCGGTCGCGCAGGATGGCGAAGTGCAGGTCGAGCGTGCGCACGACGACCGGCAGGTTCAGCCCCTTCAGCGCGATGGCTGGGTGCAGCCATTCGCTGTGTACGATGTCGAAGTCGTGCTGCCGCCACAGGTCAAGCGCCGCTTGGCGCAGGTTCTTGTCCATCCAGAACGCGGCGTAGTAGCTGCGACCGGGCAGCGTGGTTAGAGCGGCCGTCGCGTACTTATCCAACGCGGAACTCGGGGCGGCCTGCGGCCGGTAGTAATGCACGGTGGTGTGCGGCAGTCGCTCTTGCAGAGCTTGGTCGAGCGTCTCCCCGTCCGCCTCCGGCGTCGGCACTAACAGGTGCAGCTCGCACAACGCCTCGATGCTGCCGAGCGTCTCCAACAGCGCGACCTTCGCGCCGGCATGCGGCGGCAACGGAAATGATGACGAGATGAATAGAACTTTCATGTTCGAGGTCTGCGCCGCCCGGCCGGACTGAGGCTGCTTGTTAGCGAGGCTGCCTGTTAGCTCCGCCTCCATCTTAAGTCCCCGCCGGTCGGTCGCCACACCAACTTAACCCGCCGATGACGTAGAATATTTTTCGTTGTCGCGTGCGACGGTCTCTAAATCAGCCCGCACCATCTCCTTGACCAACTCGGCGAAGCTGTACTCCGGCCGCCAGCCCAACTCACGCCGCGCCTTCCCCGCATCGCCCATCAGCAAGTCCACTTCCGCCGGGCGGTAGTACCGCTCGTCCACCCGCACATACCGCTCCCACTCCAGCCCCGCCGCCGCAAACGCCAACGCGCACAACTCCCGCACAGTGTGCGTCTCGCCCGTCGCCACGACGTAATCGTCCGCCTGCTCCTGCTGCAACATCAGGTGCATCGCCCGCACGTAGTCCTTGGCGTGCCCCCAGTCGCGCCGCGCCTCCAAATTCCCCAGCCGCAACTCCTCGGCCAGCCCGTGCTTGATGCGCGCCACCGCCGCCGTCACCTTGCGCGTGACGAACTCGTGCCCGCGGCGCGGACTTTCGTGGTTAAACAGGATG
>Ga0081539_10000655_pt1 | contig 69596 bp, 69 predicted proteins | sample TabmetS4T2R2_FD_71023 | JGI IMG/M metagenome (GOLD analysis project Ga0081539, IMG submission 71023) | Tabebuia heterophylla rhizosphere microbial communities from the University of Puerto Rico - S4T2R2 | ecosystem: Host-associated > Plants > Roots > Rhizosphere ...
GCTTGATATCTAACTGGCTGTTCGAGCTAAGAAAATAAGACGGGAAAGGAGATGGCTGGGGTGGAAGGATTCGAACCTCCGTATGGCGGGATCAAAACCCGCTCGGAAGCCCAGGTGAATCAGCATGTAACTGATTCTGCTCACACACCCGGTCCCCTCCAACCCCATCAAATCCCCATCGTGGCCACCAAAGTGGGCACCAGAGTCATTGGGATGCCGCGATTAGCCGGGCCAAAAAACGGGCGGCGAATCATACCCGATCCCCTACCTTCAGGCTTGTGCGTCAGATCTTGCGGGCCTCGAAGCCAGCGACGATTCTCCACCGCGCCCAACCAAAGGCCACGCCCCCTGCAGGGTCGCATGCAGTCGCAATTTGTCGCGCAAGGCGCTTGAGCGTTCTGGCGCATAAGGGGCCCGACTGCCTGCGACATCTTCGGACGTTGGATTCGGTTTTGTGACTTCTGATGGGTGGCGATTGTCCTTATACCCGTCATGAATCGCATGGACTGGTCTCGTTCGCCGGTTCATGAAGACGATCACTGACCCGCCCGCAAGCATCGACGCGAGCGTGAACCACGTCAGCGCATACGCCAGGTGATTGTTCGGGAACGTGATCACAGTCAGCCCGCCCACGGGCGCTCCCGGGAAATGGGCTTGAATGGCATCGGCATCGATGAAGTACGGCGCCGAAGAAGCCAGGCCGCGAGCGGCCGAGATGGCCCGGGCATCGCGCGAATACCACCTGTCATTCGTGCGGTCATTGGCGCGCAGGAATGCTCCCTTCGGCTCACTCATTCGCAATAGCCCCGTGACAGTGGTTTCCCCTTCTATCTGCCCCCGCACGCGGTTGGCGGCGATGCGATTGCCCGGTGATACAAACCCGCGATTGATGAGCACCGTGTAGCCATCGGCCACCTCGAACGGCGTCATCACCCAAAAGCCGGCGCCGAGCTTCGTAACCGCTTGCACCAGCGTTTCACGATCGTTGAGATATCGCCCGCGCAGGCGCACCCTGCGGTACTCGTAGGCTTGCTGGCTCAGTAAAGGCCACTCCGCTGGCCCTGGCGCGGCGACTGGAGCGGCCTCGATCCGCTCGTCGACTCGTTGGATCAATGCCTGCTTCCAGGCCAACCGATGCAGCTGCCAGATACCGAGCGTCACGAACACGGCAATTCCCGCCAGTGCCGCGGCCGCGATCGCAATTCCCTTGAGCGCCCTCACGGGAGTTGACTCATTTCTTGATGGGGCATCATGTTGCTGTCGTGATACATCACCCATACGGAACCCGCGAGCGTGATTACTACCACGAGAACGAGCGTAAAAATCGGCGACAGGAGCGTCCACCCTCCTTCGGATCTGGCGCTCACATGCAGCAAGAACACGACATGCGTGATCATCTGCACAGCGGCGAACGCTACAGGAACGCAATCGCCTGCTTGCTTGTACAGCGTGGCATTGGCGCGGCCGACGCGCTCACGGATGTCGGAGATGGACGCGCGCTCGAACCCCACTTCGCGAAAAACCTCAGCAGCAGCTCTCAGGATGCTTTTGGCGCTTTACTTCACTTTCGACTTCACGATCGCTCGCGTGCTTACGCCTCATTTTGTGCCGACTTTGCAGTGTCCAAAAATGACGTACGCGCCGAGGCGGTCGCCGATCGTCACGGTGACGTTGCCGGTCCTGCGGTTAATGACGGCGCTCCAGGCAAACCTACTGGCCGTGCCCTGCAGTTGCAGCTGCTCCTCGTTCAGAACCGAGTTCGCGACCGGCAACTTGTCCGCGCGGTAGGGTGTCTGCACTGTCTTGTTTGCCGGGTCGATCAAAATCTGCGGCTCGATATTCGTCTCAGGGTCAACCTTGCTGCACTGAGCCTTGCCAGGCTCACAGCTGTAACCGACAGGGTCGGTACAGATCAGTGGTGCGGTCCCGTCGATATCCCCCGCGACAGCAGCTGCTGAGAACAGCGCCGTCGCAAGAGCCAGGCGCGGCACACTCTTGATTCGTTGCATAGACTCGTCCTTTCAATGAGGTAGTTGGACTCAAATGTTCTATCACGTGACTATCCTGGTATTCGGTCTCGCGATCAGTACAGTATCCGCGCGAGCATGTCTCGCTCCAGGCTGAACCCCGCAGCGCCCAGGTACTCCATCACAACCGGTGCGAACTGAGATGCAAGGAGTTGTGCGATCCCGAGGCTTGCGAGTGAGGCCTCGTATTCATCGAGATCGTCGAGCGGCCGCGTCACGATGCCCTGCAGCTTCACTTCCTGCATGATGTACTCGGCGTTCGGGATGCTGCGCGTGAGCTGGTCGAACTCCGGCTTGGGCAACCGATGTCTGGCAAACACGAGCAGTGCCCCCAGAGCGCCTTTCACCTGTCGTTCACTGAGATCGAACCGCTCCTGTAACTGGGGAATGATGCTCGGTCCCGGCCCGTTGGCGAGTGCCGCGGGCGTAGTCGATGCAATCAAACATACACCGAGCCAAGCAAGCGCCACGAGCAGGCGGCAATGCAATCGAGATCGGAACGCGCGCACGCGATGTTCCAGTGTCAAACTTGGTGAGGGCGGCGATGCGGTCAGCTCTTCGTGATCAAGCCCAGCCGCACCAGATCCCTCGTGACCTGCTTGGCCGTGTCTTCGATCACCCGATTCACATTCGCTGGATTCGTGGTTTTGCTCTGTCCGCCCCAAACTAGCTTGTTCTGGTGCAAGTCATACACTCGCGTTTCCACCGTAATGATTGTGTCCGTCCGAATCTCGCCGCCGGACATCACTCCGGGACCCCAAGGAGCACCCCAGCCGACGCCGTAGTAACCACCCCAGTACGTGGCGGGCGACGCTGCAATCTCTTTGTCGACTCGCACAGGCCGCATCACGACGACTCCGACGACACCGGCTTGTTCGGCAACTGCCCTCGCCTTCGCCTCATCTTTGGGATCGGCATCGGGAAGCAGTGAATACATCGGAATGCCTCGAGCTCCGTGCCGGGTCAATTGATTCGCGAGCGCGTCTTCTCCCGCACGTCGAGTGGTTTCATCGGTAGCCATCACGACCGCTACCACCTTCTCACCTCTCAGCGGGAAAGGAGTCGCGTCGGGAGCCTTCCAGGAAGAGACGAGCGCGGGCGAGCATGCGGACAAGAAAAGGACGAGCGCTGCCAGAAAGACCGGCCGAAGGACTTGGTCCCTCGGCCGGAAGCTCGAACAATCGTTGCCGGGCAGGGGATTGGCTTGCATGCGATGGTTCGTTGGGGAGAAGTGCATATGGGTATCTTCGCGTGGAGGTGTCGTGTGCACCGGGTGTGAATGCAGCGTACGACTCCGCGGCCAGCAATTGGTCAGCGAACTGTCGGCGTTTGGTGGTGATGCGGTTACGAAGTGGCCGGAAGTGAACCGAGCGAGGGAAAACTCTTCCAGTATCGGGATCCGAGCTCGTACCCGTTTCCTCAGATATAGCCTGTCGGATCTGTCTGAACCCTACGTGGAAAACTGAGGACAGCGACCTGGACTGATCCTGCAGCGCGCTGCGCATCATCCAGCGCGATCCGAGCGCGCGCTATTTCGCGCGCGCTGGTCAGCGGTCGTGGACTTGCTGACCATAGTGATTCTTCTGGGTTACGCCACGCTTTGCGACCTCTATCGTCAGTTGCCGCGCCGACGTGGCACTCCCATCCTCCAGAGGTACTGCGGGACGCGAGTTCGTCGACAACGCTTGCGGCTCGCCCGAGCTCGGTGCCGCAACGGAGATGATTGCCGGGCTCGCGGCCGCGACGATTATCAGGCACGGGATGGCCGTCCATACCCAATCCGCTGCAACATTTTCGCGAGCCGAACTCACATGCGCAGACCCACGGCGTGCGCTCCAGATTGAGATGAACATGGTGGCAAACACGCCGACCGCCACCAATACGCACAGCACCAAGAAGACTAATCTCATCAGCTGCTCTCACGGCCCATGTGGCGAGTGCATATTCTTGATCGCGGTGGCCTCGAGCGCGACCTCACGGGAGTTGACTCATTTCTTGCTGGGGCATCATGTTGCTGTCTAGGTGATACATCACCCATACGGAACCCGCGAGTGTGATGACGACAAGAACGAGCGTAAAAATCAGCGACAGGAGCGTCCATCCTCCTTCGGACCTGGCGCTCACGTGCAAGAAGAACACGACATGCGTGATCATCTGCACAGCGGCGAACGCCACGATGAGGAACGCGATCGCCTGCTTGCTCTCAATCGCGTGCCCCATCACGAGCCAGAACGGCACCGCAGTGAGCAACACCGAGAGCAAGAAACCCACGACATAGTCGCGCACCGATCCGTGCCGCTCTGCAGGTAGAGTAAGTTCGCCAGCGCTCATCGAAGCATTCCCATGAGATATACGAAGGTAAAGACGCCGATCCAGATGATGTCGAGAAAGTGCCAAAAGAGGCTCAGGCACATGAGGCGGCGTTCGTTCGCGGCAGTGACTCCGCGTTGCCCGATCTGCACCATCAGCGTGAGCAGCCACACGATGCCGAATGTGACATGCAGACCATGCGTGCCGACGAGCGTGAAAAACGAGGACAGGAAGGCACTGCGCTCGGGCGTGGCGCCCTCACCTATCATGTGCGTGAACTCGTGCAGCTCGATGCCAAGGAACGCGGCGCCGAACAGCGCGGTGATCGCCAGCCATACCTGCGTCGCCCCGACCTGCCGCTTGCGCATCGACAGCATCGAGAAGCCATACGTGATTGACGACAACAACAGCATGGATGTGTTGACCGCGACCAACGGCAAATCGAACAAGTCGCGCGGCGCGGGACCGCCGGCATAGTGCGCACCCAGCACGCCGTACGTCGCAAACATGACGGCGAAGATGAGGCAGTCGCTCATCAGATAGATCCAGAACCCGAGCATCGTGCTGCCACCCGCAGCGTGCTCGTGCTCATTGATCTGGTAGAACGCCGTCGGGCTCGCGACTTCAGCAGTGGCGAATGCGTAGGCCATCTCTTAGCTCCTTACCGCCAGCAGGCGCGTCCGCTCGTCTTCGTTGCGGACGACTTCGGGCAGAGGCAAGTGAAATTCCCGGTCGTAATTGAACGTGTGATAGATCGCGCTCGCGACGATAAGAGCGAAGCTCGCGATCGCGAGCCACCAGATGTGCCAGATCATCGCGAAGCCGAACACGGTGCTCAGTCCCGCGAGCACGACCCCGGCACCGGTATTTCGCGGCATGAGAATGGCCTTGAATCCGGTCGTAGGACGCTGGTGGCCCCGTTGCTTCATGTCCCACCACGCATCGCCATCGTGAACGATGGGCGTGAACGCGAAGTTGTAGACGGGAGGTGGCGACGAGGTGGACCACTCGAGCGTGCGCCCATCCCACGGATCGCCCGTCGTGTCGCGCAGCTCATGCCGCTTGCGGATGCTGACGTAGATCTGCACCAGGAAGGCAGCGATCCCGCACAGAATCAGAAGCGCGCCGAACGCGGCGATCACGAACCAGATCTGCAGCGACGGATCATCGAAGTAGCGCAGGCGGCGCGTCACCCCCATGAGCCCAAGCACATAGAGCGGCATGAATGCCACGTAGAAGCCTACGACCCAGAACCAGTAGGAGACTTTCCCCCAGAATCGCTCGAGGCGGAATCCGAACGCCTTCGGGAACCAGTAGTTGATACCGGCAAAGAGCCCGAACAGCACGCCCCCGATGATCACATTGTGAAAGTGCGCGACCAAGAACAGGCTGTTGTGCAGGACGAAGTCCGCGGGCGGCACGGCGAGTAGCACACCTGTCATGCCGCCGATGACGAACGTCAGCATGAATGCGATCGTCCACATCATTGGCAGCTCGAAGCGGATGCGTCCGCGATACATCGTGAACAGCCAGTTGAAGATCTTCGCCCCCGTCGGGATCGAGATGATCATGGTGGCGATGCCGAAGAACGAGTTGACACTCGCGCCCGAACCCATCGTGAAGAAGTGGTGCAGCCACACGATGTACGCCAGGATGGTAATGACGACTGTCGCGTACACCATCGAGCTGTAGCCGAACAGCTTCTTGCCGGAGAACGTCGCCGCGACTTCGGAGAAGATGCCGAACACCGGCAGAACCAGGATGTACACCTCCGGATGCCCCCATATCCAAATGAGGTTCACGTACATCATCGGATTGCCGCCGAGATCGTTGGTGAAGAAGTGCGTACCGACGTAGCGATCGAGGGACAGCAGCACGAGGACCGCCGTGAGTACCGGGAAGGTCGCGACGATCAGCACGTTCGAGCACAGTGACGTCCAGGTGAACACCGGCATTCTCATGAGCGTCATGCCCGGTGCGCGCATCTTGATGATCGTTGCGAGCATGTTCACGCCGGATAGCAATGTGCCAACGCCCGCAATCTGCAATGCCCAGATGTAGTAGTCGACGCCCACGTCGGGACTGGCTTCGATCCCGGACAACGGCGGATATGCAAGCCAACCTGTGCGGGCAAACTCACCGACGAAGAGCGAGAGCATGATCAGAACTACGCCGGCGGTCGTCATCCAGAAGCTGAAATTGTTGAGAAACGGAAAGGCCACATCGCGCGCGCCAATCTGTAGCGGCACGAGATAGTTCATCAAGCCAACGATCAGCGGCATGGCGACGAAGAAAATCATGATCACGCCGTGCGCCGTGAAGATCTGGTCGTAGTGATGCGCGGTGAGATAGCCCTCCGAACCGCCGAATGCCATGGCCTGCTGCACTCTCATCATGATCGCGTCGGCAAACCCTCGCAGCAGCATGATGACCCCGAGCATCATGTACATGATGCCTATGCGCTTGTGATCGATGCTCGTGAACCACTCGCGCCAGAGGTAACCCCAGAGCCGATACCGGGTCAGAGCGAAGAGCACCGCGCTACCGACAAGCGCCACCACGGCGAAGGTGGCAACGAGAATGGGCTCGTGCAGCGGCAGCGCGTCCCATGACAGCCGGCCGAAGATCACAGTCGCGAGAGACGAATCGTGTAGTGGCATTTTGAGCTTCCGCAATTCAACTCATTGGGGCGCGTGCTGCGCGTGGGCCATCATCATGTGGTTCGCGCACGTCGTTCCCGGTCGCACGCACATGCCGAGGATGGCGGCATAGAGCTGCGCATCGACGGTGCCATAGTGGCGAATGGGTTCTTTCTGCGAGGGCCGCTCGAGCGCAACGTAGGTGTCGCGCGTCAATCTGTCGTTTGCGGACCTGGCGCTGGCAACCCAGCGATCGAAGTCCGCTGACGCCAGGCCACGCAAGGTGAAGTGCATGCCCGAGAAGCCGGCGCCGCTGTAGTTCGCGGAAAAGCCCTGCGACGTGCCGATCCGGTTCAGCACTCCGTGCAACTGTGTTTCCATGCCGGGCATGGCATAGACCTGTCCCGCGAGCTCCGGGATGTAGAGTGAGTTCATCACGGAGGAAGCGGTGATATGGAGCGAGATCGGTTGATCGACCGGCACCGCGAGCTCGTTAACCGTGGCGACACCGTACTGCGGGTAGATGAACAGCCACTTCCAGTCGAGTGCGACGACGTTGACCTCCAGCGCCGCTGCATCCTTCTGCAGCGGCTTCCCAGGAGCGATGCGATCTAGCGGGCGATACGGGTCGAGCAGATGCGTCCCGATCCAAGTCAGGGCGCCGAGGCAGATGATGATCAGAAGTGGCGCCGACCAGATGACCAGCTCCAACCGCATCGAGTGATGCCAGTCCGGCTCGTAGCGCGCGTTGCGGTTCGCCTGGCGATAACGCCAGGCGAAGAGGACCGTCAGGGCCATGACGGGCACGATGATCAACAGCATCAGCGCCGTAGAGCTCACTAGCAGATCGCGCTGTTGAGCCGCGATATCGCCGGAGGGATGCAATACGACGGAATTGCACGCCGCAAGCGCCGCACAGAGCGGCAAGATGGCAAGAAGGCGAAGTCGAGTCGACATTAGTGTGCCTCGCGGTCCCGAGCAATCTGGCGGTTGATCAAAAGCGCGAGGAGCGTGCCGATCGCACCGGACAGGAGGTAAGCCCCGGCAAACGTGAGTCCGAAACGGCTAGCCAGCAGCAACGCCACCCAAGGCGCGAAGCCGGCGCCGAGCAACCAAGCGAAATCAGAAGTGAGCGCCGACCCGGTGTAGCGATGCTTCATGGGGAAGTTCGCAGCCACCGCGCCCGAAGCCTGGCCAAACGCCAGCCCGAGCAGGACGAAGCCGGAGAACATGAATATCAGCGCACCGGCTGCGCCAGCGTTCAGCAGCTGCGGCGCGAGGCCGGCAAATCCAGCAATCGCTGCCGCAGTGCTGGCCAGCAACGCCCTGCGTCCAACCCGATCGGCCATCCAGCCCGAAGCGATGCTCGCAGCAACTCCCAACATCGAGCCGACGGCTTGCAGCGCCAGGAAGCGCGCCGCTTTTTCAGGCGTGAATAGAAACACCCACGACAGCGGGAACACCGTCACGATGTGGAACAAGGCGAAGCTCGCAAGCGGCACGAAAGCGCCGATCAGAATCGTGCGGCCGCTCGCGCGGACAGTTTCGCGGATAGGTGATGGCTGCAGCTCCTGTGTCGCGAAGAGCTTCGTGTATTCGGGCGTGACCACGATGCGCAAGCGCGCAAACAGCGCCACGACGTTGATGGCAAAGGCAACGAAGAACGGATATCGCCAACCCCACTGGATGAAGTCTGCCGCGGAAAGGCTCGCGATGATGTAGGCGAACAAGGCGCTCGCGACGATCACGCCGAATGGCGCACCGAGCTGCGGAATCATCGCGTAGAAGCCACGGCGCCGCGGCGGCGCATTGACGGCCAAGAGCGACGCCAATCCGTCCCACGACCCGCCGAGCGCGAGGCCTTGCCCTACTCGGAGGAGCGCTAGCAGATAGACTGACGCCATCCCGATCTTTTCATAGCCTGGCAGAAAGCCAATGGCCACCGTCGAAGTGCCGAGCAGAAACAGCGCAAGGGTGAGCTTCATCCCGCGTCCGTACGTGCGATCGATAGCCGTAAAGAGCACCGTACCGAGCGGGCGAGCGAGGAACGCGAGCGAAAATATCGCGAATGAGTACAGCGTACCCGTCACCGCGTCCGCGTGAGGAAACAAGAGCTTCGGAAAGACGATGACGGACGCGATCGCATAGACCAGAAAGTCGAATGACTCTGAGGTCCGCCCAATGATCACTCCGATCGCGATGTCGCCTGGCTTCACCTCGCCGGCGGGCGCGTCGTTAACTCGCCTGGCGTCCCGCTCCAAGGACGAGGTTGGCGTACCGGACGGCACGATGCTCACGACTGTCGCTCCTCACAGCCGATACGGGCAAAGCGCGATCGCGGGTTCCCGACATTTCTAATAGCCTGCGGCAGAAAGACCGGCCGAAGGACGTGGTCCTTCGGCCGAAAGCGCGAACAATCGCTGCCGGGGAGGGGGATTGCTTGCATGCGATTGTTCGTTGGGGAGAACTGCATGTGGGATCTCTTCGCGTGTACGTGTCGTGTGTACCGGAGGTGAATGCAGCCTACGACTCAGCGGCCAGCAATTGGTCAGCAAACCGTCGGCGTTCGGTGGGAATGCGGTAACTGCGTGTCCAGCAGTGAACCGAGCGAAAGAAACCTCTTCCATCGACCGCCGGTGAAGGCGATGTACGACGGCACCGTAATGGACGTCGTTGCCGTCGCCGACGTGGACGCCGTGCCAGAGGACCTCGAGACGCGGCGAAACGAAGAACGAGCCCAGCGCGAGTTCCCAACTTCCGGCCAGGAGCCGATCGTTTCGATGAACTCCGATACGAGTGCGCATTCCGCGCGTCGTGATTCGATCATGAGACTGCCCTCCGTGCTGGTGAACACCAGCACAAGAATGTCGCGACCTTGATGCTCGTCAAGATATCCATGGGCACGCAGCGTACGACTCGGCTGCAGGCGACTGGTCAGCGAAGCGTCGGCGTTCGGTGGGAATGCGGTGAGCGGCTCGCTTCATGGAAGAGTCTCTGCGCTCGGCTCGTTGAGGAGACCGTGCTCGCGTTCCAACGTCGCCGCGACCGCGCGGATGAGATTGGCGAGCGCGGCATCGCCGCGGCACAGCGTCGCGAGTGCCGCGAGAGCGGGATTGCGTGCATCGTCCGTGCGCCTCGGCTCTGCCGTCGCCACATTTGGCGTCGGCGAGCTAATCGCGGTGGCGATAAACCGATACCCACGCCGCGAAACGGTCTCGATGTAGCGCGGCTTCTTCGGGTCGTCGTCGAGCGCCGCGCGAAGCTCGCTGATGGCGCACTTGACCGACTCGGCGAAGAAGCGATGGCCCCAAACGAGATCGAGTAAAGCGTTCTTCGTAATCAGCTTCCCGGGCGTGCGCGCGAGCGTGCAAAGCACTGCGAAGGGCGTCGGCCCAAGCGCTACCGGTTTCCCGGCGCACGTCAGCCGCGCCTCGATCTCATCAAGCTCGAACTCGTCGAAGCGCAGCCGCACGACGCATGCATCCGCCTTCATGCAAGGGCTCCTTCCATTATTAGCGAGTTGGTTGGATAGAGATGACTAACCGGTGAGAGCCATGGCGCGACGTTAAATAGGGGCCGAGCGCCGCGCCATTGTGACGAGGTACGTCTTTACTGCGCAGTGGCGTGCGGCGACTGACGCGCCGGATAATCGCGTAAGACTTTGGTATAGCGCCGCGCGCTTACGACTTAGCGAGCGCGGCTCGGATGCAGTCGAGCAGCTCGTCCGGTGCGAAAGGCTTCGTGAGACAGCAGGTGATTCCCGCTTCGCGCGCGCGCGCTTGCGTCAACTCTTCCGGATGAGCCGTGATAATGATGGTGGGAATAGCATGTCCCGCTGCAACTAACTGCTGATGCAGCTCAAGGCCCGTCATGCGGGGCATGCGCAGGTCGGCGACCACGCAGGCCACGCTGGCGCGACTCGCCGAGCCGAGGAAGCTCGCGGCGTCCTCGAACGCGGCGGTCGAATAGCCCGCCGACCTCAGCAGATCCTGTGTCGACGTGCGGATCGAGTTGTCGTCGTCGACGATGACGATAAGTGGGCCATCGCGCATTGCGCCTCTCTCGGTTGAGAGGTCAGCGTAGCCATCTCTATGCCACCGGCCCATTACACCAGGGCGTGCCGGGCTCATACCTTGGTATAGCCGCGCCAACCGATGAGTACATCAAGCGGCACCCGACACGCCGAGCCGATCAGCCATGCGGACCAGCTCGGCAACGGATTTCGCGAGCATCTTGCGCATGACCTGGCCGCGGTGGACCTTCACGGTAACGAGACTCAAGCCGAGCTCGGCAGCGATCTGCTTGTTCACCCATCCAGCTACGACGAGTTTCATGACCTGCTTCTCGCGCTCCGTAAGCTCGTTGTAAAGTGCCTTCAGCGCCGCGAGGCTCGCCGCGTCGCGGCGTCTGGCTCGATCGCGTTCGATCGCTGCATGGATCGCATCGAGCAGGATCTGATCGTCGAAGGGCTTCGTGAGGAATTCGGCGGCGCCCGCCTTCATCGCGCGCACGGTCATCGGAACGTCGCCATGCCCGGTGATGAAGATAACGGGAAGAGCGACACCTGTCTTCGCCAGCTCCTGCTGAAATGTCAGTCCGCTCATGCCGGGCAGACGCACGTCGAGCACGAGACAGCCCGGTAGGTCTGGCCGCTCTGCGTGCATGAATTCTTGAGCCGAGGACAACAGGCGCACGTCGAGGCCCACCGACCTCAGTAAACTGTCGAGCGAACGCCGCATGGATGGATCGTCGTCGACGACAAAAACAACGCCCCGGTCCTCACTCATGCGACTGCCTCCTGAGCGATCGGTAGTGAGAACTGCAAAATCGCGCCGTGAGGCGCGTTCGGCCTCGCCCACAATCGCCCGCTGTGCGCCTCGATGATCGAACGACTGATCGATAGGCCGATTCCGATGCCTTCCGCTTTCGTCGTGTAAAACGCCTCGAACACCCGCTCTGCTCGCTCCGCGTCCAGCCCGCTGCCGGAGTCACGCACTTCAACCAGTACGGCATGAGAGCTGTCTTGCGTTGAAACGATCGTCAACTCGCGCGCGCGATTGTCGATCGCGCTCATCGCCTCTACCGCGTTCATGATGAGGTTGAGCAGCACCTGTTGCAGCTGGACGCGGTCACCGGTCACGCGTGGCAACGTGCCGTCGAAATCTGTGTGAAGCACGATATCGTGGCTGCGCAACTCGTGCTCCATCAGGGCGAGCACCTCCGCAATCTCATGGTTGATATCCAGGCTGTCCTTGCGCGGTGCTTGTCGCTTCGTGAGCGCCCGGATCCGCGCGATGACCTCACGCGCCCGCCTGCCGTCCGCGATGATGTTGTCGAGCGCCGCCCGCGCTTCCGTGATCGCGGGTGGAACGGCCCCGAGCCAGCGCCCAGCGGCCCCGGCGCTCGCGACCATCGCACCCAAGGGCTGACTGACCTCATGGGCAATTGAGGTCGTCATCTCGCCCAGCGTCGTCAGCCGTGACACCCGCGCGAGCTCGGTTCGAGCTACCTCCAACGCCGTGTCTTTCGCCCGCAATGATTCCTCAGCGAGCTTGCGCTCGGTGATGTCGCTCGCGAGGGAAAGGGAAAAGCGTTTGCCTCCCTGTTCAAACTGGCGGACGCGGATTTCAACCGGAAACACACTGCCGTTCTTGCGCCGGTGTGACGTTTCGAACGTGACCGTTTCACCGCGGGCGGCCCGCGTGGCCAATTGGGTGATCGAGTTCGGGTCGAGATTCACGTCGAACTCGCGCGGGTGCATCCCAATCAGCTCCTCGCGCACGTAACCCAGGCTCTCGCAGGCCTGGCGGTTGGCATCGACGATGCGCAACTGTTCGTCCTGCAGGAAGAACGCGTCGGTCGCATGGTCCACGAACGTGCGAAAGCGCGCCTCGCTCGCGCGCAACTCGGCTTCCGTGCGCTTGCGCTCGCTGATATCGCGTGCGAGCGCCAAGTAGAAAAGCTTACCTTCCGCCTTGAACGTTCCGGTGCGAATCTCGACGGGAAACTCGGTGCCGTCTTTGCGTCGATGGCGTGTCTCGAAGGTAATGACTTGCCCGGCTCCCCCGCTCTGTATGAGCCCTTCGAGGGAAGGCTCGTCTACCACCGGATCGAATGCGCTGGGGTGCATGCCGATCAGCTCCTCGCGGCTGAAGCCCAGACTTTCGCAGGCCTGTCGATTGACATCCAAAACTCGCCGCTCATCGTTCAGCAGAAAGAACGCGTCGCTCGCGCGATCGACAAACGTGCGGAAACGGTCCTCGCCGGCGCGACGTGCCTGCTCGACACGCCGCCGTCCCGCACTGAACTCTGTGAGCAAAAGGCACAGCGCGATGTAGATGGAGAAAGGAAGCACATGGGCCGACGACACTTCGAAAGAATTCCCCGGCGGGACGAACCAGCTAGCGCCTACTGCGCAGATGAGCGTTGCGAAGAAGCCTGGTCCGCGTCCGCCGTACCAAGCGCTAACTACCACTGCCGCAAGGGGCAGCTGATAGATAGCGGCGCCTTCCGGGAAGGGCAGTAGGTGGAGAAGCTGCATGAGACCGGACGACACGAGGGCGAGGCCATAGCGCTCGAGCACATCGCCTGTCTTTCCCGGCAGATGTACAGTGAGATCCGCACGCTCCATGACTTCCTCTTACCAGCCGCAAACTCCAGTTCGCGACCGGTGGTTTGGCGTGGCGGGCAGTCGGGCCCCTAGCCCGACGATATGGTTGTGACGTCTCTTTTATATATTAGTTGGCGAGTTGGGCGGTGTCCCTCCGCTCGCGGTCGCCCGTCCTGCACTTCTCGAGCGTCGGCCCGATGCCGTTCCAGCTTCCTACGGACACTCTTTAGAAATCAATAAATTGCGCGCACCCCAGCGCCCCAGATAGTGTGCCGACCCGAAGGCGCGAGCGTGTGCCGATCCTGGTAACGCGGACGTCACTAGGTGAGCTGGGAGACAAAGAGTATTTTTGGGCCGCCCCGGTTGGCGCCTTGACGCTTCTCGCGCAACGAGTGGGCATTGGCCGCACGACACATTGGACCTGAGACATGGGTGAGTCCTCCGCCGTCGCAACCCCCTTGCACGTGCGCTTCGGCGAGTTCGAGCTCGATGAAGCAAATGCGCGCGTCCTGCGCGAGGGGAAGGCGGTCGCGCTATCTCCCACACCGTTCGGCTTGCTGTGCGCTCTCGTGCGTCACTCCGGGTCACTCCTGACCAAGCACGCGCTGCTCGATGACGTCTGGGGCCATCGCTTCGTGAGTGACTCCGTGCTCAAGGGCGCAATCAGCGATGTCCGCACTGCTCTCGAGGACGATCCACAGCAGCCGCGTTTCATAGAAACAGTACCTCGTCGTGGCTATCGGTTCATCGCGGAATTGACGGCACCGAAGCCGACGGCACCACGCGCCGTCACGCCCGCCGCTTCGCCTTCGAAGAGTGAGCCGCGCACTGCCGTATCGGACGGCTCATTTATCGGTCGAACAAAAGAGCTCGCGTCCCTCGAGCGCGCATGGGAGGGCGTGAAGAACGGCAAGCGTGTCGTGTTCTGGATCGCCGGCGAGCCGGGGATCGGTAAGACAACGCTCATCGAACGCTTCGCGCGCGAGCTCGGCGATGTCGCGTGCGCGCGTGGTCAATGCGTGCAGCACTTCGGCAGCAGCGAGCCGTACCTACCTGTTCTCGAGGCGCTGGCAGATCTCTGTCGCGCGGATACGTCTGCGCCTTCTCTGCTGCGAGCGGTTGCGCCAACGTGGCTCTTGCAGCTGCCGTGGCTGAGCACCGCCGAACAGCGGGAAGCTCTGCTTCGCGAGCTCGTCGGCGTCAACCTGGAACGCATGCTCCGCGAGATGGGCGAGTTCCTGGATCGATACACTGAACGGCGACCGCTCTTGCTCATCACGGAGGATTTGCACTGGGCCGACGGCGCGACGATCCAGCTCATCGCTTATCTCGCGCGCCGACGCAGCAGAGGAAGCCTCATGTGGCTTTCGAGCTTTCGGCTCTCGGAGGTCATCGCTTCCGACCATCCGCTCAGCACGTTGCGATACGAGCTGCGTCTGCATGGTCTGTGCGAAGAGATCGTGCTCGATTCGTTCTCCGAGACCGAAGTGGCGGCGTACGTCGCGCAGCAATCGCCATCTATGGCGCGTGACGAGAGTTTCGTGCGCGCTTTGCACGAGCGCACCGAAGGCGTGCCCCTCTTCGTCTCCTCCGTCACGCGCGACGTCGCCGCGCGTGGCCAGGAACGCGACGGCGATGCCACGGCGCTTCTGGCGAGCTCGACCGTGCCCGAGAATTTGTTCGCGATTATCAATCACTACCTGACCAAGCTCGGAAACGAGCGGCGCCTGCTGCTATCGGCCGCAGCGGTGTGCGGACTGGAAGTTCGCATCGACACACTGGCGCGAGTGCTCGAACTCGACGCGCTCTCGGTTGCCGACGCTTGCGACGAGCTGTCGCGTGAGCAACTTTGGCTCGTGCCCGCGAAGGAGACAGATCAGCGCACTTCGCCCGACAAGCCTTACTGCTTCCGCCATGCTCTCTTCCGGCAAGCGCTTTACGATCGGCTCGCGCCGTCCACTCGCGCAGAGCTTCATCGCAAGGTAGGCACCGCACTCGAGCAGGAAGGAGCCAGTGGGTCTCCCGTCGCGCCCGCAGAGCTCGCCATGCATTTCGAGCGAGGTCGCGCACCCATGGCTGCCCTGCGCTACTACGCGCGGGCCGCAGAGGGCGCGCTTCTGCATGTGACGCCTGCTGAATGCATGAGCTTGACCGATCGTGCATTCGATCTGCTGGACCAAGCGCCGGCGACTGCGGAGCGCACGTCCGTCGAGATTGCCCTCGCAACGCTGCGCGGTGTTTCCGCATTTCACCTGTTCGGGGCCGGCGACGAGGCACGCAGCGCGTACCAGCGGGGCTCATCACTGCTGGACGATGTTCCGCAGCACCCGATGCGCGGGCTGCTGTTGCATGGCCTCGGCTTCCTGCTCAACCTGCGTGCAAAGTATGGCGACGCGCTGGCCACCGCGGCTCGCGCGGACGCTCTCGCCTCCGAGGCACCCGACGCGTTCCTTTCATTGGCTGCCTGCACGGCGCGCGGGCAGGCCTATATGCATCAGGGCCGACCGCACGCCGCTCTCGAATCCCTGGAGCGCGCACTGCCGATAGTGGCGTCGATGGATGCCGCGTCCGAGCAGAGCTTCATCGGCTTCATTGCGGACCCGCAAGTCACTGTGCTCGCAATGCTCAGCCTGTCACTCGCACACATCGGCATGGTCAAGCAGGCGCGCGAACGCCTGCAGCAGGCGTACACCCGAGCGCGGCGGCTCGCACAGCCGATGGCCCTGTTGGTCACGATTTGGTACCACGCCCTCTGCGAGATCCGCTTCGGTGACGCAGATCGAGTAGCCGAGCTCGTGGGGGAGATGCACTCACTGGTCGAGGAGTTCGCGCTTGCACAGGGCAAGTCGGCGTGTCGTTGGTTCCGGGGCTGGGTGGATGCTCGGCGGGGCAACGCGCTCGAGGCGTTTCGGCAGATTCGGGAAGGATATGAGCAAAACATCGCGCTCGGGATGCTCGCCGGAACTAGCGAGACGCTGGGATATGCGGCGGAGGCGTTGGTCCTTCACGGCGATTTCGACGGCGCCCAAGCGCAACTCCAACAGGCGCTCGAGATCGTGAACACCTACGACGAGCGAATCTATCTACCGCAGCTCCTGCTCATCGAGAGCGCAATCGCACGAGCCCGCGACCAGCGCGCTGCGGCCCACGCGTCCATTCGGCGCGCAATAGCGGAGTCGCAGGATCAAGGAGCGAGCTGGCTCGAGCTGCTCGCATTGACCGAGCTCTGCGAACACGACACCCCGACTCACGATGACCAGGCCGCGCTCGAGACTCTCATTGCTCAACTGAGCACGGATGGCGACACGCCAGCGCTCGCGAAAGCCAAAACCCTCCTCGTGCGATCGCGGTCGAACTGACTGCCCTTCTCGCCTATACCAAAGTCGTAGTGCGGTGGGACCGCGCGCCATGCGCCTGCTCCCGTGCGAACACCCCTTCGAGTCCTGGGTGCAATAGTGAGCCTCCATAGCGCGACATAGGCTCGCCTCCACTCTCGGAGGGAATGCAAGTGTCGAGGCGTGGCAGTCGCGTTCAGTGGGGCCTTCATCCGAACGACCGATGCCTCGCTGCGGGCGAGGAACCCGCGTTGGGGTCACACCTCGTTACGCCCCGACTTGGGTTTGCTCACCACGGCATCTACGTCGGCGGCGGCCGCGTCGTTCACTACGGAGCACTGGTTCGCGGCCTTCATGGCGGACCTGTCGAGGAGGTTTCTCTCTCATGTTTCGCGCACGCACACACTCTCTGGCTTCGAATGGAGAGCACGCCGCGCTTCGAGCGCGAGGAGGTGATTCGGCGCGCGCGCTCCCGCATCGGTGAGAATCGCTATCGCCTGCTCAGCAATAACTGCGAGCACTTCTGCGAGTGGTGCCTCCGCGGCGAGCATCGCAGCGAGCAGGTCGAAAGAATCTTCGCTCTGCCGCGACGAGTCGCCCGTCTCGTCTGTGCAGCCGCCGTCGCGCTGCTCGCAGCCTCCACGGCTCCGCGTGTCTGGGCGGACGGACAGCAAGCCGTCACCGCACTCTCACCAAACGCCGACCATTCGCTGACCAATCGCGCGTAGCCAAGTCGTACGCTGCGTCCCGCAAACGCTGGAACGACCGCCGACGGCGGTTCGAACGATCAGCGTCCACCCACGCTTTGAAGGAGACAGTCGAAAATGTCAGCGAACCCGAAAATCGCCGAGGCTGCAGCCACCCCAGCCGCCGGCGCGTACGACCTGCGTCACCCCGGCGCCATCATGACGGGCACCAACGGCGAGTCGGTGCACGAGTTCATGGGCATGTGGCCCTTGAAGCCCGATGCCGACCTCGTGGACCTCACGAATACGCTCGCCCGCGAGGCTCCGTTCTGGGGCGGCCCCGGCAAGACGTTCTCCGAGGCCACCACTATGCTGGGCCTCATCCGCACCGCGCGTTGGTTCGTCGGCACCAGCACCGAATTCGGCCCCACCCTCTACTTCGTCTCACAGTTCGATGACAGCCTAGAGAAGTACTTCGACGACTTCGTGCTGAACGGCAAGCGGAATCTCGAGAAGATCTGGGGTAATTGCATCGGTTGCCCGTCCGGTCCGGACGCGACGGCGCGCGACATCGTGAATTACATCGCGCGCGGGCAGATCAAGACCCTCGCCTGTTACGACGCCCTTCCGAGCTTGAACCTCGGCCAAATCCAGAAGATGGCCGACTGGTACGAGAAGACGCAGAAGTTCCAGCGTGCCGTCTATTCGGCCGACGGGAGCCTCGAGGACAAGGTCAACGCGTTCTTCGGTGAGCTCGCCAAGCCTTACGCCTTCGTGCGGAGCGCCGCTGCCATCGACACCGACGTCGCGAAGCTCCCGCAGTTTACGGATGTCCCGGAGCGGCTCGGCGTGGAGCGGGCCCGGTAACCGCGCTGGCGTCGAAGGAGCGATCGTGAGCACTCGAGCTACGCAGCGGAGCGTGACGGCCGCTCAACTGAAGGATCACCTTCACGACATTCAGGAAAACGTCGTCACGCCCATTTTCCTGCGGTACGGCCGGCATATCTTCATGAAGTTCAACGATGGAGACAAAGGCCGCGCATGGCTGCGGAGCATGTTCAAGCGCGTCAACGCGCGACAGCAGGAGCATGGAACACGATTCACGATCAACATCGGCTTCACGCACGCGGGGCTCCAAGCGCTCGGCCTCTCGCAGCGCTCGCTGGATAGCTTTCCCGCTGCGTTCCGCGCAGGTATGCGCGGCCGCGCGGCGGTCGTTGGCGATGTCGGGCCGCACTCACCGGAGCATTGGGAAGGTGGGCTGGGCAGCCCGGACATTCACGCGATGGCGTGGCTGCGCACCGATTCTGCTGCAGGCCGCGAAGAAGCGACGGCGATCATTCGCGCCGAGATGGACGCGAGCGGTGGAATCGAGATCCGCTTCGTTCAGGACACGATGGCGCTCGCCAACGAGAACGGCGTGGGATCGGAAGGCGAGCACTTCGGCTTCGCGGATCCGATCTCGCAGCCGCCGATCGAAGGCGCAGACGCGCCGGCGTATCCCGGTGATGGCGTGCAGCAGCCCGACGGCTCGTGGCGCGCGCTGAAGCCCGGCGAGTTCCTGCTCGGCTATGAAGACGAGGCCGGCCGCGATGGTGTGCAAGGCCCCGAGCCGTTCGAGCTGCGGCTGAACGGAACCTACATGGTGTTCCGCAAGCTTTATCAAGACGTCGCTGCATTCCGTCAGTACAAGGCGGCCGCCGCGAAAGCCCTTTACGGTTCCGACGATGCACACCATCAGCAGTTGGTGGCCGCGAAGATCATGGGACGCTGGCCGAGCGGTTGCCCGCTCGATCTATCGCCCGACAAAGACGACCCCGCGATCGCGGCAGACCCTCACCGCCGCAACAACTTCACGTACGCAGGCGACGACCAAGGGCTGCGCTGCCCGCTCGGCTCGCACCTTCGTCGCAGCAATCCGCGTGCGACGCCGTTGAGACGCGCCACTTCCGTGAGGCGTCACCGCTTACTCCGGCGCGGCGTCGAGTACGGCCCGCATCTCGCGGATGGCGCGTTGGAAGACGACGGCATCGATCGCGGGCTCGTCAATCTGTTCATCCAAGCCGATATCGAACGGCAGTTCGAATTCGTGCAACGCGAATGGATGAAAGGCGGCGAGTTCATCGGGCTCGATGCGAACGAGCACGATCCGATCAACGGCGCCGGCGGCGAGGGTTCGCAGATGTCCGTGCCCGGCGCCGCACGACCATTCCTGTTCGATTTGCCGACCTTCGTGCGAGTCAAAGGTGGCGAGTATCTCTTCGTTCCCGGCCTGCAGGCACTCGCAGGCTTGATCGACCAAAAGTTCTGAAATCCTCTTCCTTGTTAACCCAACCGGAAAATTCATCTACATGTCAGACCATTTCAGCGGCCCTGCCGTCATGGACGATCCGTCCGCGGACCTCACGGACTTCTACGCGTTTCCGAGTCCCGAACGACCCGGCAATCTCGTTCTGATCGCGAACGTCTTTCCTATGGCGACCGCGCGCTCGTTCTTCAGCGATGTTGTCACCTATCGATTTCGACTGCGACCGCTCGCGTGCTCCGGCGGCAAGATCGCGTACGGCACCTCGGAACATACGATCGACGTCAAGTTCAATGAGCTGCACGCGGCGACGCCGCTCCAGGGCGGAACTGTCGTCACTACGGATGGACGCAAGACGACTGTCGTCCTCGGCAAAGCGACGGAACAGAACGGCTTGCGTGTCTTCGCGGGCCTCGTCAGTGATCCGTTCTTCATGGATGTGGAGGCTGCCATCCGCACGGACATGCTCGGCAGGCTCGCTTTCAACCCCAAGGGCACGAACACGGTTCAGTTCCGTGATGTGATGTCGATCGTCGTCGAGATCCCGATCGCTCCGCTCGTCGAGCGCTTCGACGACGTGACGCTCGTGGGCGCGATCGCGGAGACCGTGATCGCTCGCCGCGGCAGTCCGCTTCGGATCGAGCGTGTTGGGCGGCCCGAGATCAAGAATTTCGTTCTGCAGAGCCCGGCTCACGATGCCCGCACGAGGGGCATTGAGCTGCGGGATCTCTACAATCGCGAAGACGCCTTTGCGCTGTCGAAGGACTATCGCGCGCTCTACGAGTCGCGCATCGATGCCAATCTGGCGTTCTTCGACGCGCTCGACGGCAAGACTGCGTGGCCTTTGCAAGCAGACGGCCGCCACCCGTTGCGCGATATGTTCCTCGGCGATTTCCTGATCCTCGATCTCGCGTATCCGTTCGCCGGCGCAAATTTCCTCGAGATCGAACGCTCGCTGCTCGACAAGCGGCCGCACCAGAGCCCCGGCGGTCGCTGGCTCGACGACGACATCCTCGATGAGCTGCTCACGCTAATGGTGAATGGCGCCCGAGGTGAGCGTTTCGGCGACGGGGTGGATGCGCCCACCAAGCCTGGCAGCTTGATCTTTCCGTACGTGCGCGAGCCAAACAAGCGCACTGATCTACCTGTACCTGCATTCGTGGAGAGCTGAAGATGGATGTGTTGAAAGGCAAAGGCGCGCTGGTCACCGGCGCTGCATCCGGAATCGGGCATGCGATCGCCACGGCGCTCGTCGACGCGGGCGCGAGCGTACTGCTCTGTGATGTCAACGCGACGGTCCACTCTGCCGCGAGCCAGCTCGGCGATCGCGCGTTGGGTCGCGTGACCGACGTCTCGGACGAGAGTCAGGTCGAGCGCGCGCTGCGTGATGCGCGCGCCGCCTTCGGCTCCCTCGATATCGTCGTCAACTGCGCAGGCTTCGGCGTGGTCGCGCCGATCACTGACTTGACTCACGAGAAGTGGTCGGCGGTGCAGGCGGTGACGCTCGGTGGAGTCTTCTACGGCGTGAAGCACGCCGCCCGCATCATGCTCGAGCAAGAGCGGCCGGGCGTCATCATCAACATCTCCTCGGTGAATGCGCAGCAGCCGGGAGAAGGACAGGCCGCCTACTGCGCCGCGAAGGCTGGCGTGGACATGATCACGCGCTGTGCGGCGTTGGAGCTCGGCGGCCGTGGCATCCGGGTCGTCGGCATCGCTCCGGGGCTCGTCGAGACGCCGTTGACACGCAAGGAGCTCGCGAATCCGGCGATGCGCGAGCTCTTCATGAACGTGATTCCGATGAAGCGGCCGGTGGGAGTCGAGGAGATCGGCGCAACTGCAGTGTTTCTCGCCTCCGAGCACGCGAGATCCATCAACGGCCACACCATCGTGGTCGACGGCGGCTCCTTGACGCGCGGCTACCCGGCACTGCTCACGGGTGTCAAAGCCCAGAGCGCAAAATGATTCCTCCCGGGCGGTACACCAGCGGCCGGATCGCGCTGGCCAATCTTTCTGCCGAGATCGAAAGCTTGGAGCGGCGCCGCGCGCAACGAGCCACCTTCGAGGAGCTCGAGAGATTGGCGACGTTGCTGTTCATCCGGGGCGATGTGCTCGGTCGCATCGCCGACCACGATCGAGCCGAACAAGTGACGAACGAAGCCGCTCTCTGCGTGCCCGACATCGGGACCCTGTTTTACGCGCGCTCGCGGCTTGCGGAGCGTTTCCATCGTTTCGATGAAGCGAGCAGGCTTCTCCAGCAAGCGCAGGTCGCGGGCTATCCGCAGCGAGAGATCGACACTGCCACTGCAGCGCTCCGGCAGGCGGTCGGCAAATACGACGAAGCACTGGTTCTGCGAGCAAGGCTCGCCAAGGAGGATCGTCGGCTTCACACCTTGGGCGCGCTCGCGTCGTTGCTCGCCGAAATGGGCCAGTGGGCTCGAGCCGAAGCCTGTTATCGGGCTGCGCTCGAAGCCGATACCGGTTCATCACCGCTGCCGTGCAGTCAATTGCTCTTCGAATGGGCCGTGAGTGCCATGCGCAGCGGCGAGCTGGATCGTGCCGAGAAGATCTTCGGTGGACTCCAGTCAGTGCTGCCGGAGCACGTGCCGGGACGCGGGCATCGCGCCGAAGTGGCGCTCGCGCGCGGCCAGTTGAATGTCGCGCTGACCTTGATCGCACCGCTGGTCGAGACGTCGGATGACCCTGAGTACCGTGCGGTCTACGCAGAAATCTTGGAGGCGCGGGGTGAGCGCGAAACGGCGGCGATACAGGTGCAACTTGCGACAGCAAGATACGAGGAGCTGCTCGCGCGGCGGCCCGAAGCGTATGCCGATCACGCAGCATCCTTTTTCATGGGTATCGGAGCGTGCGCGCCACGCGCGGTCGATCTCGCCAGACTCAATTTGCGACTGCGCGACACACCGCGGTCGCGTCGTCTTTTGTTGAAAGCATTGGTCACGGCGCAACGCGCCGCGGCGTGCCCCCTGCGGAAACAGATCGCATGATCCTCGCCGTGACGGGATTGTTTGCCGGGTTCCTGCACGTGTTGTCGGGACCGGATCACCTCGTCGCGATGGCGCCCTATGCCGTCCATGGGAAGAGCGGCGCCTGGCGCAACTGCGTTCGCTGGGGGTTTGGCCACAGCGCCGGCGTTCTGGCCGTTGGAGCTCTGGCGCTCATCGTGCGCAATCAGCTCTCGATCGAGGCGCTGTCGAGTTGGGCCGAGCGTTGCGTGGGCGTCGTGCTCATCGGCATCGGCTTGTGGGCGTTGCGCCGCGCGCTGGCCGCCCGCGCCGACGCGCATGGGCATGCTCATTCGGAACCACAGCAGGCCCATGGCCACGCGCCATTCGCAGTGGGGACAGTACACGGGCTCGCCGGTAGCTCGCATATTCTCGGAATCCTCCCCGCACTTGCCATGCCTTCGAACTTCGCCGCCGCGGCGTATCTGCTGCTGTTCGGCGCCGGCAGCATCGCCGCAATGGGCACCTTTTCAACTGTTCTCGGACAGCTTGCCGATCGCGCAGGTGCAGACCGCGTGACGATGCGAAGCGCGCTTCTCGCGCTCTCCTCCGTGCTCGCCTTCTGCGTCGGTGGCTTTTGGCTCTTGGCGTCATAGAGGAATAGATGGACACGTCGACACGTAAACGCATCGTCATCGTCGGGGGCGGCTTCGCCGGCCTCTATGCAGCGCTACACCTCGACCGCACGGTAGCCCGCGATTCAGATGTGGAAGTGCTGCTCATTGATCGCCAGAACTTTCTGGTCTTCACTCCCATGCTCCACGAAGTCGCAGCCGGAAGCCTGGACCCGAGCTCGATCGTCGTGCCCATACGTCAGTCGCTCCAGCGCGTGAAGTTTCTACAGGCGGAGACCACCGCGGTGGACTTCGTCGCGCGCACCGTCACGACGGTTGACGGGCTCGAGCGACGCACGCGCACCACGCGCTTCGACTACTTGCTCGTCGCGGTCGGGTCCCAAACGCGGTTCCCGCCTGGATTGCGCCGACATGCTCTGGGAATGAAGACCATCCATGACGCTCTGATTCTGCGCGACTGGCTCATCGGGCTCCTCGAGCGCGCGGAGCTCGAAGACGACACCGAGCGGCGCCGGGCGTTGCTCACGATCGTCGTGGCAGGAGGTGGGTTCTCCGGAGTCGAAACCATCGGCGCAATCAACGATTTCCTGCAAGAGATCGCGGCTCGCTACCCACGAGCGGCGCAGGAGCTGCTCTCGCTGGTTCTCGTGGAGCCGCTCGGTCGGCTGCTGCCGGAATTCGATCCTGCGCTCGGTGAATACACCGCGTCGAAGTTGCGCACCGCCGGAATAGACGTGCGCTTGGAGACGAAGGTGGCGAGCTTCGATGGTCGAGCGCTTTCGCTGGCCGCTTCCGCAGGCTCGCAGTCCTCTGCCCTGCTTCCCGCGCACACGTTGATCTGGACGGCGGGTGTCGCGCCTGCGCCGTTGATCGAGTCATTGCTTCTATCCAAGGAGCGAGGTCGAATCCTTGTCGATGAGAACATGGCGGTTCCCGGACACGATGGCGTGTGGGCGTGCGGTGACTGCGCCGCTATTCCCGGCCCCGGGGCACTGCCTTATCCGCCGACGGCGCAACATGCCATTCGTCAAGGTCAGAGCGTCGGCCGCAACATCGCGGCCGTCATCCGCGGTGATCTGCAGAGAGTCCGTCCGTACCGCTACAAGATGCGCGGCCAGCTCGCCGCGATCGGGCGCCAGCGCGCGGTCGCTACCTTGTTCGGGCGGCAATTCTCGGGCTTCGGTGCGTGGCTGCTCTGGCGCGGCGCGTACTTGCTCATGCTGCCGCGGCTCGATCGAAGAGTGCGCGTGCTGCTGCAGTGGATTCTCGACATCTGCTTTGCACGCGACACCGTGCAGCTGCTCAATGTCCAGAGTGTTCAGTCGGGGCGCGTCGAAGAGCTGGTCGAAGGCGCACGTTCCGCTGTCTCCGCCGAAACGCGCGTGCCCGAAGACAAAGCACTCGCGAGGAGTAGCGCGCGATGATGGAGGTCATCGTAATCGGCGCCGGGCCCGCCGGAGTGCTCGCCGCCATCCGTTCCGCGGAGCTGGGTGCCCGCACGACTCTCGTGACCAGTGGGGAATTCGGCGGTATGGCCGCCAACGATGGACCGGTTCCCGTGCGTGCGCTGGCTTACGCGGCACGATTGATCCGTGACGCGCGCCAGTTGCCCCGATATGGAATCAGCACGCAAGCGCCGATCCTCAACTACCATCAGCTGCTTGCGCGAGTGCGCGAGATCGTTCACGACGTCCGTCAGCGCGCTGCGCTACGTGAGCGAATCGATGCGCTCGGCGTGACGGTACACGAGCACTGCGGCGCGGCTCGTTTTACCGATCTGCATACCATCGAGACCGAGCACGGACTGCGCCTGCGAGCCGAAAAATTCATCATCTGCACCGGAGGCGTGAGCCGACGGCTCCCGATCCCCGGCATGGAGCACACGAGCACGCACAGTGACGTCTGGTCTCTTACGGAGATTCCTTCTTCGATGCTCGTCGTTGGCACCGGCAGCACCGGCGTGCAGATCGCCTCGATGTTTCATGCGTTCGGCACGAACGTTAGGCTTTTCGAGAGGGGACACCGCATCCTTCCGACGGAGGACGAGGCAGTCGCTGCCGCGGTTACGAGCGCGTTCAGAACGTGCGGCGTGCAAGTACACGCGCGCTTCGGGACGATCACGTCGTTCGAGAAAACACCCGCCGGTGTGCGCATGAACTACCTCAACCACTCGGGCCACGCGGAGCGCGCCGAGGCGGCTTTGGCCGTCGTCGCCACCGGCTGGGCTGCCGACACGGCGCAGTTGAACCTCGGCAAAGTAGGCGTCGAGCTCGATGAACGCGGGAACGTCAAGGTCGATTGCTTCCTGCGTACGTCGGCGCCACACATCTTCGCGGCAGGTGACGTCACGGGCCGCCTGATGCTGGTGCCCGGCGCTATCGAAGACGGCTTCGTGGCGGCCACCAACGCCGTGCGAGGCCTAATTCAACCTCTTCCGAGACGGGTCAGCCCAGCGGGCAGCTTCACACATCCCGAATACGCACAAGTCGGCCTGACCGAATCGAAAGCGCGCGAGACGCATGATGTCGTGACCACGGTCGTGCAGTTCGATGCGACCGTGCGCGCCATCATCGAAGGACGAACGTTCGGCTTCTGCAAGCTGATCACGGATCGGCACAGCAGCCGCATCCTCGGGTGTCACGTGGTCGGGGAGCGAGCCGTCGAGATCGCTCAACTGGCCGCCATCGCAATGGCGGCCGACATGGCCGTGGATGAGCTTGCACGGGTTGCCATTTCCTTTCCGACCTATGCGGAGATACTCGTCCAGGCCGCCGTGCGTGCGGCAATAACGCTCGAGCTGCCCCTGGACGGTCACGCGGAGCAGACCACGCTCGCGGCGGCTTCCGCGTGAATGTTGCCGCCGTCAGGTCGATTCCGACCGAACAGTGACGCTTTGCTGACCACTCGGCGATTGGCGCTTCCTAAGCTGGATCAACGCCAATACGAGAGGTCATCGCACATGCTCAAAGCCGATTCCAAGTACCCCAGCCGTCGCACCTACGTCCTGAAGCTCCATCGTGATGCCACGCCGGACGCGCTTCGCGGGCGCCTGGAGAATCTGGTCTCTTTCAGACATCACGATTTCGCTTCAGCCCGCGAGCTGCTCGAGTTGATCACGCGCGACCTGGCCTCGACGGACGCCGAGGCCGCGAACGAGTACTGAGTAGGGAAGCACATGGATGCGCGTGGCTCATCGACACGCTCACCGATCGACGACCAAACGCCGACGCTTCCCTGACCACATGCCATGCAGCCTCCCGTACGCTGACTCCATCGATCAAAGAGGACGTGCATCTCAATGCCGCTACATCTCTCGATTCCCGCGGTCTCGTCACGCATCTCGGTGCGGGTCGCAACGCTCTCGACATCCCTCGTGCTCGCTCTCGCGGCGTGCACGACGCCCGTGCTCGAGCCCAAAGTCGACGTTCCGAGCAAGTTTGCCGCGGCACCCGCGAGCAACACCGCGCCGGAGGCGGCCTGGTGGGAAAGCTTCGGCGATCCGGTGCTCTCAGACCTAATCCAGCGCGCTGCGCGCGAGAACCGCGATGTGAAGATCGCCGCCGAGCGCGTGCGCGCCGTGCGAGCCGGTCAGACCATCAGCCGCTCGTGGTTGCTGCCGAGTGTCGGCATCGAAGGCGGTGCGATCGATCAGCGCACCGGCTACGGCGCGCCGATTCAAGACAGGATGCCTGACACGAAAGCCGCCGGCGGCGGCGCCGATGTCTCCTGGGAAGTGGACCTCAGTGGCCGCTTGCGCGCCGGCGCAGCGGCTGCCGCGGCAGACACGAAGGCAGCCGAGCACGGGCTGCAAGGTGTTCGTGTGCTCGTGCTGACCGATGTCGCCAGCAATTACTTCATGCTGGTCGGAGCACTGCGCCAGCTCGAGACGGTGCGCGCGATCGCGGCCGCACAGGACGAGACAGTGCGCCTCGTCACCGCGCGTGAGCGGACCGGCCTTGCCACGCGTTTCGACGTCGAGCGCGCCGAAGCTGCCGCGTCGAATGCACACGCGGCGATACCGCCGCTCGAAACCCTCGCTGCAGTTTCAAGACACCGCATCGCTGTCTTGATTGGAGATCAGGCGTTCAACGCAGACGCGATCAAGCCATGGAACGGCGACATCGTGGTGCCCGTCTCCCCACCCGGCCAGCCCGCGGACCTCTTGCAGCGCCGGCCGGATTTGCTCGCTGCGAAGGCGCAACTCGACGCCGCGAACGCTCGTCGCCGCGAGGCCGCGGCCGAATGGTTCCCGCGACTCTTCGTCAGCGCCCTCCTCGGCCGCGGCACGATGAACGTCAATGACCAGGCGCTCGGCCCAGCCCGCTTCAGCAATGCCGCCGCCCTCCTGGCCATGCCCATCTTCAACGCCGGGCGAACACAAGCGATCAACGACATCGCCAAGAGCGGCCAATCGGAAGCCGTCCTGCGCTACGAGGACGCAATCGTGCGGGCGCTCGAGGACGTCGAGAATGCGCTGACTTCGCTCGGCGATGAACGCGAGCGCGCCAGCGCTCTGCAAAGCGCCGCCCGCTCGGCCGACAGCGCGTACGGTCGCGCGCAATCACTCTATCGGCGCGGACAGATCGACCTCTTGCCGTTGCTCGATGCGCAGCGAACACGGTTGTCCGTGCGTGTCAGCGCGAACGACAGCAGCACACAACTGCTCCTGGATAGCGTGCAGCTCTACAAGGCGCTCGGCGGCGGATGGCAAATCTTCGAGACACCGCCGGCACCGGCTGCCGCCAACGCCACTCATTCTCCCAACTCTTGAACCCTTACATACGGATACGAGGAATCGTCGTGAAAACATCTCTCACCGCGGCCGTTCTTGCAGGATCGATCGCCGTCGTGCTTTCTGCGTGCTCACACCACACGCCCGATGCCGAAGTCCTGCGGCCCGTTCGGACCGTTGAGCTGCAGTATGGCAACGCGACCGAAACGAATCGCTACGTCGGCACCGTGCAGTCCCGACACGAAGTGGATCAAGCCTTTCGAGTGGGCGGCAAGGTCATGGAGCGCCGGATCGAAGTCGGCCAGACGGTGCGCGAAGGCGAAGTGCTCGCGGTGCTCGACGATACCGACTATCGGCTCGCCGTCGAATCCGCGCAGCAGGATCTGATCATCGCGAAAGCTCACGCACGTCAGGCCGCGTCGGATCGAAAGCGACTCGAGGATCTGAAGACTGACGGGTCGGTGAGCATCTCGGACGATGAGCACGCCGATAGCGGCGCGGTGTCGGCGCAGGCCGCGGCTGAAGCGGCCACGAGAAAGCTCGATCTCGCCCGCAATCGCTTGGGATACACGGTGCTGCGCGCCTCACAAAGTGGCGTCATCACCGACGTGCGCTTCGAGGTCGGGCAAGTCGTCCCCGAAGGTCAGCCGGTGGTCTCGATCGCCAATCAGAGCGAGCCCGAGATCGTGATCGATGTACCCGAATCGCACCTCGCGTCCTTCCAAACCGCGCGCTTCCGAGCGTCGCTTGCGAGCGCGCCGAGTGAAACCTTCGAAGTCGCACTACGGGAGCTTGCGCCGCAAGCGGCACAGCAGACGCGAACCTATCGCGCTCGCTTGAAGCCGATTGCGCCGCGTGCGCTCCCCCTTGGCGCGACCGCGACCCTCATTGCCGATCGCGCGCTGGGCGACTCGTCTACCGCCTCGATTCCAGCGAGCGCGATCACGCAGAGCAGTGGCCACCCCGCGGTGTGGATCGTGCATCGCGCCGGCACCGAGGCGACAGGCAGCGTCGAGCTGGCGCGCGTCGCCGTACTCGGATATCGAAACGACCAAGTACTCGTCTCCGGGCCGAAAGCGGGCGAGCTCGTCGTCGTCGCGGGAATACAGAAGATGGCGCCGGGACTGCGCGTGGCGCTCACCGGCACGGACCCTAACAGCAGCAGCGTATTGCAGGCCGCCCGATGAAATCGTTCAACCTCTCAGAATGGGCCCTGAATCACCGGCCCATCATTCAGTTTCTGCTTGCGGTCATTGGCATCGCGGGCGTGTTCAGCTTCACGCACCTTGGACAGCTCGAGGATCCGAACTTCTCCGTGCCGTCGATGACGGCCCTCGTGATCTGGCCGGGCGCCACGGCGCAGCAGATGCAGGATCAGGTGCTCAACCGCATGGAGAAGAAGTTCGAGCAGCTCGATCACTTCGAGAAAGTTGTCACGTACGCGCGGCAGGGTTATGGCGCGATGACGATTACCGTCCAAGGCGGTACTTCGAAGGAAGCGCAGCGTGAGGCCTGGTATCAGGCGCGCAAGAAGTTCAACGACATTCGGCTCGAGCTTCCCGACGGCGTCGTGGGTCCTGTCTTCAACGACGAGTTCGGTGACGTGTACGGGTTGCTCTATGCCGTGAAGGGCGACGGTATCGGCCAGGACGAGCTGTCCGACGTGGCCGAGAACATCAAGCGTCGGCTGCTCAAGGTGCCGATGGTCAACAAGGTCGACATCTTCGGCAAGCAGGCGAAGCGCGTGTATGTGGAGTTCTCGCACGAGCGCATCGCCGCACTCGGCATTACGCCGGACACGATCGTCAACAGTTTGAAGAACCAGAACAGCGTCGTGCCCGGCGGCTCAATCGACACGCAGGGCGATCGCGTGCTCGTGCGCGTCAGCGGTCAGTTCGCGAGTGAGGACGACATTCGCAACACGCCCGTCGAGGCCGGTGGGCGGCTCTTGAAGCTCAGCGACTTCGCGACAGTGACCCGCGGCTTCGAGGACCCGCCGACGTTCACCGTGCGTCACAACGGCCAACAAGTCCTGATGATCGGCATTGCGATGACCAAAGACGGCAACATCGTGACGCTCGGCAAGGCGCTGGAGAGCAGCGTCGCAAAGCTGCAATCCGAGTTGCCCTATGGTGTGGAGCTCGAGCGCGTGGCCGATCAACCCGGCACCGTCGGCGAAGCGATCTGGGAGTTCGAGCGTTCGCTGCTCGAAGCCCTCATCATCGTGCTCGCGGTGAGCTTCGTGAGCCTCGGCTGGCGCGTCGGCATCGTCGTCGCCACTTCCGTGCCGCTCGTGCTCGGTGCCGTTGCGGTGATGATGTTTGCAATGGGCTGGAATCTCGAGCGCGTGTCGCTTGGCTCATTGATCATTGCACTCGGACTCCTGGTCGACGACGCCATCATTTCCGTTGAGATGATGGTCGTGAAGATGGAGGCCGGCTGGGATCGAGTGAAGGCGGCGGCCTTCTCCTACTCCTCCACTGCCATGCCGCGTTTGACGGGTGCGCTCATCACCGTCGCTGGGTTCATGCCCATCGGGTTCTCCAAGTCGACGACCGGCGAGTACGCGGGCGGGATCTTCTGGATCGTCGGCGCCGCGGTGGTGTTCTCGTGGCTCGTGTCGGGCCTGCTCACGCCCTATCTCGCCGTGAAAATGCTGCCAGCGGATTTCGGTAAGCACGCCCATGCCGGCGACCCGTACGACACACCTTTCTATCGGCGGCTGCGCCGCTTGATCGAGCTCGCGATCGCGCGGCGCTGGTGGGTGATCGGGGTGACGGCGGCGGCGCTCGTGGTAGCCGTGCTCGGCATGCGTTTCGTTCCTCAGCAGTTCTTTCCGAGCAGCTCGCGCCCCGAGCTGATCGTCGAGCTGCGCATGAAGGAAGGCGCTTCATTCGGTGCAACGACCGAGCAGGTGAAGAAGATGGAGAAGGTCCTCGGGAAGGACCACGACATCAAGTTCTTCACGGCCTACACAGGCGCCGGTGCACCGCGCTTCTACCTCTCGCTCTCGCCGGAGTTGCCGAATCCGGGCTATGCGGTGTTCGTCGTGATGACGAAGGACCTGAAGGCTCGCGAAGAGGTGCGCGCGCGTCTGATGGCGTCGGTGGACAAGGAATTTCCTGCGGTGTGGGTGCGCATCACGCGCTTGGAAATGGGGCCGCCCGTCGGTTTCCCCGTGCAATTCCGCGTAGTGGGTCCGGATGCTCAGCGGGTCCGCACGATCGCGCGCCAGGTCGAGCATGTCGTGGCCTCGAGCCCCCGCGTTCGAGATGTGCAGCTCGACTGGAACGACCCGGTTCGCACGCTGAAGCTGGACATCGACCAGGACAAGGCCCGCGCGCTGGGGCTCACGCCCTCCGATGTGGCCGTGGTGACGCAGACGATCATGAACGGCGCCACTGTGTCGCAACTGCGCGAGCACGAGGATCTCATCGATATCGTGGCGCGCGCGGTGCCCGACGAACGCCTCGATCTGGATACGGTGAAGAACGTCAACATCTTCACGCGCAAGGGCACCGTCGTGCCGCTGTCGCAGATCGCGCGGGTCAGCTACGAGCTCGAAGAGCCTGTGCTCTGGCGCCGCAATCGCGATATGGCCATCACCGTTCGCGCCGACGTCAAGGATGGTGAGCAGGGCGTCTCCGTAACGCAAGCGATCGCCCCGCTACTGACGGACATCGAGAAGGCGCTGCCTTCGGGCTATCGCATTGATGTGGGCGGCGCTGTCGAGGAGAGTGCCAAGGCCAATCGTGCGCTGATGGCCGTCGCGCCGGTCATGCTCGGCACGATCCTGCTGATCCTCATGCTTCAGCTGCAAAGCTTCTCGCGCATGTGGATGGTCCTGCTCACCGCGCCGCTCGGGCTCATCGGGGTCGTGGCTGCGCTGCTCATGTTCCATGCGCCGCTGGGCTTCGTTGCCATCCTCGGCATCATCGCGCTCGGCGGCATGATCATGCGTAACTCGGTCATTCTGATCGATCAGGTGCAGATCGAAATCGCTGAAGGGCGCGACGCATGGAATGCGGTCCTCGAGGCAGCGGTGCATCGAGCGCGGCCGGTGATGCTGACCGCGGCAGCCACGGTGCTCGCGATGGTTCCGCTGACACGCAGCGTGTTCTGGGGGCCCATGGCCATCGCCATCATGGGTGGGCTCACCATTGCGACGGTGCTCACGATCTTCTTCGTGCCCGCGCTCTACGCCGCGTGGTTCAAAGTCGAGCGCACCGTAGCGCCGACCGTGGCCCCGGCGCCGGCGGCAGCCTGAGGAGTGCCCATGAGCTCGGCATTGCAACTCTTCCGTCGATTATCGGCCACGTGCGCTCTTGCCAGGGTTCACGAGTGGGCGGGAGGGCGCGGCGTGCTGCCGCCGCGCCCTCCGAGGAGGCTGTTGACGCTGTCTTTCGCCTGCCTCGTATTCCTGAGCGGGTGTGCGCTGCCTCGGCGAGATGCCAGCACGGCATTCTTTACTAGTGCTTCTCCAATCGGATTCACGTCGGACATTCGTTACTACAGCGCGGACTGGCGCAGTCTGGAAACGCGTGCGGCGGAGAAGCTCCAGCGCCTTCGCGATGCTTCCCCGGATGGCACGGTCGATGTCCTCGCGCTTTCCGGTGGAGGTGCAGCGGGCGCATTCGGCGCGGGAGCATTGGTTGGGCTCAGTCGTCGTGGTGAGCGTCCCGAATTTCAGGTCGTCACCGGTGTTAGCACGGGCGCCCTCATTGCTCCGTTTGCTTTCCTTGGACCCGAGTGGGACGTGCAACTCACCCAGGCCTTTTCGGGCCACGAGAACACCGAGCATTTCCTGCGCGCCCACTGGATCACGAGCCTGTTTCGCCCGGGCGTCTTCGACAACGGTCCACTGAAGGCAGTCGTGGACCGCTTCGTCACCCGCGATCTCCTTGGTGCGGTCGCTCGTGAAGCCGCACGCGGGCGGTTGCTGGAAGTCGCCACTACGGATCTCGACAGGGAAGAGACCGTGGTGTGGGACATGGGCGCGATAGCGGCTCGCGGCGATGAGTCTGCGCGTCAACTCTTCCGCGATGTGCTGCTCGCCTCCGCGAGCGTGCCCGGTGTGTTTCGGCCGGTGCTCGTCCACGTCCATGAAGGCGGGCGCAGCTACGATGAGATGCATGTAGACGGCGCCACGACGGTGCCCTTTCTCGGCGCGCCCGAGAGTGTGTTCTTCTCGTCGCTCCAGCTAGCCGGTCTCAAGAGCGGCAAGATTTTCGTTCTCGTGAACGGGCAACTGGCCAGTGCCCCACGCAGCACGGAGTTCCGCACCGTGCCGGTTCTCGCGCGCAGCTTTGCGGCCGTGAGCAAGCACATGACTCGAATGGAGCTTGCGACCACGGCAAAGTTTGCCCAGGTCCACGGAATGGATCTGCATTTCACGGCGCTCCCTGTCGACTACCCGCAGGTCCGCTCGCTCGACTTTCGTCCAGCGACGATGCGGTCTCTATTCGAGTACGGCGCAAGGTGCGCCGAGCAGGGCTACCTGTGGACCACACTCGACCAGGCCGTCGCACGCGCCGAGAGAGCAGTAACCGAATGGCAGCAATCGGGACCTGCATCGAAGGAACAGCAGACGCCGGAATGTCCGCTCGATGCGTCATCAGTCTCACCTGGCAGGGCTGCGCCGGAGCTCAGCGTGGCTCGCACCGAAGAAACCTCATCTCGAATCGAGAGCTACTCAAATGGAACCCACTAGCACGTTGGCAAACGTCGTTGCACTCAGACCCGCGTCCAAGGACGCGGAGAGTCGCGACACCATCGACCGGCGCGGCGCTCACGTTGGGCGCGTGTTCGGCGGATTGATCGCCCTCGTTGGTCTACTCCTCACCGTCGGCGGAACGTGGCTCATCCTCCTTCAAGGATCGCCCTTCTACGTCTCGAGCGGCGTCGGATACATCGTTTCCGGTGTCCTGCTCTGGCGTCGACGACCCGAGGGGGCATGGCTCGCGCTCGGCCTTCTCGCCATCACCGTTTGTTGGGCGTTGTGGGAAGTGGGCGTGAGCTACTGGGCGCTGTTTCCGCGCGTGTTCCTTCCGGGTGGCCTCGCACTCTTTGCGCTCCTCGCGGCGCTGCGCTTTCCGGCGAACACGTTGCCGCGAGTTACCGCGGTCGCCGCCGGCGCGCTGGCGCTGCTCATCGCAGCGGAATTCGGGTTCGCTTTCGTGCGTCATGACCTGATCGAGACGCTGCCTGCGAGACCGTACGTGTCGGCACAGACATCCAGCGAGCCTTCCGATTGGTATTCCTACGGCCGCACCACTGCCGCCACGCGCTATTCGCCCTTCACGCAGATTAACCGTGAGAACGTCAACGATCTGAAACCCGTTTGGACATTTCACTCGGGCGATACCGGCCCCGGAACGGACCAGGACACACCTCTGCAGATCGGCGATGTTATCTATACGTGCTCGCGTAACGATCGTCTCGCGGCGCTCGATGCAGACACCGGTGAGGTCCGCTGGCGACACGATTCAGGAGTGCAGCCTACCGATTGGGCGCACTGCCGCGGCCTGGGGTACTACGAGTTACTCGAGGCGACACGCGATGGCACGACCCCTCCCGGCTGCGCGCGCCGGATCTTCAATGCAACGATCGATGCGCGTCTGATTGCCGTGGATGCCGCCACTGGCGAGCCGTGCGCGGATTTCGGCCACAACGGCGCGGTCGATCTGAAGCAAGGCTTGGGGCAAGTCGAACCAGGGTTCTACTTCGTCGCCTCTGCGCCAATCGTCGCGCGCGGTCGAGTCATCATTGGCGGTTCGGTTCCCGACAACTTGCAAGCGCACTCGCCCTCCGGAGTGATCCGGGCCTTCGATGCGCGCACTGGCGAGCTCGCGTGGGCGTGGGACATGGGGAATCCCAGCATCACACGCAATCCACCGCCAGGTGGCGAGTACACGCGCGGCACGCCGAATATGTGGTCCACGCCCGCCTACGATGACGCGCTCGGCCTCGTGTACGTGCCCCTCGGCAACGAGACACCTGACTACTTCGGCGTCGGACGCAATCCCGCCTCGGAACGCTACAGTTCCTCGATCACCGCGCTCGATGTCGAAACGGGGCGCCCGCGCTGGTCCGTGCAAACCGTCCATCACGATCTCTGGGACTACGACGTGCCTTCGCAACCTGCGCTCGTCGATTTGCCCGACCGTCAGGGCGGTACGGTGCCCGCGCTGCTGCAGACCACGAAGCGCGGACAGCTCTTCCTGCTGAACCGCGCCACGGGTAAAGCGATCTCGCGGATTGTCGAGCAACCTGTGCCGCAGAACGGGGCGGTTCCCGAAGAGCATTTGGCTGCCACGCAGCCCTATTCGGTCGACATGCCGGCGATCGGCGCACAGCGCCTCGATGAGCGCGACATGTGGGGCATGACGACACTCGACCAGCTTTGGTGCCGCATCTCGTTCAAGCAGCAACGCTATGACGGGGAGTTCACGCCCGTCGGAACGGACGCATCGATTCAATACCCCGGCCCGTTGGGCGGGTTGAATTGGGGCAGTGTTTCGATCGATCCGCTGAACAACATTGCTTACGTGAATGACGTTCGCATGGCGTCCACGCGTACGCTCATCCCGCGCGCCGAGTATGCGAAATGGGCCGCGCGCTATCCGGAGCTCGGTGTGCATGGACACGGCGCTGGTCTGCAGGCACAGGTCGGCGCTCCATATGGGGTCTACGTTCAGCTGTGGCTTTCGCCGCTCGGTGTGCCTTGCATTCAACCGCCACTCGGCACGATCAGCGCAGTCGATCTCGTTACGCGAAAGCTCCTTTGGCAAGTTCCGTCTGGCACGACTGAGGAAACGGGACCTCTCGGCATACCGACGCACCTACCGATGCCCGTAGGAATGCCGACGTACGCCGGCACATCCGTAACCGCGGGTGGGCTCGTGTTCTTTACCGGAACGCAAGACTTCTATCTGCGCGCCTATGACGCACGGACCGGCAAGGAGATATGGAAGTACGCGCTACCCGTGGGCGGGAGCGCGACGCCCATGACCTACATATCGCCCAAGACCGGCCGGCAGTACGTGCTCGTTTCGGTTGGCGGCGCTGCGCGCTCACCGAAAACGGGCGATTACGTTATCGCATTCGCACTGGAGACGACCAAGTGAACTCGCGTACGAAAGTGAGAGCGGCGGCCGTTATTTCGTTGTTGGGTCTCGGCTGCGCAACGCAAGCGAACGCGGATACGAGCGCGGGATCGTTGGCATTCCTTCTGGACAACGATATCTTCACCGGTTCCGACAAGCACTACACGAATGGCTTCGGCCTCACGTGGGTCTCGCCGGACGTAGAGACTTACGACGAGGACCGCTTCATCAGTAAGTGGGCTCGGTTCTGGTCCTTCCTGCCGTTCGTCTCCGATGAGGGCTACACCACCTATGCCTCGTGGTCGCTCGCCCAGGAGATGTACACGCCAGACAACATTCAAGATCCCAATCCGCCCGAGACTGATCAGCCCTACGCGGGCGTGCTCTACATTGACAGCACGCTCTACGCGCGCAACGAACGTTGGATGCATGCGTGGGAGCTGAAACTCGGTGTCGTCGGTCCGGCATCACAGGCCGCAAGTGTGCAGCGAGACGTCCACAGATGGATCGGTGCGGATCAGCCCCAGGGTTGGCATACGCAGCTTCCAAGCGAGCCGGTTGTGAACATCGGATACACAGTCGCGCATTTGGCCGCGCAGGGGAAAGCGAATACGTCGGCTCAGTGGCGCATTGTGCCGATGGCCACGGTGGGTGTTGGCAACTACTTCACCGGCGTCGGAGCGGGCGTGTACGGAGAGTTCGGCTGGAATCTCGTCGACTCGCTGGGTGCTACCGCTCTACGCAGCGGCTTGAACGCCGCATCGACTGTCGGTGTTGGGCCGGTCCAAGGCTGGTCGGTTGCGTTCTTCGCCGGAGTCGCCGGATACGGCGTTGCGCACTACCTGCCCTTGGACGGGACCGTGTTCCGCCACAGCCGGTCGGTCGACTCGGAGCCTGCCGTCGGCATGGCCTCGCTCGGTTGCACCGTGAGGCATGGCACTTTCACGTTGAATCTCGCGACCAGCTACTTTACGGACACATTCAAGGAACAGCGCCGAGGCTCGAGTTTCGGCACGGTGAGTATGTCGTGGAATCTCTGATCACTGCCACTGCGGAGGCGAAGGCAATGCGACTACTTCGAGAAACTTGCGTAACGTTCGGGCTGCTCGCCATCGCGGCGGCCTCGAACGTTTCAGCTCAGAACGCCCCGGCGTGCCAGAGCATCGAGTTCGGCCCCCGTGTGCTCGAGCGCGCGCCGAAAATCCGCGAGGCATGCCTCGATGTGATCACGCGCGGAGATCAGCATTTCGCGGTCATCAAAGCGGAGTTGCTCGGCGTCACTCCGAGCTCCATTCGGGTTCGTTTCAAACGGCCCGATGGCAGCTTCGTCGAGTCGCGCACGATTCCGGTGACTCCCGAGTTCCGCGTGCTGATCGATGGCAAGCCCACGCGCATTGAGGATGTGCTCATCGGGCAGGAGCTCACGACCTACGTGAAGGTGAGCGAGCCCGTGATCACTCTGGATCCGGACGCCGATGGCCAGCCGCTCGAGCCGGCCTCACCCACGCGGGAGCCCCGCGTAATTGAACCCGATTTGCAACCCGTGCTGCCGCACACCGCAAGCATGTTGCCCCATCTCGCGGTCCAAGGGCTTGTGCTGGTGCTGGTCGCCTGGGTGTTGATACTCGACTGGCGACTGCACTCCAAAAAGTAGTTTCTCGAACCACTTAAAACAGGAGTTTCGACGTGAGTGAGCGCAGGCGAGCGGGCGCGCGAATGGCCATCACCGGCTTCTTGTTGGCCGTGTTGGCAGCGTGTGCGCACGAGCCCTCTAAACCGTTCGTGGATGACAATCTAGTCCAGCTCACCGCGAGAGTCACCGCCATCGAGCCTTCCCTCAGATTGGTGTCCTTACAGGGACCCGAGGGGAGGTGACGATCCAGGTTCCGCCGGACGTCCGAAATCTGGAGCAAGTGGAAGTGGGCGATTGTGTCGTCGTCAGCTATTACAAAGGATTTGCAGCGCAGATGCGGAAGCATGGGAAGATCAACGCGGGATTCCAGAGTGCGATCAACGAAGCGACCGCGCCCGAAGGTGCCCGTCCCGCGCGAGCGATCGGACAAACGCTGGCGAGCACCGTGACGATCGAGTCGGTGGACACCTCGTTCAACACCGTGACGTTCCGAAGCCCTGATGGCTTCGTGCGGGTGCTGCCGGTCGAATCACCCGACGCTCGCGCATTCATCAGGACATTGTCTCGCGGTGATGAAGTCGACGTGCTCTACACAGAGGCGGTGGCTGTGGAAGTCGTCCCGGCGAGCTAGCTGTCCCAGCGACGCTGAGGGATGACGGGTCTCCGCTACACCCGCGCCCCACTCTGCTGCTCCCGAAGTCGAGATCGTCTTCTGCCGCGCTTGCTCTGCGTAGGAAGACTTTTTACGGTGTGGCGTATATCCATCTGCGGCAATGCCGGCTCCAGGCGGGCGGGCAATCTTGATCTGATGGGACACGCCTCTGGGCTACCCGAACGCCGGGCCGAATCAACCGAGGGTGCCAGAATGGGCAGAAGATCCACTACCAGTGGCGTCGTCGCCGTGCGCGACGCGCGAATTCGTTTCGACTTCCGGTTTCAAGGCAAGCGGTATCGTCCCTCGATCCTGAGACCACCGACGGAGGCGAACCTGCGGCGCGCGCGCCAACGGCTCATCTGGATGAAGCGACGCATCGCCGATGGGACGTTCTGCTTCGAAGAAGAGTTTCCCGATTTCCGGGATCGTCACCGGGTGTTGAGTGGCATCTCCGCGCGCACCTGCAATCAGGTCTTCGAGGCGTTCCTTGTTCACTGCGAGGCGCGGGTAAAACACAATGACCTGGCAAACAGCACGCTTGCCGGCTACCGCAAGATTCTCGATGGCATTTGGAGACCCGCCATTGGAGCCTTGCAGTTGCTGAGCGTGCGACACTCGATGCTCCTCAATGTCATCGACCACAAACCGTGGAGCAAGAAAACCTACAACAACGCGATTAGCGTCCTGCGGCGCGCGTTCGCGCTGGGCTTTCAGGACTTTCCCAGGTACCACGATCCGGCCGCCGCCCTCAAATGTCTTCGTCTTCGCAGACACGATCGACCCAAGGTCGATCCGTTCACGATTCAAGATGCGGAGAGGGTCATCGCCACAATTCACGCGGATTGGGGTGAAGCGCAAGGGAACTACGATGAGTTTCGCTTCTTCACCGGGCTGCGACCTTCTGAGCAGATTGCGCTGACCGTCTCCGATTTCGACGCCGCCAAGAAACTCGTGAGAGTGAACAAGGCGCGAGTTCAGGGAATCGACAAAGACAGCACGAAGACCGACGCAGATCGGCACGTCGAGCTGTGTCCCCGCGCACTTGAAATCCTGAAGCGGCAGTTGAAGCTGCGCGAGCAACTCATGACCGCGGGCCGGATCAAGCATGATTTGCTGTTCTTCGAAGGCACGGGCGCGCCACTCGAGACGCTGAAGGGTGCCTATCGGCGCTGGCGCAAGACGCTGAAGCGGCTGCGCACGGTCCGGTATCGAAAGCCGTACGCCGCGCGCCATTGTTCGGTGAGCTGGAACCTTATGGTAGGCAAGAAGCCTCTATGGGTAGCCAAACAACACGGGCATAGCCTCGAGACCATGCTCCGCACCTACACCGCATGGGCGGAAGGTGCCGTGGAGGGCGATATCAAACACGTGAAGCGAGCTCTGTCGAGAAGACCAGACAACCCATTTACATCCTCACGCATCGCTGAATCACAGATCGCAGGAGTAACCGCATGGGCAGAAAATCGTACTGCGGTGGCGTGTGCGCCATAGGCGACAATCGGATTCGGTTCGATTTCATGCTCGATGGCGCCCGCTATCGTCCGAGCCTCTACCGAACGCCCACGGAGGCCAACCTGCGCCGGGCGCGCGAACAGCTGCGACAGATCAAAGCACGCATTCGTGCGGGCACGTTCTGCTTCGCGGAAGAATTTCCGGATTATCCTGACCTGCACAAGGTCGACGATGCGTCACAGCTGCGCAGCTGCAGCCGCGTCTTCGATGAGTTCCTCGAACACTGCGAGGGATGCGTGAGACGGCGCGAGATGGCGAGCGCGACCGTCCGCGGGTACCGCAAGATTCTCGACGGCGCGTGGCGGCCCAGGCTTGGCCCGCTGCTGTTACTGAGAGTGTCCTACTCTGAGCTCACCAAAATTGCCGATGCGCATAAGGCCTGGAGCCGAAAGACCTACAACAACAACATCGGCGCGTTACGACGTGCCTTCGCATTTGGCTATCGCAACCATCCGGAAGCTTTCAATCCGGCTCGCGCATTGAAAGGAGTCCGGTTGGGGCCGCGTGAGCAACCCAAACCAGACCCGTTTCGTATCTTCGAGGCCGAGGCCCTCATCGAGGGCATTCATCGCGACTGGGGTGAGGCGCAGGGCAACTACGATGAGTTTCGGTTTTTTACCGGCCTGCGTCCCTCGGAGGAGATTGCCCTTCAGGTGCAGGACTACGATGCTGCTTGGGCACGCTCACTGTGAGCAAGGCTTGCGTCCTTGGGATCGATAAGGACTGCACGAAAACGCGGCAAGACCGCGTGCTTCGCTTGTGTCCACGGGCCGTTGGCGTGCTCGGCCGCCAGCTCAAACTGCGCAAGCGTCTCCAGCGCTTGGGCCTCATCGATCACGACCGGTTGTTCTTTCACGATAGCGGCGAACCGATCCGTTCCTTGCTCGGTCCGGCCCAACGCTGGCGGCAGACACTGACGCGATTGGGGCTTCGATACCGCAAACCGTACGCAGCCCGACACACCTCAGTGAGCTGGAATCTCATGATTGGCAAGAACCCGCTGTACAACGCCAAGCAACACGGGCACAGCCTGACAACGATGTGGCGGGTGTATTCGTCGTGGATGGACGGTGCGCCGGAAACGGATGTCGCGGCAATCCGGCGAGCCATGCGCCGTCGCCGACGCGCTCGTGTCACCTTCAGCTGCAACTCGTGCCTGCAGCCGATCCAGAGCGCTGTGCTCTGGGTATTTCGACACATTCGGCATCGAATTTGGCACTGGGATTTGGCACTGGCGCCGAGCGTCAAACTAAGCGTCTGATAACGCTTGGGGAATTTGGCTGGGGTGGAAGGATTCGAACCTCCGTATGGCGGGATCAAAACCCGCTCGGCGGCGCAAGTGAATCAGCAACTTGCTGATACTGCTCACTCACGTGGTCCCTCCAATCCCCTCAAATCCCCCTCGTGGCCACCAACGTGGCCACCAAGCTGATGCCTGCGGTCGGCTGGGCCAGAAAGAGAACAGCGCATTACACACGATCTCCTCGGGAGGTCGCATCCAGTCGCAATTGGTCGGTACTCCCACGGCGCCATGTCGAGACTGAATGCGACTACGCGCGAGCCTCCACGCTAGCTGCGGGCTGGATTGGGGCGGGACCTATACAGTGGTGTTTAGCAATTTCACTGGCTGGCGAGGCGCAGCGTATCCGCGCGATGCTTGCGACATGGCGGATGTGCCCCTCAGCGATGACGAGCTCGCTCGTGCGTCATTGGGCGCCCGTGCGATGGCGTACATGCACGAGCAGAAGGCGCAGCGAAGTGAAGACCCAGCACTGCATTCCGAGCAAGCACGCAGATTTCGGGCGCTGGCGGAGCGACTCGAGAACGCGCGTACCAGCGCAGGGCGCCTGAATGACCCAGAAGCGTGCTCGATACGATGCCATGAGGCCGCTCCCTGAGACGACGTGGCTCACGGTGACGAATCAGTACAACGAACCGCTCTCCGTGCGCGAGCTACCGCCATATACCGACCCGCGGATGGTGATGATTGAGGCCATGTCGCAATCCATCCGCAAGGGTTTCGAGGTTGAGGAGTTGCCCGGCGTAATTCCTATCTACTTCGCGCGGAAGGGTGACGAACGCCGCTGTGTGTCTATCGTTCGGACGCGGCCCGAACGGCAGCCCAAAAGCGCTGGCGATTGATCGTGTTACGTTTCGTTGTCTAGAGCCCAAGCGGCGAGCTCAGCTCGCGCTCGTCCTTCGAACGCTTCCTTTTCTGCTGCAGTGAGCTTCGTCCAAACGACCGGCCTTCTCCTCATCGCACGGCAATCGCGCCGGTACGCGAGATACGAGAGATACTCCAGCAGAAATGAGCTGCTGAACGGGATGCCGCCGAAGATCAACCATTCGACGCTTGCGCCGGTCGCGTTCGACAATAGGCGCAAGTCTGTTGCATTGGGCTCGGCCTCACCGCGCAGCCATTTCCGGACAGCACCCTCAGAGCGGCCGATCGCCGTCGCTAGCGATGTAACGCTCCCGTAGGGCTCAACTATCTGTTGGAGTCGAGCCGGTAAACCTTGCGTTCTTTGTAGCGGATACCGGGTCATCCACTTACGAGTTCAGTCGGCGGCCGTTTCCGGGGCGGAGTGTTTCGAAAGTCGAATACCGCGTTCTGAGTTGTCCGGCCGCGGTCGTCGCGCTTGAAACTATCAGCTAGCTCACCGAGCATGCCTGCCACACGGTTTAGCAACGCGTGCGCGGCTTCCAGTGCAGCAGGGATGTCAGGTCCTTCACCTGTAGACTGCAGCGCGTGTTCGCCCGCGTGCTTGCAGCACTCGACGATTCCCATGGCCTTGAAGAGCTCTGCTCTCTGCTCCTCTATGCAATCACCGACGGACTCGGCCAGTGAACCGGGCTTCACTCGTCTGCGGCGGCGACGTTTGCGGGCACTCAATGCGGCTACCGGATGTCCGGGTCCGTGTCAGATACAGGACTGTCGGAGCCTTCGCCCTCATCGGTCTCCCACGGATATCGCGGCACCTTAGTTGGTAGTCGCCTCTGAATTGCCTCCATGACGATGAGCGAGCGCGGCATGCTCATTTCCCGCGTAAGGCGTGGTCCGGATCTGTAGGCCAACTGGTCCATCACGCGCGCGCGCTGTTCCTCGATCCACAAATGGCATTCCGCTCCGGAGACTTGAGGCGCGCTGGATTGCTCGAAGCGATTCAGAAGGGCCCAGCCCTCCTCCATCCCAGCAAGGAAAGCGTCTGCCGCCGCCGTCCCCGGCGCGTCCGGCAATTCAGGCGCAGTCGTGCGCCCGAAGCGAAACTCAAGGACGGCGCGCACGCCGTCCCTGTATTCGTGGCTACGCCACGTGCGCCTTGATGTCTCGAAGGCAATCTTCATGAGTTCATCAACTCTGTTCATGTGGTTCATGATGTGTCCCTCTCTACGTCGGGGCTCCGCCGAGCTCATCGATGATGTCTTCCAGGTCACCAGAGATGACACCCAGGTGGTCGTACAGAAGAATCATCGTGTTTGCGAAATCCGGCCTGCCCTGCCTCGGCGTCAACATCGAATCGCTGGCGTACTCAACACATGAGGCGAGTCCCATCGCTCCCCACACTTTCTGCCGTACGCCTTGAAGGCGATGTGACACCGGCGGCTTCACTTCTTCGATCGGTCGTCTCCTGCGGGACCTCCGCTTCTTTCCGCTGTTCATGACACATCTCGATCCTTCGTAGTGCGCTGCTCCGCGGTGATCAGACCCATCGTTTCGAGTCGCGACTCGATTGCTCGGACCGTGCGCCCGTGTGCCTTGGCGATCTCCGGCACCGGCGTACCACTCTGAAACTCCGTGATGAGCTGTTGTTTCTCCTCTTCAGACCACACCTTCCCGATGTTCGCCGGCCCAGCCGCCTTTCGAGCGTCCCGCTGGGCGACGAGGTCGAGCGCCGCAACGCTGACGAGAAGAGCACGTATGACGTTCGGCTTGTCGAGTACCGTGTCATGCAGGAACCTTTCGCGTGTTTCGGGATCGATGCCCTGCACGAGAGACTCAACGATCGTCTTGGCTTGTTTGGTGTTCATGCGTCAATCTCCGAGCTCGCCAGTCAAGTACGTCTCTCCTCCAAGCGCTTCGATGACTCTGCTAAGCCGCAGAAGTTGTGCGAAGTGAGGATCAATGGCGCCTCGCCGAAGGACGTTTCCGATCTCTTCATTCTGTTCGATGTTCTTGGCGCCAATCGCTTCACCACACGTAATCAACACGTCCTCAACGTTGTTCAACGCGTGGAAGATCTCTGTGAGCGTCTTAAGCAGCTCGCTGTTGTCGCCCGACGTGCTTGCAGGGGCAGATGACTTCTTTCCCGGCCGCCGCCGCAGAGTCTTTGCGCGCGGTCGGTTCGGCTTGCGAGCACTCATGACCGCTTCCTCTGCAAGTACAGGTTGACGGCCGCATGAGCGCGGCCTAAGAGATCCACGCTCTGCTCAAGCGCGGTACATATAGAGCCGACACCTGGATGCGACTCGAACTCTCGAAGTGCTAGGGCAGCCGTCTCGACAAGAGTCAGCCGGTTGCTCAGCAATTCGACCACGTCGTCCGGCTCGCTCAGCCGCTGAGCGAGCGTCGCGGCGGGTTCGCAGTCAGTACAAACCTCTGTCGGGCTGCCGGTCCCGCGTACTCTACGGCCGGCAGCCCTGGCCCCTTGGCGGTTATCTGCCCGGCGGTGATGAGAGCCGGGCTTCTTCCGGATAGACTTCTTCGCAGCCATGGTCTCCTCCTGTGTTGAGGGGGCTGTGGTTAGGCGTCCGCCGGTGCGTCAACATCGGCGGGCGCCGCTGGCATTAGCGATCGACGAATCCAAGCTAGTTTCAAAGCATCAGAATGTGTGCCACCTCCTTGGCCAGACTGAGGGTCGTTCGTGACACATGCCCCGCGATTTGAGCGCGGATGCAAGTCCGGTTGCGGCGATGACGCTTTGGATCGGAGTCATCGGCGCTGCCCTAAGCATGCAGACAATGCACGACCATCGGCGCGCCGAACGTGTCTGCTCGGTCGCGCACCAGCGCGAAAATGATAGCTATAACGATGGTAGCTAAAGCCATGTGGTTTCTCAAGAGGTCTGCTCTTAAGTTGGCGGCCTCATGAAGGAACGCCCAATTCAAGAGCGGATCGGCGAGGCAGTCCGCAATCGCCGGAAGGCGAGTAAGTACAGCCAGGAAGAATTCGCCGATCACATCGAGATGAATCGCGGCTACTACGGTGAACTCGAGCGCGGGAAGAAGGATCTGCGCGTGTCGACACTGAAGCGCGTCTGTGACGGGCTCGAGGTAGCGATGTCGGACATCGTGAGTGACGCCGAAGCGCTCTGATTGCGTCACTGAGCTTCGCTGAACTCAATGTAGACATGCGGCGCAGCGCCCCTCTCGGATCACACTTTCTACTTCTGCTCAGTGGTCTGTGGGGATGAGCAGCGAGCGACGTAAACCGCGTGAAGCCTACACCCGGAGCTTGGTCCGGCTCTGCGAAAAACTCGATCTGCAGGATACGCACGAGATCGATTGGAAGGACCGCTTCCTCAATCGTCGCTGGCGAAGTGTCATGCGAGCCGAATCACTGTGGGCTGTTGGGAGTTATGCGCGCGGAGCGACAAGTTGCGGTGACTTGGACCTCGTGTTGAAGCTGATACGTATCGATGGCGCACATGCGGGAATCGCACGCTTTGTGTCTAAAGCATTCCCGCGTTCACCCGGTGTTCGATGCTACGAAGGAGATCCGCAGGAGAACACGTCGGGCGTAAGCTTTCCCGAAGCCGTGCATATCTGGTCGAGAGGCCTCGACTGGCGCTCCGCCATCGAGTCCATCCGCGTGGATCCCAACGCTGGTCGATTCAGCCGCGAGACGGATGAATTTCCTCTCCGCGTAGAGCAGCTCTACGATGATGTTGACCATATCGAGGCTCTGCTCAAGCGTCGCGATGCGCAGGAAATCGCTTGGCGCTTCCTGCCGGTACACCCCGACACGGCCATTCAAGTACTCCAGTTAGAGGAATGGGAGCATTCCGTACGAAGACGCATGCATCGCGCGGGCAAGCAAACGCAGAGACTGATTCCACACGTCTTGGAGTATCTGCGGAGGGAAGGTGGTCCCTTCTACTCGCGACTGACACATACCCCAAACAGCACGGCACTACAGGTCGAGGGCACTTTCATCAGCATGGGGCGCCCTACGGTAGCGGATCACTTACTGGACACGTTGGAAGTCTCCAGAGTTCTGTCGTTCCCCCACTTCTCACAACGCGGTCCCAACGGGATCCTCGAAGTGCGAAGAGATGCGAATCATTCGCTGACGATTCGATTTCACGAACTGAGCGCATATGTGCTGCCGACCGAGGACGACACTGTGTACCGCGAGTACTACGCGACTCGATTCGGTATCGGGTGTGCGCTGATCTCGCTCTTTGCGACGACCGGACAGGCGAGCCACCATGCAAAAGAAGAGACGAAACTGGACCTAGAACTCAAGCCTGTGCGGCTCAAAGGAACAGCGCTGCTCGACACGCTGAGCTTGGCTGACGCCGTGGACGTGCAGATGCCAGACGGAGACATTCATGCGCTGTGTTTGACGCACATGGGCCGCGTTGTCTTCGGCGAACACGATCAAACGGTTCGGGTCACACCCGTCGGTGAGCTCCTCGCTTTGCTCGCTGAGTTGTCATGACCCAGTTCGCGGGGCCGGATGCTTTCAGCGCAACGGCCATCGATTCAGAAATCTCCATATCTTTGCTCTGTGGACGTCGCCGTACTTTGGCGTTTTGATCTGCGCAACAACCCCGCTGGGAACGACATAGAATTCTGGCGGGTCACCCAGAACGACGAACACCACGAATAACGCTCGCGATGAAGGGAGCTGACGACAAGTCCAAAAACTGGCTCTGCGGAACGCCGCTGCACTGGCGCCTTTCACCTGAACGGCAATTACGCGCCCAGGATCCTCATGGAGGTAGCCGACGATATCGACGTGACGTGCGTTGCTGCTGGTTGGTGCCACCCGCCAGCCCCTTCGCGCGAGTTCCAAGCACACCGCATAAAGCGCGACGTCGCCGGTCAGCTGAGCCTGCGTTCGGGCTTCACTAAGGACCGATGTCCCAGTGTGCGACCGCTTCGGAGCCTTCTCGCCGTTGTGCCTGCGCATGCCACGCTCCTTTTCGTCAACTTGTTTCCTGGACTTTGAAGCCAGCACGCCTAAGCAGGCGGAGACGAAAGAAGATACATCGGAACCTACCCGCTGCAAGCCGCCGCACTGTGCAAGAAGCCCTAACGAGGAACGTATGACATCGAAATCAGCTTCACGAGCCGACGCTCCGGAAACCAGCATTCGCCTTGCAGTACTGATCGACGCCGACAACGCACAGGCCGTCGTTATCGAGAGCGTGCTGGCTGAAATCGCGCGCTTCGGCGAGGCAACCGTCAGACGCGTCTACGGCGACTTCACCGCCAATGAGAGCGCGTCTTGGAAGAAGGTATTGCAGCGTTTCGCCATCAAGCCCGTGCAACAGTTTGCCTATACCAAGGGAAAGAATGCGACCGACAGCACATTGATCATCGACGCGATGGATCTGCTGTACACCCGCAAGTTCGACGGCTTCTGCTTGGTCACCAGCGACAGCGATTACACTGGATTGGTCATGCGACTGCGCGAGGAAGGCTTGACTGTCTTCGGCTTCGGCGAACATAAGACACCGGACGCATTCCGGAACGCCTGCCACAAGTTCATCTTCACCGAAGTCCTGCGTGCCGCCTCCTCCGGTGAAGCGATGACAACCAGGCGCCTGACTGAGATGCGCCCGGCATCTGCCAAACCGCGAATACCTACCCAATTCATGCTGATGGCGCTCGAGGAGTCATCCGATGACTCGGGATGGGCGCTTCTCTCCACCTTCGGTAGCTACCTCAGCAAGCTCCAGCCGGACTTCGATCCACGGTTGTACGGATTCAAAAAGCTCTCGGAGCTGGTGAAGAGCAGGACCGATATCTTTGAGACCGAAGAACGGCAGTCGCCCGGGTCCACGCAGAAGACCTCTTATCTTCGTGCGAAGCAAGTCGAGGACTGAAGGGTCGGAGCAAACTCGAACGTACTATTTGAGCGCGCAGACAGCACCGATGGTGGCGCGAACCCCTCGCAGGCGCCCACCTCCAGCTCGTCGACGGCATATGGAACCAACGCTCAGGAGGGCTAATTAACGAAGCGCCGTTCAATCCGCAGCCAATCTCATGACTCGCACTGTGTTGGACGCTCGCCGCTGAACGGATGAGGCGCCGTACGCCGATATCGACAGTTCAGCTGATTTTCGCTCGCACGTGCAGCTTCAATTGACGCAGCGCCTGTCGCATGCTGCTATCCAGCCCGCCCGCTAGATCGGGTCTTAAGTTGGGAGGGTTGCGACCATGAGCGAAGAGAGTGAAGCTGTAGATCTCTCCGAAGCGGAGGAAAGCCACAGCGACCTAGTCGAGCTCGGTGAGGTGAAAAAGGACACTCGCGGCAGCATCTTTGGATACTTCTTCGATGGTGGCGCGGGGCGGTGGGGCTGAGTAGCGAAGTTGAGCCGTGCGCAGCGCTTCGGCGCTGCGCACATGGACGATGCTTACGTCACCAGCTCTTACGCACGAAAGCGCCAAACACACGCCCATACGGTCGGGCATTGAACGCGTCGTAGCCCATTTCGCGGTCCACAAATGGCGGGTTCTGATTGAACACGTCGTTGACGCTGAGGGCGATCTCCGCGTCGCCGAACAGGTGGTCCGCTCCGAATCGATACGTCGCCTGTAGGTCTGCCGTGAGCGATGCCTCTATCGCGGGATGAGCGCGGCTGGCGTCATCCCCATAGCTACCGGAGTAGTCGACCGCCATTCCGGCGCCAAACCCGGTCCGCCGGGCGCCGTATCGACTCCAATCGAGTGTTGCCCGCGCACGCCGACTTGGCGGGCTACCTACGGTATCGACGATGCTCTGGGTCGGAGCAAACGAGCTCAGGCCTTGTGCCATCTTGAGGATGTAGCTGCCGGCGAACGAGAAACGAAACTCACCCCACTCCGTTCGCCGCGTGCGCGTGACGTTCAAATCGATGCCGCGCATGACAAGAGTGGAAAGATTCTGCGGCCGGGCATCGACAAGTGCAGCAATAGGTGTGCTCATGCAGTGGGCGGGGTCGCCAAGAAAGCCGGGCGTGGCGCACACCGTTTCCACAACGCCTGAATCGGGATTGCGTGTGATGATCTTCGTCCACTGCGCATCGACTAGCACAGTACCTAGCGCAGTTGGTGGAAGCGCCAATATCCGGTCCCGATAGCTAATGTCGTAGTAAGTGAATGAAAAGGTGAGTCCCGGACTCCACTGCGGAGCCCAGTCCACACCAGCGGTCCAGGTCCTGGCACTCTCCTCGCGCAGGGTTGGATTGTTGCCCTGCTGAACCAGTACAACCGACTCACCTTCAGGCGCTTGAGGATCACTCACGGATACTAGCCCGGCATGGTTCATGCTCGCATCATGCAGGTCTGCTAGATGTGGCGCGCTAAATGACGTGCCCCATGAGCCCCGAAACTTCAGGCTCCTCGCAAACAGCGCCTGAAATCCAAGCCGCGGATTGAATCTCGCTTTCCCGTCGCTTTGACGCTCGCCCCGGCCTGCGAGGGAAACCTGCAGACGCGCGGGGCCTTGAGTCTCAAGTTTTCCAAAGAACGGAATAGCGAGTTCGGCGAAGAGGGCATCGACGTTGCGATCGAAACTTGGGATCCCTTGGGTTTCGCGGCGAAGCGATTCCTTTCGAAGCTCGAAACCTGCAGCTAGTTCAGCGTCGCCGCTCGGCAACTCAGCCACCGGGCCATCGGCTACGAAACGCATCGTGGCGACCCGGGAAGCCACACCTTCAGCGTCCACCGCCTCGATCTCTTCGAGAGTTTGTGGAGGTGTGTGTGAGCCCTCTCCAAATGGATTAAATGCGGTCGAAGGGTTCGAGTCCGCCAGCGCTTGGGCTAAGGTTGCAAAATCGACTTGGTTGCTCACGTGCCAACGCAGCGCCTCGCGTGCCTGCGATCGACTGATCGATGCGGTCCAGCCCTTGCCCAGATCTGCTGTCACGGCAAGCGTGCCGGCATAGTTGTTCGTTCGGGCGCGCGCGCGCACGGGGCCCAGGTCGTCGAGGAAGCTGTAGGAGATAAGCGCAACGGGCGCTTCGAGATCTCGCGGAAAGAAGGCATTGGTACGCGGAACGGCGAGGAGGCCCTCGGCCGCGTAGTGGTGTTGAAGAATGTCACGCTTGGAAAAGCGTCCTTCGGCATGCAGGTCCAGACGGCTTCCCAACGATTGGGTTGCGGACAGATAGATGCTATGGAGTTGGGTCCGAGGCAGGAGGTCGGTACCCGACATACGATTCTGCAGATTCGTTCCGCTCTCGAGGCTGCTCACTGAAAGGGACGTGCCATCCTGATCGCGTGGAATGGCGTGTGTGGGAATGCCTGTGAACAGGTCCAGGAGATTTCCCGGGTTGCTGAACGGAGAACTGTAGTTTGAGCCGCCGAGACGCGTCTTGTCGCTGCTCGCGGTATACGACCGAGCGCTTGCTGGCAAGATATCGCGCTGCGTGTACTGATACGCCGTGAAGAGCTTGCCTGTGCTCCAGCGCGCACCAAACAGTTGCCCAATCAGCGCTTCATCGCCACCGCCTGAGCTCGACGCTAGATGCATGTGCGTCTCCGCGCCGACGAGATCATCCTGCAGGATGATATTCACTACACCGGCAATGGCATCCGAGCCATAGAGCGCCGACGTACCATCCGGCAGTACTTCGATTCTGCGTACGGCCGCCCACGGAATACTAGAGACATCGACAAAGTCTCCATTTGCGCCACTGGTCGCTTGGCGCTGGCCGTTTATCAACACGAGAGTGGCGCGAGGCCCAAGCCCTCGAAGGTTCACAGAAGCGCCCCGCCCGAAGTTGCCCCCCGGATCCGAAACTTCGCTCGGGCCGCCTCGGGAGGCGAGCGTGAGCGTGTTTAGAGCCTCCTGCACGCTTGCGTATGCGGAGCGCTTCATTTCCTCCTGCTCAACACTCTGCTTCGGCGCCGTAAGCGCCTCCACTCCATCGTCAGCGCGTCTCCCGAGCACCAGTACTTGGGGCGACTCGTCATAGACGTAGATGCCTTCGCCGAAATCACGGAAGGGAACATAGGCCAGACCAGTTCCACGCAACATGATCTCCAGGGCTTCGTCGGGCGTTAAATAGCCGCGAACAGCTCCGGTGCGCGCCTGTCGATACAACTTCGACGCGATTACCGTGCGTACCCCAGACTGTGCAGTGAACATGCCGGCCGTCTGGCTTGTTGGACCGGCGGGAATGTCAAAATGGCGCTTCTCATCCAACAGCACGATCTCAAGGTCGCCGCCGCCAGAGCGCCTGTGGACGGCGAACGTCACCCCTGTGCCCTTTAGCATGCGGGTCAACGCTTCGAGAAGCGGAAGGTCCCCACTCACTGCGCGCGTTGTGATGGCGTCCAACGCCTCGCAGGGAAGACTACAGACGCGATTGACGCGTTTGATCTTATCCTGAGGGCGTGGACACTGGGGAATGCAGCTGCCGGTGCCGATTTCATCGCTCGAGCAGGCCTGGGGTCCGGAGCAGTAGTTACAACGCACTCTGACTCTGGCACTCGCTTGTAACTTATAAGCTTCAATCGTTTGCCAGATGTTGCCGGCTGGGATGTCCCACGATATCGGGACGTCCACGTCAGGCGCGGCTGCATGTATCGAGATCGCGGCACATGCGAGCGCTAGAAACGATGACACCCTGCCCGTGACCATGGGATACGCCGACGTCAGTGTGACTCAGGGTAAATAACGCAGGTCTCAGCCGGCTGTGGGTCGCCTTCGCGCGCGCAAATACGCACGCATTGAAAATTCTTCGAGTCCGCTGATTGCGATTGTGGCCAAACGCCCGCCATGCGTTGATTGGAGATGTCGTTGCGCCATGGTGAAGAGCCGGCGCGTCGAATCACGAGCCCACGCACGTCAGGCGCGAACACAGGCTGCGAATCCTTGACCCATTCATGTGTAAGAGACGTGCCCTGGAGGAGCGCGCGCACGGCCTGATCCGGACTGAGGCAACCATGCACTCCAGCCGTCTGTTCCCGCTCGGCCGCCCGCTGATCCACCGCCGTATCCCATCCGAGCGTGTCCGTAAACTGGTCGAGTCTCGCGAGCGCAGGACCGGGGGTAACGTCATACCAACGAACATGGCCGAGGGCACGTCGGACTTCCACCTTGGTAGGTCCCACGTAGGCAAACGTGAGCTTCGTACCCTCCAGGAGCAAACCCAAGGCAGCGGGCGCGGTGAGTGAACCATGTACGGCTGGTGTCTGGATGTGCTCCGCAGCATCAAGGAGGGTTATCGTCAACGCCGTCTGTGCGCTCAAGCTGGACAGACTCTCGCGTACGGGACCTGCTGGGACATCGAGCACATGGAGAGTAGTTGCGCCCGCGGCTGCCTCCGTAGGGCAGGCAAACACGAACGCGATGACCGCAAGCGCCGGCCGCCAATCGCGCGCGTTCAAACTTGCAGAGGGGCGGAATCCGCGGGCCGCGATGGCGCTCAACCATCCATACGCTCGACGTCTGCGCGTCATACCATTCCCTGTGGGAGCCCCGATCCGACCGGGTCCGTGCTTGACCATCGCACGGCTCTCAGAAGCCTGCCACAGTTACACTCATCGGCGCAAATCGCACCTGTCCCAAGAAAATAAGCAGTTGTGCGATGACGGAAAATCCCGATTGGCCCGTCATCTTCTTTTGTTTGAGCGTTCCGTTTGCAGCATATTCGTGCTGGCGGAGTCCAGACTGCCTCCCACTCACGGATGAATCTCACCGAGCAAGTCTCCAGCATTCAACGGAGGTGCACACACTTCCGGCTGGCCCGACGCGTCGGCGAGAAACCCGAACCTTGTGGTCCAGAGTTTCCCACCTTGGAGGCCGCACAGGCGGCGGCCCCGAACTTCAATGCGCAGCGCGAGCGACAAGGAAAACAGATATGCGATTGCATCGCCTGCTACGAGTCGCGCGAGCGCCATGTTCGGCACTCACGCCATCGTGGGCCCACTCGCATCATGGCTCTGTTGAGACTAGACGGCAGTGAGATCTACGCCAAACCGGTTGAGGGCGCGAGCAAAACCTGAGTTACGGCAACGGTGGTGGAGTCGCGGTCGACGGAGTCTGCTCGTGCGGCCAGAAGTCGCAGCCGCTAGGACGGCGACCGTCTCTCAGTAGATGCAGTGTGGCCTGACGTGACTTGCGTCCATGCCGAGCATGCAGGCCAAGTCCATGATGCGGCATGCCACGTGTCTTCCAACCACCTCCTGGCCTTAGGAGTCGAAGATCAACCATGACAACGTTCCAAATGGATCAGGAAGTGAAGGCTTTCGTGAAGGCTCATCGACGCCTCTGCGAGCACTACGGAAAATCGGGTCTCAAGTTCACGCTCGATGGGAAGTTAGTAGGTGATCTCGCCGAAGTCATCGCTGCCGAACTGTTCGGGTTGAAGTTGTGCGAGAAGCGCACGGCAGGTGTTGATTGTCTCGCGCGAGATGGCAGATCGGTTCAGGTGAAAGCCACTGGCAGTTTCTCGAAAGGCCCGGCGTTCACACCCGGCGAGGGGCGTGCCGACCACTTCATCTTTCTACGCCTCGATTTCGCCAGCGCCACGGGTTCGATTGCTTACAACGGTCCGGAGAAACCGATACGTCAGCTACTACCCGTGGGCTTTACGGGTACGAAACGAGTGAGTCTCGCGAAGGTGCTGGAAGCTGACAGAGCCGTCCCTCAGACAGGCCGACTTCAAAGGATCCGGTGAGGCCCCCGTTTCGAGTCTTCATCAAGTCAACGATTGACGCGAAGACACCGAATCGGCGTCCTCGCCACCGAAATGCGCGCTGGTGCCTAACGGGGTCTGTACCCGCGAATCGAGCGGCGTCAAGTCTGACTGACAAGGATCCTAACGGGAGTTTGAATGGATATGGATACGCCAACTCGCCTCTATAAGTACGTTAGCCTTACTCCCCGCGCCATTCAACAGCTGTGTATGGGGGAGGTGTACTTTTCCGACCCGAGCACCTTCAATGATCCACTCGACTGCCGGCCTAGTGTCGAGGCGGAATTGCCCATTGCGGAGCTCAAAGATGTGCTCGCGAAGCTAATCGTGCGACGCGTGTCGAAAGAAGTGTCCGCTGCTATGAAGAGTCTACGCTTTAAGGCGGAGACCATTGCAGCTCGTCAAGAGTTGTTGGCGGAAAAGGTGTTTCAGACCCTTGTTCAGAACATTCAGTACGAGGCGCAGTGATGCCTCCTTTCAGCGTCCCAACGCAGAACGTGGACGTCCGCTCGCTGTGTTCGCTCGTTCGCCGGCCATACGGATTCGCTCAAGGAGAACGCTAGCGGGTTCGTCGTTGGGGTCTTGGGGGACGAGCTCGCCGCGGAAGGCCTTGGCAAGGATGGTCGGCATTAGCTTTTCGACATGGGCTTTGGCGGTCTCGTAGCGGCGCTCGAGCGCATCGGCCAGAGCGAAGAGCTCATCGACACGACGGACGATTTCCGCCTGCTCTGGCGGTGCAGGTATGGCGATTGGTAACGAATTCAACACGCCTTGCGTTAGCTTCGCACGACCGGTTGTACCCGTGAGCCAAGGCAATACGTTGTAGTGCGCTAGTGAGTAGCAAAGGTAATCTGCCGCTGTCTTGTCAGGTGCACGCAGGACGTGCGCGTGATTGTTGACCCAGCATTTTCCAGAAACGCGATAGGCGATTGGCTTCTCACGACCGTAGAATGTCTCATCCTCCGTTACGAGTACGAGCTCGTCGTCAAAAAGGAAGTCATCGACCATATCGACAATTCCATTGGCTCCATAGTAGGGGTACAGCTTCTTTGCAGACTTTCGCGCGCTCTTGGTGACCGGTACACGCCGAGAGTCCAGACACTCCGCGAATGACGACACGCTGCTCACAGACCAAGTGCTCGGGACGTCGACATTCCAGTGCGTCATATCTGGTTCGACTGGATCCTTGAACGCTCGTTGATTCTGCGAATTTTCCCTCCGTAGTTCGATCTGATCGCGTAGCCAGTCCGCTGCCGCGTTCGACGTGGTGCATGGATTGGCGACTCTCCAGTCAGTCGTCAGCTGACCAGTAGTCGCATCGTGTAGAACTGACTTGCGGAAGTGCTTGAGGATCGTAGGTACGCGGTCGAGGCGCTCACGGCAGGCGGTGAGTTTCGCAGAGAGCGCTTCGAGTTTGTCGGTGATGCGTTTCTGCTCGGCTAGTGGCGCGAGCGGTATCGGCAATGCTTTCAATGCGTCCTGCGAAATATTGCGCATCGACAGTTGATTGCCGCTGGATGCGTCGCCGATGGCTCGCCGAGCGCCGGGTGTGGTCAGTGCGCGATGGATCCACGGGATGATCTGATCATCCGCACGAAGGCGGAGGACCTTGTCGCTTAGATATAGAGCCTTTTGTATCGACTGAACACGAACCGCTGCGCCAACGAGTTCTATGGTGTTGGCTCGGGAAATCAATAGATCGCCGGCCGAGATCCGGGCACGTTCATCGAGTTCGGTACCGGAAGGAACAGTCTTGCTCTCTGCCTCTTGAAATGTCCCCCAACTGACTGCGCTGATTTTCACGATCCCACGCTCGTTGGCATCGGGTGGCCGCTCAATGCAGCGAATGTTCTTGCCGGTGTCGATTCGCTGCAGTAGGTCGCCTAACTGCGCTGTCGTCCAGCCAGGCGGAAGCGCGTCGATCATGCGGCAGCTACCTTTTCGTCGCGGTCGTCCTCAACCTCTTCGCCAAGCTCGGTGACAATGGCGGTAAGTTCCGCTATGGCGCCTTGCAGTTCGTCGATAGCCTGCTGCGCCAACACGGTGGGCTCCGGGAGTTTCTCACCGTTGCCTTCGGATTCATCGCGCAGCCAGCTGATGTCGAGGTTGTCGTCACGATCGGCGACAAACTTGCGGCTGAATTTCCGAAAGCGTCCCTCCTCGCCTAAATCTTTTCGCTTCTTGAGGCTGGCGGGCTCGCCGGTCGGGTCCGGACCAAAGGCTTTTTCAAACTCCGCAAAATATGCGCGCGTGAGCTGAGTGCGCTTGCCGAACTGCGGCGCATTGGCGCGCAAATCGTAGACCCAGACTTCCTTGGTATTGCCTTTATCGGTGTCGCCCCGGGTGAAAAAGAGCACGTTGGTCTTGACGCCTTGGGCGTAGAAGATTCCGGTCGGCAAGCGCAGGATTGTATGCAGATTGCACTTGTCCATCAGGTCCGCGCGAATTTGTTTGCCTACGTTGCCTTCGAAGAGAACGTTGTCGGGCATCACGACGGCAGCGCGTCCACCGGGCTTCAATCCGCGGTAAATGTGCTGCAGAAAGCAAAACTGTTTGTTGCTTGTCGGGAACGTGAAATCCGTGCGGCTAGGCAGCCCGCCTCCCTTCTTGGTGCCAAACGGAGGGTTGGTGAGGATTAAAGTCGCTTTGGGCAGCGCCTGCCCTTCTTCCGAGAGCGTGTCGCCATAGCGCACACCCGCTTCGCCAGAGTCGGGCTCCAAATTGTGGAGCATAAGATTCATGAGGGCGAGCCGATGAGTGTCCTGCACGTGCTCCATGCCATGAAACATGCGCCGGAAGCGCTTCTGCTGCGCTTCGGTCCACTTGGTCGGATCGCGTTGCGCCCGAATGTAGGCGCTGGCTGCAATCAGAAAGCCACCGGTTCCCGCCGCCGGATCTTGGATGATGTCGTCCAGAGTCGGCTTCATGACCTCGACCATGGCGGCGATCAGGGGCCGGGGTGTGAAGTACTGCCCAGCGCCGGACTTCTTCTCGTTGGCATTCTTCTCGAGCAGCCCTTCATAGAGATCGCCCAGGCCTTCGCGCCGCGCGTTGTACCAATCGACCTTGTCGATCTCAGCGACGAGTGTCGAGAGCGTCGTCGGCTTCTTGATGAACGAGCTAGCGTTGGCGTAAATCTCCTTGACCAGCCGCGAACCCTTGGTACCCAAGTGCACGAGCATGATCTTGTAGTGCTCAAGGCGGTCGGGCGCTGCCTTCTCCTCCAGGTTCGACCAGCGATAGCCCTTGGGAACCTGATCCTCGGTCCCGGTCTCCTCAGCCATCTTGAGGAACAGCAGATAAGTGAGCTCAGTGACGTATTGGTGATAAGTCACCCCGTCGTCTTTGAGGACGTTGCAGAGGTTCCAGAGCTTCTGGACGATGTCGGGAGTGCCCATGAGATGTCCTGAGTGCTGAGTCCTTGGGCATTGGGCCCTAGGCCTCCGGCCTGGTTTTCTAGGCCGCGGGCGGCCAGATTTCGTCGTTGAACTGATCCAGCACGTGCTGGAGTTTGCCGTCGAATATCTTATCAAGTCGCGTGAAGCCGCCGCCGTCGCGGCGGAAGATGAGGTTTTCATCGTTGAGGGCGTCGCGGTCCACGAGCTGGTTGGCCTTGGTCTGGTTGGCGATGACTTGGAGCCATTGTTTTTGGGGTGAGCTCCACTTGCGGCTGCCGAGGATCTTAGCTAAGGCGCGATCGACGCGTTGGTCGAAGGGCATGAGCGGATCGCCGAGGGCGCTCTGTCGGATGAACCCGATGATGCTAGCGGCAATGTCTTGGTTGGTGGTTTCGCGCCAAGCGGTCTCCAGATTGGTTTCGGAGAAGCCGGCGCGGTCCAATTCCAGCCTGAGTTCGCGCAACTGTTTGCGTGTGAGTTCTCGCGGGCGCGTCAGAACGGCGGTCAGCGCCGGGATGCGGTTGCCGCTGTTCTTCAGAAATGCCGCGAAGGCTTCGAGGTAGTCCTCAGGCTTGGTTGCATCTCCGTAGCCGCGCTGCACCTGTCGGATGGCATCGGCATGCGTGGAGATGAGCACGTGATAGGGTTGGCTCTCGGACTTGCGGTCGAGGATCTCACCGAGATCCGGGTTCTGCGTGAACCATAGTGCCACATCGGTCAGGGGCAGGCTCCTGAGCTTCTTGATCAGCCCGTCGGGATTGGTGCCGGCTGCAGCTTCGAAGTCTCGGGATGCGGCCTCGTCCAGGTGCCGCTTTTTACGCTGCAGTTTGGCCACGAACTGATCGAGAACGAGTTGCTTCTTGTCCTCGCCCCGGATTGTGGTCATCTCATGGATTAGCTGACGGAAAGAGATGTTCGGATTGACGACAACGGGCTGCATCGCCGTCATCTTGCCCAGCCCCTCGAACAACCGGACCGCATCGAAGATGCGGAACGTCTCCTTGCCAATGTCATCGCACAAGCGTGTGGCGCGGCCCAGCATCTGATCGAAGAGAATGCGGCTGTTCACACGGCGCAGGAAAACGAGATTGCAGATCTCCGGCACGTCGATGCCCGTAGTCAGCAGGTCCACCGTGACGGCCACTCGCGGCAGGCCTTCGTTCTTGTAGCGGCGGATGAGTTCCAAGGGGCGATCGGCGGTGCCCGTGATTTTGACCACGGCCTGGTCTTCGACCTCACCGTACTGCGCCTGGAATGCTTCCTTCAGGAGCTTGACTACGAGATCCGCGTGCGGATCGTTGGCGCAGAAGATCAGCGTTTTGGGCTTGAGGCCGGGATCGATTTCTTGGGCGAGATATTGGCAAACGGTTCTGTTGAAGGATTCAGTGATGACTTTCTTGTTGAAGTCCTCGATGTCGATCTTGATCTCATCAGGGGCGTTGAAGAGGTCGATCTGATCCTTAGTGGGATCGTAAACCTGAACCTCCTCGCCCTTCGCCCATTTGATGCCCTTGCTCGAAAGTTCGGTCTTGATCTGAATCGGCGGCTCGTGGTCGATCAAGTAGCCGTCGATGACCGCCTCGCGATAGCTGTAAGTGTAGATGGGCGTGCCGAAGATCTGCACGGTATGCAGTGCCGGAGTGGCGGTCAGGCCGATCTTCACGGCATCGAAGTATTCGAGTACACGCCGGTATTTCGAGACGTAGTCTTCAAAGCCGCGGAACTGCAGTTCCGTGTCCGAGAGTTCGCGGTCGAGCAGGTAGCCGCGATGGCACTCGTCAACGATGATGCAGTCGTAACGGTCCACGGGCGGTGGACCGCCGTCCTCCGCTGGATTGAGTACGCGCGCCACCATGCCCTGGATGGTGGCGATATGCACCTTGGTCTCGGTGTCCGGTGCGCTTTCGTCGAGCTCCTTGATCCCGAATACGCTCGCGAAGGTATTCAGGTTCTCCATCCGCGTGTCTTTGAATGCGTTCGCGGCTTGCTCGCCGAGCGCCGAGCGATCGACGAGGAAGAGCACACGGTTGAAGCGCTGCGTTTTGAGAAAACGATAGATGAGCGCGATACAGGTCTTAGTCTTGCCCGTGCCGGTCGCCATGGCGAGCAGCATGGCGCGGCGCCCGTCCACCACGCCTTGTTCGGTGGCGCGAATGGCGGCTTGCTGATACGGGCGCAGCGGAAAGCCGTAGTCGAAGCCTTCAGTGGCGAGCTTGGCTTCGGCTTGGTCCGCATCTAGTTTGAGGAGTGCCTGCAGGCCTTCGGGCGTGTACCAAGCGTCGAGCGCTCGAGCCAAGTTCTGCGGGCGGCGGATGTCGCGGAACCAGATGCCACTCTTGGTCTCGAGCTGCTTGAGGTATGGACGACCGTTGCTCGAGAAGATGAACGGCACGCGCGGCTGCAGGGCCTCGGCGTACCGGTAGGCCTGTTGGAGCGATGCGGAGACATCGATGTTCTTGCGCTTGGCTTCCACAGTGGCGACTGGCGTCAAGCCGAGAAACAAGACGTAGTCTGCAGGACCGTTCGCGGTGGGCCATTCGGCGATGGCGAGATTGCGGCCCTTCTCGGGGCGTGTGCCGTTGGCGTAGGTGAGCTTTTCGGTGTCGGCTTCCCAGCCCGCTTTGCGCAGCTGGTCGTCGATGATGGTGCGGGTGTCGGCCTCGTCGAGAGAGATTTTGGCCGCGGCCGCCGTGGCGGCGGTGACGATGTTGGCGAAGGCTGCGGCCGGTTGGGCAGCGGCGGTGGTCTGCTGTGCTGAGAGCCGGGTCCTGAGTCCAGCGTTGGCGACTTCGGCGTCGGAAGCCATTTTTTCCCAGAAGGCGCGGTCTTCTTCGGCCGATCGCAGTGAGGTTCGGGCGGCCTCGAGTTCTTGGATGGCGTGGTGTTGGGCTGCCTGGTGCTGGCGCAGGGTGTCTTTGAGTTTGTCGAGCTCTTGGCGCAGGACTTCGCTCTCGTCCGGCGGTCGTGCCGGAGGCACGAACGGTCCGGATTTGAAGTTGCGGTCGGCGAAAGTGCGGTGGTACCAGACGCCGAGTTGCCAGGCGATGCGCAGTGTGGCGAGTGCGATGCGGTGATCGCCGGCGCCGTGGTGGCTGGCGTTGTTGCCGTTGCGTCGCACTTCGCCGAAGAGCTGGGCGATTTCCCGGGTGAGGAGGCCTTGGTCCTGGAGCCGGCGCAGGAGGTCATATTGGGCCTCTTCGGGTGAGACGTAGAGGCCGGTTCTGGAGGCGATGTGTTGGGCGAGGAGCTCGGCGAGTTGGCGCAGTTTCAGGAGTGAGGTGTTCGGGTCGTCGGGGAAGTATTTTTCGGCGAGCATGCCGAGCCGCACGAGCTGCTCGTCGTGGGCCTTCAGGAACCCGAAGTTAGTCGTTACGGGTGGAGTTGTGCCAGGAGTCGGGACCTTGCCACGGTCCATCGTTGCCAGCCTCTTTTCTGAGTCCTGAGTGGAATGTTAGCAGATGCGGGGCGGGGACTGTCCCGCACCTGTCTCCTTAGGGCTGGACTGGCCAGCCTCGCGATGGTGTGGCCGATAATGCAGGCTGATGTGCGAGTTACATCCCTACTCGGTGAAGTGCAGCCGATATTCGTCTAGGCGCTCGTAGTGCCAAGGCTTCACGTCCGCAGGACTGAGATCGTAGATGAGAGTGAGCAGATCGATTGCCTTGTTGAGGGCATCGTGCAGCAGGCGCACGTTGAGATCACCGATGCTGCCTTCGGCGTCGGACGGCAACTTGCCGGGATCGGTGTGGGCGTAGCTATTCACGGGCCAGGCGGCTACCGCCAGATGCTCTTCCTTGTTTCGAACCCAGAGAAGCAGTTTTATCTCGTTACTCTTGCCGATGGCGTTGATCTGCGGCGTGTGCTGAGGGTGAGCCTGGCCCAAGAGGTCCACCAGCCGCATGAGGTTGTATCCGGGCGGCGGAGCATCCAATGTGATGTGCGCCTTCAGATCCGTGCTCAGGTTCGGCGTACTGTCGTCCGCTAGGTACTGCTGCAGGCGCTTCTTGAGACAGTCATGCAGGGCCTTGTATATCGGAAGCAATGTATAGGGTTTTCGTTCGTGGACCCACAGGAGCTTGATTTGCTCGGCCACGCCCTCGAGCTGCTCCAGTGTCATGTTATGAAAGTGGTACCGGACGATGTACGAGCCGTCTGCAGACCACTTGTGCTGCTCGAATGATCCGGAGGAGAACTCGGCGAAGTCGATTTCCTCGCGGATCTCGAAGCTTCGCCCGCAAGCAGGGCAAGCCGTGCGCTCGTGATCAAACACATCCATCACGGCTTGACAGCACTGAGACAGCAGGTATCGCTCGCTCACGCCCTTACTCCCTTCGGATCCCCGCACCCCTGCAGATAGCCGGCGACAAGGGCAATCATGCACACGATTGAAAGGCGCATCGGCTAACCCATTTCGTTCTTCTCGTAGGGATGGTGAGGAGTTGGAAGGGAGAATCCGGTAGCGCCGCCTGCTCGAATGAGCGCCCGTTCGCCCATTACCCAATAGTAGACATTTGCGATCTCATCAGGAAATAGCTTCAGGCCGCTGCCGATCACGTATCCACTGGTATTTCTGACAAACAGCTGCTGCACAAGTGGAAACAGTGGTTTTGCGTACGTGTAGTTGCCGCAGACCATCGCTGTGGTGATGCCTGTTACTAGGTCCGCGAGCTGAAGCTGCCGAACCAGATGCGACGGAGTTGTCAGAACATTCAATAGTATTCGATCGGGAACGGCGTAGGTCGTACCTTTCTGCGTCCGCTCCAGAAAGTCCGCTAGGAATGTTTCCTCTTGGTCTCGACCACCGCCAGGACGATCCGCGATGATGATGGTTTGGCCGCGTCTCAGTGTCAGATCCGTTGTTATCCGTTCAAAGAGATAGTCAAGGCACCTTGAGAACGCGTTGTCGCCCTGGAGACCTGTTCGACCCAGATCCCAACAGATAACAATTGCTCTCGCACCGAAGCGCGCAGCAGCCTCCAAGATTCGGCTGTAGCAACGGCTGCGATCATCACCATGAAGCTTCTGGTATATCCACGAAGTCTTGTGCGGGGACCATTTGATCTCGGTACCCGCTGGGATACCCGCTGCCTGAGCAATGGCATCGATCTCCGCGGACAATGGCCGCAGTGCGTCCTCGGTTACGAAGATACCGCCGATCGCCATGATCGAACCCATGCCCGCGCGCTGCCCCTTCTGCCTGGAATCATCGGCGAAGAAAATCTCCATGCGGATCTTTCTGTCTAACCTCTACTCAAGCCATTCAATCGGCACCAACTTCTGTTTTCCATCCCGCCATTCTTCCACTTCGATCGTATTCTCGAGGCTCCCCCAGATCGATGGTGGCGCATGGTCTAGAACGATGATCTGCAGGCGTCCCTGCGCGCGCCCAACAACTGAACCCATGGTCCCGAGGATACTGCGGACCGCGTCGATATCGGTGTCTTTGAAATCTGGTTCCGGAATCTCTTCGTTACCCCGAACAGCCAACTTGCGAGGGAAGTAGACCTGACTCGGTTGGTCGATGATCAGGAACCCAGGGACTGGACTCATGGGCAACGTCAGGAAGAACTCGTGAAGTCCTAGCATCACAGCGAGATGGTAGGACAGCCAGTTTGATCCGCTGCCTATCTCGCTCAGGTAGTCCGCTCGATCGGGGCTGATGACCTTGATGGTCAAGTCATCGATTTGAAGGGAAACCGGCAATTCGGGGTTCTCCGCGTCAAGTGTGGGCAACAGACGCGCTGCGTTGGCGTTCACGATGCTTAGGGCTCGAGCCTTACGGGCTTCAATCTCGCTCCCACGAACCGCGGCTTGAAGCGTCTGAATCGCTGCACGGAGGCGCGCCACCTCGGTCTCTAATTCCTGGTCGCCACCGAGCTTGCGATACAGCTCAAGAGCGTTTTCCGTACTGCCTATGAAGCGGTCGGCCTGGCGAGCAGTGAACTGGATTCGCTCGGCTTCATCGGAGCGGCGCGAGAGTGCCTCCCGGCGCGCGCGAATGGCCTTTAGCTTCTCTGTGGACTCTGAGACGTCGGCCTGCACACGCTGAAACTCACGATCGAAGGCGGCCGGAATCCGACCAAAGTCTCCGATCGCGCGTTCGATCTGGTGCATGGATTCGATCAGTTCGGCGAGCTGCGCTTCAGCAGGCTCGTGGTGCGATCCGCACAACACACACTCTGCGCCTTCGGCTGTCTGATCCTGCAGCCATTGCGCGATCTTGAGACGCTTGTGTTGGATCTGGAGGGCGCCGGAATAGCTGTTCGCGCCCTCACGTACGCGCGTCATTTCGGTAAGCCTTTGCCGCAGTTCGCCCAACGCCAGCGACACGATTTGCTCCTCTTGCTCCAAGGCACCGACTTCCTGAACAGCTGCTGAAATCGTGTCCGATGTGACAGCTATCGTCGCGTCCGTGCGCTTAACAACCCCCTCTAGCACGGACACCATCTCCTCGCGAGAGGCGTTCGGAGACAGTTGCTGCGACACCAGCCCGAGCTCGCGACCCTCGCTGATGCGCGACTGCAGGCTTGCCATCCATCGCTGCGAGACCTCTCGGGCTTCCTTGAGTTCTCGCTCCTTGCGACGCAGCTCGAGCCTCAATCGGTTAAGCTCGTGCTCCTTGCCCAGCATCGCCGGCGTGATCGCACCCAGAATGTAGGGGAATATCTTTCGGAGCTTCTCGCGGTGCTCGTAAGTATTCGTCTTGAAAAACAGTACTTCGGGATTGGCGATTACGTTCTGTGGTTGGAAGTTGAATGCCGCGAGGTCCCGAAAGCTCACTTTCGCATCGAAACCGGGAGAAACGCCCGCCGTGTCCGGCTCGAAATCAAGGTTTGATAGCCCGGACAGTTCATTCAGCATTTGGCGAACGTTCTCGGCGCTAGTGTTTTTCTCCACGACCCGCGGGATTTCGATTTCCGTACCCTCTGCGACGAACATTGCATCAGTAACGCGATGCTCACCGGGCTCTTCGCGGGCAAACAGCTTCTCACCTGTTGGAGTTTGTACGATGACGCCGAACCAGGCGCAGGCCTTCCGAATAGTCTGTGTTGGAATGGCGCAGGAGTTCGCAGCGAGGCAATAGTCGATGATCGGGATAACAGCGGACTTACCCGTGCGCGAGTTCCCGCTGATGACATTGACCTTGCCGGCGTGAAATCTGAGGCGGCGAGGCTCAAATTCGGCACGACGCGGCCATAGGATGATCTCTTTGATGTCGAATCGCATGTCAAAACCTGATCTTGAGAACCGTTGCGATTTCGTGCAGAGACAGATCAGCGCACCATATACCGAGCTTCGTGGCCCCGGTGAGGAGCGGACGCGTGAGATCCGTGGCGCCTGCCTTGGTTTCGGTCTGCGACAGCGGCATGACCGTTGCGTCTGGACGCACCAACACCAGGCGGGATCGAACGGCGATTCGCAGCGACTCGAGCGTCAGTGGCCGCAGGGCAGCCGTGCGATCGTGGATCGCCAGCAGTAGATCTTGCTTGGAGTTCTTGTATTCAGAGAACTTGGCCGCGAACGCACGCAATCCTGTGGCGGTCTGCGTCCGCGACAGAAAATGAAACGTTTGCTGATGTAACGTCAGCGGCAGAACCAGAAACATGAGATGCAATGGTGAGTGAGCTGCGGCCGGGTGGGTCGAGGTATATCCGCAGGCAAATCGCCACAGGAGTGCAGCACCGAGCGCCGGGTTCTGCACGTTTCTGACCTCATCCGCAAGCGCTGCTCTCGTCACGTCTTCGGCTCTTTGAGAAGAGTGGCAAAATCGGGATGCCAGCCGAGTGTTTTGGCATCGGCCAGTCGATGGAAGCAACCGCGCAGGAAGTACCCCGGGGCGGTCATGCCTTGTACCGGAATCTGATGGTTCATGCAGTGCCCATACAGGCTTCTGCCTCGCGGGATCGGCTTATCTGCAGGGAAGGCTGATTCGACGACGAGACTGTGATTGCTCCAGACCTGCTGCAGCGACGCATCGAGTTCATCGAACGAGTTGGGATTGACTAGCCCGCGAGTGGCCCATTCGACTCGCTCCGACGCGGACATGAGAAAATCCGTGATCGACCCGAGAATGCGTGTTTCATCGAGCTCAATGAGTTCGAGCTGTCTGACGTACGTTCTCAGCCTTTGTTGCTCTTGTTCCGCGCTGCTGGGTGTTGAGGCGAAGGATCGCAACATCTGGCGAAATGAGGTTGCACGAATGAAAGCTCTCATCGCCGAGAAGAATTCATCGCGTGAAATCACAGCTGGCTGCTGCTTCTCGAGACTGAACTCTAGCTTCTGTTTGACCCAGCCGAGCATCTGAGGAGCCACCACCTCGATATCCGTCTGCTCCAGAATGATCTGTTGTGCCAGAGCCGCCATGAAGTCGCTGTGAGGACTTCCGGAGCCGCATTGGAGTTCGAAGTTCGCAACGATTGGGATCAGTGTCGCGTCGTCAGTTGCAAGAACAGCGTTCGCAAACTTCGCCAGTTGCAATGGCAGAGTAGCGCGCCGCAGAAACTCCGGTGCAGGCCCCCAGAGTTCATCCCTCGCGGCCGCCAATGCCGCCTGCGCAGCCATGGGGTCTGCAGCCGCGGTGAGTGCATTGACGAGTGGACCGGCCACAGGCGTCGATACATACAATACAAAGCGGATGCGCGAAGGGTCGAATCCCAACTGCTTAACGAGCGAGATCCAGTTGAACAGCGTCTTCCAGAGTTTGGGGTCTCGATCGGCAACTGGATTGTTGGCTGCTGTACTTGTGCTCTGGACCAACTCGTGAGGCACGCCGGCTGCGTTGTGAACGGCCACATCCTCAAGGAGTTCAAGACTAAGAAGATCGCCGGGCTTAGCCGACAAGAGTCGGTGCGTGAGGACGGTTTCTTGCAGCAGATAGCCGAGCGCTTGGCCGGCCGCGGTTGAAGGGACGGTGGTAGGTTGTGGCTTAACCGAACCCTTCTTCTTTTTCGGTGTCACGCCCACCAAAACTCCAAGGGGGTCGCGCGGCTCGCGGTCTGTGCGCACGTGCTGTCTGCCGTCCGCGAAAGCCGGCTGAACCGAGTTAGTCGCTGGTTGACCTGAGCCCCATCCTTGTGCACCCGCGCAATATGGTGGGTTCTTGTAGGAGTATCAGCGCGCTAGGTCACATTCTCGTTGGAATTCGCCTTGATTTCAATGCAGCCGCCACCTATGTGAGCAGTACTTAAGTGATTGTAGATGCCGCGCACTGCATGTTTGCAGTCAGCGCGGTGGTTGGCGCATCAGGGTGAGGCCTTGGGCAAAGGAGATCCGGTCGGCGGCGGCTCGCCACTCTGGGATTCGCGGGATTGTGGTCCAGGATCGGCAAGCGCTATGGCCTCGCACTCGCAGTCGATTTCGGTACGGCTCAGGCGCGCGCACTCACACGGCGCACGAACGTCGCTCACCTAGCGAGCGGAGGAGCGCGGCTCAGTCCGTCGTGTAGTCGGGCACGAAGCGCAGTGGCTATTAACTCTCGATCGGTGTGTACCGGTGGCATCTGACTCGCGAAACGCCGCACTTGGCAAGCGATGTCGTGTATGCCCTCCCGTTCCAGTAGCTCGCCAAGAACGTGCCATCCGCGATCGACATCGCGACGAGTCGCGGAGAGTCGCAGCTGCCCACGATCAGGTTGGTGCCTTCCATGTCGCAACTCGTGAGCGGCTGCCTCCTCGCGTTCGCTCATGAAGCTGGACTCGCCGCGCGCGGCAGCCCGATAGATTCCTGTTTTGCGGTTCTGATGCTGTGATCCCCGTACGGCACGTTCGGTCGCATTCGCCTCCACTCCAAACTCACGCAAATAGCGCGCGAAATCCCGCCGCCACTCTCGAAGCGTTGCCATATAGATGTTGAGGCGCTCACCCCGCTCGCTCATAGCCTTAACGACGAGATGAACATGCGGATGCCCTTGGTCAGTGTGCAACGCCATCGCGTACCGGTGCTGGGCGCCGAACCTCTCTGTCGCGAACCTCTTCACAGCCTTGTAGAGCTTGTCCGGGGGCGTTCCCTTGGGCATTGAGAAGACCAGATTGTGGACAAGCTTGGGAGGGCGGCGCCCTGAGGCCACACCGCGCTGTGTGTGACGGCGACGCTCGTCCACCTCTAGATCCCAATCCTTCAGCAGCTGATGGGCTAGGCCCTTCTCAGTCAGCACCGCGCCGTCGTCCGTTTCCAACTCCGTCCGCTTCTCGAGGTACTCCAAATGAGACGCGACGCCCCGGATCGTGCGAGCGCCACCGGAGACTTTGATCATCACTTCCGGGACGCCCCGAACCGTCCGGCTCACGTGGGCGATCTCTGCCGCGGTCAAAATCAATCGACGATCAGGCGCTCGACGCCCGTAGCTCGCGATATCCAGCAGGGGTCTTTGCGACCGAAGGTCAACGATTCGCTTCGGCACGACCGCTCTCCCAGCTCGCTGTGTTCGCGAGCATCAGTCCCTTCACGTGATCCCGTAGCCCCTCCAGGGCACGGAGCAGCGCCCGCAGATCTGCCGGCGATGGGCCGCTCACCTTCCCCGTCTGGTTCGCAACGCGGGCGATCTGGTTGAGGTTGCGTCCGATCATGCCGAGCTCGCCCACGGCTCGTCTGAGTTCGTTCAGCTCGCGATCCGGAAGTGGCGTGACGCCTCGGATGTGTGCCCGCAACACCATCGATACATACGTCGCTGGCGCAATGTCACGCGCCGTCGCTCGCTCGCGGAGGAGCACGTGATCCTCCGGCCGCAAACGAACCGAAAGTCTCAGGTCACGCGGCACTCTCGCTGGCGCCTCTGCGATAGGTGACGCAACGGCGGTGCTGCTGAGCATGAGATTCACTGAGCGCTTGAGAAGCGCCGACTCTGACAGTCCATGCTCGCGCGCCATCGCGCCGAAGCGCTGCTTCGTATCGTCGCTGACCCAGGTTCGGAGATGAGTTTTGCCGCCGCCCATGCGGCCAATTTGGGCCAAAGAGCCGCCGCTAGGCTATCCTGCATACATGATCAATTTGCGCCTCCATGACAGTCGCACATTTCTTCTCCACGCAGCGGGCACGGTCAGCGCGTCGCACTCACGAGCCAGCGGGTCAGTTGCAGTCATACATCCGGCTTCTGGAGTGGGAGACCTTGCTCCCGAGCCATCATGGAATCCGCGCGCGGTGAGCCATACAAAGAGCAGGCTTCAATGAGCCATGCAGGATATCGGCCTGGCACCGCGCCGGTCTGACCAGCTTTGCCATGAACACGATCAGGCGTGCGCACCTTCTCGGTAGGTTCTGAACAATCTCACGCAGCTTGCAGCGCTGGCCGGAACTCGAAGTCTCGATCGCGGTACCACGTTGCCCATACGAGACGAGCCAGCTTGTTCGCGACAGCTACTGCCGCCCGGTTGTGACCACATCGCGCCAGCACTCGCAGAGCCCAGGCACGCAAGCTGTCGAGTGGTCGGCCGGCGCGTCGTGCCATCTCGGCTGAGTAGAGAACGGCGCGCCCTCCGTGGACGAGCAGCATTCGCAAGTACCCATCACCGCGCTTGCTGATCGATCCGAGTCGCCGGACGTCCCCGGACGAGTGTTCCCTTGGCGTAAGGCCGAGCCACGAAGCGAAGCGACGTGCGCTGCGAAACGTGCGAATGTCGCCAACAGAGCCTACAAATGCTGTCGCACCGATCAGGCCGATGCCGGGGATCTTCTTCAACCGCTGACACACCTCGGTCTCGGCAGCGAGACTACTGAGCTCGGCGTCGATCTGCCGCACGCGCTCTTCATTCGCCCGGATATCCTCAACGAGACGTTGCAAGACGGTGCGGATCAGCGCTGGAATGCCGGTGCTGCTGTCGGCGAGCGTCTCAGTGAGACTCGCTAGTCCGCGCCGCATGCCGAGCGGGGCCAGGATCCCGAACTCCCGGCACAAGCCCCGCAGCGTGTTAATGCGTGAGACCGCGGTGGCCTTCCACGCTGAGCGGACACGATGCATGCCCTGCAGCGCCTGCTGCTCGACGGTCTTCACTCGCACCGGAAGGATGTCTCGCGCTCGCGAAGCCTCCAGGAGCGCGGTGGTATCCGCCCGATCTGTCTTGTTACGGCGCACGTACGCACGGACGTAGTGAGGCGGCAGTAGTGCGACCTGCATGCCGCGCTCGCTGAACCGCCGTCCCCAGTAGTGCGCCGTCCCACAGGCCTCCATGACGACTCGTGCATGGCTTCGGTTTTGGAAATACA
>Ga0081539_10000656_pt1 | contig 69569 bp, 41 predicted proteins | sample TabmetS4T2R2_FD_71023 | JGI IMG/M metagenome (GOLD analysis project Ga0081539, IMG submission 71023) | Tabebuia heterophylla rhizosphere microbial communities from the University of Puerto Rico - S4T2R2 | ecosystem: Host-associated > Plants > Roots > Rhizosphere ...
GGTAGTGTCAGCGAGCCAGAAGCTGGGAAACTTATCCAATTATTGTTATCAAGGTTGTATTCGAAAGTGGACAAGCCTGAGCCAGGTGAGGGATCTGAAGCAGAGGCATTTAATGTAGCCTTGGTGTACCAATTGTTTGAACCCAGCGTGCCGCTAAGGCTGGCGGTAAGAATAGGATCTTGTGTATCAAGCGAGGCGTTTTGAGTTAGAGTGCGCTTATTACCAGCATTGTCGCGAGCAGTAAATACAAGTGTATGCGCGCCTTCGCTGTTGACCGTAATGGAATTGCAAGAACCGAGAGCGCTGCCATCCAAAGTACACGTGAAACTCGCCAGTCCAGAAGTAGTGTCGGAGGCAGTTCCATTGAAGGATACAGGGCTGAGATACCAACCATTCGCCCCTGTGGTTCCACTGAATGTTCCTGTGATGTTGGGCAATTGGGAATCCACTTTTGCGTTCAACGTTCCCATGCTGGAACTGTCACCCCATGATGAAAGGGCCCAATAAGTGAAATTATTATTGCCTTGATTCAAAGGTACGCTGCAAGTGGAATTTGCGCAGGCAAAAGTTTGTCCGTTCAGGGAACCTTCAATTGCAATAATTCTGTAACCTGAGACTGGTTCACTTCCGCTCAAAGACAGTCGAGGTGCAGTAGTACACCAACCGTTTTGCAACGTGCAACTTTGAAGTGAGCCAGCGATTGTGGCCTCCGGGTAAGTGGTTGTCACTTCCTGTGTGGTTTGTTCCTTAGACCAATATTGATCACCCACAGTGCCCGAGTGACATCCTGTAGGACCGCCTTCGCTCGGGTAATCCTTCCATGGTTTGCTTTCATTTGAGCAGGACCAATCATCCACTCTTTTGTATCGATAGTCATCTTTAGCTGGCACATACTTACATTCGTACAGAACAACTTTGCACGAACTGGTTGTCTCGGTCACAGTCCGGTTTGGCCCGAGATAATCTGCCAATGCAGGTGTGGCAATTCCCAAAATAAGAATGACAAGAACAAAGTACAAAATTGTTTTACGTTTGATACGAATTAGACCAGATTGGTTCTGCATGTTTTGATGTCCCTCTTGATGAGTGGAGTGATGTTAAAGCGGCGACATTTTACACAAGAATTTCTACTTTTACGTTTGCAGGTTTGTTTGGAGCGTTTACAGGCGTGCAAGGTCTTCTTTGAAAGTGTTCAAGAAATTATGTTGAGAGACCCTAAAGGTTTTCTTTGTGATCGAAACGGCATTTTGACAAACGTTGGCTACGAAATTTTTAAAACCTTTAGGGTCTGAATTTCATAACCCTCTCCTAAAGCAATATGACAAATCAATTCTCTTAACGCGAACAACACTAATATACGAATGGCACGAATGAACCTATTCAAATTCGCGGCATTCGTTCATTCGTAACATTCGCGTTAAGAATCCATTTTGAGAATGTCATACATCTCCTAACTCTTTCCTTGTGCGATGGGAGGAAATCGAGTACATTTAGCTCTAGCACGTGCGTTCTAATTCTTCCCTCTCCCCTTCGCCCCTCTCCCAATTTGGGAGAGGGGTTGGGGTAAGGGTTTTGGAGACCTTTTATGTCTGATTCCAATTTTTACCTGGGGCGCAAATTCGATCCCCTTAGCCAGGCAGTAACAGATGAACCGGTGATGTATGATCCCGCCGACCTGACGACGCATGCAGTGGTCACCGGCATGACCGGCTCCGGCAAGACGGGCTTGTGTGTTTCCCTGCTCGAAGAAGCCGCGTTACAAGGTATCCCTGCCATCATCATTGACCCCAAAGGCGATCTCACAAATTTAGTTTTACATTTCCCCGACCTGGCTCCACAGGACTTTCAACCCTGGATCGACCCGGACATGGCGCGTCGATCGGGCAAGACGCTCGATCAGCTTGCGATAGATGCGTCTTCTTCCTGGCGCAACGGGCTGGAAGAATGGGACATCCCACAAGAACGCCTGCTGGCGCTCAAGAACGCAGCACAGTTCGCGATCTTCACACCTGGCTCGGATGCAGGAATCCCGGTCAGCGTTCTCACGTCACTTGCCGTGCCGGGGTTGGATTGGAGAGAAAACCGCGAGCTGCTGCGCGAGAAAATCAGCAGCACGGTCACAGCCTTGCTGGGGCTGGTGGGTTATGAGGATATCGATCCCATCCGTTCACGCGAACATATTTTGCTTTCCAATATCTTTGAAAGCGCATGGAGTCAGGACAAGGATGTTGTACTAGCTGAACTTGTTTTGCAAACACAAACTCCTCCCTTTGAAAAGCTGGGTGCATTTCCAGTTGAAACCTTCTTCCCCGCCAAAGACCGCATGGAATTGGCGATGGTCTTGAACAACATCCTCGCTGCGCCCGCCTTTGAGACCTGGCGTGAAGGTCAGGAGCTAAACGTCGCTTCATTGCTTTACACCGAAGAGGGACGCCCGCGTCACAGCATCTTTTATCTCGCGCATTTATCAGACGCCGAGCGAATGTTCTTTGTCACGTTATTGCTGTCCGCGGTGGAATCATGGATGCGCACACAAGCAGGGGCAACTTCCTTGCGCGCGCTGCTCTACATCGATGAGATATTTGGCTTCATTCCGCCGCAGCGCAATCCACCTTCCAAACAGCCTCTCTTGCGTATGTTCAAACAGGCGCGTGCCTATGGGCTTGGGTTACTCTTGGCATCACAAAATCCTGTCGATGTAGATTACAAGGCCCTATCTAATGCTGGTACCTGGTTCGTGGGCAAGCTTCAAACCGAGCAGGATAAGAATCGATTGCTCGATGGGCTCGAAAGTGCGGGGGGTGGTGTTCCACGCGCTGAATTTGATAAATTGATCTCCTCGCTTGGCAAACGCATTTTCATTTTGCATAATGTCCATGCACAAGGACCGGAGCTTTTCCAAACGCGCTGGGCGATGAACTTCCTCGCGGGACCTCAGACGCGCACTCAAATTCCTGATCTGAACAAACTGGCTGGAGCAGTCGTTGACCAGTCAAAAGTCATTAGAGGAACAGCGCCCGCGTCTGCGTCTCTATCTGACTTTCAGCCTGTTTCCGTTGTATCGCCTCATTCAGCACCCGGAGAGGCTCCGCCCAAACCTCCCATTATCAATCGTCAACCGTTAATCGAAAATCGTCAATTGGATATTGACGGCAGTCAGACCAAACCTCCCATCCCCGCCTGGATCAAGGAATATTTCCTGCCACAAAATTACAGTTTGCCTGAAGCCTTCTCGGCGGCAAATCAAGCCATGCCTCATGAGGTGACGATTGAAGGTGTGGTGTATCGCCCGGCGTTGATCGCCTCCGCACAGGTGCGCATCCTTGATCGAAAACTCGGCGTGGATAGTGAAATCACGCGGACAGTGCTGGTGAAATCTGTCGAGAAACGAGGGGTGGTGCGTTGGGAGGAAAACCCGTATAGTGGCCCCTCTTTGGATAACGTAGATACCTCACCCGTACCTGGTGCGCGCTTTAGCACAATCGACTCACCGTTGAACAACACAAAGTTGATGACCTCACTGCAAAAGGATTTTACCGATTGGGTCTTCCGCAATTCATCGGTCAGGGCACGTGCCAATCAGGCGCTTAAAGTATATGCAGGTCCTGATGTAAGCCAGGCAGATTTCGTCCGAGCCTGTGCCGATGCTGCACGCGATGCCCGTGATGCTGAGATCGCAAAAAAGACTGCCCAACTGGACCGCCAACTCAGGACGCTTGAAGATAAACTTGCGCGTGAAGAACGTGAGCTGCGTGAAGACGAGACTGAACTTTCCCATCGGAAGCTGGAAGAAGCTGGGACTCATCTCGAAAATATTACGGGCCTCTTTGGTGGCAGGCGAAAAGCATCTCGATTGTCATCCTCTCTTACAAAACGACGCATGACCGAACAGGCAAAAGCAGATGTGGAAGAATCGATCGATGCAATCGATCAGTTCAAACGGCAGATCACAGAGCTTGAAAAACGACGTGAGGAAACAATTGCCGAGATCAACGAGAAGTGGGGCAACGTAGTTAATGAATCTACAGAAGTCATCGTCACGCCGAAGAAAACAGATGTGTTTGTTAACTTGTTCGGTGTCGCATGGACGCCGTACTACATCGTGAAAATGGATGGAGATACGCTGGAGATTTCCGCGTTTGGGCCCGAGTAAGAAGTAATTTGTTGGTTAAGACATAAGCAGTCGAAACCAACCAGTTTCAAAATATACTTGTAACAAAGATTGCTCTGATTACTGGTGGTCTCGATACGGGCTCTGCCCACTCGACCACCGGTGATCGCTATGGAACAAATGATTTTCATCTTTCGTCTTAATCAAATGCTGACTCGCGAAATACGATGTCAGGCTGAGCGGAGCGAAGCATCTCCAACAGGGTACGAGAGACTCTTCGGTCGCGATGGCACCGAGCGCCACTCCCTCAGAGTGACATAATTCCGGATTCTGTTAAAACTCCGAAATATTACTTATCCGCCATTAACTTTTGTAATTTCATCAGGGTATAATTTTCAATCATGGCCACTGTTTCCTATCCTTATCAACGGACTCCAATCTTTCCGCAAATCGTTGCTGCGTTCATCGGCGGTGTTGTATTGTTCTTTGGTTTGATCATCGCATGGGTATTGGGATACCAACTGATGTATGCGGGACGCATCTTTCCGGGTGTATCTGTTGCGGGTGTGGATCTTTCAGGCATGACTCCCTCAGATGCCGCAGTCAAGTTAAACCAAACTCTATCTTACCCGATCAACGGCAAGATCCTTTTTCGATATGGTGAACAAGCCTGGGTGGCGACTCCCGCACAACTTGGTATGGTGTTCGATCCCTCCTCCAGTGCAGTGACAGCCTATGGCCTCGGAAGAAGAGGCGGCTTATTCGGTGCGTTAGCAGGTCAGATTCGTGCAGGAGGAGCTGGAGCCAATGTCCCTCCGGTAATTATCTTCGACCAACGGGTGGCATTTCAATATTTGAGTCAAATTGCTTCACACATCAATCAGCCCGTTAAGGAAGCCAGTCTTCGATTAGATGGAACAAACGTGGTTACCGAACCCGGGCAGGTGGGACGCGAGTTAAAGATCGATGCCACACTGATCTATCTTGGCTCGCAATTGCAATCTTTTACCGATGGTGAGGTGCAATTGGTTGTCCAGGAAGTTCAGCCACAAATCCTGGATGTGAGCGGACAAGCCGATGTGGCGCGCCAGATCCTCAGCCAGCCGCTTACGCTTACAATCCCAAATGCAGGCAGCGGTGATCCCGGTCCTTATGTGTACACCACTGAGATTCTTGCCAATTTAATTGGTGTACAACCGATAAGAAATGGGGACCAGGTGGCAGTTCAAGTTGTCCTTGAGCCCACCCGATTACGGGATCTGCTTGTACCGATCAAGACGAATGTAGATCGCTTACCGGCAAATGCGAAGTTCATCTTTAACGATGAAACGCGCCAGTTGGATTTGATAGCAGATTCCACGGTGGGTCGCACAATGGATGTGGAAGCAAGTATCAAAGCCATCAATGATTCATTGCTGCGGGGGGAGCATACAATCAACTTGGTAATCAACGAAGCCCAGCCTCAGGTGACCGGCACTATGACAGGGCAACAACTTGGAATCACCGAATTGATCTGGCAGGAGACATCTTATTTCTATGGCTCGAGTCAGGAACGGATACAAAATATTCAAGCTGCCTCATCACGTTTTCACGGTGTGCTTGTTGCACCTGGTGAAACCTTTTCGATGGGCGTGACTATGGGAGATGTAAGTCTTGATAATGGCTTTGCAGAGGCACTAATCATCTATGGAGGGCGCACGATCAAAGGCGTCGGAGGTGGCGTTTGCCAGGTAAGCACCACGCTCTTCCGTACGGTGTTCAATGCAGGTTTCCCGATTGTTGAACGTACGCCTCACGCCTATCGTGTTTCCTATTACGAAAAAACAGCCAGTGGGGCAGTAGACTCGCGTCTGGCAGGCTTGGATGCGACAGTGTATTTCCCTCTGGTTGATTTCAAATTTACGAACGATTCACCCTATTGGATTCTGATGGAAACCTATATGGGAAATGGCTCGCTGACCTGGAAGTTCTACTCGACTAAGGATGGTCGCTCTGTTACGTATGACACGACAGGTCCGGTCAATGTGGTTTCTGCACCCCCACCTTCCTTTGAGCCGAATCCTGAATTGAAAAAGAATGAAATGAAACAAGTGGATTGGTCTGCCAACGGTGCGGATGTCACTGTCACGCGAACCGTATGGCGGGATGGCTCCATCCTATTTCAGGATCAGATCTCGACGCACTATGAACCCTGGCGGGCAGTATGTGAATATGGGCCAGATTCAAAGGACCCTGAAAAACTGGCGAAAGAGAAAAATCTTTGCAATAATCCTGCCGGATAAATTAGTTCTTCGGTTCATTCACCTGTTGGACTGCTGAATGAAGAAAACCGCGCTTCGTCTGCGCTACACTCCGCTCAGCGCGATAATTTGATTGAAATACAGGAATTGGCGGCTTACAAACTCGCCCTACGGATACTTTATGAAATGGAGAATTCATGATTAGCGAAACTCTGATCGAAATATTGCGCTGCCCCAATTGTGTGCGCACGACCGGCGGTCTGCTCAAGCTGCACAAAGATGCCTGGTTCATCTGCCAGGATTGTGCCCGTAAATATCCCATCGTGGATGATATCCCGGTCATGTTGATCGATGAAGGCGATAAGTGGGTGAGCGTCGCTGAAGGTGATTTGCCTGTTCCGCCTCCTGCAAAATAATGTGACCACTTCTCAAGATTTTTTGAACGACTTAACCAGCGGTGACGAATCACGCGCCGAAAGTGCTGTTTCTGCCCTGGTCGAATTGGGAGAAGAAACAATTCCCGCTTTGTTGGAATTGACTAAATCTAAAGATGCAGATAACCGCTGGTGGGCGCTGCGAGTATTAGCTCAATCGCCTCACTCGCGGACCGAATGGCTGGTCCCGTTTCTGAACGATCCTGCGGTTGATGTGCGTCAGTGCGCGGCGCTTGGACTCAGTATCAGGCCCGATGAAAGCGCGATCGAATCACTCGTCAGTGTGTTGAGCGATGATGATACGCTGGTCAGTAATTTGGCCGTCAAAGCGTTGGTCAAGATCGGAAAGGCCGCGGTCCCTTCTCTGATTGAGAATGTAAAAAGCGGGTCGCAGTCTGCCCGCATCCTTGCGTTGCGCGCGTTGGTCGAGATTCGTGATCATCGTGCAATACCGGTAATGATGCAGGTCATGAATGAAGATTCAGCCCTGCTTCAATATTGGGCAAAAGAAGGCTTAGAACGATTAGGACTGGATATGGTATATATTAAGCCTGTATGAACAAAACAAACTTCTTCACCAACATCAAATTTTCACGTTCTTCCGCCTCGCAGATCGTTTTTTGGGTGATAGCCCTTATTCTGGCATTAGGTGGCTTCTTCTTAATACGCGGACTAGTCACTTGCTGGACGATTACGCCTTTACCTGGTATGCCTCCATCTTCTTGTGGAACTGTTACTGCCGGGAACAATGGACCTGTGATAACGGAAGACGGCACGCCTGTTCCCAGCGTGGAGAATTTGCCGCCTCCGATTGAAATCCCGAATTCAGATTTGCCTCCTGCCTGGGATGGAGGGAGTCGTATCACAGTCCTTATTATTGGGTTGGATGCGCGCGATTTTGATACCAGCGCGCCACGTTCTGATACTATGATCCTGCTGACGATTGACCCGCTGTCGAAAACCGCAGGTATGTTATCCATTCCGCGCGATATGTGGGTCAACATTCCAGGCTTCGGATACAGCCGCATCAATACAGCGTATTCCTCGGGTGAGGGCAACAGATTACCAGGCGGAGGACCTGAGCTTGCCAGAAAAACAGTTGAGCAATTCATTGGCGTGCCAATTCAGTATTATGCACAGGTGGATTTCAATACGTTCATCCAATTCATCGATCGAATTGGAGGTATCGATGTCCATAACACGGAAGAGTTGCGGCTCGACCGCATCGGTTCAGGGCAGGATAAGATCAAGCTTACCTGTTGTGGGATGCGCCATTTACCCGGTGAAGCTGCACTTGCTTATGCCCGTTATCGTCATGGTGATGATGGCGATTTCGGTCGCGCCAGGCGCCAGCAGCAGGTAGTTATTGCCATACGAGATAAAGTCCTGGACCCCGTAAACTTTGCTACGTTGCTTCCCCAGGCTGATGATTTCTATAATGAGTTTTCAGCCGGCATCCGAACCAACATGCCTTTTGACACAGCCATCCGATTAGGCGCGCTGGCAAAGGATATTCCAGTGGAAAGCATCAAGCGCGGTGTGATCGATACCACTATGGTGGCTTTTGATAACGTTATCCTCGGCGGCCAGGATGCTGCGATCATGAAGCCATTGCCTGACAAGATCCGTGTGTTGCGTGATGAAATATTTACTTCCGGTGGAGCATTGAGTCCACTGGCAGCACAAGGTGACCCTCTTACTCTCGCAAAAGCAGATACCGCGCGAATTCGATTGTTGAATGGCTCATTCTCACCCGGATTAGAAACAGCGACTGGAAATTATTTCATCGGTCAGGGACTGGCAGTGACCGAAGTTGGACCTGCTGACCGAGCCTATGATCGCACAGTGGTGGTGCTGTATGCACCTAAATTGTATACGTTGAAATATTTTTATACATTGTTTGGTATCAATTCAAACGCACAGATCTTGATCAGACCTGATCCGAGTTCTACGGTGGATGTGGAAGTGAGGCTCGGGAACGACTGGGCGAATAGTAATTCAATGCCGTAAAACTTGAAATTGCGCTCTGCGCCGTCCTCGGCGAAGAGGATAATATTCGTTGGAATTTCAGCCACATTTAAATGTGGCTGATTTTATTTGGTCCTTAAAATGTGATTGATTGCAAAGCCTGCCGCCGAAGACAGCGGCAGGAGCACGGCTATGGTTGTTGGAAGGTTAGTTTGATTCCACCGAAGAAGGTCGCGCCGTCAGGTGTCTGGCAGGTAGGTGTGCTCAACCCGGATGCGATATCGCTCCCAAGCCGGAGTTGAACCGTGTAAATAATATCTGGGGTCATAACATAATCTGCATAGCCATTACCAAGCTCAGGTTTGAACCCTGTAAAGAAATTTTCTGCGCCACCCTCCCACGTGATCAGAATTTCTATGCCTGGCATTTGCCTGCGGTTTGAATTCAATACGACGACCTGTAATAATCCATCGGGGAGAGTAGAGTCACAAATTGATTCTTGACCAGTCAATGAAAACGGTGAGCCATGGGTTGGAATAGGTGTGCGCGTCGGTCGGGGCGTGGAAGAAACAGAGGTTGCCTGTGTTTCTATAACCTGAGATGTTTCTAGTACGGGTGTTTCTGTTAATTGAAGTGGAATCTCAGATGCGGTAGGAATTGTTGAGGTGAGCGGATTAGCTGGTTCTTCCACGATTTCAGCCGTTGGTGCTTTCGTAGCAGCGGGTAGATTGCTACCGTTTTGATCAAGCGCAGATGCAAGCGCAGCAACCTGATCTGCCCCAACGATTGACTGCCCAGTTGCCAGCATACGTTGTGCTTGGGCGTTCAAAGCTTCAATGGGATCATTATCTTGTAGCAATGAGAGTCGTGCCTGCGCGCGTGTGAGATCCCCAGTTGCCGCGAATGCTGCCGCGATCACAGCTCGGTATTGATCTTTGAAGTCTGCGCGCAATGCGATGGGTGCGGCATCCACAACTTGCAAGGGGGAAATCATCCATGAGTAAACAAGACCCACTCCGACCCCTATGAGAAGAGCAAGTAACACGGTCCACGGGATGCGATTCATTGGATCCCACTCCATGCCTGCATGGCCGTGACGAGTTCCTGAATAAGGACAATATCTGAGTCGGCGAATCCGTTTGCACGCGCGTATTCGAGCCCATCGGCGGCAATGGCAGAAGGAGATTGGGAGCCGAAGATGGCCAATCGGCGGGCAGCCAGGCCGGGGTCCTGTTCGACACGATAGGCCTCTGCCGTCATGAGGACATAATCCGCTTTGTAGTCTGCTCTCAGTGTATCAGGGGTGAGGTCGAAGAAATCAACCGGGTCTATAACCCACCCATAAGCAAGACCAATGCCAATGCCTGCGATCAGTGCAAAGATGGTAAATATCCAGCGAGAGCGGTTTGATCTCATAGAAATATCCGAGCAGGTGACCAGCGGCACCCAGAGACACTTTCGTACCGTTGCTGCCTCTCGGCCCTGGCGGGATTTGAAAGGCTCTGCCGCGCCGGGCCTGCCCGGACGTGAGAAGGATAATCGAACAGAGAGGCAGTGTCAAATGCTTTTCATATAGATTGATATTGGTCGAACGTGTGTTGTAGCAAATCAGAAGCTTACTGATGGAAAGAGTTTTGAAATCATAAGCAGGCTTCAAACCAAAACTAACATTTTTTCAAAGTTGAACGAAACTTATCAAAAATAAAAACTGCACTTATTGACACCGCATTTTTTTCAAATAAACTATCACTACAAAATAAAATTTATATAGTAAAGGAAAAAATGTAATGCCCGCTTTAAATCGTGTTCAATTAATCGGCCGCTTAGGCAAAGACCCTGAAGGTAGATATATACCAACAGGAAAACAAGTAACTCACTTCAGCCTGGCGGTCACCAATCGCTGGAAGAGCAAGGATGGCGAGACCAAGGAATACACTGAGTGGATTAATATCGAAGCCTGGGGACGACTTGGTGAAGTGTGTCAGGAGTATCTGAAGAAAGGAAGCCTTGTTTATCTGGAAGGTCGCTTGAAGACCGATAAGTATGAAGATCAAGGCGAAAATAAATATTATAGTAAAGTTGTTGCTTTGCAGATGCAGATGCTCGATCGCAAGACTACAGAGGGTCCAATTATGACCGTTGTTGAAGAGGATGCAGCAGAGTACGAAGCAGAAGCAGTAACTGAATAACAAATATCTGTAATATATAACAAAAAGCAAAACGCGGCTCACAGAGTCGCGTTTTGTGTTTTTATTTTTCGATGCCAGCTCAGTCCACTTTGGTTTTGCGCGCTTGATATCGTTTGTACACCCGATTCCATGCCTCGGTGGGTCGATCTGGCTTGGTTTTCTTATGTGTATCTTTGCTTACATGAAAAGCAAAATCTTCCAAGACGTTAGAAATAGGCAAGTCTGGTTTGTGGAAGACGGGTGGCTGACCCAGGTTGATCGCTTCGACAAAGACATCGCGCGTGTAGGGAATCGTAACGAACGCGGTCATTCCCAGCGCGGCTTCAAGTTTATCTTTCGACAGATTGGAATGCGGGAAGATTGCATTCAATATAAATCTAATTTTTTCTTTTGAATAACCAAGCTTATCATACGTATCCAAGGCAGCGTTTACAGCACGGACCGAAGCCATATCGGGTGAAGCAACCATCAAGATCACATCTGCTGCATCGAGGGCTTGAATAGCGAACTCGCTGAAGTCATGCGGTAAGTCTGCAACGACATACTCATACTGAGACTTGGCGAGTTGCAGGGCCGTGCCCAAGGTCTCGGCGCGTAACGTCTCTGCCTCTGATGGAAATGTTGGTGCGGCAACGAAATTCAAGCCACTTTCATGTCCGCTGACGATCGTGCTAAACGCCTCGCTATCCAGCTCGCTCCCGCTAAAATGGGCAATGTCGGCCCATGTACGTTTCAAAGTCATGTTGAGCATTAACGCTACCTGTCCGGCTGTCATGGTTAGATCGAACAGAATGGACGGCTCACGCCATAAACCGGCCAAACCAACTCCCAAATTGACAGCTAATGTAGATGAACCGATTCCCCCTCGAAGACTGTGCACCGCGATGATTCGGCCACCCTCGCGGCCCAGCATTTCCACTCTGGACGATTTGACGGCTTCGACACGCCTGAGCAGAGAGGTAACCCTGACGACCAGCTCTGCTGCCTCAAAGGGCTTCGTGAGGTGGTCATCTGCGCCGACTTCAAAGGATTTGAGTTTATCCTGCAGACCCGACTGCGCTGTGAGCACCAGGATGGGCGTAGCAGCAAACTGAGGTTCACGACGCAGGATACGCGTGACTTCGTAGCCAGTGACATCTGGCATCATCACGTCTGTAATAATCACATCCGGTTTAAGGCTGCGGGCTTGAGAAATGCCGCTCTTGCCATTTTCGGCAAAATGCAGTTCGCATTGAAGTGATAGTAGTGCATGGGCCACTAGTTGATGGTTGATCGGTTCGTCATCAATCACAAGAATGCGCGTCATAAATTCTCCTCTCTTATAAGCCACTATTCGATAAATAATCCTGCACGCGTTGTGCTTCTACCTCTAATTGCGCGACAAGACTGGGCGCCTCCGTAAGGTCTTCGCGTTTGCAGATTTCTTCGAGGCGGATGGTGATGTTTGCCAGCCCTTCTGCACTGAAATTCAATGAGACACCTTTGAGATTATGGGCGAGACGGGCAAGACGGTTTGCATCATGATCCTTTAGGGCGGAATGGAATTCGGCCACGCGTTCGTTTAATTGTTCCTTATATTGCTTGAACATCTCCACCATAAAATCGCGATCGCCGCTGAAATGAACTAGTGCAGACTCAAAGTCAACAGGTGAACCGTTTGGCGAAGGGATCGTTGGTAAAACCCGAGCAAGCCCGCCCTGAGTTGAATCGACACTCGATTTTCTAAGCAAATCGCCTGGCGCAAGTGCAGGTGAGGGCTCTTTCTTTTCGCGCGGCGTGGATGGCGCGTGTTCGCCAAACATTCCATCATCCATATCGATAGAAAAGGCATCTTCGTGGGAAGAGTAATCTTGTGGAGGCTCTACCGTTTCCCCTGACAGATCGGTGGATTCCAGCCAGCGATCCAGCGCGCTGAAAAGCACTTTCGGGTCGAGTGGCTTGGTAACGTAATCATCCATGCCTGCTTCCAGGCAGCGTTCCCGGTCGCCTTGCATGGCGTGAGCAGTCATAGCGATGATGGGGATGTGTCCGCGTATATCCTTTTCCCACTCGCGAATTTTTTGTGTAGTTTCCAGGCCATCCATCTCAGGCATTTGAACGTCCATGAGGACAACACTGTATTGATTCGTTTGAACCTTTGCAAGAGCTTGAGCGCCGTTTTCGACAGCATCTACTGAATAGCCCGCTTTCTGCAGCAGAACTACCGCAAGCTTTTGATTGATCGGGTTATCCTCAGCAAGCAAAATCCGCGAGCCAAATTTTCTTTGTTCTGAAAGTGTATGACGGGTAATTAAACCTTTATTCTGATCTTCTTCACGACCTAACACGGCCACGACCGCGTCAAACAGTAGTTGTTGTTTGACTGGTTTGAGCAAATACCCGGAGCATCCTAACGCCTCCAGGCGGCTGGCATCACCGCGATGACCCATGGATGTGAGAATAAGAATTTTGGCATCCTTAACTGCCGGGTCGCTTTTGATCGCACGGGCTGTCTGTTCACCGTCCATGCCGGGCATTTGCATATCGAGCAATACCACATGATATGGATCACCTGCGCGATAAGCGTTGCGTAGGATCTCCAATCCCTTTGCGCCGCTGGCTGCTGCTTCGACGCGCGAGCCCAAAGCTTCTACATTCTTTGTCAGAATCATCCGGTTCGTTTGGTTATCATCGATGATCAGTATACGTGCCTGGGTCAAGTTGACCGGACCCAGGGTGAGCGGGGCAGTGACCGGCTTCTCACGCGCGAGTTTCTCAAACTTAAGGTCAAACCAGAACGTACTTCCGACTCCTGGAGTACTTTTGACCCCAATCTTGCCGCCCATTGCTTCAGCTAATTGCCTGCTGATCGTAAGACCGAGGCCCGTTCCCCCATATTTGCGCGTCGTAGACCCATCTGCTTGTGTGAAGCGGTCGAAGACCGCGGCTTGCCGTTCATAAGGAATGCCGATACCTGTATCCTGCACTTCAAAATGAATGGTGACATGAGTACTTGTTTCTTCGATTGGCTCAGCGCTGATCACGATCTCTCCTTGATGTGTGAACTTGATGGCATTCCCGGCAAGATTGACCAAAATCTGACGCAGGCGTCCCGGGTCACCGCGCAATTGATATGAAATATCGGGGTGGACCAAACAGGCCATTTCAAGACCTTTATCTTGTGCGCGTTTGGCAAGGGTGTAGGCTACATCTTCGACGGCATTGCGAAGACTGAAATTGATTGCTTCCAGTTCCAGGCGGCCTGCTTCGATCTTCGAGAAATCCAAAATATCATTGAGCAACGTGAGTAAAGCCTCTGCACTCTGCAGAGAAGTTTGCAAATAATCGCGTTGTTCGAAGGTTAGGGATGTATCCAAAGCCAACTCAAGCATGCCAATCACACCATTCATTGGGGTGCGAAGCTCATGACTCATATTGGCCAGAAATTCACTCTTGGCACGATTTGCTTCTTCTGCTTCGCTGCGAGCCTTGTCCAATTCTGTAATGTCATGATAGATAGCTAACGCGCCAATTCTCTCGTCCCCTACGATAATTGGCACCCCGAAGATTTCGACACTTGCAAAATATCCATCTTTTCGTCGGCGCTTTCCGAAGCCATGCACCAAACTGGTCATTGCTTGTTGGGTGTAGGTAGAGGCCTGACCGATCGTTTCCGGGGTTGTAATGAGCGAATCCAAATTCCTCCCTCTGACTTCCGCGGCTGTATAGCCGAAAAGCTTTTCAAATGCTGGGTTGCAAGAAACAATATTTTCCTGTGTATCAAGCACAACAATAGCGGCGGGACTATTCAAGATGAGGGCTTCTAGAAATTGTTTTTCACGCAGGAGTTCTGCTTCCACCCGCTTACGTTCGGTAATATCGCGATCGATACCGATGATGAGTTCACGTCCACCGACTTGAATCAATGTCGTTGAAACCTCCACAGGGAACACCTGCCCGTTTTTGCGACGGTGATGCGTTTCAATATTAAAGTTGCTTGCTTGACGTAAGCGATCCAAATAAGCTATTCGTTCATCTGGGGTGCCTGGGGAAAGATTCAAAATGTCAATGGATTGACCGATCAGTTCTGCGCGTTGATAGCCATTCATCTCACAAGCCGCTATATTGCAATCAATTATGGGCCAGGAGGCGTTGGGATCGTGTGGATCAAGGACGACTACAGCATCCGGCGAAAGATCAAACAGGCCGCGAAATAGAGTTTCGCTCTCTTCCAGCTTTGCCTCTGCCTCCTTGCGCCGGGTGATATCTCGCAAAATAAACAGGCTTTGAGACAATGATCCTTCGGTCTGGATCGGAACCATCGATACGTCATAAATGTGACCCAGCCATGAAAATCCTTTCGCATTCTCTGTGAGTTCTCCCGAGCCGTTCTCTCCTGATAAAGAAAAAATGTCGGCTATTGATTTTCCAATCAGATTCTTGTAGGTTGTATCGAGACGATCGATCACCGCATGATTACAGCGAATAATTTTGCTTTGGCCATCTACAACAAAGAGGAGGTCTGAAAGTGAATCGAATGTAGCCTCCCATTCCTTTTTGCCTCGGGCAATCGTACCTGAGAGACTATATTGCACCCCGAGCAGTCCTGCCATCGTGGCGAAGACGATTGGAGCGAAGTCCAACATAAACATTAATGGTTGGGTTCGATGAATATATGGCAAAGCCCACAACGCCAGAGGCAAATGATTTTTATTAAACTCGAGCCAAAATCCTAACATCATTACTAATAGTCCCCCAAGAAACCCAAAAACCACAAATCTTTGCACCGTACGGTTTTTAAGCCAATCCATGGATTCCTCCGGAAAGACCAAGCAACGAATTAGAGCAATCGATCTGTCCTTTTGAGTATAGCATACAAGAAGATATAGACAACTTACAATTAAATAGCGATTTCAAAAGCGAATTACATCCTGTAACCATTTTATGAGTTACCTTATTTTAGAGCCGTTTAAAAATCATAATAATGCAGCCTACTTTGCAGCCTATCCCTTTTTAGAATTAACAACTCCTATTGCGCCCCGCGAATGCTCGTGTCTTATCTACGTAGAGGAACATCAAGGAGATGTATATGCTTCACGCCTCTGATAATTCCGTTCTGGATCATTTACTAGAGGGATGTCAGGTCATCAGTTTCGATTACCGCTATTTATATGTCAATGAAGCAGTCGCCAAACAGGGGCGGAGGTCCAGGGAGGAGTTACTAGGACACACTATGATGGAACTGTACCCGGGCATCGAAATGACATACATGTTTTCTCTTCTGGAACGATGTATGAAGGAACGAAAGCCTGCTGAACTGGAAAATGAATTTACATTTCCGGATGGCTCCATCGGTTGGTTTGCACTCAAGATAGAGCCAGTCCCTCAAGGAGCCTTTATTCTCTCTATCGATATCAGTGAACGCAAGCGAGCAGAAATTGAGTTACAAAATCAACTCCGTCGCATACAGGCATTGAGAGAAATCGATATGGCCATTATCAGCACAACCAATCTATCGTTGTCACTGAAAACCGTTCTTGAAAAAGTAACCAGCAGCTTGTCTGTTGATGCGGCAGATATTTTATTGTTGAGTCCCCACACGCAGATGTTGGAGTTTGCAGCAGGGCTGGGCTTTCGAACTCATGGCATAGAGCGAAGCCAACCGCGCTTGGGGCATGGGTATGCTGGACGCGCAGCTCTGGAACAACAGACAATTTTTATTCCTGATTTGCAGGACTTGCAGGAACCTTTGCTCCGAAGCACTCTGCTGGCAGGAGAAAATTTTGTGTCTTTTTATTGTGTACCTTTGGTTGCGAAAGGGAAGGTGGTGGGAGCGCTGGAGGTCTTTCACCGTTCCCCACTCGAACCTGATCAGACCTGGCTGGATTTTCTCCATGCGCTGGCTGGGCAAGCATCTATCGCCGTGGATAGTGGTCATCTTTTTACTGACTTGCAACGTACAAATATGGACCTCATGCTCGCCTACGATTCGACAATTGAGGGTTGGTCTAAGGCTTTGGACCTACGCGATAGGGAAACTGAAGGGCATACATTACGTGTGACAGAAATGACCATTACACTTGCAAGAGCCGCGGGGATACCAGAAGACGAACTTATCCACGTCAAACGTGGAGCTTTGTTACATGATATCGGGAAAATGGGTGTGCCCGACAACATTTTGCACAAGGCTGGCAGGCTGACCGATGATGAATGGGAAATCATGCGCCAACACCCTGCCTATGCTCATGACATGCTGTATTCCATCGAATACCTCAGACCAGCCCTGTCCATTCCATACTCTCACCATGAAAGATGGGATGGATCTGGTTATCCGTTGGGATTGAAAGGTGAAGAGATTCCTTTATCGGCTCGTCTTTTTGCGATTGTGGATGTGTGGGATGCCCTTCGATCTAACCGTCCTTATCGCCAGGGTTGGCCAGATGAGAAAGTACTTCAATTTCTCCGTGCAGAGTCTGGCGCGCATTTTGACCCAGAGATTGTTGAACTATTTTTACAAGTAGTTAGAGGGAAGGCGCAAGAATCGGTGTTGTAAATTGTAGAATGGCGATTTGGATATACTTTCAGCATAGGTGATGACCCCGATAGAACAGTACTTGCAAATCTTGAGTTTGTTCATAAAAGTTGTATCATGTGCTCAACATGTTGGGATATGAATTTCCGCTTTTGGGACTGTTGATTAGGATTTGACATTCTAAAATGATGATTCCCTCATCCGGAAGGGAAGAATCCACGTATATTTCATGGAAGGTATCGCCATGAATAACACTATCATAGCGTAATCGAAGGCAAACCAGTGTTGTGATAACCTTCTGACTCACGAGGTAAAGAAGCATGAGTGAAGCGGTTCGCATTCTGATCGTTGAAGATGTTACTTCGGATTTTGACCTGGCACAACGCGAGATTCGCCGGGTGGTAAACGATTGTGTGTTTCAACAGGTACAAACAAAACAGGATTTCCTGCACGCGCTCAATACCTTCCAGCCTGACCTGATCTTATCAGATTATCAAATGCCCAGCTTCGACGGTCTAACAGCTCTAAAGTTGGCCCAGGAACATGCTAAGTTAACTCCGTTCATTATGTGGACTGGCACCATGGGTGAAGATGTCGCTGTAGAGTGTATGAAGGCTGGCGCGGTCAACTATATTCTCAAAGAGAATATTAAACGATTAGGGTCTTCCGTTGCTCATGCGTTGGAAGAGAGACGTTTGTTACTTGAACATAAACACGCGGCAGAGATCATAGAGAATAATGAAAAACGCTTTCGCGCCTTAATAGAGAACGGGTTGGACAATATTTCCCTTCTGGCTGCGGATGGTACTCTACTGTGGGAAAGCCCGGCCACGGTCCGCACATTGGGATATGAGCCAGATGAATTTCTTGGTCAAAATATTTTTCAACTCATGCACCCGGATGATCTCAATTGGGCCAGCGAGCGTTTTGAAAAGCTGGTTCAAGAGTCGGGGAGCCGCGAACAAGGCACATTCCGGCTGCGGCACCGGGACGGGACTTGGCGTTGGATGGAAGCTGTGGTTACCAACCTCCTCCATGAGCCAAGCGTCGAAGCAATTGTTATCAATTACCGCGACATTACCGAGCGCAAACAGGCAGAGGAAATGTTGAAGGAAGAGAGAAATCTCCTTCGGACATTGATCGATCATCTTCCAGACCGTATTTACGTTATGGATGCTCAGGGACGCAAAACGCTGTCGAATACCGCGGATTGGAAGGCATCTGGTGGGGAAAAAATGGAAGACGTTATTGGAAAGACAGACTTTGATACATATCCACTTGAAATGGCTAAGGAAATTTGGGCCCTTGACAAGGCAGTAATGGATTCGGGGGAGCCTGTCATCAACTTTGAAGAACCTGGATTTGATGCTATGGGTAACCTTGTATGGGTATTATCAACCAAGGTTCCGCTCCGCGACAGCCAGGGGAATATAGCTGGGCTGGTGGGGATTGGTCGAGATATTACTGAACGGAAACAATCCGAGATCGAGCGCCAGACGCTCTTGGAAATCATGCAGGGCATGGCGAATACAGACGACCTACAGCACTTCCTAAGGCTCATTCATCGTTCGATTGCTCGGATGATTTACGCAGAGAATTTCTTTGTCGTTCTATATAATGAGAATACTGAGCTATTCGAAGAAATCTATTCCGTAGATCAGTATGATGAACCTGCCTCGCCCTCTGCTTTGGAAAAGAGCATTACCTCTTATGTCTTCCGCACGGGTGAACCTCTTCTGTTAACGCGGCCTATCTTCGATGAACTTGTAGCACAGGGAGAAGTAGAGCTGGTGGGTACAGATTCAGTGTCGTGGTTGGGAGCGCCACTTAAAGTACAGCATCGAACCATTGGTGTGATCGCAGTGCAGGATTATGAAAACCCATCCAGCTATACCGAACGTGATAGGAATTTTCTTGCATTGATTGGGTCACAGATCGCGTTAGCCATCGAGCGCAAACAGGCGGAGGAGACATTACGTCAGCGAGAACTGGAATTCCGGTCACTCGCTGAGAATATTCCAGATATTGTGGCACGTTTTGATCGTCAATTGAATCATATTTATGTTAATGATGTCATCGAAAAAATAACGGGGATACCTGCACGATCTTTTATCGGCAAGAATAATCGCGAATTGGAAATGCCGGACGATCAGGTTCAGTTTTGGGAGGAAAGTCTGCGTCATGTTTTCGAAAGTGGTCAATCGATGACGATTGAGTTTGAGTTTCCTTCGCTCACAGGCCCGCGCTACTTTGAATCGTTTCTCGTTCCAGAATTCGAGCTGACGGGTAAGGTTGAACGGATTTTGAGTATTGCCCGTGATATCACCGAGCGGAAGAAGTCCGCAGATCAACTCAATTATCATGCCCGCTTGCTCAGGCATATCAACGATGCGGTCATTGCTACAGATGACCAATTTCGCATTACTGCCTGGAACCGCGCTGCGGAGAAGATGTATGGCTGGTCCAGTGAGGAGATAATGGGGCGAAATGTTTCTGACGTGCTGAGTTCCGATCTCAGCAATGAACAGCGGGTAGAAAACAGAGAGCTTCATCAGCAAAGCAACATTTCGCGTGAGGAAAGAATCTACCAGCGCAAAGATGGGCGAACTATCTACGTCGAAGCTAACACGATTGCGCTTACCGATGAGCATGGTAAGTTTACAGGGTATGTAAGTGTAAATCGCGATATTACCGAGCGCAAAAAGACAGAGTTTGATTTGCGAAAGAGCGAGGAGCAATATCGAAGTTTATTCGAAGATTCGCCCATTTCATTGTGGGTTGAAGATTTCTCTGAGATAAAACGGCGGCTGGATCAATTGAAGAAGAACGGCATTGTGGATATTCCAACCTATCTACGCGAGCATCCAGAATTTGTGGTCGAATGTGCAACGCATGTCAGGATTTTGGATGTTAACAGCGCTGCCATGAAGTTATATCATGCCAAACAAAAGAGCGAACTTCTGGGAAGTCTAGCCAAGATCTTGCCCACATTCCCAATTGATCAGTTTGAACAGGAACTCACACATCTTGCAAATGCCCGGTTCAATTTCGAACGAGAGGAAATCGATCATACGCTTACTGGTGAGGAGATCCATGTCAACCTGCGTTGGTCTGTCGCCCCCGGCTATGAAGATAGTCTCGAAAAGGTTATCATCTCCACAGTGGATGTAACAGAGCGGAAGCGGGCAGAAAAACAAACCCAGCTTCAGATTCAGCGCCTCAAAGCCTTACGTGCTATCGATGTTGCCATCAGTTCCAGCTCCAATTTAAGCCTAACGCTCGACTTTCTATTGAATCAAGTAATCACACAACTAAAGACAGATGCCGCAGCAGTATTATTGTTTCAGCCCACCACCAGGACTCTTGTCTATATTGCCAGCCGTGGTTTCCGCTCCGTTGCTGTCCGTGAAGCCAGGGTTAGATTGGGCGAAGGATTTCTCGCGCAAGCAGTTTTGGAACGTCGCACTATCCACATCCCAAATTTAATGGAAACTGACAGTACATCGGCTCAAGCAATGCTGCTGAAGGATGAAGAATTTAAGGATTACTATTCTGTTCCGCTGATTGTGAAAGGGGAAGTCAAAGGGGTGCTCGAAATCTTCCATCGCAGAACGCTCGAGAGCGATCCTGAATGGCTCGACTTCCTCGAAACCCTGGCTGGACAGGCTGTCATTGCCATCGACAACACAACCCTGTTTGAGAACCTCCAGCGTTCGAACCAGGAATTGTTCCAAGCCTACGATGCCACCATCGAAGGCTGGTCGCATGCCCTCGACCTGAGGGATAAGGAAACTGAAGGGCATACGCTGCGCGTGACCGAACTGACGATGGAGTTGGCCCGCAAGTTCGGGTTCAGCGAAGAACAACTGATCAACCTCCGCTGGGGAGCACTGCTGCATGACATCGGCAAGATGGGCGTGCCAGATAGCATCCTGCTCAAACCGGATAAGCTGACGGAGGAGGAATGGGAGATCATGCGACGTCACCCGACCTTTGCGTTTGAGATGCTATCACCGATTGCGTATCTGAAGTCCTCGTTGGACATTCCGTATTGTCATCATGAGAAGTGGGATGGGAGTGGGTATCCGCGTGGGTTGAAGGGCGAAGTGATCCCCTTAGCGGCGCGCTTGTTTGCGGTGGTGGATGTGTGGGATGCGCTTCGCTCGGACCGGCCGTATCGCAAAGCATGGACAGTAGAAGAGACAACAGATTATATTCGCAGTCAAATAGGGACTCATTTCGATCCGAAGGTTGTTGAACCGTTTCTGGAAATCGTAGGATGGTCAAATGGATAACCGAGATTTCAACTCGGGACAAGGCAAGCTCAAGATCGGATTTTTGCAGTCTGATTTGCATCCTACCCGGCTCTAAAATCATGATGGAATTTTGCGGCCGAGTATGCTTGTGGTCTATCTATTGAAGGATAAGATGCATATGAAAGCGACACTCTTTGATCGCTCAATCTCAAATAATTTTCAGCAGGCGGTAGACTTCATCGAGAGTGGCCAACAGCAGCAAATAGCATTGCTATAAACTTATGACATCTCAGGCGAATTTGCGTCTCCTGTCCTCCTACCGCAATATCTCGCGAGTAGCAAGTGGAGTTGCTTTGGCGGTAGGTTTTCTAGTGTTGGTGGGCTGGCGGTTTAATATTCCGGTACTGACAAGTATGTTGCCAGGCCTAGCAACCATGAAGGCCAATACCGCTTTGGGGCTCATCTTATGCGGTATCTCGCTATGGTCTCTCAATCACAAAGAAATGAAAAAGTCAATGCGGATACTTGCAAATGCATGCGTTACCATCGTCCTTCTAATCGCGGCCCTAACACTTGGAGAATACTTATCAAACCGCGACTTTGGCATTGACCAATTGTTTTTCCAGGATACCACTGCGGATCCAGGAACATCTTTTCCGGGTCGTATGTCTCCTGCAGCCGCGCTGAACCTGCTACTCCTTGGATGTGCTTTACTTCTAATAGACAATCGTTGGAGCAATTGGCTGACCGAGTCACTAACGATCACAGCACTCCTGATCGCTGGTGTGGCTGTGATTGGATACATCTATGCTATTTCCTCCCTTTACCAAATTGGCGTCTATGCATCTATGGCATTGCATACGGCCCTGGCGTTCATAGTGTTGTGCGTGGGCATTCTTTCTGCACGACCCGAACATGGGTTGATCAGTATCCTTAGCACTGAAGGCACGGCGGGTATTCTAGCCCGCCGCTTGTTACCGGCCGCGATTGGGTTACCCATCGTCTTGGGTTGGCTGATATTAACCGGGCAACGAATAGGTCATTATGATACTGCATTCGGAATAGCTTTATTTGCACTATTGAATGTGATCATTTTTTCTGGCTTGATCCGGTGGAACGCCGACATGCTCCACCGGGCGGAGGTCGAACGCAATCAGGCTCGTAATGATTTGCTGGATAACGAAAAGCGCTATCGCCGGTTTTTCGAGAATATGCATGAGACCTTTGTAATTCAAGAGATTGTTATGGATAACGATGGCAAGCCGATTGACCTGCGGTTTCTCGACCTCAACCCAGCCGCAGAACGTATCCTCGGCAAGACGCGCGGTGAGCTTGTAGGGCGAACAAGAAGCGAAGTTGCCGGGCGGCCCGACCCTGAGGGGGTTGAGATGGCCAGCCGGGTAGCTTCCACAGGTGTACCTTTCCATATGATCCGCTCCTCCCCCGGGTTTGGACGTTCGTTCGAATCTTTTACATATTCCCTTGGGTCAGGAATAGTCGCTACCCTATCTTTGGACATCACCGAACGCAAAAAGGCAGAAGAAGCATTGAACCTGACCGAGCAACGTTTACGTGCCTTAATTGAAAATAGTTGGGATGCCATTGCCTTGTTTGGCGCCGATGGAACCATCCTTTATGGGAGTCCATCGACCTCTCAAATCCTTGGTTATTCGTTAGATGAGTTTGTTGGCAGGAATGCATTTGAGCTGATCCACGAGGAAGATCGGGCCCTCGTCACGGAGCGCGTGACCATGTCGCTCCAGCAGCCTGGTGCTCATATTCCTGTGTATGCTCGTGTTCGTCACAAAAATGGGGAATGGCGCTGGCTTGAGGGAGTCTTTACGAACCTGTTGGATGAACCCAGCGTCCAGGCGATTGTCAATAATTATCATGACTTTACCGAACGCAAGCAAGACGAAGATGCTTTGCGCGAGAGCGAGGCGCATAAGTCTGCTATCCTTGAATCGGCACTTGATTGTATTATCACAATTGACCATCAGGGCCAAATCCTTGAGTTCAATCCTGCTGCGGAGGCAACCTTTGGTTATACACGTAATGAAGCCATTGGGAAGGAGATGGCTGAGTTGATTATTCCTCCGTCTCTACGGGAACAGCATCGGCGCGGGCTGGCAAACTATCTGGCTACTGGTGAAGGTCCGGTATTGGGAAAGCGCATTGAGATTAATGGTATGCGCGCCGATGGGACAGAATTTCCTGTAGAGTTAGCAATCGCCGCTATAAAAGGTGAAGACCCTCCTGTTTTTACTGGCTTTCTGCGTGACATCACACAGCGTAAGCAGTCCGAGCAAGCACTTCGGGAAAATGAAGAACGCCTCCATCTTGTGGTTCAGGCAGCGTCGAGTGCAATGATCGTGGTTGACAGTAATGGAAAGATAGATATGGTAAATGAGCGAGCCCAGACGCTGTTTGGGTATGAGCGCGAGGAATTATTAAGACGCCCGGTGGAAATGCTGGTTCCAGATCGCTTCAGGAGTGTTCACCCGAGTCATCGAAAAAATTTTCTTGAGCAGCCTGCCAGCCGACCTATGGGTGCCGGTCGTGACCTTTATGGATTGCATAAAGATGGTCACGAAATTCCTATTGAAATTGGGTTGACACCTTACGAAAGTTCAGATGGGCTTTTCACTCTGGCTCTAATCGTTGACATCACCGAGCGCAAGCGGGCCGAAGAGGCACTTAAGGTGAGTGAAAAGCGCTTCCGCCTGATTGTGGAAGCCGCGCCAAGCGCAATGATCGTAGTCGATCGAGATGGAAAAATAGACCTGGTAAATGCAAAGGCCCTGGAACTATTTGGATATCGCAAGGAAGAGCTGCTGGGACGTCCGGTGGAGATGCTCGTCCCGGAGCGTTTTCGAAGCTGGCATCCAAATTACCGGCAGAGCTTTTTAGCTCAACCCACGAGCCGCCCAATGGGCGCTGGGCGCGATCTTTTTGGCCTGCACAAAGACGGTTACGAAGTTCCTATTGAAATTGGATTGACGCCCTATGAAAGTTCGGATGGGTTTTTCACTCTGGCTCTAATCGTTGACATCACCGAGCGCAAGCGGGCCGAAGAAAAGATAGCCTATCAGGCATACCTGCTCGAAAATGTCAATGATGCCGTCATCGGCAGCGATGAAAATTCATTAATTAGATTTTGGAATCAAGGCGCCGAAAGAATTTTGGGATGGAAAGCTGAAGAAGTGCTGGGACGTTCGGGCCGGGAAATTCTTCGATCAGAATTTATCGACACTGACCGGGAGACTGTACTCAAAATACTTGCGGAGCATGGGCGCTGGAGGGGCGAGTCCATCCTCTATCGTAAAGATGGCTCTCGAGTAATTATGGAGGTCAGTTCGATCACACTGCGCGATGCCAACGGCATGATTACGGGTTATGTCAGCGTCAATCGCGATATTGCTGAACGCAAGCAGGCCGAAAAGGCACTTAAGGTAAGTGAAGAGCGCTTCCGCCTGATCGTGGAAGCCGCGCCAAGCGCCATCATCGCTGTAGATGCTGCAGGGAAGATAAACCTGGTAAATGCGAAGGCCCAGGAATTATTCGGATATCGTAAAGAGGAGTTGCTTGGACGTCCAGTAGAGATGCTCATCCCTGACCGATTCCGAAGCAGGCACATAGGGTATCGGCAAAACTTTTTAATGCAACCCACCAGCCGTTCAATGGGCGCTGGGCGCGATCTTTTTTGCCTGCACAAAGATGGCCATGAAGTTCCTGTGGAGATTGGGCTAACGCCGTATGAAAGTTCAGAAGGATTGTTCACTCTGGCGTTAATCGTTGATATCACGGAGCGCAAACAAGCCGAAGCGGCACTACTGCGAGTTAATGACAAACTGGAGATTCAGGTTCAAGAGCGAACCGCCGCGTTGTCAGAAGCCAATGCTTTGCTCCAAATGCTGCTTGACCACATGCCTGACCATATTTACTTTAAGGATACCCAGAGCCGTTTTATACGGAACAGCAGATCCCAGGCGAGGGCGCTGGGGTTGAACGATCCCGCCGAAGCGGTAGGCAAGTCGGATTTTGACTTTTTTCCACATGCACAACAGTCCTTTGAGCTGGAACAGGAAATCATACGATCTGGCAGGCCTCTGGTAAGCCAGGAAGAGCGGGTTCTCTGGCCGGATGGCACGGAAACCTGGGTGTCAACTACGAAGATGCCTCTCCTTGATCCAGCGGGCCAGATCATTGGCACGTTCGGCATCTCCCGAGATATCACCCAACGAAAGCAGGCTGAAATGGCCCTGCAAAAAGCCAAGCTAGAATTGGAAGCTGCTAACGAGGAATTGGAGGCATTCAGCTACTCGGTCTCGCATGATCTGCGTGCACCCCTGCGGAGCGTGGACGGATTCAGCCAGGCTCTGCTGGAAGATTACGCCGAACTGCTGCCACCCGAGGGCCGTAATTTTCTCGAGCGCATCCGCAGCTCTGCGCAACGGATGGCACAGTTAATTGATGACCTATTGAACCTCTCGCGAGTGACACGCGCCCCACTCAAATTTGTACCTGTAGACTTGACGAAACTCGCAGAAAATACAGCAGCGGAACTTAAGCGTACGGATGAAGATCGACATGTGAATTTTATCATTGCACAAAACCTAAGAGCAGATGGTGATCCCCATTTGCTACAGATCGTTCTTGAGAATCTCATGAATAATGCCTGGAAATTTACCTCCAAGCGCGAGCTGGCAGAGATCGAGGTTGGAATAAAAAATGAAAATGGTGATACTGTTTATTTCATCCGTGATAATGGAGCCGGCTTCGATATGGCCTATGCAAACAAGTTGTTTGGAGCCTTTCAGCGCCTTCACGCGATGACAGAATTTCCAGGAACGGGCATTGGACTTGCAACCATTCAACGAATCATTCACCGGCATGGTGGGCGTGTTTGGGCCGAGGGTACCGTGGATGAGGGAGCGACTTTCTTTTTCACTCTGCCGGTCTTATCAGGTACACAGGTTTCAACTCCAGCCAAGGAAGAAGACTCTATATACAAGCGCGCGAAAGAAATCATTTGAGAGGGCGTACACGATGACAATACAGTCCACACTTTTATTCAGTGCACTTTTCGCCTTGATTGCAGCGTATATCTATATGTATGTTGGCTGGCGGTTGGGCAAGCGCGTTGTCGCTTCTTCAGATGCCAGGTTAGCGTGGGTTTCATTTACAGTTTGGTGGTACGGGCTTGCAATCGTTACATTGCTTGGTGGATTGCAAAATCTGTTCGCTGCGGTGGGTCTCACAGATCTCCCTCTATTTGTCACTGCCATCCAGTTAAATATTCAAGTCACTTGCATTGCGCTCCTAAGCCTCTTATATTATCTGGTCTACCTGTACACTGGCAATCGAAATTCGCTATGGGCGCTGACCATCTTCTATGTCATCTTCTACGTTCTACTGGTTTATTTCATCAACGCGAGTTCTCCCAACAGTGTAACTGTGGAACGTTGGAATGCGGGTATTGCATATGACAATACTCCAACTGGAACGTTCATCATCCTTTTGATTGTCCTGCTGATATTGCCACCTGTGGTTGGTGGCTTTGCTTATTTCATGCTCTATTTCCGCGTTACAGAGATCACGCAGAAGTACCGTATATTTCTCGTATCCTGGAGCATCATTCTCTGGTTCCTGAGTCCACTTGCAGCCTTGGCAGGCGGTATATCTCAACAGGATTGGTGGGAGTTCGCAAGACGGCTAATTGGCCTGGCCGCCGCGTTTATCATCCTGATGGCGTACCTGCCGCCACGCTGGTTGAAACAGCGTTATGGCATTATTTCGCTCTCCGAGGAGAGCCAGGAAGCGAATGCCACCAGATGAAGGAGTATCTATGGATGAAAAGATGATCTTGTTGGTGGAAGATAACCCGGATGATGAGGCTCTGACTTTGCGCGCCTTGAAGAGGCATAACATCGGGAATAAAGTCTTTGTGGTCCGTGATGGAGCTGAGGCTCTAGACTTTCTGTTTTGTACCGGGCAATATGCTGACCGTGATCCGAATGATGTGCCGCAGGTCATTCTATTGGATTTGAAATTACCAAAAGTGGACGGGTTGGAGGTACTGCGCCACCTGCGTGCAGACAAGCGCACACGCCTGCTCCCTGTTGTGATCCTTACCTCTTCCAATGAGGAACAGGATATGATCCAGGGTTACAAGAATGGTGCCAATTCATACGTGCGTAAACCGGTCGATTTCACTCAATTCCTTGATGCAGTGCGAGAACTAGGCCTATACTGGCTGGTGCTAAACCAGGCACCTCCGCGTGAGAAGTGATCCTCCGGTCATGGGAAAGCCATTGCGCGTTCTGATCATTGAGGACTCCGAAGATGATACGCTTTTATTGTTGCGTGAACTCAAGCGGAGTGGCTATGAGGTGGAGTTTGAACGCGTGGATAAGGCATCGGAGATGCAATCCGCTCTGAATCAAAAGTCATGGGATCTAATCCTGAGTGACTATAGCATGCCTGAGTTCAATGCCCCTGCGGCCTTGGAACTGTTAAAAGTCAGTGGCTTGGATCTGCCCTTTATTATTATTTCCGGTACGATTGGCGAAGAGGTCGCAGTTGCCGCACTAAAAGCGGGTGCCAATGACTTTCTGGTCAAGGGAAAATTTTCCAGGTTAGGACCTGCTATCGAACGCGAACTGCGTGAGGCCGAATCACGCAGTGAACGCAGGCGCGCAGAGGAACAATTACGCTATCAGGCTTACCTCCTTTCCAATGTGAACGATGCCATCATCGCATCAGATGAAAATTATCGGATCACCTTTTGGAATCGTGCTGCTGAATCCCTTTATGGCTGGAGCGCCGAGGAAACTCTCGGGCAATATGGGCCCGATATCACAAAGACAGATTTCCCCAATTCAGATAGAAATGAAATGCTGCAACATATTCGCGATGCCGGTATCTGGCGAGGGGAAGTCACACAGGTAAAGAAGGATGGAACCAGATTCTTTTGCGAAGTTTCATCACTTTTGCTCCGCGATGAAACTGGAAATGTTGCAGGTTATGTAAGTATGAATCACGACATCACCGAACGGAAACGCGCGGAGGAGGCTCTGCGTGAATCGGAAGAGCGTTTCTCCAAAGCGTTCTATCAGAGCCCAATAGGTATTGTGATGACCGATTTGACTGACAATACTATCCGCGATGTAAACAATGCCCTGTTGAAAATGCTAGGGTTGACACGTGAGCAGATCGTTGGACAAAACGTCTTACAGATGAATATTCACGTCGACCCGGGAGTTCGTGCTGTAATTGATCGGGAATTGAAGGAACAAGGTGGATTCCAAAACAAAGAGGTGCAGCTCGAGTTACCCAGCGGCGAAGTCCGCGACGTTCTTGACTCAGGGACACTCGTTACTATCGGTGGAAGACCACACAATCTTGGCTTGCTGGTGGATATCACTGAGCGGAAACGGGCGGAGGAGCAAGCTCAGCTGCAGATTCAACGACTCAGATCGTTACGCGCTATCGATGTTGCCATCAGTTCCAGTTTCAACTTGAACCTCACACTCGACATTCTGTTGGATCATGTCATAACCCAACTCAAGGTGGACGCGGCAGCGATATTATTGTTCGATGCAACTGCCAGGAGACTTGATTATGCTGCAGATCGCGGTTTTCGCACACCAGATATCCACAGTGTTAGAGTGAAATTAGGCGAAGGCTATGCAGGCAAGGCGGTCCTCGAACGCCACACGATTCACATTCCGGACTTGATGCAGACCGAGGATGACCTGCCGCCGCCCTTTCAGCTCATGCTCCAAGAGGAAGGCTTTGTGCATTACTATGGTGTGCCCTTGATCGTCAAAGGGGAAGTCAAAGGTGTGCTCGAAATCTTCCATCGCTCCACACTCGAGAGCGACCCTGAATGGCTCGACTTCCTCGAAACTCTGGCTGGACAGGCCGCCATTGCAATTGAAGACTCCACCTTGTTCGAGAACTTGCAGCGCTCCAATCAGGAACTATTCCAAGCCTACGATGCCACCATCGAAGGCTGGTCGCATGCGCTCGACCTGCGTGACAAGGAAACTGAGGGGCATACCCTGCGTGTGACCGAGCTGACGATGGAGTTGGCCCGCAAGTTCGGGTTCAGCGAGGAACAACTGATCACCCTCCGCTGGGGAGCACTGCTGCATGACATCGGCAAGATGGGCGTGCCAGATAGCATCCTGCTCAAGCCAGATGAGCTGACGGAAGCGGAATGGGAGATCATGCGAAGACATCCGACATTTGCGTTTGAGATGTTATCGCCGATTGCGTATCTGAAGTCCTCGTTGGACATTCCGTATTGTCATCATGAGAAGTGGGATGGGAGTGGATATCCGCGTGGGTTGAAAGGCGAGGTGATCCCCTTAGCGGCGCGCTTATTTGCGGTGGTGGATGTGTGGGATGCGGTGACCAGCAATCGTCCATATCGAACGGCATGGAGCGATGAAGAGGCTATCGAATATATCAGAGAACAGTCTGAGAAATATTTCGATCCAAAAGTTGTAAATGTCTTCCTGAATATGATTGCACAGCGGAAGGAGTAGATAAGACGTGCAAATCGGAATATTTTGAGGGAGAAAAGGTTCCATATGATATAAAGATGCAAGCCGCTCGATAGAGCGGGGAATATTTAGATGATTGCCCGTATTCCCCGTTTAGCGAAGTAGAATCAAAGTAGGTATGTCATTGAAATCATTACCATGAATGATAATATCGTAATCATAGCGAAGCCTGTGTCTATCACAAGGTAAGGAACAATGAGTGAACCTGTCCGTATTCTCATCGTCGAAGACGTGGACTCAGATTTCGACCTGGCACAACGCCAAATTCGCAAGGCGGTGAATGCATGTTTGATTCAGCAGGCGCAAACTCGACAGGACTTTCTGCACGCGCTGAATACCTTTCAACCGGACCTGATCCTATCAGATTATCAACTGCCTAGCTTCGACGGATTAACTGCCCTGAAGCTGTCGCAGGAGCATGCCAAGCTGACCCCGTTAATTATTTGGACAGGCAACATGGGCGAAGACATTGCTGTTGAATGCATGAAGGCCGGCGCGGTCAACTACATTCTCAAAGAAAATATCAAAAGGTTAGGTCCCGCTGTTGCACATGCTTTGGAAGAGAGACGGTTACTACTTGAGCATCAACGGGCAGAAGAGGAAATACAGAATAACGAAAGACGTTTTCGCGCGCTGATCGAGAACGGGTTGGATAATATCTCGCTTCTGAGTGCCGAGGGGTCTTTACTGTGGGAAAGTCCGGCCACAGTCCGCACGTTAGGATATGAACCAGATGAATTTCTCGGTCACAATATCTTTCAGCTCATGCATCCGGATGATCTTGGTTGGGTGAGCGAGCGGTTTGCCAAATTAGTTCAAGAGCCGGGTAGCCGCGAACAGGGTAATTTCCGTCTGCGGCATCATGACGGCACATGGCGTTGGACTGAAGCCGTGGTTACCAATATGCTCCATGAACCAAGTGTCCAGGCGATTGTCATCAATTACCGCGATATTACCGAGCGTAAGCGTGCCGAGGAAAATCTGCACATGCTAAATAGGGAACTGGAACAGCGTGTGGCTGAACGCACGTCCGAATTGAGGTTAGTGAACGAACAATTGGAGATCGAACTCTTCCATCGTGAACAACTGGCAGAAGAGCTGATGATCGAACGTGACTTGCTGCAAACCCTGATGGATAATATCCCGGATACGATCTATTTCAAGGACACGGCCTCTCGCTTCACGCGCATCAACCGTGCCCAAATGAAGGTGTTAGGCCTCACCGCGCCTGAAGATGCGATTGGCAAAACGGATCTGGACTTTTTTCCAAATGAGGAACTCGCGCAAAGTTTCTTCGAGGAAGAACGGCAGATTGTCCAAAGTGGTGAACTATTATTGAACCGCGTCGAATTCAACCCCACTCCGGATGGCAAGCCGCGCTGGTTCTCTGCGACCAAAGTGCCGATCAAAGACGAACATGGGCATGTAATGGGGATTGTAGGCATTTCGCGCGATATTACAGAGCGTAAGCAGGCTGAAGACGCGCTGCGACAAAGCGAAGAGCGTTTCAAATTAATCGCTTGGGCGACGAAAGATGCTGTTTGGGATTGGGATCTACAAACAAACCAAATCCAGTGGGGAGCAGGCCTTCAAAAAGTTTTTCATTATTCATCTGAAATCTCTCAGACCGATATTGAATGGTGGCAAGATCATATTCATCCAGAGGATAGGGATAAAGTGAGGCGTTCCGCAAATCAAGCGCTAGAAGGAGGCATGGAATTCTGGTCAAAGGAATATCGCTTTCAACGGAAAGACGGCACTTATGCCGATATTATGGACCGTGGTTATATCCTCCGTGATGACAGTGGCAAGGCGTATCGCATGATTGGTGCAATGATCGACATTACAGAACGCAAACAGGCCGAAGAAACCATCCGTCATCAGAATGAAATGCTCTCCAGCCTGCATTACATCACGCTCAATCTGCTCAGATACCGAGAAGTCAGCCAATTACTCAATGCACTCGTAGAATTCTCGGCTGCTTTTTTGGATGCGCCCTATGCTGAAATCATGCTGATCGATGGCGAAATGTTCGTCGTAAAAGCTGCTACACAAAATCAATATCACCTGCTTGGTCGACGTATAGGACGTAAGGATGCACTGCTTTCGTGGCAGGCCTTCGACACCCACGAACCTGCTGTGTTGAGCGACTATGCAAACTGGCCTCACCGGCAGAATATTTACAATATGCTTCATGCGGTCGCCGATTTTCCCATTCTCATGGATGGCAAATGTCTGGGAATCCTGGCAGTGGGGCGGGACAAACCGGGTTATGAGTTCAGCCTTGATCAGATTCAATTCGGACGTTTTTTAGCTGACTTAATAGCTTTAGTCATTAATAATATTCAACTGCGTGAGGCGCTCCATGAACAATCCATACGTGATCCTCTGACTGGTCTGTTCAACAGGCGTTACATGGACGAAACACTAAAACGAGAATTAAGCCGTGTCACGCGTCAGCTACAGCCGCTAGGCATCATCATGATCGATCTGGACCGCTTCAAACATTTCAACGATACATATGGTCATGCCGCGGGCGATACACTTCTGTGCCAGATGGGTCAGTTCCTACAAAGTCATATCCGTGATGAGGATATCGCCTGCCGCTATGGCGGTGAAGAGTTCATATTGATCCTTCCGAATGCTTCTCTGGAGGTGGCTCAACAACGCGCTGAACATCTTCGGCAGGCAGTCAAAGAGCTGCAAATACAACATGCTCATCACTCTCCTAGTGAAATCACACTATCTCTGGGAGTTGCCATCTATCCGGACCATGGTCGCACGATGGAAGCTGTCTTGCGTGCCGCCGATGCTGCACTTTATCGTGCCAAACGGGAAGGGCGCGACCGGGTTGTAATTGCTGGAGGAGAGTACTGATTTTTCAGAATTGCTTAAAAATGATGTTTCTAATAAACGTTGACGTTCCATATGGCGAGGCGTAGAATTGGATTAATTAAATAGCACTCGTGGGCAATATGGATAGCCTGAATCAGGGGCTTCATCTATTGAAAAACAACTCGAAGAGGAATTTCCATGAATGCCCGTTCTGCCTTATTCTCGCGCGTTTTTCTGCTTGTCATTTTGATCGTGGTATTGATTGTGGCTGTAATTCATCCGCAATCTACTGCTTTCGCCGCCACGACACTGACTGTCACCCCCCTTACATGGAATATTATTGGGCTGGATAGTAACAATGTCAATGTAGGTCCGAATCATTTTCCAATCGGAGCGCGAGTTTGCAATACCGGCGCGGCTGCCGCATCCAATGTCACTGCAACCTTTGTGTGGGATTCAGCGAATGCCCTGATCAATAACAGGTCTGGGACAAATACAACGTTATCGGTATCCAGCCTTGCTATCGGCGCGTGTACCGATTTTTATTTTGAAGTAGAAGTCACGCGCACTACGTCGGCGTATGACACGACTCGACGTTATCACATTGCAGTTACTGCAGATGGGGGAGCGACCACAGGCAGCACGCCCACGCCGCGCGAGTTGTATGTAGAGCATTTGATCTCACAGAGCCGCAATACGGTCTCGGATATCCAATATGGGTCGACGATCCCAACTTTGACATCGGTTGCAAATGGCGGGACGATGAATTTAATGGTTGGGAATACGTATTACATTCGCTTGGTTGGCAGCACAGCCACGCAGGGTTATGAACAGATCGAGAGTTTTATAAACTTCCCAAATACGATTTTTCAAGTCTTATCCGTTGATACCACGTATAGTGCTGAATCCTCTCCGACTCTCTCACCACCTTACGACAAGTTGTACGGAGATGCCTGCGTTTGGGAAAATGATCCCAACAGCCCGAACTATCGCGCTTGCAATAGTACCGGCAAGGCAGGCGGCAATATTACGGTTACGTATCAAGTGAAGATTTTGAAAGTACCCTCTGCTCCGCTGGTGAACCCTGAGCCGCTCAGCACATTGATCTACGATTTTTCCGGGAGCAGCTTTCACTACAATTCTGATTACGGCATTTCCACGCGCTATGCCAATATCATCAATGCCAGCCTGGCCAAGTCTTTTTCTCCCAAGACGATTAATCCTGGCGGAACGTCAACCCTCTCATTTGCGATCAGCAATCCAGGGTCGACTGCGATTTCCAACGTCCATTTTTCAGACACTTTCCCGACTGGCCTGTCCATTTCCGGCACGACTGTAAATTACAGCGGATGTGGTTCTGCCTCTCCAGCTTCATTAACCAGTGGCGCTACCTCCCTGTCATTTTCGAATATTACAGTGAGCGGTTCAAGCACGTGTACCATCACCGTAAGTGTCACTGCTGCCACCGATGGCACTTATGATAATACAACAGATAATCTCTTTATAGATACAACCGATACGCTAAGTTCCGCATCCGACTCATTGGTAGTGAGTTCCACTCCGTCCCCGCCATCTTCCTGTACAACCCCAACAACGATTGCCACATGGACGATGCCTACAAGTGGGCAGGGGAGCGGTGGGCCCCCTCCGCCGTATACCACGAAGGTGTCTGATGTCTCGAGCGCAACTGCCAGTAGCTCAGGCGGAACAGCATCCATTGCGACGGGCGGTGTAACCACAAATCAATGGCTAATTACAGGCGGCTGGAATACCATCACCACCACCCCTACTTCCACGACGACACCGTATTTTCAAATTTCGCTGGATACAAGTAATTATGGGGGGGTTGCCATCTCATTTAGTTATGACTTGGAAGGGAGCGGTGACTGGGGAAATGTGGGTAATAATTTTATCTATGTGCATACGCAGGCCAACTCGGGCGCGTTCAGCACCCTGACTGCCATAAACGCGACGAAGGGCGCATGGACATCTGCTCCCTCTCAGACCGCTACTACGACCGGGACCAGCACCACAACCTTCAGGATCAATGCCTTCGGCGCGCCGTCTAATAAACCAAACGCTTCACTCGGGCTTGACAATATCACCATCACGGGCTGCCCGCGTCCCACTGTCCCTACTCTTTCCAAGAGTTTTTCGCCTACCAGCATCGGGACAGGCAGCGCAAGCACGTTGACATTCACATTGACGAATCCCAATACGAGCACATCATTAACAGGCGTCTCTTTCTCCGATGTTCTGCCCTCTGGTCTGACAGTTGCTACCTCCTCCTCGTCAGCCTGTAGTGGAGGCACACTTACTACAACATCACCCCGTACGATTTCTCTCTCCGGCGGGACAATTGCTGCAAGCGGTACTTGTACGATTAATGTCACGGTCACGGGCGCGACAGCTGGAAGTTATACAAACGTAAGTAGCAGCATCTCTTCCACCTCAACAGGTCCGAACACCACGTCCAGTGGCTATGGCACCTCTTCCCTGACTGTGATTGATCCTCCAGTCATTGCCAAGTCTTTTGGTGCCAACTCGATAATTACAGGCAATACGACAAGTCTGACGTTCAATATAAACAATCCTAATACTGCTGCGGCTCTCAGCGGCGTTAACTTTACCGATTCTTTGCCAAGTGGGCTTGTAGTTGCTACACCAAACGGATTATCGAACACCTGTGGAGGCACAACATCTGCCACAGCAGGGACATCCACTGTTAGTTTGAATGGCGTAAGTTTGGCCGCGGGTGCATCCTGTACTATTTCAGTCAACGTTCAAGGAACGACAACTGGCCTGAAAACCAACTCTGTTACAGTTAGTTCCACTAACGGTGGAACGGGCAACACATCCAGCGCCAATGTATTGGTGAAAGATGTTTCGCCTCTCATTACTTTATTTAAACAGGTGTCCACCAGCGCCACCGGTCCATGGACAAGCTTTGTCGCCGTGACGGCCGGGAGCAATATCTATTATCAATTCACGATTGAAAATGTCGGTGATGTCGCGCTCACTTCAATCAGTATCTCCGACCCCAGTGTGCCTGCCGCAGCAACAACTTGCAATGGTACCTGGACAGATCCATTGCCTGTGGCTGCCGCTGGGAACGATAACCATATTGATACCTGCGTCGTAGGACCCATCACAGCTGTCGCCGGTTCAAACGCAAATACCGCTACTATCTCTGGGACATACACAGCACCTGACCCTGATATTATCGTTACAGATACGTCCTCTGCCACCTATGCCACCACCGGCGTGACACTAGACAAAACTGCTACGCAAACATCGTTCAACGTAGCAGGCGAGGTATTGAATTACAGTTACCTGGTGACGAACAGTGGGTCTGCGCCTCTGCTCGGACCGGTGACTGTTACCGATGATAAAGCGACAGTCACTTGCCCCGCTGTCAGCACAGTCGGCGATCTCGACGCGTATCTTGACCCCGGCGAAAGCCTTATCTGTACCGCAACTTATACAGTCACGCTTGCCGATTTTGCGGCAGCCTCGGTCACGAATACTGCCACTGCCACAATAAGCGGAGTCACATCGAACACAGATAGTGTCACCGTGTATCGCTCCCTGGCGGACTTTGTCGTAACGAAGACTAATAACGTCAGCAACAGTGTGGCATTAGGTAATTCTTTTAACTGGACAATCACCGTCAGCAATACTGGCCTTGCGGCGGGAACATTCCTGGTGGGTAACACTATTTTGAGCGATCCATTGCCCGGCATTGCTGCCTACTACCCACAGGGCGCGTTGACAGTAACAAACGGTGGTATTGCCCCGATCGGGACAATCAACTGCTCGATCAGCGGAACCGCTTTGAGTTGTGTGGCAGGCATAGGGGGAGTCACCATGCCTGTGAATAGTTCGTTCAGCGTAACGTTTGCTGTCATGCCCACGGCAGCGGGCGATCTCGTGAATACAGCCACGGTGGATCCTAGTGGAAACGTGCTCGAGTACAACGAGACAAATAATACGGGTTCGAACACCGTCACGGTCGTCGCGCCTCCATCGATCAGTAAATCCTTTGGCGCGGCAACCATTCCACTGAATGGTACGACGGCCTTGAGCTTCACGATCACCAATCCAAATTCTAGTACAGTGTTGGCTGGAGTCGCCTTTACCGATACCTTACCGTCGGGATTACTAGTTGCAACTCCAAATGGATTAACAGGTGCGTGTGGCGGGGGGACGATCACTGCAACGGCTGGTTCTTCCTCTATAAGTTTAGCGGGCGCAACACTTGCGGCCAGTAGCTCGTGTACTTTCTCTATAAATGTAATGGGCATTACTGCTGGCACAAAAAATAACAGTGTTACAGTAAGCTCGACGAACGGTGGCACAGGGAATACCTCCAACGCTTCAATAACAGTAATTGCATCGCCTTCCATAAGCAAATCCTTTTCGCCCAACCCAATTGTATCTGGCGGGACATCCACGCTGACATTCACGATTACGAATCCAAATACAAGCATAGCACTCAACGGTGTGGCCTTCACAGATACATTGCCCAGTGGCCTTACGCTCGCAGCTAATGTCGCTACCCCTCAGTGTAGCGGCACAATGACGGGAACGTCTGGCAGCAATGTGATCTCACTCGTGGGTGGCACGATTGCCGCGAGTGGAAGTTGTACGATTACCGCTAGTGTAACTGCCTCTTCTGTCGGGACATATGTCAACACAACTGGTAATGTTTCCTCCACAAATGGCGGGACGGGCAACAGCAGTTCGGCTTCGTTGTATGTCTTTGCAAGTGCACCGCAGAAATCCTTGGTTAACACTTCCGAGCCTTCCACAGGAGTCTTTGGTTCAACGGAGCGCGTGACTGTTGGTGAGATGATCCGTTATCGCATCTCTACGTTGCTCCCCGAAGGTATATTATTTACCAATCTCCAGTTGGTCGATAATCTTCCAACAGGCTTGCAATTCATGGATGACGGCACCGCCACGGTCGCGTTTGTGTGTAATGGTAGCGCGAACTGCATCACATCCTCCACACTTTCAGGCGCGGGACTAGTGATTAATGGCGCGAACAACAATGTAACACCAACGTTCACCCTGCCGGCCGGCGCCATCAGCGGGGGACCGTTTGGCAGTGGCACCGATGTCACCTTCAGTGTTGGAAACCTGACGAACAGCGATTCGGATTCAGATTCGGAATATGTTGTGATCGAGTTCAATGCGATTGTGTTGAATATCAACTCGACCGCCACGATCAACCAGGGCATTAACAATCAGACTGGTGCGAACGTAACCAATTTTCGTATCAATAATGTTTCTCTCCGCATCGATGGCTCGACTATTGGTTCGTCTTCGACAAACGTGACAGTTTCAGTGGCTGAACCAGCGATAACGGCAATTACAAAATCCATCTCGCCTGCAGGCCCATACTTTGCAGGCAGCACATTGACTTACACTTTAACGTTCAGCAATGATGCAACGGGCAACAATGCCACGACCGCGTTCGACGTCGTTCTGAGCGATACGCTGGATGCGAATCTCACAGCTGGGATGGTCAATGTTTCGAGCACCCAGGGCGCGACCTGTGCAGGTGGAACAGGTTTTTCCACCAGCAATTCTATAGTGGGGCAGGTGGTGACAGTGAACGTCTCATGTCTCGACCCAGGCAGTTCGGTCACAGTGACGATTGACGCGACAATCAATGTTTCTACTCCGTTGGGCGCATCCATTTCGAATAACGCCAGCCTCATGTACACTAGCCTGCCAGGCATACAGGGAAATTGCGCCAGCGCGCCGTTCTCATGCTCCTCGGTGGGCGCAAGTGGTTCTGGTACGGGCGAACGTAATGGTTCTGGTGGATCTGGCGCTGATGGAACTGTATTGAATAACTATGCTGTGACGAGTAACACGACAATTACAACTGTTTCTGCAACGCCAACTCCAACCAATACCCCAACTCCGACGAATACACCAACCAACACTCCTACTAACACACCAACCGATACACCTACAAATACCCAAACGAGTACGCCGACCTTCACTCCAACAAATACGCCAACGGATACAAACACACCCACAAACACCCCAACAGATACCCCTACCAATACTCCGACGGATACGCCAACCAGCACGCTGACTTATACGCCTACCGATACGCCCACAAACACACCTACTAATACACCGACAAACACATCGACCCACACCCCCACGAGTACTCCAACCTTTACTCCAACTATTACATCTACGCAAACTCCAACGGATACCCCAACCAATACACCAACGAATACTCCGACCAATACGCCGACCAATACACCAACGGATACCCCCACCAATACTCCAACCAACACTCCAACCGAGACACCGACGAATACGCCAACAGATACTCCAACGAACACTCCAACCAGCACGCCTACAGATACACCAACTAACACACCAACGGACACACCGACGAATACTCCAACCGGCACGCCTACAAATACACCAACCAACACGCCCACTTCCGCACCTACAAATACTCCAACTAGTACGCCAACGCCTTCACAAACACCAACAAGTACACCCACGAGCACTCCAACAAATACGCCATCAACGGTTTCTCCTCCAGCAATAGCGAAAAACTTCGCGCCAAGCTCAATCGTCCTAGGCGGGACCAGCACGTTGACTTTCACGATCACAAATCCGAACTTCGGGACACCGCTAACTGGTGTTACGTTTAGTGATACCTATCCAAGTGGAGTAGTCAATGCGACTCCATTGAATCTGGCGAGCAGTTGTGGCGGGACTGTCACTGCGGTTTCAGGTGGAAATACGATTAGCCTCAACGGTGGCAGTATCGCAGGTGGAAATTCCTGCACTGTCATTGTAGATGTGACCGCGACCACTGCTGGGATCAAGAACAATATCAGTGGGACTATATCGTCCACGAACGGCGGCATTGGAAATGCTGCTAGTGCGACGCTCACTGTAAGTGCGGTTCAAATTATTGATCCTGCTCTCTCTAAGACCGCTGACCCCTTGCGGGCATCTGTGGGTGAAACCGTGACATTCACCATCACTGTGACTAATCAAGGCAACGTCCCTGCACCAAATGTCATTGTCACTGACCCTCTGCCAGCGGTGTTCGATGTGGTCAATGTGACATCAACCTACCAGGGTGGTGGGAATGCAGGGACGACTACCGTTACACCTGCAATTGGTGTGGGACCCGCACCGTATACAGTTGTAGTTGATCTGGGAACCCTTGCTGTAACGGATGTTGTGACGATCGAAATTGAAACGGTCGTAAATAGCCTGGGTAACCCACCTATTGTGAATCAAGCCAGTCTTGCTATTACAGGAGCAATCGATAATAATCTGCTCAACAATTTAGATGATGTACGTATCCGACTTGGGGTAGGAGGTGTTCGTTTACCATCCACAGGTTTTGCGCCTGATCACATTACACCCGTTGAAGCACAACCCGAAGATCTGAAATATGCGGCAACAGACACGATCCTCGAAATTCCGAGGCTTCGTGTAAAAATTCCGATTGTAGGTATACCGTTAACGAACAAGGGGTGGAATACGTCCTGGCTGGGGAAACAGGCCGGATGGTTGGAAGGAAGCGCATTCCCATCCTGGAATGGAAACAGCGTACTTACCAGTCATGTATATCTATCCAATGGTTTACCTGGACCCTTTGTCTATTTAAGCAGGCTCAAGTTTGGCGATGTGGTTATTGTTCACGCCTTTGGGCAAAGATATACCTTCGAGGTACGTAGTAACAAGATTGTCCAGCCGAATGATTCATCTATCTTTAAACATGAAAATAGACCCTGGCTTACCATGGTCACTTGTAAGGAATATGACCAGAAGACGAATCAATACTTGAAACGTGTGGTGGTGCGGGCGGTTTTGATAACGGTGGAAGATCAGTAGAATTCTGAAAGACGGTGTTTCATCCGAAGCGCCATCTTTCTTATTTGGTTGTTATCAGCGGCAGGAATTTTTCGACGATGTATGGATCAAAAAGCCGCCCTGATTCTCTTTGAAGATATTCGGTGACTTCCTTAGGTGGCATCCGCTTACGATACGGACGGTCGCTCGAGAGCGCATCCCAAACATCGACGACTGCGAAGAGGCGGGCAAAAAGAGGTATCTGGTCACCTTTTAGTCCCTGTGGATATCCACTGCCGTCCCATCGCTCATGGTGGTAATAGGGAATGATTAAGGCCTGATTGAGATAACTGATAGGAGAGAGCATTTGATACGCGTATTGCGGATGCTTACGCATAATCGACCATTCCTCATCCGTTAATGGACCAGGCTTTTGCAGGATCTCATCGGGAATGCCCATCTTACCCATATCATGTAGCAGGGCACCGCGGCGAATGTGCACGATTTCTTCTTCGGTGAATCGAAGCTCACGCGCCAATCGTACTGTCATTTGTGTCACGCGTTGTGTGTGACCCTCTGTTTCGCGGTCTCGCAAATCCAGCGCAACCACCCAACCCTCAATGGTTTTGTCGTACGCCTCACGCAAGCCTTCATGGGCCTGCTGTAAAGCCACCTGCGCCTCTTTTCGTTCAGTAATATCACGAGAGGAAGCTTGAATTTCAATTACTTTATTTTCTTCGCCGTAAATGACTCGGGCAGTCGTTTCCAACCAAATATAGTCGCCATTCTTGCGATGAGCGCGATACGGTATGGCCACGCTCGGGTCATCCCATGAAGATGATGACAAGAGCTGTTCTAACTGTCCTGCCTCCTCAGGATGAATATAAGAAAGAAAAGATGTGCCAACGAGTTCTTCCGGTTCGTATCCTAAAATAGTTCGGCAGGCAGGCGAAACATACAAGAATACTCCATTGGTATCATGCCTGGAGATAATATCGGATGAGTTCTCTGCCAACAGACGGAATTGTGACTCACGCTCTGCCAGCGCCTGCTGCATTCGCTCCTGTTCCTGAAGGCTCTTCCACTGCTGGAAAGCACGTTCGGCAATGTGAGGCATGTCGGTCATCGACTCAGAGGATTTGACGATATAGTCCAAAGCCCCGGCCTTTATAGCCTCCACTGCATTGCGCTCACTTCCGTAACTGGTCATAATGATGATAGGTGGCGCCGAGGCAGTGCGATCTTCATTAAGCAAGGTGGTGCTATCACCGTCAGGGAGCCGCCAATCCGCAATAATAAGTGTGGGCTTGAAATTCTCAAGATGCGCGCTTGCTTCTTCGAGTGTATGAGCGATGGTTAAGTGTGAACCGCCCCCACGGTCTTCAAAAGCGCGTTGAATCAATTCTGCGTGAGCAAGATCGTCTTCAATCAATAGAATGTGGATGGAATCATCCATCATGTGAAATAACGGTCAGGGTTATTCTTTGAGATCTGGGTTGGTGTTCCAGCCAAGCCAGTAAAAGCCCAGGTCATCCATTAGCTTTTTGAACTCCTCAAACCCCACTGGTTTAACGAGATAACTATTCGCGTGATTGTAGTAGGCCCGAGCTACATCCTTTTCAGCCTCCGACGTCGTGAGGACCACGACTGGAATGGTTTTTAGATTTTCATCTTCCTTGATGGCTTTCAGAACATCGATCCCATCGACACGCGGAAGACGCAGGTCCAACAGAATGACATGAGGGCGTGGATTATTATTTGGGTCCGAGTATTCTCCCCGGTAGAATAAATAATCCAATGCTGACTGCCCATCAAGAAAATGACGCACTTTATTCGTGATGCGATGTTCTTCCATGGTACGGATCACAAGCTCTGCATGATCCACATTATCTTCCACAAGCATGACAAGGATTGGCTCACCAATCATTTGATTCTCCTACGAATAACCAAACGCATGTTTAACAGGCGTCTAAACTGAAATTCCAAAGAAGGGCTGGTAATTAATGAGAAAGCAATAATGCTTGTTGAAATCTTCAGAATGATTTTAATCCCAATTTCTGTTTTGGGATAGTTTGATACCAATTCTTAAGCAGTGCATTTATCAGACAATTCAGCTAATGGAAGTGTGAATAGAAAAATTGTCCCCTCTCCTGGCTGAGATTCCACCCAGATTTTCCTTTTGGGCGTCAATGAAAGAAGTTTCATATGCACTTCACCAAATAGGGCATTTCTCTGATAGTGAACAGCCGGAGCGCAGCGAATGCCCTGTCGTGAACAGGGATATTCTCATGATATAATTTTGCTATTCAACACCGTACTATCAATCTGGAGGATGTTCTATGGAGATCACGGTTCAAGAGTTTAAACATTGCGATATGATCACGATCAAAGGTCGTATAGATAGCGCCACTGCACCTCAACTATCACAGGCACTTGAGACTGCAAACAATGGCGGCAAGTATAAATTGGTTGTGAATATGAGTGACTTGGAATACATGTCCAGTGCTGGTTTCCGGGCCCTGCTTGCTGCACAACGCAATAGCAAGCGATACAATCGCGGCGAAGTTGTTTTGGCTTCTGTTCCTGATCGAATCCGTGAGGCGCTTGAACTGGCCGGGTTTACGGAACTCTTTAAGACCTTCGATGACCCTCTGCTTGCTGTCGGCCACTTCTAGAGATTGTGTCCGCTGAAAAGATTGGAGAATGCAAATAGAATTTGAAAAGATGCCGCCCTCAGCTATGGACTGCTGAGGCGGCTTTTACACAGTACCGCACAGTTATCTAAACTTGAACTTTGAACATAAACCTTTACCACAATCAAAAGTTTAGTAATTAATGAGACAGGCGGTAAATTACCCGATGCAATCTGTTCAATTTCCCGCGAAATTTGACTACCTCGACGAGATCCGCGATTTTGTTGGCGAGATCGCGCGTACAGGCGGCTTTGGCAACAAGGAGGTTTACAACATTCAGCTTGCAACGGATGAAGCCGCTTCCAATATTATAGAACACGCGTATGAAGGTGTTAACAACGGGGTGCTAGAACTTTCCTGTGGGATGCAAGGCAACATGATCGTGATTGTTTTGGTAGATCATGGTGAGCCTTTTGACCCTTCTGAGATCCCGATGCCTGACCTCAAGGCTGATCTTTCTGAACGCAAAATTGGGGGACTGGGAATTTTCCTGATGCGAAAATTAATGGATGAAGTCCGTTACGACTCACAACCCGGGAAAAACAGTAACACCCTGACAATGATCAAACGCAAAAGATAGGACGGCATGGCAGCCGCTTCACGTTCGCCTCTTTCTTCGGATTGGCGCGACCTTGCCAGCCTTGGGGAGCAGATCGTCAGCGCCCCGTCGCTGGCTGCGCAACGCGATCGCATCATTGCCATGACTTCACGCCTGGTGGAGGGGGAGGTAGACGTTTGGCTTCACGAAAACTTGTTCCGCCTGCCTAACATGGAGGAGGAACTTCTCTTCCCAGAACAACCACCAAAGCCTGGGATGCAACGTGTATTGAAATTAGGTAAGGCAAGCACAAAGCGCAAGAAAGAAATGAAGAACGGCGCCTCGCGCGAGACGTGGGCCGCCATTCCGCTCGAGGATCAGGGGATTATATTGGGGGCGCTACAAGTCACGCGCGCAAAAGGACCTGAATTCAAGCAGGATGAGCTTGATCTGCTCGAAGGGCTTGCGGGTGTAATTGTCGTGAGCTTGGTTGCCTCTCATCGCGTGGCCGTGGAACGCTTCAGACTCAATCAGTTGAATCTGGTGAGTGACGTCAGCGCGCAGATTGCAAACGTGCTCAATTTGGATGAACTTGCAAAGCGTGTGACCACACTAATACAGAAAACATTCCACTATTATTATGTTGCCATTTTTACACTTCGAGATCGTTCTACATTTATGCGCTTCCGTGCGAGCGCCATGGCGCCACAGAAGGGAAAACGCAAAGCAAGGGTGGCCTTGGAGGTGGAAGTCGGTCAGGGGCTGATTGGGCAGGCAGCCGCCCAGGGAGAACGGATGGTTATCGGTGATGTACGAAAGGATAAACGTTATCGCTTCATTGATGCCCTTCCCGAGACACGTTCAGAAGCAGTCATCCCGCTAAAGATAGAAGACCGTGTGCTGGGGGTCCTGGATGTGCAAAGCAATCAGGTGAATGCATTCCATCCGAATGATCTATTGATCTTGGGCGCGCTGGCAGATTCGATTGCACGTGCAGTGGAGGGCACGCGCCTTTACAATAATTTACGACGTCGCGCTGACCAGTTGACGTTGATCTCGGAGGTGAGCAAGAGTGTAAGTTCATCTCTTGACTTAGGAAAATTGATGACGGATGTTGCAAACCTGATCCATAACAGGTTTCGTTTTCCCTATGTTCAACTCCTCACAGTACATCCAAATCGGGGATTAATTGAATATCAGGCCGGGAGTGGTGCAAGAAGCATAGGCTTGGCGGGTTATACTCTTTCATTGGATGATCCTCAGGGCATTATTCCATGGGTGGCGCGTGAGGGACAGGTGGTTCTAGTAAATAACGTGAAGAAGGATAAGCGTTATCGCGCTTCTCCGATGCCTCCCGACGATACCAAATCCGAACTTTCTGTGCCGCTTCTTTATGATCAGAGAGTGGTCGGTGTTCTTGATATCCAATCCAATAAATACAATGCATTTACCGAAGATGATCAAACGATGTTCATAGCGGTAGCGGATAACATCGCGACCGCGATACATAATGCTGACTTATATCGCTCTGAGCAATGGAGACGTCAGGTGGCGGATGGACTTCGAGAAGTTGCAGGGTTGATCTCTGCAGATGCAGATGTGGATGACGTTCTCGATGCTATCCTTTCTGAGCTTGATCGCAACCTGTCGGTTGATATTTCCGCAATCTGGCTATTAGACGATGATGAGTTGTACCTCGCCGCGAGTCACAACTCCGACGAAGCCCATTTGGAACAGACTCTTTATGATTCACCTGAATCCTATGAAACATTGATGAGAGTTATCAATTCAGATCATCCGAGGATTCGGAAACCCACAGACCCGATTTGGGTTTCAGGTCTGGCAGCAGGCTTTGATCAAAATTATTCTGCACTGGCTGTGCCTCTTCGGTTGGGCGATCAGCCACTCGGAGTGATCACGCTCGCGCATAGTGCACCTGGCAAATATGGTCATGAAGCCCAGGCCATGACAACAACATTCGCGAGTTATGCCGCGGTTGCGATTGAGAACGCCCGTTTGTATGATGCAGCTCAGGAGCAGGCGTACGCCTCGGCCGCGTTATTGCAAGTCGCGCAGGCGATTGTCAGTTTGAGCGATCTGGACGAGATTTTGGGAACGATCATCCGCATCATGCCGATTCTCGTTGGTGTGGAGCGTGCCGCGTTGTATCAGTGGGACGCTGAAAAAGAACTCTTCCGCCCCTCACAGGAGTATGGGTTAAGTGATGAAGATGAGCGTAGATTTTGGGAGCGTTCCTTTGCGCATGGTGAATTCTCATTCCTGGATGCTTGTCGAGACTCAACAGGTCTTCTTGCCTGCCAACTTGATGGTCCAGGTGGACTGAACGCGTGGCTTTCAGTTGATCCAGGTGAGGACGTCAATCTTGGAACGCCTAGCGCCCTATTGTTCGCGGTGCCCATTGCGGTCAAGGAGGATCTGTATGGCGTGATGATGATCGAGGAAGCTCCAGGTGGTTTGCGGTTCCGCTCGCGCAGGCTTGAAATCATCACAGGTATTGCACAGCAGGCTGCGCTTGCCATTCAAAATGACCTCCTCCAAAAAGAGATGGTAGTGCGTGAACGCCTCGAAACGGAAGTGCAGTTGGCGCGGCAAATTCAGCAAACGTTCATCCCTGAGGCGCTGCCCCAATTTTCAGGCTGGGAGCTTGACGCGCGCTGGAAAACTGCACGACAAGTCGGTGGCGATTTTTATGATGTGTTCGACCTGCCCAATCATAAACTTGGGCTCTTTATTGCCGATGTGGCAGACAAGGGTGTTCCTGCCGCCCTTTTCATGGCGCTCACACGGACCCTCGTCCGTGCTGCCGTTATCGAAACCGACTCTCCCGCCGAGGCGATGAAACGTGTCAATGACTTGCTCATCCCCGATACGCGGCAGGGAATGTTCGTAACGGCCATCTATGCCGTGCTTGATGTAGAGAAAAGCGAACTGACCTACGTCAATGCCGGGCATAACCCACCCTTGTGGGTGAAACGCGATGGGGAAATTCATAGACTGACGCGCACCGCAATTGCTCTGGGTGTGGTGATCGGTGACCCTATCGAACAGCGGACAATAAAACTTGATTCGGGCGACAATATTTTGCTCTACACCGATGGCTTGACTGAATCTTTTAACGCGGAAAATGAGTTTTTCGGCGAACCGCGCCTGCTGGAGGCGATTACCTCGAATAACTGTACTTCTGCATCGAATTTGTTAGACGTGGTTGAAAAATCCTTGCTCAATTTTGTTCAGGATGTCCCTCCCGCCGATGACCTGACGATGCTAGCCTTGAGAAGGGTATGAGTTTCTTTAAGAGTTTACACAAACCTAAATTCAGCAGTACAATGTCCCCTCACCCTCTACAAAGCGCCCTATAAAATCATAGAAAGCAACTTGGCGTACAATTTTTCCTAAAAGTTTAGCAAAATAAGACAAGCGGTGAAAATCCTAAAACGTGAGGCATCATGTATACAACTGAAGGCAAGAAAATTGTCTATACTGAGAAGGCACCAAAGGCTATCGGTCCTTATTCCCAGGCCATCCGTACGGAAAATTTAGTTTTTGCAGCAGGTCAGCTAGGCGTTGACCCGGTCACGATGGAACTCGTTGAAGGTGGAATTGAAGCGCAAACACGTCAGGCGTTGACCAATCTCAGAAACGTACTGGAAGTGGCTGACTCCGGTTTGAACTTTATTGTCAAAACAACGGTTTTTCTTCATGATATGCGCGACTTTGCGAACATGAACACAGTTTACGCAGAATTTTTCCCGGAGAATCCTCCGGCTCGTAGTACAGTTCAGGTTGCTGCGTTGCCAAGAAACGCACTCGTGGAGATTGAATGTGTTGCATTGCTCTCCTCCTCACGCGGCGATTAGCTTCTGCAATCTATTCAAGTGTAGATGTAATTAATCTCAGTCTTTATTCACCAGCGATAAACTGCTCTCGTTATCAACGCGTTCAGAGCCTATCAATGGGTCAAACGAAATTGTAATTTTCATCCATTATTTTGGTTGGATAATACAAGCACGCATTCATGAACAAAGAATCTCTGGTCAAGTTCTGGCCGCTCATATATTCAATAATCAAGGAAATATGGAGCATTACTGAGCCGCGCATTGAGGAGGCTGCGATTCGTAATGACCTTCCTCTTGAATTGTATTTTTATAGTGAACTGGGGCTGGAATATTTTTCCATTCCAGATTTTCAAAAAAGAGACCCATTTTCCAATCCTGAACAGTTCGAGAGATTGTTTGCCCGTCTCGTCGTGAAAGGATGGATCGCCGCGATGCCAGATGGGCGATATCAAGTCACCGAAAAGGCGCGTGAAGGTGCCCGTCAGATTATCCGGGCCGGTGATGCACACCTGACAAATTTTGAATCACTGCTGGATATTGATCTCGAAAGGCTGGCTCTCTTGCTAAAACAGCTTGTAATCGCATCTGTGCAAGCAACGGAACCTCCCCAAAAATGGGCAATCATCAAACGTTTCCGCGTTGCAGACAAAGATAGCCCCTGGCTTCCTCAGATCAGGGAATATTTGATGGACCTTTTTGCCTACCGCGACGATTCACATCTCTCCGCGTCGCATCCGCATTTTGGGCAGGCCGGGATTGTTTGGAGTGTTCTAGGCTCGATCTGGAGTGGAGATGCGGTCACTGCCGATCAGATGACAGAGGCAATGGCATTTCGCGGATACGAAGTGGACGATTATGAAGTGGCCATCCAGGCTGCTATCGAGATCGAGTGGGTTGAAAGCGCAGATGTATTTGGCGCCTTCCGTCCAACACAAAAAGGACGGGAACTACGTGAGCAGGTTGAACGATTAACCAACGAGTATTTTTATGGTCCCTGGTCAGTTATGGAAGATGACCAACTCGATGAAATGTATGATCTATTAACGAGCCTGCGTGAGCAATTACATGCTCAGAAGAAAGTCCGGCAATAAAGTTTGCTGGACTCCGGTAGTTTGCCCGGCAGGTGCTATTTAGACGGGGCTGATAAACAAAATATGGTGGCTCTCTGGTTTTTGACGGGAAAGTTACGCCAGCAGTTGCACTGCTGGCTGGCGGCAGTGCAACTGCCGCCAGATCTAGGGGTGGTTCACGGCAATTCCTGAGGAACCAATATGGTGGCTCTCCCGGAATTGCCGTGATCAACCGCCAGATGTAGGGCGACATTAATGTCGCATTACCTAGATTTGCTGGGCTATCACGGCAAATCCCAATGAACCAATATGGTTTAGGGAAATTGTCTGGCACATGGTGGTAGAATTAGCGTTCGAAGTCAGGCGGGGCATGGGACAACCTTGTGATCCACCTGCCGCTTCAGCGAAAATGATTTATGATATAGACTTCGGAGGTCACCCAGGCTTCCGAAGTCTCGTGTACTATGCCCAAAGTTTCAATCATCGTCCCCTGTTATAACGAGCAATCCACCATCCGTTTACTGTTGGAAGCATTGCGCGAGCAGACATTTCCGCGTTCTGATATGGAAGTTGTTATTGCCGACGGGCTTTCGCGAGATGGTACACGAGAGGCGATTGCCTCCTTTCAAAAAGATTTCACCGACCTGGATGTCCGAGTGGTGGACAATACACGTCGTACCATTCCATCTGCCGTGAATTGTGCTATTCAGGCGTCGCGCGGCGAGATCATCGTCCGCATGGACGCGCATTCAAAGCCATATCCTGATTACGTACAGAATTGCGTGAACGCGCTTGAGGAGGGTCGTGGCGATACAATCGGCGGTGTATGGGAAATACACCCCGGCGCAGAGACTTGGATAGCAAAGTCCATCGCGGTGGCAGCTGCGCATCCTCTTGGAGTAGGAGATGCGTTTTATCGCCATACCAAACAGGCCGCAGAAGTGGATACGGTTCCCTTCGGCTCTTTCCGACGCTCTCTGGTGGACCGCGTCGGATATTTCGATGAATCCCTCCTCACGAATGAAGATTATGAGTTCTACGTTCGGGTAAAGAATGCGGGTGGTAGAATTTGGCTCGATCCGTCTATACGTTCAATTTATTTTGCGCGTGCCACGTTGAGCCAGTTAGCACAGCAATACAGGCGTTATGGATTCTGGAAGTGGCGTATGCTCCGCCGCTATCCCAATACACTTCGCTGGAGGCAGGCTCTGCCTCCGTTATTTGTATTAAGTACAATCCTTTTGGGTTTTGCTTCGATATTTATTCCGTTCTTCAGGATTGTACTAGCGCTTGAACTGTTTTTCTATTTTTCCATCATGATATTTGTGGGCTTGCGAGTAGCATTACGCCGTCGCAAACCATATTTATTCCTGGGACTGCCGCTTGCGATTCCGGTAATGCATGTATCATGGGGGAGTGGTTTCTTGTGGAGTATCCTCACAGCGAGTTTTCAAAAGAATGTCTGAAAACGTTCGCACTACACCCTTACGACTGCGACCAAGTGAACATCGCACCATTCTCTTCATAGGCGACCTGATCACAGCAGTTGCATCTGTTTTTGCTGCACTGTATACATGGCGGCAATATAACCTCTCCCAGCGGGATGAGCAACTCGCCGAGTTGCTCGCGCAGGGTTTATCTCAAAGCAGGGCAGTATCGATCGTTGAACAGCGCAGCATCGAAGTGCCATTCTGGTTTTATCTTTTGCCGATCATTTGGATGCTGCTGCTTGTGGAACTATACGAACCTCATGTGGCAGGAAGCGGGCGGAAAACAATGCGCGGCATTGCCATTGCGGCGTTTGTGGGGCTAGTGGCCTATTCCTTGGTCTTCATCTTGAGACAGGAGCCAACAAACTTACCACGTGTTGGCGTGGGTGCCTTCCTGTTTTTTGCCTCGGTCCTGACGTTGGCCTGGCGCATGTTATTCATTCGAATTTATAAGTCGACAGGACAGCGACGACGTATCCTTCTGATTGGTGCCGGTAAGGCCGGGCAGACACTTGCCGAACTATACCGGACAGAAGGCACGCAGTCATTCAATATCCTAGGCTTTATTGATGATGACATGATGAAAGTGGGGAAAACATTTAGCGAGCTTCCTGTACTGGGCACCTGCAAGCAGTTGTTAAATCTAATCGATATGTATCGGGTTTCAGATCTGGTGGTTGCCATCAACGGTGAAATAAAGGGAGCCACGTTTCAATCCATTTTGGATGCCCAGGAAAAGGGCGTGGATGTCACGCGCATGCCCATTCTATATGAGGAGATGACAAGCCGCGTACCTGTCCATCACTTGGAATCAGATTGGATTATCCGCTCGTTCGTGGATGAACTGCGTGTCAGTGGTTTCTATGAATTGTCCAAACGTCTCGTGGACATTCTAGGTGGTATTTCTGGTTTGATGATCTTTGCGATTAGTTTTCCTTTTCTTGGGTTGGCCGTTGCGATTGATAGCGGTTTTCCCATCTTTTATTCTCAGCCTCGTCTTGGTCGTGGCGGTTTAAAATTCACCATCTATAAATTTCGCACGATGTATCAGGGAGCCGAACAGGATAACGGAGCCCGCACGACCGCAGAGAATGATCCGCGGGTGACGCGTGTGGGCAGATTTTTGCGAAGGTCTCGCCTCGATGAGTTGCCACAGTTCTGGAATGTCTTGCGCGGTGAAATGAGCCTCGTGGGTCCGCGTGCAGAAATCCCGGAATTGGTGACCGAATATCAAAAACAGATTCCTTTCTATCGAGCGCGGCTGCTTGTGAAGCCGGGGCTGACAGGTTGGGCACAGATCAATTATGGATATGTCGCCAGTGTGACGGAAACGGCAGTTAAACTTGAGTACGACCTTTACTATATTAAGCACCGTACATTTACCATGGATTTCCAGATTATCCTTCGCACGATTGGTACGGTCATCAAACGGACTGGGAGGTAGATTGAAATATCTTGTTACTGGTGGTGCAGGGTTTATTGGCTCACATATCACACGAAAATTGCTGGAACAGGGTTCATCTGTTCGCGTGCTGGATAACTTCAGTACTGGGAAACGCGAAAACCTCGAAGAGTTGACTCGCCAATTTAAGGGCCATCAGCTTGAAATCCTCGAAGGAGATGTGAGGGATGTCTCCCGCGTAAAGGAGGCTGTGAGCGGAGTTGAAGTCATTTTTCACGAAGCGGCGTTTGTCTCCGTGCCACAATCGATGGACGAGCCACAGGAATGTTTCGATGTGAATGTCACGGGTACGTCATTATTATTGGATGCAGCGCGAAGGGCAGGCGTGAGACGCGCGGTACTTGCCTCAAGCGCGGCGGTGTATGGTGAGTCTGAAGCATTGCCTTTGGTTGAGGAAACGCCACTTCAGCCAATGTCGCCTTATGCAGTATCCAAACGTGTGGATGAAATGTATGCGGAGTTATTCACAAACTCATTTGGTTTTGAGGTGGTCGCATTACGGTATTTCAATGTGTATGGTCCGCGCCAAAGACCCGACTCAATGTATGCCGCAGCAATTCCTATCTTTGCTCGCCGATTTCTGGATGGTAAACCTGTAACAATATTTGGAGATGGCCGGCAAACGCGCGATCTCATCAATGTTCATGATATTGTGCGCGCGAATTTAATTGCATCAGAGCATCCGAATGCCGCCGGAAAAGTATTCAATGTTTGCACAGGTGTTGAAACGCGTTTGCTTGATTTGCTTGACGTCTTCCATAATATATTTCCGAACGCGCCGCAGCCTGAATTTGCGCCGCCGCGCGCAGGGGATATTTATCGTTCGGTGGGAAGCCCGCAAAAAGCAATTGATGGGATCAGTTTCAAAGCACGAGTTTCCCTTCAGCAAGGTTTAAAAGAAACTGTAAACTGGATGCGCGCACTCCAATTCTCCAATTACTAATTACCACTTACTACCTTACCAATTCCCTCATGAATTCCTCGCGCCCTCCCATCCGCAATCGGTTCGTCTTGATCGGCGATATTGCCCTCACCATCGTTTCTGTGTTAGGTAGTTTTGCATTGCGGCTGGATGTAGGGCAGTTGCCGTTTTATTTTCCCGCCGTTGTGTTGATGACCTTAATTGCACTTGCAATAAAAATTCCAACATACTATTTCTTTGGCCTCTATCGCCGCTTGTGGATCTATGCCAGCACTGGCGAATTGCGGCTAATTACGATTGCAGTCACGACTGCTTCTGTGTTGACATCTGGTGTGATGGCATTATTGATCGTCACAGGGAATGTGCTTCCGGGTATGCCACGTTCCGCACTCGGCATTGACTGGCTTCTCTCGCTCGTGCTGATTGGGGGCTCACGGTTCGCATTACGGATTCTTGCGGAACAGTCCATGGTTTCACGTGCGAACGGCAAAGGAAAGCGAGTTTTGATCATCGGCGCAGGAGATGCAGGCGCACTGGTCGTGCGGCAACTTCAAAAATCATCACCACTTAATTTAGTTCCTGTAGGATTTTTGGATGATGATCCGGCCAAACAAAAGCATTCTATTCATGGTGTGATGGTGATTGGCGTCGTCGATGATCTATTATCCGTAATTGAAGTACAGCATATCGAGCAGGTTATTATCGCAATCCCATCCGCGCCGGGAAAATTGGTCAGGTTTGTTGATAAGGCCTGTCGCATCAAAGGTGTACCATCCCGTACGATGCCGGGAATTTATGAATTGATCGGCGGCAAAGTGAGTGTCAATCGTTTGCGCGAAGTGGAGATTACAGACCTGTTACGTCGTGAGCATGTACACATTAACGATGAAGCGGTTGGTGCAGTTCTTGAAGGCAAATATGTGCTTGTCACAGGCGCAGGTGGCTCGATTGGACGTGAGTTATGTCGGCAGATTGCTCATCGAAACCCTGCTCAATTGGTCCTGCTTGGTCATGGCGAGAACAGCATCTTTGAAATTCTCCTTGAGTTGCAGCAGGATTTTCCACAGCATACTTTTTCCCCTGTGATTGCAGATGTCCGCAATGCAGAGCGGCTTGCCTCTGTCTTTGAAGGTCATCGGCCACAAGTCGTCTTTCATGCCGCGGCACACAAGCACGTTCCCCTGATGGAGGCGAACATTGTTGAGGCAGTGACAAACAACATTATGGGGACTCACAATGTTGTACAAGCTGCGCTCGATACTAATGTAGAACGATTTGTGATCATATCCACGGATAAAGCTGTTCGCCCGGCAAGTATCTATGGCGCCACGAAACGTCTCGCGGAAATGATCGTGCTGGATGCCGCGCATACGACCAATCGCGCATTCACCGTTGTCCGCTTTGGGAATGTGCTTGGCAGTCGTGGCAGTATCATTCCCATTTTTAAACAACAAATTGCGAACGGCGGTCCGGTCACGATCACGCATCCCGACATGTATCGGTTCTTTATGACCATTCCAGAAGCAGTCTATCTAGTTTTACAGGCGGCTTCCATGGAGAACGGTGGCGAAACGTTTGTGTTGGACATGGGGCAGCCCGTTCGTGTTCTCGACCTCGCCGAAGACCTGATCCGGCTCTCTGGACTCGAACCGTATCGCGATATCGAGATTTCCTACACAGGCATCCGACCCGGGGAAAAGCTAACGGAAGAACTTTGGGATGATGGAACGCCTCTATCGAAGACTCTACATCCAGATATCTTCCGTCTCGATGTAGACACTTCTGCTCCAAGCCTCAATTTGATTCAAGCCATCGACACGCTGTCTACGCTCTGCCACTCCGCCGACCCTGACGCCATCATCGAGCTCCTGGACGAATTGATCCCCGGCTCATCTATTCGCGAAGCATCGCATTCTGATATAACATCGATCCTATAACCTTCAACTTCGCTGGTCGAGTAGCCTGAGGCATTCGCCGAAGGTATATCGAGACTAGCACATAACAATCAAAATTATTCTTATAACGGGTGGTCTCGATACCTTCGTACTCGACCACCAAAAATATATAAAATGCCCATTGTCTCCCTTACCGAATGGAATCAATTCCTCTCCCAGTACCCTAACGCTCATCTTCTAGAAACGGGCGAATGGGGAGAATTGAAATCCGCTTTTGGGTGGAAAGCACTGCGAATGATCACTGGGAATATGGGTGTGCAGATTTTGTTTCGTAAACTCCTTTTAGGATTCACTATAGGATATATCCCAAAAGCAAACGTTGAACAATCACTCTGGAAGGAAATTGATTCGATTTGCAAACAAAATCACGCCATTTTCCTTAAGTGGGAACCTGATTTTTGGGACGATGAAATACAGGATATGTGGAACCTGGAACTTCGCACTTCTCCTCATAACATCCAACCTCCTCGTACGATCATCATCGACATAAAAGGAAGCGATGAAGAAATTTTGGCACGTATGAAACAAAAGACACGCTACAACATCCGCCTGGCCGAAAAAAAGGGCGTGACAGTCCGCGCGTGGGATGACATCGAATCTTTTCACAAAATGATGCTCCTCACAGGAAACCGCGACGGATTTGGCGTCCACTCACTTGAGTATTACAAGTGTGCATATGAATTGCTTCACCCAAAACAAATGGGGGAACTGCTAGTCGCTGAATATGAGGGCAGACCACTCGCTGCGCTATTTGTCGCACGGAATGGAAATCGTGCTTACTATCTCTATGGTGCATCCACAGACGAAGAACGCAACCGCATGCCGACATATCTCCTGCAATGGGAGGCAATGAAATGGGCAAAGGCGCGCGGCTGCGAAGAATACGACCTATGGGGCGTTCCTGATGAGGACGAAGCCACGCTCGAAGCCAATTTTGAAAAACGAAATGATGGCTTATGGGGAGTTTATCGCTTTAAGCGCGGCTTTGGCGGTGAGCTAAAACGCGCGGTGCAGGCGATGGATCGAGTCTATAATCCATTATTGTATTGGGCGTATTTAAGATTTATTGGGAATAGAAAATAGTGGAAACAAGCCTCTGGAATTCGATTATTTCAAAACTTCCTAATCCCCACTTCCTTCAAACATATGAATGGGGACAAGTGAAGGCGAAGTATCGATGGACTCCACTTTACGCAGTTTGGGATGCAGATGGAGAATGGAAAGTGACCAGTGACCTTAACGTACTTTCTACTTTCCACTCACCAGTTGCCACTGCTTTAATATTGAAACGCCAAATCCTCCGAAATGCATTCACTGCGCGGTTATCCATTCTTTATTCCCCAAAAGGTCCCTTGCTTGAGTGGACAAATGAAGCCTTGAGAAATCGCGTGCTCGATGATTTGCAGTCACTCGCGAAAAAACAAGGCGCGATCTTCTTGAAGATAGATCCCGATGTCGTGCTGGGAACAGGAGTCCCTGACCGCGTAGATAACGTCATTGATAACGGTGGGCAGGCTGTAACGTCTGAGATGAAACGGAGAGTATGGGGATATTCGTCAGATCAAATCCAATTCAAGAATACGGTCCTTATCGATTTGACTCTCTCCGAGGAAGAGCTGCTAGCGCGCATGAAACAGAAAACGCGTTACAACATCCGTCTGGCCGAAAAGAAAGGTGTCTCTGTGCGCGTAGGCAAGCTAGAGGATCTGCCTATGCTTTACAAAATGTATGCAGAAACTTCGGTGCGCGATGGATTTGTCATTCGGGATGAAGGTTATTACAAAACCGTTTGGAACATATTTATGAACTCCAATGAGCCCTCTTGTGAACCCCTGATTGCTGAAGTGAATGGTGAGCCTGTTGCCGGGATCTTTGTCTTTTATTTTGCATCCCGTACTTATTATGTCTACGGTATGTCGCGCGATGTTCATCGTGAAAAGATGCCATCTTATCTTTTGCAATGGGAAGCGATAAAACGTGCAAAGACAAAAGGTTGTGCGGTATATGATTTATGGGGCGCGCCGGATATATTTGATGAAAGCGATTCGATGTGGGGCGTTTATCGTTTCAAAGAAGGTTGGGGGGGCAAAGTCGTACGCACGTTAGGCGCGTGGGATTACGCGCCAAATCCATTCTGGTATAAGATGTATTCTGAGATCATTCCGCGCGTATTGGATGTTATGCGCACACGCGGTAAGGTAAAGACGAAGCAAGGTCTCGGAGCGTAATTTCAAAAGTAATTCCGATAAATGAAATACTCTTGCTTGTTGGTGGTTCCGATATGGTCTCGGCTGACGCCTCGACCTACCCAACCACCGGGAACATTTGGAATAAGGATTTTCTGTGAATAACATTCCTCGTCTCAATTTCGCCCATCTCCCAACTCCTATTGAAGAACTTCCGCGTTTGACTGAGCATTTGAACGGACCAAGAATCTTGATCAAGCGCGATGATCAAACAGGGCTTGCTTTTGGAGGCAATAAGACGCGCAAGCTTGAATTCCTTATTGCCGAAGCGCGAGAACAAGGTGCGAAGACCTTGATCACTGGTGGGGCGCTGCAATCCAATCACTGCCGCCAGACGGCCGCCGTGGCCGCGCGTTTTGGGTTTGATTGTATTCTTGTGCTAAATGGCGAGATGCCTGAACAAGCCTCTGCAAACCTATTGCTTGATCAATTGTTTGGTGCCAAATTCGTTATCGTGAAAGATCGTGCAGGTCGCGATCAGGCTTTACAAGGGACATTCGATAAAGCTGTTTCAGATGGTAAGAAGCCTTATCTAATTACATATGGTGGATCGAGTCCAACGGGCGCGTTGGGGTACGCGTTTGCGATGAAAGAGTTTGTGGAGCAGAACGTCCTCACAGATTGGATCGTGTTTGGCACATCATCTGGTGGAACACACGCGGGTCTTGTGCTTGGGCAACGCATCTTTGGTTATCAAGGTAAAGTTCTGGGAATTAGCATAGATGAATCCGAAGAATGGTTGAAGACTCGTGTCTCAATGTTGGCGTCCGATGCAAGCGAAAGGTTTGGAGAGCGGATTCAGTTCAATCCCGCTGAAGTGTCCGCAAATGCCGATTACTGCAAAGCAGGCTACGGCGTATTGACAGAGGCAGAGCGCGAAGCAGTAAAGTTGTTTGCGAAATATGAGGGTTTATTACTCGATCCTGTTTATACGGGTCGTGCTGCCGCGGGGATGATAGATTTGATCCGTAAAGGATTTTTCACAAAGGAAGAAACTATATTATTCTGGCACACAGGCGGAACACCTGCTTTGTTTGCAGAGAAATACGCAAACAAGATCTAAAACAAAAAGATGAGTTCAACTCATCCTTTTGGCTAAATTACGACCGTAGCGCATCCCAGCCAGCGTATTTGGCAGTATCTCCCAATTCAGCTTCGATACGAAGCAGTTGATTATATTTGGCAACACGATCTGAACGTGCGGGGGCGCCAGTCTTGATCTGACCTGAATTTAATGCAACCGCGATGTCCGCGATAGTTGTGTCTTCCGTCTCGCCGGAGCGATGGCTAGTAACCGCTCTCCACCCTGCGCGTTGACATGTTTCCACGGCCTCGATGGTTTCTGTGAGCGAGCCAATCTGGTTTACCTTCACAAGCAGGGCATTTGCAGCGTTTTCTTTGATGGCGCGGCGCACACGTTCAGGATTCGTCACGAGCAGGTCATCGCCGACCAGTTGACATTTATCCCCGACTTTTTGAACCATCATTTTCCACGAATCCCAATCGTCCTGGGCGAGCCCATCTTCGATGGAAACAATGGGATAGTCATTGATCCATTTTGCCCAGAAATCAACCATTTGCTCGCCAGTTAATTTTTTCCCTTCCTTGCGAAGATTATAAGTCTTTGAATCTTCCTCAAAAAGTTCAGACGCAGCTGGATCAAGCGCGATCGCAACATCCTGACCCCGCCCGGCTTTAAAGCCTGCCCTCTCAATCGCGGTGAGAATGAGTTCAATAGCTTCGTTGTTGGCTTTTAATGCAGGAGCATATCCGCCTTCATCGCCGACCAAGGTTGCATATCCCTTTTCCTTCAACACAGATTTCAACGCGTGATAGATCTCTGCCCCCCAACGTAGCCCCTCAGCAAATGAATCTGCACCGAACGGCATGACCATAAACTCCTGCATATCGGTGGATTGCCAGGCAGTGTGGACACCACCATTCAAGATATTAAGCATCGGCACCGGGAGAACATGCGCATAGACGCCGCCCAGATAACGGTAAAGCGGCAGGCCGAATGAATTTGCAGCTGCTTTTGCCACTGCAAGGCTCACACCTAAAATCGCGTTCGCGCCAAGTTTCGACTTATTTGCTGTACCATCGAGCCCGAGTAATTCCATATCGATCGCTTTTTGTTCTGCTGCGTCCCAGCCGAAGAGCGCATCTGCGATTACGCCATTCACGTTGGCGACTGCTTTTGTCACGCCTTTGCCCAAATACCGCTTCTTGTCGCCATCGCGCATTTCGAGCGCTTCGTGTTCACCCGTGGATGCACCGGATGGAACTGCCGCGCGTCCCCAGGAGCCGTCTGCCAGTGTGACTTCCACTTCGACCGTCGGATTACCGCGCGAGTCCAGAATTTCCAATGCAGAGATGCTTTCGATGATAGTGTCCATTTGATTCTCCAGTGTCAGATAATTTCACTTTGCCTACGCCACCTCAGCAAGCGACGGTAAGTATAATCCACTTTCATTTTGCCTCTAGACACAGGGGAGCCAGCACCGCGCTTGGAGACTTTTTCTTTTGATTTTGCCAAAAAGATAGGAAGTTGGTACTGTCTGCCAGCTTTTGGGAACTTTTAAAGTTCGAATTTCATCTTCTCAATTGAACATGAAGAAATGGAGATTTCAATGAACACAAAAAAGTTTTTACAATCCTTTATCCTTATTTCACTGTTGCTTGCCTTGTTCGCTTCGGCAAGCCCCGCTCTAGCAGCCGGATGTGGAACCAGCGTGACAGTCCTCAGCGGCGATACTCTGCGCAAGATCGCGGATCGTTGTGTCACGACGATCTCCGCGCTGCGGAGGGCGAATCCCGAGATTGGCTCGGGCGATCTGATCTATCCAGGTCAAGTCCTGTTGTTGCCGGGTGCCATCATCACGAGCAATAATGGCTACAATACCTACATAGTGACACGAGGTGATACATTGAGACTATTGGCGAATCGTTTCGGGACTACGGTTGACATCCTGGTATCTTTGAATAGCAGTATCGTTAATATTAACCTGATTTACGAAGGTCAGCGACTGGTTGTTCCATCAGGTCAAGGTGTGCCAGTGCCCCCTCCTCCATCCAGTGGACAGGTCTATTATGTCCAGAGCGGTGACACACTACGGAAGATCGCTGCCAAATTCAACACCACCGTGGATGCGATCCTCAGGCTCAATCCACAAATTTCCAACCCGAATATCATTTACGTTGGACAGGCGATCACGATCCCTGCGGAGTTTTCATCGCATATCGTCCAAAAAGGTGATACCCTTAGAATCATCGCTGCTAAATACGGGACAACTGTTGATGCACTGATAGCGCTCAACCCAAACATCAAGAATCCCAATTTGATTTACGTTGGGCAGGTCGTAAGAGTACGATAAAGCTAATTTGGTTCAAAAAGACGCACCTTCGGGTGCGTCTTTTATTATATATAGTTTCTCCACCATAAAAACATTCACTCTTTCGGCTAAAAATTACGGATAATAATGACGATCAACCCCAATAAATCAAAAAATAAATACAACATCGTTAGTAATGAAAGTCTTTCGATTAATCCCTGTACGAGGTTCAAAAAGTGATCGGACTTTAAGACCAAATAGATAGGAATTACGATTGTGGGTACTACTAGGGCCAGCACGGCAGCATACAAAAGTCGCAGCGGATGCTCGGACGAACCAATATATCGTAACACCGGTTCTGGCATATAACTTCCCCAGATGAAATATGCCTGGCCATCGATTGCCCACAACGTGGTAACCAATGCAAGGATACTTAGGAGGGCAACACGACGATCCTCCTTCCACTTTGTGGAAATCACCAGGCCCAGCAGTGTAATGGCTACAAAAAATAACACGCTTTCGAAAAATGCAAGCACAAGCCCATAGGAGGCAACACCTATAGCATCCCACATGTTTGTTCGTTCAGCCACCCAGGATAAATCTCTAAAAATAAGGATCAATGCCCATAGATGAAGAGGGAAGGCGCACACCAGAAACAGAGACCAAAGACTCTGTTTTGAGTATCTTTGAGTGATGAAGCGAGGTAATGTGGTCAAATTTTTATCTTGAATGGGATTGTATCTGCAACTTATTTTGGTGCGATGACCGCCCGGTTTCTGTATAACTTCTCGCTTGGAACGGAGCGCATACGATTTACATCCAATGGAACACTAATGAATTCCGAAATTCGATCGCACCATGGTTTTGGATCTGATATAAGGGAATTGAAATTTACGTATAAAACTTCGATGTTTGCCTGCCGCACCAGCCAAGCTTTCACTCCAGCCAGATGATTTCGAAATTGTAGCTCCATTTCGGCATCGTCCAACGTACTAGATTCATTTCTGTTCAAGAGCATCTTCTTTTGCGAAGCCAGGATTTCCTTCAGTTCACGCTCCATGAAGATGACTTTATAGGAATAGTCTGAAGGCAGATATTCCAAAAGTGATGATATTACTTTAATCGCTTTGCCACCTGCATTTTGTAGCCATGTAGAGTTTCCATCAGAAAGCAACTTTACGGTTTCGAGTTCAAAATAACCATTCGGATTATCGTCATCTGCAGCACGGATTGCATCGGTGACAATTTGCAATCCACCTTCAGCAAGCATTTTCATCATCATCGAAGTACCGGACCTCGGAAGACCAGCCACAATGATGACCGGTCTATCTGTTGACTTCTTCTTTTTAAGGACTGAAAAAAATTTATCCATGGTTGCTCTCGGCGGCGTCCTCGCCGCCGAGGACGGCGGCTTGAGCACATCTACTTAAAGGTATCCCAATCCCTTTAGTCTTTCCTCGATATCTTTTTGCCCCTGCCGATCTGTTTGTGATGGAGGCTTGATATGAGACTGGTCAAGATGCTTACCAATGGCCAAAAAAGGAATGTCGCGGAACGAGATTCGCCCGAAATCTCGCAGGTCACGATTTGCAAAAATCACACCAGGGACAACATCAGCGTCCATGCAGTGATCCGCGCCCCAGTGGTCATGATTGGGTTCGATGACAGCTTCTGGGATCTTACCGAGTCCCGTCTCAGCGGAGGAGCGGTATCCCGCTGCGTAGCCAACCACAAGGTCCGGACCGAAGCGGGTATAAGGACCAGAGAAGACCTCATGCTTAAGACGCGCGTTTTTTACGATCGCATTTCCATCTGCATCTCTCCAATCTAATAATGCTTCTTTGATTTCAGACAGTGTAGATTCAATTCCGTCAGCAGGAATGTTGCCTTGCCCTTCTCTGCCCTGAATATTCAAATAAATGCTGTTTAAGCCAACTGAATAGGCGCGAGTCTTTTCCCAATCGACGCTTGTCAGATCGCCGGAAGTTCCATTACTGGATGCCAAATAACCATGGTCAAGTAACCAGCGATTCAAATGGACTTTATTTCTGAAATCACTGAACCCATGGTCAGATAGGATAAGAAAACGATACTTGTCATTCCATGAAGAGATTTTCTCCTGCACATCGCCGACGAAACGGTCCAGGCGCTGATACCAGGCGCGTACAACATCCTGCCGATCATGATAAAACATATGCTGCACGCGATCCAAACAATCAAAAATACTTGCAAGTACGCCTTCCTTGAAGTCATTCAGTAAGTAATAAAAAATTTTGATTCTCTGATCAAAGATGTCCTGGCATAACAGTAGGAACTGTTCATCAGTGATACAGCCTTCTTCTAATCCAGTAGTATCTTGAGGCCAGCCGAGCGTGAGAAAAGGTCCAACATTCTTCCATAATTTTTTGGCAAACGAACCTGAGGAAGCATAATGCCATGTTGAATGTAAGGGATGAATCTGCAATGGCAGAATATACAACCGAACAACATCGCTTATGCTCGTTAATATAACACGTGTGATTGTATGAAGGGTAAACAACAGACCTGCTTTGAACTGTAATTCAATGATTTGACTCCATTCCCCAATGCGTAATTGGATGCTGATTCCGCTAATTGTCAACTTCGCTGTATTTTCATCCAGTATATCCAGAACAAGTGGGATCGTAATTGGCTGTGGACCAGATTTGCTTGAGACTTCGGGACCCGGTAAATCGGCCTTATAACGATCTTTCTCAGCCGAAACCAGCTTCACCACCCTCACTTTTTTCTTCTCTTCGGCCTCAGTTGAATATATGGTGCCGACTCCCAGTTGACCGCGAATGTCAGGTGTCCCTAACCCGGGAAGAGTCATGACAGGTAGTTCTGGACGCGCGGGAAACATAGCTGGCCACCACAAGGCAGTGGCAGGATAACCAAGTTCGGAGGTTTCCTTAAAAAATGTCTTCGTCGTATAGGGTGGAATGAACTGTTCACCTAACAGGCCTTTACGCGTTGGCAAAATAGAAACGTACGGAAGATAGGTTTGAGGGTCGCGGTGAACAAAATCGAAGATACCATGACCACCCGGGTCTACACCGGTGGCAATACTTGTCCAAGACACTTCAGTCTGAGGAGGAGAACATACATCCAACCTGGAATAGCCGCCCTGTGGAAGGAACTTTTCAAGATTTGGTAATTGATTCTGTCCGGTCATTTCCTCGAAGATGGCCGGGTCAAATGAGTCAAACCCCAGAATGAGTGTCTTCATGAAGCCGGGAAATTATTTCTCAATATCCTCTTTACCTTCATCATTGCGGGTCCGGCGTCGCAGACGCGCGATTCCCTCTTTAATCCTGCGCGAAAAGACAAATAATACGCCCGATATAGCCACTAAAGCTCCTGCAAGTGCCTGGAAAAGAACCCCGCCAGTGTTTGGGTCAATATACATCGTAACTCCTTACGCAAAGTAGTCCTTCATGATGTAGTGAAAAATAAAGATTATGTTTTCGAGCGACTACTAAACGAAACTTTTTATATGATAATTTTATCACTTTCCATTAATTCCAAATGATTACAGGGTGCAGCGGGTGTACTAAAAGTTTGTAGATGAATTTGCTTCCTTCGCCGTCCTCGGCGAAGGAAGCACTGACAAAACGCTGCCGAGGACGGCAGCTTGAGTGCTCCCGGTGCGGACTATGTTTCCCCACAGTCTAAAAATAATGCGGTCAACTATGGCGAGAGACCGTCACCAAACACCTGTATCAGCGCGGCAATCAGAGGCTCATCATGTTTACGCAAGGTCTCGTCAAGTTCGATATGGACGAACACTCCTCCGTTTGTAACGGAGGCCTGGACATTTGTGGTCCCGCATAGGTCCTGCCAGGTGTATCCCGTACACAATCCTACAGTAATCCCTTGTTCTGTAAATGCTTTGTCCAACTCATTACCTAAAACTTCTTCTCTCCCTTGCAGCTTCTCTCCAAAACCAAATACTGCTTGAGGATAGCCATCATGCTTGCTGGTATGAAACCCATGAATCTGCAAAATGATCACATCACCTGTTGCCGTTTTTATTTCTTGTGATAAGGCAGCATGAACAGTATGAAAGATACTTTCAGGAGCGTGTGCCACATCGGCTGCTCCATCCGAATTAGCGTTTCGGTGGGCGCCTGCAATTACGAGCGCGCGCGCGTTCAGTGCCCGGTAAATATTCAGTGCAACGGTAGGTGTCCTTTTATCGTAAAGTGGATGCGGCGATTCGATGATGATATTGCTCGTGGAATCCACACGAATGGCGTATAGTCCCCATCCTTTTTGAATTGGCTCTTGCTCCCGGAGTAGAAAGCTCACCGCGTTATCGTCGCCGCGATCTGTATATTGAATCAGTCTGTAGTGATTCTGTGCTGCAAGAGGAGCAGCGCTGATAGAATCCCCAGCCCTTAGGAGGGATATTAATTTTGCAAAATCCTTTTGTTCTTTTTCTGAGGGGACAACATAACCTTCGCTATCTGCACCTGGCATGCCTTCTTCCAGATGACCAATTTGATTATGGAAACTGCCTCTGATTTCCTCAATGAGGTAAGTCGGAGTGGGTGTAAAGCTGGGTTGTGGAATTGGAGTTAGAGTCTGTGGAGCAGTGAGATTTGGTTGAGCAGTACAACCAGTAATGAATAGAGGACTTGCCAAAAATACGGTGCCTAAAATAAGTGGGATCCGCATGAGTGCCTCGTGTCTGGTTATAAAAAATTATGATTCACATCGTCACTTACCACAGCCGTTGATCGAGTTAAGAATTTGCCCTATGCGTAGTTCAATGTTTTCGACTATAAATATTCATAGAAATCAATGGCATTAGCTAGCTGGTATAAAAGTTTTTCTGAACTCAGCCGATCTGAACGCGAAGGCGTATCCTATCAACGAAAACTCGCCAATCGACAGTCCAGGTTTGCCATCATTGCTCCCCATGGGGGAGGCATTGAACCTGGAACATCAGAAATTACCAAGGCAATCGCTGGCACCCAGTTTTCCTATTATACATTCGATGGTATTAGGCAAGAAGGAAATGAACTACTTCATATCACAAGTACTTTGTTCGATGAACCGAAGTGTTTGAAAATGGTGAGTGATTCTGAGATCGTGATTGCCATTCATGGATGTGCAGGAACGGAGGAATTCATGTATCTGGGCGGGTTGCATAGTGAGTTGAAAACTACTCTTTTTATTGAACTAGCAAAAGCAGGGTTTGACGCTCGTTTGACTGAATCCACTTATGCAGGGACTCAATTGCAAAATATTTGCAACCGAGGTCAGCTGGGGCGCGGTGTGCAACTTGAAATCAGCGAGGGTTTACGCCGAGCTATGTTCCAAAAATTTGATCGTCCAGGTCGAAAAATCACCACCGATGTTTTTCAGAAATTTGTTAGTTCCGTTCGTAGTGCGTTAGTATCCGCTGGTGTGCGGAAATAGATATAGCAATTAAAGACAGGTATTTTCAGGGGGTGGAATGGCTGGAGTGAATAGTAATCCACTGTTCTGCCCCCGGCAGAATTTCCTGAGTAAAGGTTAAATCTCCTGAGCCGGTAAGAAGGGCAAAATTATACAGAGGGCTATATGGCACTTCCGGCTCCGCCCATTCGATGATACGAATGTTATCGAAGTCAGCAATGATTGTCCCTTTCTCTGGAGGTAATAATCTCATATATACTCCCAATGCGAATATATCCTTGGGTACTTGAACATCAAAACGGAAAGGCTGCCAGACATCCGCTGATTGAACTTCGATTGGATAGGTTTCTTTCAGGGTAGATGGCCCAAAGCTTTGTGTGTACCAACTGAATTGAATTTGGGCCGCTGTTTTTTGATTGATACGTATCATGCCTGTGACGCTAAGATCGGTGAATGGATCAACCAAAACTCGATGCATATTCGTCGTAACAACGTCCAAAATATTACTGGACCCTCTTGTCAGGCGGATGCCTGTCTCACCTTCATACGCATAATCTCCACCGACCTGGACGCCGCCCAGGTTCAGATCCCAGAGTGGAGCCCCGCTGGAAGGGGAGTCCACTTCATCATTTTCAAATCCGCCAACCCACAGTAGGTCACGTCCTAAAACTAATGTGCCTGTTCCTTGGAAGTTAGAAATCCATTGTGCTTGAGGAATACTGATTATTTCGCCTTTATCTAAGTCACCAACCATGGTTTGAGTATAGGTTTTTTGAACCGCGCGCCCTTCCAGATCAACTTCCATCGCGCCACCTTCCATAATGAACGGCCCAGGTTCGCGACCCGCTGCTCCCCGAACGACATAATCTGCTAATTCTCCCGTCAGGCCGTAAGGGATATAACCGTCAATGATTAGGGGCTCAAGGTAGGCTCTAACGATTTTGCCTTCCCGCAAATAGACGGAAAGCATGTAGGATTCAAATGATTGCCAAATAATTTGATCGAAGAGAAAATTACCAATCGTCCATGCAACCAGGGATTGATTTTCCAGTGAGAATCCACCGACTACATGTGAGTGATGGTTGATGACGAGGGTGGCACCTGCTTGCCTGGCCACTTCGGTTAAATAAACGATTTTGTCCGTTGGAGTGCGGTTGTATTCTGTGCCACCATGGATCATGGCAATCACAATATCCGCTTGTTGTTTCGCGCGCATAACCGCAGTTCGTAAATCAACCTCTGTGCAATAGGCGGCGCCGCCTTTCTTAAGAGCATCAGACGCCACGTAAGGCACGTCCGTTTTCGTTACTGAAGAAGACGGGATTCTGACGGTTGTGCATCCAACGAAGGCAATGGTTTGTCCCTTGGATGAGATAATCGCGGGTGCCCATGCATTCGCTTCGTTTGTTCCCGCCCCAAAATGAATCATACCTGCCTGGTCAAGAGTGGAAAGCGAAGCATTTAATCCTTCTTCAAACATATCGTAGTTATGGTTATTTCCTATGTCAACAATGTCCACACCAGCTTGCTTCAGAGCGATTATGCTATTGGGGTGACTTGCATACACATAATCGGCCGTGGCATGAAAAGTTTCTGGTCTCGGCTCGTATCTTGGAAAATATGGCTGATCGCTCATGGTCGTTTCCAAATTTAGCACGGTAAAATCAGCATTTTCCAAGAGTGGCTTAACAGGTGCCAATAATCGTAGATGATCTTCAACAGTGGGATCAACAGGCAGCAACCCATCCTCCGTATGATCATCTTCATTTGGGTCGAAAAAGCGTCTGCCAAACATTGTGTCACCACCGAATTGAATGACCGTGGTTTTGCCATCATCTAGCGACAGGCGGACGAGCACAGGGATCTCAGGCGCGGCGGCGCGTGTGCGCGAGATGAACCCATCACTTTTCACTGTTAGCCATTGGGGCCTGTTGTCATCAGTTACGAACTTGAACCAGCCCTCGTTATCACTTATCACATTATTGCTTTGTGACGTTACACTTGCGCCTTTTATAGGATCCCCATTCATATCAACCACACGCCCCGTGAAGTTGTACGTTTTAGCTGTGGGTGTAGGAGGGGCCACTGTGGCCGTGGGTAAAGATTGCTCAGATGAACAACCGGAGAGCAAAAGGGACAAAACCAGGAGATTCGATAGCACGTTACGAGTCATTGATTTATCACTCTCATACGAATGAAAACGGATAAGATCTGGGAAAGCCTGGCCATCATCCTTCTACTAACCATTTATTTATTTTGATCAACCACATGAGGGCCTGCCAACCATTGCTCTGCACCAGGCAGAATTTCTTGAGCGAACGTTAAATCTCCTGTGCCATTAAGCAGAGCATAATTATATAGAGGGCTATATGGAGTTCCGGGTCTGGCCCATTCAATGATGCGAATGTTATCGAAATCAGCGGTGGCCGTTCCCTTGTCAGGGGGTGTCAATCTCAGATAAAGTCCTAAAGCCATTGCCCTAGGTGGTACCTGTGCATCAATACGAAAAGGCTGCCAGGTACCATATTCTTGAATTTCAATAGGCTGGGTCATTTTCACAAATGAAAGTCCTACAGTTCCTCGATACCAGCTTAATTGAGCCGAGACCTCAACCCCCTGATTAATGCGAATCATCCCTGTGATGCTTAGATTGGTGGTAGGAACGACTAAAACTCGATGAAGGTTGGTTGTCACAGCATCCTCGATTTTATCCGCGCCTCTTGTCAGGTGAATGCCGATTTCGCCTTCGTAGGCGTAATCCTGTCCGATTTGGACTCCTCCCAGGTTCAAATCCCAGAGTGGAGCCCCGCGGGAGGCGGAGTCAACTTCGTCGTTTTCAAATCCGCCCACCCAGAGTAGATCGCGGCCTAGTAATAAATTGCCTGTTCCCTTGAAATCAGATATCCACTTCGCTTGCGGGATATGGATAATTTCTCCAGACCTTGAGCTACTTACCATCGTTTGTGTATAAGTGTGTTGGAGGGCGCGTCCATTAAGATCGACTTCCATTGCTCCATTTTCCATAATGAAGGGACCCGCTTTACGTCCCGCAGCGCCGCGAATGACATAATCTGCCAACTCTCCTGTCAGGCCATGAGGCACGAAGTCATCGATGATCAATGGCTCTACATACGCCCTGACGATTTTTCCCTCCCTCAGATACACTGCCAGCATATAAGACTCAAATGACGGCCATACGGTTTGGTCTGAGAAAAAATTGCCCATTGTCCAGGCAACCAATGACTGATTGTCGAATGAGAGCCCACCCACAACATGTGGTTGGTGGTTGATGACTAGTGTGGCACCTGCCTGCCTCGCAATTGCTGTGAGATAAGTAATTTTGCTGGTGGGATTGCGATCATATTCCTTGCCCCCGTGAATCATCACAACAACAGCATCAGCCCTTTGTTTTGCATCGATGACTGCGGAACGTAACGTTGTTTCTGTGCAGTAAGCTGCCCCACCTTTCTGAAGTACATCAGAGGCTACAAAAGGTACATCATTTCTTGTGGGTGTGTTAAGCGGTATTCTTAAAGTTGTGCATCCTAGAAAAGCAACAGTCTGTCTTTTTGACGTAATAATCACCGGTGCCCAGGCATTCGCTTCGTTTGT
>Ga0081539_10000657_pt1 | contig 69568 bp, 68 predicted proteins | sample TabmetS4T2R2_FD_71023 | JGI IMG/M metagenome (GOLD analysis project Ga0081539, IMG submission 71023) | Tabebuia heterophylla rhizosphere microbial communities from the University of Puerto Rico - S4T2R2 | ecosystem: Host-associated > Plants > Roots > Rhizosphere ...
GTGGCGCAGGCCCGCCCCAGCCTTTGCGCCCGGCCGGCCCGCCCAGCCGTTGCGCAAGGCCTGCCCAGCCGTTGCGCAAGGCCTGCCCAGCCGTTGCGCCCGGCCGGCCCGCTCACACCACCGCCGCCAGGATTGCCATCGCCGAGTGTTCCGTTGAGGACAGCACTCAGTCGCCAAGACCGTCCCGGCCGGCGGCGCGAAGAGTCGGCGTCGGACATCAAGCCGCCTGCGGGGCTCCTCGGCGTGGCCCTGGTGGGCCACCGCTCTGTCACGATGTGCCTTCTTGGGGAGGTGCCGTGTGCGGCCTGCTCGCCTCGACCGGTGTGCCCTTGCGCACCCGCAGGATGTTCCCATCCGGCCCGGGCATCGGCCACACGCTGGAGCCCCTCTTGTTGCCCAGGGTGAGCGGTATGGCTGTTATGGAGCGCGGTGGCTGTTCTGCGGGCGTCGGAACAGCCACCGCGCTCCATAACCGCCATACCGCTCACGTCAGGGACCGTGAGTTGGGGAGTTTTGTGACCTTGAGGGTGAACCGGTGCGGAGGACGAGCGTGGCGAGGTGCCGGTAACCCGAACAGAAGGAACACGGCGGTTGCCTTTGTACCTCTTTGTGAAGAGTGCCGCCGATGCTGCAGTTCGAGACGCTGCTGCGGCCGTGTTTCACCGCGCCGTCGTTTCACACGTTCACCGCGCTGGTCGCGGGGAAGTCCAGTCCCCTGGAAAGTGCAAGATCGGCCGGTCGACGGGGCCGCGGGGGGTGGTCAGGGGGGTGCTGGGGTTGTCGTCACGGGCCGCGGGTGGGTGGTCAGGGGGTGGTGGGGTTGTCTTCACCGGCGCGGGAAGCCAGCAGGCGCCGGTAGGAAGCGAGCCGGCGCGGATCCGCCTTTCCCGAGGCAACCCACGCGTCCAGCGCGCAGCCGAGGTCGGCCGCGGTGTGGCCGCAGTTCGGCTGGTCATCGAGGGTGCCCTCGATCAGATCGGGAAAGCCGTGCAACAGGCTCTCCGCGCTGACGTGCGCCAGCCCGAAGCTCCGGATTCCGGGCGTGTCGATGATCCATCCCGGGTCGCCCCTGCGCCGGCCCAGCCGGGGCAACCGCAACGCCACCGCGCTGGTCGACGTGTGGCGGCCCTTGCCGATCGCGCTGACCACACCGACCGCCCGTAACGCATCCGGGACCAGGCGGTTGACGAGCGTGGATTTTCCGACGCCGGAATGGCCGACCAGCACCGATATCCTTCCGGCGAGACGCTCGCGCAGCTCGCTCAGGTCGCTGTCCGGCTTGACCAGCACGAACGGCAGGTCGAGTTCGGCGTAATAATCCAGGACGTGCTCGGGACCGGCCAGATCCGCCTTGGTCAGGCAGAGCAGCGGTTCGATGTCAGCGTCGTACGCCGCGACCAGACACCGGTCGACGAACCCCGTTCGGGGCGGTGGGTCGGCGAGTGCGCTGACGATGACGAGCTGGTCGGCGTTCGCGACGACAACACGTTCGAGGCGGCCCTCGGGAGTCGTGTCGTCGTCGTCTGCGGTGCGGCGCAGCACCGAGCTGCGTTCGGCGATCCGGACGATACGCGCGAGTGCTCCGGGCGCGCCGGACGTGTCCCCGACCAGAGCGACCCGGTCTCCGACGACGACCGACTTGCGGCCGAGTTCCCGGGCGCGCATCGCGGTGACGATCTCGTCCTCGCTCTCGGCGTCCACGCGCACGCACCCGTACCGTCCGCGATCCACGGTGATGACCAGTGCATCGATGGCGTCGTCGTGCTTGGGCCTGGTCCGGGTACGGGGGCGCGACGAGCGGCCGGGTCGGATCCGGACGTCGTCTTCGTCGTACTCCCGTTTGCGCGCCGGCAGAGGTCAGCTCCTTGCGTTCACCAGCTCGGCCCAGAGCTCGGGGAACTCGGGCAGCGTCTTCGACGTACACGCTACGTCGCTGAGATGGATGCCCTCGACGGCAAGGCCGATGACAGCCGCGGCGTGTGCCATCCGGTGATCGGCGTACGTCTCGAAGCGGGCCGACCGCAGCGGGCCGGGCGTTATCTCCAGGCCGTCCCGGTGCTCGACCACGGTCGCACCCACCTTGCCCAGCTCGGTGGCGAGTGCGGCCACCCGGTCGGTCTCGTGGCCGCGGATGTGCTCGACTCCGCGAAGCTCGGACGGCCCGTCGGCGAGCGCTGCGAGGGCCGCGATCACCGGAGTCAGCTCGCTCACCTCGGACAGGTCGGCCCGGATGCCATGCAGTACACCCGTGCCGTGCACAGTCAAACCGCCGTCACCGCGCGCGACCAGGCCGCCCATGCTGGTGAGAAGCTCGGTGAGCCGACCGATCGGCTGCCAACTGTCGCCGGGCCAGCCGGCCAGCGTGACCGAGCCGCCGGTCACCAGGGCGGCGGCGAAGAACGGCACGGCACCGGACAGGTCGGGCTCGATGTCCCAGGTCCCGCCCCGGAGCACGCCCGGCTCGACCGTCCAGACATCGGCGACGCTGTCGTCCACCACCGCGCCGGCCGCCCGGAGCATGTGGGTGGTCATCCGCAGGTGCGGCGCGGACGGCACCGGCGGCCCCTCGTGGCGCAGCACGAGGCCCTTGGTGAAACGCGGTGCGGACAGCAGCAGCCCCGAGACGAACTGGCTGGACCCGGACGCGTCGATCACCGTCTCGCCACCGTCGACGAGGCCGGTGCCCCGGACGGTCAGCGGCAGTCCGCCGGTCGGCGCGGCGTCGATCACCGCGCCGAGGGACCGGAGCGCCTCGACGATCGGGCGCAATGGCCGGTTCCGTGCATGCGGGTCGCCATCGAACGTCACCGTTCCTTCGGCCAGCGCGGCGACCGGTGGCGCGAACCGCATGATCGTGCCGGCCAGCCCGACGTCAACGCGGGCCGGGCCACGCAACGGGCCGGGCTTGACGAACCAGCGCTCGTCGTCGGCGGTGTCCACGTTGACGCCCATGGCTCGCAGCGCGTCGGCCATGAGCGAGGTGTCCCGCGCCCGCAATGGCCGGTTGATCTGCGACGGGCCGTCGGCGAGGGCGCTGAGCACCAGCGCGCGGGCGGTCATCGACTTGGAGCCGGGCAACCGCACGGTGGCGGAGACCGGTCCGGCGGCTCGGGGTGCGATCCATTCAGTCACGGGCTCATTCTGCCGTTCCGGTACGACGATTCCGTGTCACGTTCCCGCCGGCCGGGATGGAAGTGAGCAGCCCGCGTCGACGGGCAGGTGAGGCGGGCTGCGACCGGACGTTGCAGCAGGCGGCGACGGGCGGGTGAGGGCAGGCTGCGACCGGACGTTGGAGCAGGCGGCGACGGGCCGGCGAAGCACGGCGCGCCGAGACGGAGCGTACTCTCGCCGACATGTGCGGGCGGTATGCGACGACTCGGAGCGACACCGATCTCAGCATTCTGTTCGACGCGGTGAACATCACCGAAGGCGTTGAACCGAGCTGGAACGTCGCGCCGACGGATCCCGTGCCGGTGGTGCGGGTCTCGCAGCGCCACGGCGCTCGGGTCCTGGATTCCGCGAAATGGGGCTTACTTCCACCGTGGGCGCAGGATCCGCGGGCGGGCGCTCGGATGATCAACGCTCGCGCGGAGACGGTGGCCACCACGCCGGCCTTCGCGCCGTCGTTCGCCAAGCGGCGTTGCCTGGTCCCGGCCGATGGCTGGTACGAATGGGTTCGCACCGGCAAGGAGAAGCAGGCGTACTACATGACCCCTTTGGACGGCTCGCCACTCGCCTTCGCCGGGATCTGGAGCATGTGGGGTACCGACACGCTGACCTGCAGTGTGGTGACCACCGCGGCACTCGGCGGGCTGGCCGAGGTGCACGACCGGATGCCGCTTGTCCTGCCGCGCCACCGGTGGCCGGACTGGCTGGCCGCCGGTGGCGACCCGGCCGAGCTGCTGCGCCCGATGACCCCGGCAGAGCTGGAGTTCATCGAGGTACGGGCGGTCCGGCCGGATGTCGGAAACGTGCGTAACAACGGTCCGGAGTTGATCACGCCGCCGGTACCGGACCGCCTCTTCTAATGAGGCCACCGCTTGAGCCGGCTTTGCGAGATTGAGGCTGATTGGTACGCGATCGCTCCGGCAAAGATTGACGACACCCTTGCTCTGATCTTGCGACCTGCGATACAAACCAGCGCCGGTGTGGTGCCGGCCCGCACGGTGCGGGCGGCGTAACCACGGGTTTCACCGGTCCCACGGGGGAGGTGGGCTTATGACACGGGCGCGAATGCCGCATGCCGCCGAGGTCGCTATCGCACGGCGCGACCCGAGGCTGCTCCGGGCGATAGACCGGCGCAGCGCAGACGAGGCGTGGCGCACCCGCGGCGCATGTCGCAGCGTCGACCCGGAAACGTTCTTCCCGGCTCCGAACGAGCCGTCCGACGGCGCGATTGCGCTCTGCGGAGGCTGCGAGGTACGAGCGCAGTGCCTGGCCTGGGCGCTGCAGGTGGGCGACTGCCACGGCGTATGGGGCGGCACCACGCCCCGCGAGCGGCGGGCGATGCTGGTGGCCTGGCGGGAACGAGTGCAGCCCAACGGCGAGCCGGTCGACGACGGTACCGATGAGGAAGACCGGAGGCTATTGACCCTGGCGCCGGTGAGCCGCTGACAACCGGGGCTGACATCGGCGCCGCTGAGTCGCCGACAATAGGGACCGTGCGCAGTCTCGAGGTCGAAACGCCGCGCGGGCCGGCCGAGGTTCGGATCGCTGAGCCCACCGGCTCCGCCGCCAGTCTGCTGGTGATGGGGCACGGCGCGGGCGGCGGCGTGGATGCGCCGGACATCGTCCGGGTGCATGATGCGGCGGTCGCCGCCGGCGTACGCGTGGCACGCGTCACCCAGCCCTATCGGGTGGCCGGGCGACGGACTCCCGCCCCGGCGAACCATCTGGATGAAGCCTGGGTCGCCGTCGTGCAACATCTCATCGGGTCGGGCCGGCGGCGGAAACTGCCGTTGCTCGTGGGCGGGCGGTCGAGCGGCGCCCGAGTGGCCTGTCGCACCGCCGCTGACCTGGGCGCGGCCGGTGTTCTGGCACTCGCTTTCCCGCTGCACCCGCCCGGCAGGCCGGATCGTAGCCGGGCACCCGAAATACCGACCACGGTGCCCACCCTGATCGTCAATGGTGACCGCGACCCGTTCGGAGTCCCGGAACCGTTCGGCCTGGTTGAGGTGGCCGTCCGCCCCGGTGCCACGCACGACCTCCGGAAGGATCTGGCCGGCACCGCCGATCGCGTGCTGACCTGGCTACGCGACCACGGTTGGGCCCGATGACCTGGAATGCGGGCCGGTCCCACACCGTTACACCACCCGGAAGGCCGTACGTCGGAAGGGGTTGTTGAGGTGCCAGCCAGAATGGCCTACGTCAACCGGGACGGCCGGGACGTGAGCCGCGTACGGAGTCTGCTGAACTCGCCCGCATGGCCCGCCGCTGAGCCGCCGCCCGTCACACCATCGGTGAGCGTCAGCACGCCCGCGGTTTTCGAATCGGCTCCTGGGGCACTACCCGTATCCTCGGCGGGGCAGTCGAGGGAAGAGGTTGGCGTGGCCCGAATAGAACGGACTGACGAGCGCCGGGCGCGCTTTGAACGGGACGCGTTGCCGTTCGTCGACCAGCTGTATGCCGCGGGTCTGCGGATGACGCGTAACCCCGCGGACGCCGAGGACCTGGTGCAGGAGACGTTCCTCAAGGCGTTCTCCGCCTTCCACCAGTTCGAGGAGGGTACGAACCTCAAGGCGTGGCTGTACCGCATTCTGACGAACACCTATATCAACTCGTACCGGCGCAAACAGCGCCAGCCCGTGCAGGCGCCGACCGAGGAGATCACCGACTGGCAGCTCGCCTCGAGTGAGTCGCACACGTCGGTCGGCTTGCGCTCGGCCGAGACCGAGGCGCTGGACCGGCTGCCGGACAGCGACATCAAGAACGCTCTCCAAACGCTGCCAGAGGATTTCCGACTCGCCGTCTACCTCGCTGATGTCGAGGGTTTCTCGTACAAGGAGATCGCCGACATCATGGGAACACCGATCGGCACCGTCATGTCCCGCCTGCATCGCGGCCGGCGCAACCTGCGCAAGCTGCTGGAGCAGTACGCCGTGGACCGCGGCATCACCCGCACCGCCTCTGAGACGCAGGAGGCGTGATCGGTGAACGACGACGAGAAGAAGGCCGATTGCGGTGTCGTGCTGTCCGAGGTCTATCTGTACCTGGATCTCGAGTGCAGCGAGGCGCGCCGGGCGCTGATCAGGAAACACCTGGACGATTGCACGGACTGCCTTCACGAGTACGGCATAGAGCACGAGGTGAAGGCGCTGGTGGCGCGCTGCTGCGGCGATGAGACCGCCCCGAAGGAACTCCGCGAGCGCCTGCGCATGAAGCTGAGCGAGCTCACCATAGAAGTAGAAACCCGCGAATACTTGCCATAGCAGTAAGTGAAGGCCCGGCAGCGAAGCTGTCGGGCCTCCCGATTCGACCGCAACCAGAGTCGCGATTGCCCGGAGGAGCGGAGCGACGACCAGCCAGCTCAGCTCAGCTGTTGGGTCGCTTGCCGTGATTGGCGCTGCTCTTCTTGCGCGCCTTCTTCTTGCGGGCCTTCTTCGCCATGGCGGACTCCTTTCCGAAGCCACCGATCGTAGTCGGCGCCGGATCCATGATTGGATACTCCCACCACCGACAGTCGACGAAGGAGTGCTGCGCCCATGGCCGAGGAGATCCGTGCCGAGATGGTGGCCAACGTATGGAAAGTAGTGGCCTCCGCCGGCGACGAGGTCGCCGAGGGCGACACGCTGGTGATCCTCGAGTCGATGAAGATGGAGATTCCGGTGCTGGCCGAGTCGGACGGCACCCTGGCGCAGCTGGCCGTGAACGAGGGCGACGTGGTTCAGGAAGGCGACCTGATCGCCGTCATCGAGGATTAGTCAGCCAGCGCAGCAAGCGCCGCCGCATCCGGCGGCGTCGCTGGCGAGGGATGCGTGGCGGCCCGTGCTCCTGGATGATCGAGGTCGCGAGCTCGCGGGTCTCGCTGCGCAAACCCGGCGTGGCCAGCGCGAGTTGAGCCACTGACCAGGCGATCGCCGGTCGATGAATCCGGGACGGTCCGGCCACCCCCATCAATCGCCCGGTCACCAGCGCGGCCACGTCGGACCGCGCACCAGGATCGATCCAGGCGTACGTGACCAGGGCGAACAAGGCTGCCTCGGTGATCTGGTCCTCACCCGCCACGGCCAGCTCGACGAGCGTCCGCCGGCGGGAGGAGCCCATCCACGGTTCGTCGGTGCCGTGGTGCAGCAATCCCAGGCAGGCCCAGACCCGTGCCGACCGGGGTGGCTCCGGCGGAAAGGACACGAGCGACAGCAGCTCGTCGGGCTCGACCAGGACCAGCTCGACCGCGGCGTCGTACGCGGCCGGGGGGTGCGGCCACGCCGGCTGGGCGACCCGGCTCAGCCGCTTGACCGACGCGGTCGCGGGCCGGGTCGTCGAGGGTGGCCGGCGAGGGTGGTCCGGAGCGGTGGCAAGGGCGGTCGGCACCTCACTCAACCACGGCTTCCCGGCACAGCAGTCGCCGAGATCGGTGTGCTCGTGCGTGTCGTCCGGATGGTCGCGCACGAAGTCCGCCAGCTCGACCAGATGGCGTAGCTCGCCGTCGGCCCGGAATCGTAGCCGGTGGGCGGTATGCACCGCGCAGTCGAACTGTGGATTCTTGGCCAGCGCCCGGTCCACCCAGGCCAGAGCGTCGTCGAGGCGGCCGGCGTCGGCCAGGGTGCTGGCGATGTCCGCGTACACCGAAAGATCCTCGGGGTCGTACGTCACGGCCCGGCGCAGCGCCGCGAGCGACTCATCCGTCCGGCCCGCGCCGCGGTAGGCGTAGCCCAGCCAGATCTCGGCCAGCTTGGACGGCCGGGCCCGTGTCCCGCGCTCGGCCCATTCGATCGACAGGTCGGTCTCACCGACCCGGCGCGCCAGCGCCGAACCCGCGCCGAGCAGCAGGTGATGGTCCGGATTGGCGGCGATCGCGTGATGGGCGACGGTCAGATAGGGCCGCAGCGCCGCCCGCCCGGCCTCGGGCGCGGGATCACCGATCGCGGTGCAGAGTTGCATGAGTATCCGGGCGAGAAGACCGGGATCCATCCGTACGCCGAGAGCCGGGTCCCCGACCCAGGGCACGCCGGCCCAGTCCGCGGCCGGCGAGTGCCCGCTGGCGGCGGCGAGTAGTGGCAGGCCGTCCTCGGGCCGCCCGGCCGCGGCAAGCAGGTGTGCCCGGGCCACCACGGTGCCGACGAACGAGTGCTGCCCGATCGGGAAGAGATCAAGAGCGCCGTCGGTACGGGCGGCGAGCCGGCTCAGCAACTCGTGCGTCTCGGGCAGCGTGGGCGCCTGGGCGATCGCGCCGGCCAGGTGATCCGCGGCGGTGCGCATCTCCCCGCGCTCGAGCGCCTCGCGGGCCTGCGCAAGAGTCCGCTCGACGGAACGCTTGGAGTCGTCCATGACCGCGGCGAACCTTTCTTCTGCAACTTGCACGCCATGCGCCACCGACGCGAGCCTAGGCGACGACGCTCGATATGTCAGTCCTGAGTTCCGGCGGCCATGCTCGAAGCATTGCGTTTTCAAGGAGTTTCGTGCAAGACTGCGCACCAGTACCCAGGCATACCGAAAGGACGAACCGTGACGGAGCGGGGCCGGGGGATGGCTGCGGACATCGCAGAGCAACCTGACGGCTACGCCCGGCTGATCGAGGGCGCGCCCGCGAAGGCGATCGCGGCGGTCGCCGCTCGGGTCGCCGAGCAGCGTCCGCGTCACGTGGTCTTCGTCGGTCGCGGCACCTCCGACCACGCCGCGCTGTACGGGGCGTACCTCACCGAGATCCGGCTCGGCATCCCTGTCGGTTTGGCGTCGCCGAGCACGGTCACCCTGTACGGCGCGCGGCCCGACCTGTCCGACGCGCTTGTCGTCGGCGTCAGCCAGAGCGGCGGTTCACCCGACCTGACCGGTGTCCTGACGGTTGCCCGGGAGACCGGCGCGCTTACCCTGGCGATCACCAACAACCCGGATTCGCCGCTGGTCGAGGCCGCCGAGCTGGCCATCGACGTGGCCGCGGGTCACGAGCGGGCGGTGGCGGCGACCAAGACGTACACCGCCGAGCTCCTGGCGCTGCTTATCCTGATCGAGGGCATCCGGACCGGTGACGGAGCATTGCCGGCCGAGGTACGGACGGCGTTGCGGCAGCTGCCGCAGCAGGCCGGGGACGTGCTCACCGATCACGGCGCGGACGAGCTGGCGCAGCGCTACCGGTTCGCCTCGCGCATGGTCACCACCGGACGGGGGTACGCCTACCCGACCGCCCGCGAGGCCGCCCTGAAGCTCATGGAGACGTCGTACCTGCCGGCCCTGGCGTTCTCCGGCGCCGACCTGCTGCATGGTCCGCTAGCCATGACGGACCCGGACGTGCCGGTGCTCGCCGTGGTCGGTTCCGGGCCCGGCGGGCGGGCGATGAGTGACGTGGTGAACCGGCTCGGCGAGCGCCGGGCCGACGTCGTCACGGTCGGCCCGGCGGACGTTTCGGGAGCGTCGGGCCGCCTCGCCGTGCCGCCGGTCGACGAGCGGTACGCCCCGCTGCTCGACATCCTGCCGCTGCAGAAGCTGGCCCTGTCGTTGGCGCTCGCCCGCGGCGAGGACCCGGACACCCCACGCGGGCTCAACAAGGTCACGACAACCCTGTAGTAACCGCGGCCTCTAGACTCGGCTAACCGTGACCAGAGTCGGATTTTCGCCCGTCGCTGTGTTGGGGCCCGGGGCCAATGCGGCTTGCCGCGAGGCCCCAGGCCCCCAACACAGCGGCTCCCCGGGGCGAAATCCCGCCGAGCCGGAGGCGAGGCCAGAAGTACAGTGTCCACGCTGCGTGATCTGGCCGAGGAGCACACCGGACTCGGCCCCGCCGACATCGACCATCTGCATCGGCTTGCCGGTGACTGGCAGTTGCTGTCCGACCTGTCCTTCGCCGACCTGCTGCTCTGGGTTCCGGTACGCGCCTCCACCGGCCACTTCCGGGCGTTCCTCTGCGTCGCTCAGGTGCGCCCGACCACCGCGCCGACGGCGTACCAGGACGACCAGGTCGGCCGGATCGTCGCTGGTCCCGAGGTGGCGCATCTGGACATCGCGTACGAGCAGGGCCGGATCTGGCGTGAGGGCGATCCGGTCTGGTACGGCGACACCCCGGCCCGGCACGAGGCCATTCCGGTCCGCTTGCGCGACGGCGCCGCCGAGGAGGAGGGCTTCAGCGAGGTCATCGCGGTGATCGGCCGGGACACCAACCTGTCCACCGCCCGTACGCCGAGCCAGCTCGAGCTGAACTACCTGACCACGGCCGACGATCTGGCCCAGATGGTCTCCGACGGCACCTTCCCGCCGCAGCGGCATCCGGGCGAGACGACCTCAGCGCCACGTGTGGGTGACGGGCTGATCCGCCTTGACGCGGCCGGCAAGGTCACCTACGCCAGCCCGAACGCCCAGTCCGCGTACCGCCGGTTGGGGTTCAACGCCCATCTCGTCGGCGAAGAGCTCGCCGTGCTGTTCAGCCGCCTCGCCGCCGATCCGCTGGAGGGCAACGATGCCGCCGAGCGGATCCTGGCCGCGCTGCGCGGTGAATCGCCGCCGCGGCAGGAGGTCGAGGCGCGTGGTGCGACAGTGCTGATGCGGGCGCTGCCACTCCTGCCTGCCGGTGTGCCGATCGGCGCGCTGGTCCTGGTCCGGGACGTGACCGAGGTGCGCCGCCGGGACCGCGCGCTGATGACCAAGGACGCGACGATCCGGGAGATCCACCACCGGGTGAAGAACAACCTGCAAACCGTGGCCGCGTTGTTGCGCCTGCAGGCTCGCCGGGTGGATGCGCCGGAGGCCCGGATGGCGCTGGAGGAGTCGGTACGCCGCGTCGCGTCGATCGCCCTGGTGCACGAGACGCTCTCGATGTCCAGTGACGAGGTGGTCGAGTTCGACGGCATCGTGGACCGGGTGGCCACCGCCGCCAGTGAGGTGGCGTCCACCGCGGTCTCGGTCAAGATGCGCCGCGAGGGCACCTTCGGCGTTCTGGCCGCGGAGATCGCCACCTCGCTGGTCATGGTGTTGAACGAACTATTGATCAACGCGGTGGAGCACGGTTTCCCGGAGGGCGACGAGGAGCGAACACCGGACAGTGCCGAGGTGGTTGTCGCCGCGCACCGGTTCCGCAAGCAGTTGCACGTGACAGTGGCGGACAACGGCAAGGGGCTGCCGGACGGCTTCAACGCCGACGCCGGTGGACGGCTCGGCCTGCAGATCGTCCGGGCGCTGGCCACCGGGGAGCTGCGCGGCACAATCGAGCTGCGCAACCGGGCGGGCGGCGGCACCGAAGCTGTGCTCGTCGTACCCCTCGGCAAGCGGTAGATCAAGGACACTCAACGGTGCCCGTGCGGCGGGCGGTGGCTGCGCGACGGGAAAAAGCCATCTTCCGTTCTTCGCATAGCGGAACCGAACGGGACAGTTTTACGACTCACGTGTCACCGGACGTCGCACGATGTGCTCCGGAGCACACTCCCGCAATCTGGACCGCACTGGCCGACATTGCCTTCACATGAGAGGCTTGTCGGCATGACCGCTGCAGTTGACCGCCGCTTCGTGGCCCGTCGCCACGTCGACTACGGCCGCGTCCGCAGCGCGATGTGTCCGGCTTGCTGACGCCGCCCGATCTCTGTTTGTCGGGCGCGCAAGACGCGCCGGCCCACTCCTGACACCGATGTCGCGAGCCTTCCAAGTGGCCGCAAGCGTTGAGCGTGCCCACCAGATCTCTGGAAGGAACGCCGACGATGGCGCTCGACAGCACCACAGGACGGCCCGCCGCCCGGCCTCGCAAGGCCCGTGGCGAGGGTCAGTGGGCGCTTGGACACCGTGAGCCTCTGAATCCGAACGAGCGGTTCAAGAAGGACGACAATCCGCTCAACGTGCGGGCCCGCATCGAGAACATCTACGCGAAAAGCGGCTTCGCCTCCATCGATCCGCAGGACCTGCGCGGCCGATTCCGCTGGTGGGGGCTCTACACGCAGCGCAAGGCCGGAATCGACGGCGGCCGTACCGCGGTACTCGAGCCACACGAGCTCGAAGACGAGTACTTCATGCTCCGCGTTCGCATCGACGGCGGCGCGCTGAACCTCGCCCAGCTGCGGACCATCGGGCAGATCTCCACCGAGTTCGCCCGCGACTCCGCGGATGTCACCGATCGGCAGAACATCCAGCTGCACTGGATCCGGGTCGAGGACATGCCGGAGATCTGGCGTCGGCTTGACGCGGTCGGCCTGCAGACCACCGAGGCGTGCGGCGACTGCCCCCGGGTGGTGCTCGGCAGCCCGGTGGCCGGCATCTCGGCCGACGAGGTGCTGGACCCGACGCCGGCCCTCGACGAGATCGTGACCCGGTACATCGGCGATCCGCGATACTCCAACCTGCCGCGCAAGTTCAAGTCGTCGATCTCCTGGCTGGTCGACACGCCGTACCAGGTCAATGACATCGCGTTTCTCGGTGTGGACCACCCGCAGCACGGTCCCGGCTTCGACCTCTGGGTCGGCGGTGGTCTCTCCACCAACCCGCGACTGGCCGAGCGGCTCGGCGTCTGGGTGCCGATCGAGGAGGTCCCGGAAGTCTGGGAAGGCGTGGTGGGGATCTTCCGGGACTACGGCTACCGGCGCCTGCGTACCCGCGCCCGGCTGAAGTTCTTGCTGGCCGACTGGGGCGTTGCCAAGTTCCGCGAGGTGCTCGAGAAGGAGTACCTGGGCCGCGCGCTGATCGACGGCCCGGCGCCGCAGCTGCCGGAGAAGCCGATCGACCACATCGGCGTGCACAGGCAGCGGGACGGCAAGAACTACGTCGGGGCCGCCCCGGTGGTGGGCCGCTCGTCGGGCACCCAGCTGACCAGGCTGGCCGACCTGACCGAGGCGGTCGGATCGGACCGGGTACGCCTCACTCCGTACCAGAAGATGTTGGTTCTCGACGTCGCCGACGAGAACGTCGAAGGCCTGGTGCGCGGCCTGCGCGAGATCGGCCTCGAGGCACGCCCATCGTCCTGGCGGCGCGGCACCATGGCCTGCACCGGCATCGAATACTGCAAGCTCGCGATCGTCGAGACCAAGGCACGCGGCGAGGAGCTGGTCGCCCGGCTCGAGGAACGGCTGAAGGACTTCGACGCCGACATCTCGATCCACATCAACGGCTGCCCGAACGCATGTGCGCGGACCCAGGTCGCCGACATCGGCCTGAAGGGCCAGCTGGTCATGAACGCGCACGGCGAGCAGGTCGAGGGCTTCCAGGTGCACCTCGGCGGTGGCCTGGGCATGGCGAAGGGTGAGACGGCCGGCTTCGGGCGCAAACTGCGCGGCCTCAAGGCGACCGCCGAGGAGCTGCCCGCGTACGTGGAACGCCTCGCGCATCACTACCTCGATGGACGCACCAAGGATGAGACGTTCGCGAACTGGGTGGTCCGAGCCGACGAGGAGCTCCTCAAATGAGTGACGCACGGTCGACGCCCCTGTACTGCCCGTACTGCGGCGAAGAGGATCTGCGACCCCACGAGGCATCACATGGTGCGTGGGAGTGCCACTCCTGCGCGCGAGTTTTCACGGTCAAGTTCAACGGCCTTCTTCCCAAGGGAGTGAACCGATGACGATCGCGACCGCCACCGGATTAGGCCTCGTCAATCTCGGGGCACCGGTTGTGACTGATCCGCTCCGCCGCTCACCGGAGGAACTGAAGTCGATCGCGGACGCCGCCGGCGTCGCGCTCGAGGGCGCGCCTGCCGAGGAGATCGCCAAGTGGGCCGCCGGCACCTTCGGCGCGCGTTTCTGCGTGACCAGCTCGATGGCCGACGCGGTGGTGGCGCACCTCTTCTCCCGCGTCTCGCCCGGCGTGGACGTGGTCTTCCTGGACACCGGCCTCCACTTCCCCGAAACGCTGAAGGTCCGCGACACCGTGGCGCGGATGATGAACGTCAACGTTCGCTCGATCCGGCCACGGATGACCGTCGGGCAGCAGGACGGTGAGTATGGCCCGCGGCTGTTCGCGCGCAACCCCGACGAGTGCTGCTTTATGCGCAAGGTGGAGCCGCTGGAGCGGGCGCTGGCCGACTACGACGCCTGGGCCGCCGGCCTGCGGCGGGACGAGTCACCGACCCGCGCCAACACACCCGTGGTCGCGTTCGACCCGAAGCGCGGCAAGGTCAAGATCAACCCGATCGCCGCGTGGACTCAGGCGGACGTGGACGGTTACATCGCCCGCTGGGACGTACCGGTCAACGAACTCTTCAAGAAGGGTTACCGGTCGATCGGCTGCTGGCCGTGCACCCGGCGTACGACGGCCGGTGAGGACCCCCGGGCCGGTCGCTGGGCGATGTTCGAGAAGACCGAATGCGGTCTTCACCTCTGATTCCACGGCCGTCGCGGTACGGCAACGGAAAACTCGGCGTGGTCTTGGTGGCCCACGGCAGCCGGGATCCGCGCGCCGCCGAGTCCACCGAGGCCCTGGCCCGGGCGGTGGCCGAGGCACACCAGGAATGGGAGGTGCACGCCTCCTATCTGGACCACGCCGGTACTCGTCCGCTCGAGGTGCTGACCTGGCTGTCGCTCTCCGGGCATCCCGCGGCGGTGCTGGTGCCGCTACTGCTGACGTCCGCCTACCACGGCCGCGTGGATGTGCCCGCGGTGGTCGAGGCCGCCCGCGAGGCGGGTCTACATCTGGACATCGCGCTGGCCGACGTCCTCGGGCCTGCCTCCCGTCTGCTCGTCGAGGGCCTGATCCGCCGTCTTCCGTCCACTGAGCTGGATGCGGTGGTACTGGCCGCGGCCGGCACACGTGATGCTGCCGCACGCAAGACGGTCGAGGCGACCGCGGCCGCTCTCGGCGCTCGTCTCGGATTGCCCTGCACCGCCGCCTATGCGTCCGCGGCGTCCCCGACCGCCGCTCAAGCCGTGGCCGCACTCGACGTGTCCCGGGTCGGCGTGGCGTCCTACTTCCTGGCGCCCGGTCTGCTCTACGACAACGCGATGGAATCGGCGCGCTCGGCCGGCGCGGTGGCCACGGCACCGCCGCTGGGCGACGCCCCCGAGCTGGTCGAGCTGATCGCAGGCCGGGTCGCCGCGGCTTCGGGAAGGTTCGCGTCGGCGGCTTGACCCGGTGATTCCGCCCAGTGCGAGGCGGTAAATGACCTTGACCGTGCCAATTAATTTGAGATCATTTCGCGACCCGAGCTGTCGTATTCAGGGAGCGGGGGAGTCATAGCCCGGCGTAATCATCCTCGAACAGCACGACGCCCCGGTGCCGATCCGGCCCGGGGCGTAAATGCTGTGAGGGGATTGTTTCAGGCGGTGGGAGCGCCGACCCGAAGGCCGCCGCGACGCTTCACGGCGCGCCGCTCGTCTTCGCTCATACCGCCCCATACGCCGGCGTCCTGACCGGACTCGAGTGCCCACGAGAGGCATTCCTCGGTCACGGTGCACCGCCGGCAGACGGCCTTGGCCTGCTCGACCTGCAGGAGCGCGGGGCCAGACGTCCCGATCGGGAAGAACAGCTCCGGGTCCTCGTCGCGGCAGATCGCATGGTGACGCCAGTCCATGGCGGCAACACTCCTTGTTTCGGATGGGTGGCAAACAATGCGGTGCGGTCTAACTCATATGCGTACGCGATTGGCAACCGACGGACTGCATCCGCCCCATCACCCATGCGTTGCAAGCTCCAGGGTGGTCACCGTTGCTGCGCTTCTGGATTAGGAACGCGCGCGAGCGGTGACCGGTTACTTCTTATCGCTTGTGAATGCTTTCACGAACTCGTCCGATGTCAAGGGTAGCGCCGGAAGTTTCTCCCGGCGGGTGAGCTCTCTCACGAGCCCTTTGCCCGGGTTTCGGTAGCTAACCCCGAGCCGGATCACCAACGCTCCCATCAATGTAGTACGGTCCGGCCGTCGTCGCCGACCCTTTGCCCGAGTTTCTGTAACGGATCGTATGCGGTACCCCGTGCTCAGCAAATCACACGTAGCGCTTCGGGAACGGACACGAAGTGCACCTTCTGGCGCTCGCCGAGGTAGTCACCGTCCAGTTGGAACGCTTGTGGGCGAGTTGCGACGACGGTGAACTCCGGCTGATCATGCAGCTTCAGGACGTGCTTGCCGTGGGGGTCACCCGTGCGTGTGGCCATCTGCGTCACCGTGCGTGCGGTACTCGAGACCTCCAGTCGTCGCAACGCCATGACGTCCAAACCGCGATCGAACGACGCGTCCGGATTAGGGTGTATCGCTCGATCACCCACATATGTCCACGGTGCAGTGTTCTGGACGATGACCGTTCCCAGGTCGAACTCTGTCTCTTCGCCCGGCCGCTCCAGCGAGAGCGGCGGCGACTTGCGGTCGTCCTCGAAGAACTGGCCGATCATCGACCGTATGTACAGGAGCGGGGTCGAGGTACGGCCGCGGAGGCGGGCCCGCTCGACCCGCCGGACCACCGCCGCGTCCAGCCCCATGCCGCCACAGAACGTGAAGAAGCGATCGTCGGCGCGGCCCAGGCCGATCACGCGGTGCCGCCCGTCGCGCAGCCCGTCGAGGATCACGCTGGTGCCGTCGGCCCAGTCCCGGGGCAGCCCGAGTGCCCGGGCGAAGACGTTGGTGGAGCCGCCCGGCACCACACCCAGTGCCGGGAGCCGGTAGCACGGCGCGACTGTGCGGCCGGAAAGCGCGGGCGCGGCCGTCATCATTCCATTCACTGCCTCGTTCACCGTGCCGTCACCGCCCAGCGTCACGATCGCATCCACCCCGCTCTCCGCCGCCGCCCGGGCCAGGACGGTCGCGTGGCCCCGGCGCAGCGTGTACTCGACGGTCAGGTCGACGTCGCTGCGCAGCGCCCGGACCAGCACGTCCCTGCTGCGCTCGTTGGTAGCGGTGGCCTTCGGGTTAACCACGAGTAACGCTCGCATGGGCGGCACTGTACAACGCAAAGTCGTTTCGAGCTGTCGGTATGGTGCACCAGTGACCGGCGAGAGATCCCACGCACCGGCATCGGCGACGCTGGCATGGGCCGTCCGCCTGCTGGTGCTCGAGGCGGCCGGCCTGGCATTGCTGGCCGGGTACCTTGTCGTGCGGTTGCTCACCGCGGAGAACGTGCACCTCGGTGTCGCCGTGGCACTAATCGTTCTAGCCGCGTTGGGCGCCGCCGTCGTGCTGGTGGTCGCTCGCTCATTGAGCCGGCGAACCCCCGGCGCCCGCGGGCCGGCGATCGTGATCCAACTCTTCGTGATCGCCTCCGGCGGCTTCCTGCTGCAGACCGGACCGCCCTGGACGGGGCTGATGCTGATGGCGCTCGGCCTGATCATCGGCCTGCTGATCGTTCTTCCGTCGAGTACAAGAGCACTTGGCGTCGACTAAGGGCACGCGACAAGCCGATTTGGGCCTACCCTGAGCGTGTGACCGGAACTACGGTTCGACCGCCGGCTTATCAGCTCCTCGCCGACGAGCTGCGTGCCGAGATCACCTCGGGACGGTTGCAGCCCGGCGAACGGCTGCCGCCCGAGCCGGAGCTGTGCGTACGGACCGGCGTCAGTCGCAGCACCGTACGAGAGGCGCTGCGCCTCCTCGCCAGCCAGCACCTGATCGTCACCACCCGTGGGGTCACCGGCGGAAGCTTCGTCGCGCACCCGGACGCCGAGCAGCTCTCCGAGGCTCTCTCCACCGGATTGACGCTGCTCACCCACTCGGCCGGGATCGGATTCGCCGATCTGCTCGAGCTCCGCCGGGCCCTGGAGATCCCGGCGGCCGGACTCGCGGCGGCCCGGCACACCGAGGCGCACGTGGCGGAGATGGCGGCCGCGCTGTTCGACCCGGAGATGGACGACATCGATGTGATGTTGCACGCCCACACGCACTTCCATTCGGCCGTGGCGAAGGCGACCGGGAACCCGTTGTTCGAGCTGGTGACCCGCCCGCTGTACCACGTCTCCTACGGCGAGGAGATCGTGGAGAACCTGCCCGTCGGCTACTGGGCACGGATCGACGCCGACCACCGGGAACTGCTGGAACGCATCCGGCAGAGCGACCCGGAGGCGGCCACGGCGGTCGCCCGGCGGCATCTGGACTACATCGTCGAGGCCAACGCCCGTTAGCCCGCAGGGTCTCAGATTTCGGTCCGTCGGGTCAGCAGCCGGATGGTGGCGTGCTGCCCGGTGGTCGCGGCGGAAGCCGACGTGGTGAGCGCGGTGAGGACCTTCCACGCAAACGAGGACTCGGCGGGCAGGCGGGCGCCCCGTACTGTGGAAACAGTGACCTCGACGGTCAGCGCGTCATCCGTGACCGCGAAGCGGCACTCCAGCTCGGCGCCCCGAGTGGCGATGGCGAGCAGCATGGCGCAGGCCTCGTCGACGGCGATCCGCAGGTCTTCGATCTCGTCCAGCGCAAAGTGCAGCCTTGCGGCGAGACCGGCGGTCGCGGTCCGGAGCACGCCCAGGTATCCGCCGTCGGCGGGCACCGTCAGCAGCACGACATCGTCGCCGACGGCCAGCTCCGGGTGCGTCTGCGTAGTTTGAGTCACCTTACCCATCCTCCCGATGGACGAGACTCTAGCCGCTGATGGTCCGAGTGGGGGAGGCCCGTTCAGTGAGTCGATGCAGCGCACCGCCGCTCCGACGGTACGGCAACCCGTCCCGGAACCCGGCCGCGCCAGATCGCGGCGTGGAACCCGGCCACACGACGGCCGGCACATCGCCGCGACGTGCCGGCCGGAGGGTCGGGGACTCAGGACTGCTTGGTCTCCCAGAAGATCTTCGAGATCTCCTCGATCTTGCCGAGCAGCTTGTCGGCCACGGCCGGGTCCATCGAACCCTTGGTGCCGGAGGCGCCGGCGAGCTTGGTGGCCTCGTTGAAGAGTTGGTTGAGGTTGGGGTACTTCTCGAAGTGCGGCGCCTTGAAGTAGTCCGTCCACAGCACCCACAGGTGGTGCTTGACCAGCTCGGCCCGCTGCTCCTTGATGAAGATGGCGCGCGTGCGGAACTCCGGGTCGGTGTTCGCCTGGTACTTCTCGGCGATCGCCTTGACGGATTCGGCCTCGATGCGGGCCTGTGCCGGGTCGTAGACCCCGCACGGCAGGTCGCAGTGGGCGCTGACCACGGTGCGAGGCGTGAGGTAACGCGGAAGTCGCATCAGGACCCCTCCATACGAGTTTGCGTTGATCCGTTGACGACACTACCCCTTACCCATTTGCCGTAACGTCCCGAGAGACTGATGCCATGAGATGGCAGCTGCCCGTGTTCGCCGTACTGGTGAAAGGACCGTCCATGGCACCCGCGCTCCGTACCGGCGACGCTCTGCTGGTGCGCCGCGGAGGGCGCGTCCGCCCCGGTCAGATCGTGGTGGCGCGGTTCCGCTCCCGACCCGATCTGCTGGTCGTCAAGCGTGCCGTGCACGCCCAGGACGGCGGATGGTGGGTGCAGGGCGACAACGAATTCGTGGCTGACGACTCCCGGAAATACGGAGTGGCTGAGGTCATCGGGTGGGTTTTTCTGCGTTACTGGCCTCGACCGGGGCGACTAAGTTAACCTCCAGTAGCAGCACGGGTGATCCCCGCATCGCAGTCGGTCCGCGCAGACTCGCCCCCGAGGCCGACGGCTCCTTATCTGATTCGATGCCCCGGGAGTGACCCGTGTCCTTCTTCAGTTTCGAGCTCGACCCTGCCCTGGCCGCCGACCCGGTTTTCGACCTGCACAAGCACGGCAAGATGGCGATCACCTCGACGGTCCCGCTGTCCAGCCGCGACGATCTGTCACTGGCCTACACCCCCGGCGTGGCGCGCGTCTGCGAAGCGATCGCCGAGTCACCTGACCTGGTCCACGACTACACCTGGACGGGAAACGCCGTCGCCGTTGTCACCGACGGTTCCGCCGTTCTGGGCCTCGGCAACATCGGCCCGAAGGCGGCGATGCCGGTGATGGAGGGCAAGGCCGTGCTGTTCAAGCAGTTCGGCGGCGTCGACGCGGTGCCGATCTGCCTGGACACTCAGAACGTCGACGAGCTTGTCGCGATGGTGAAGGCGTTGGCGCCATCATTCGGCGGGATCAACCTCGAGGACATCAGCGCGCCACGCTGCTTCGAGATCGAGCGCCGGCTGGATGCCGCACTGGACATCCCGGTGTTCCACGACGACCAGCACGGTACGGCGGTCGTCGTGCTCGCCGCTCTGCGTAACGCGGTTTCCCTGCTCGGGCGGCGTTTCGGCGACCTGCGGATCGTGATCAGTGGGGCCGGCGCGGCCGGGGTGGCCATCGCCAAGGTGCTGATCGCTGCCGGGGTGAACGGCGCGAACATGATCGTCTGCGACTCCAAGGGCATCCTGCACGCCGAACGGCGGGACCTGAACCCGACAAAGGTGGAGTTGGCCGCCGTCACCAACTTCTCCGGGCGCATCGGCGGCATCCACGAGGCGTTGATCGGCGCCGACGTGCTGATCGGTGTGTCCGGCGGCACCATCGGGGAGACCGCGCTGGCCGGCATGGCGCCCGGTGCGATCATCTTCGGCCTGGCCAATCCGACGCCCGAGGTGCTGCCACAGATCGCGCACAGGTACGCGGCCATCGTCGCCACCGGCCGCAGCGACTTCCCCAACCAGATCAACAACGTGCTGGCCTTCCCCGGCATCTTTCGCGGGGCACTGGACGCGCGGGCCACCACCGTCACCGAGGGCATGAAGGTGGCCGCGGCGGAGGCGATCGCCGAGGTGGTCTGCGATGAGCTGCGTCCCGAGGCCATCGTGCCGTCGCCCCTGGACCCGCGCGTCGCACCGGCCGTGGCCGCCGCCGTCTCGGCCGCCGCGGTCCGTGACGGCGTCGCCCGCCGTACCGCCCCAGCACCCGCCGATCTAGCAGTTTCCAGGCTGGCCTGACCCGCCCCCCGCCCCGTCCCGCCCCGCTTCCCCGGCGCCGATCTTGCACTTTCCAGGTTACAAGCCATGACATATCGACCTGGAAAATCCAAGATCGCGCGGGCCGGGGCGGCGTCCTCCGCCGTGACGCGGGCGATCTTGCACTTTCCAGGTCGGCTTGTCCGAAATGTCATCTGGAAAGTGCAAGATCGACGCTTGGGAAGTGGGGGGCGACGAGGAAGGCGTAGCGAGGTGAAGGGGCGGGACAGGTGGGGGAATAGGCTCGCGGGATGCGAGCTGCGTACGCGTCGAAGATCGACCCGGAGGATCCGCTTCAAGCGCTCACCGTGGGCGACCTCCCCGAGGCGGTGCCACCGGACGAGTGGGTGACCGTGGAGGTGCGGGCGAGCTCGCTCAACCACCACGATCTGTGGTCGCTGCGCGGGGTCGGGCTTCCGGCGGATCGGCTCCCGATGATCCTGGGCTGCGACGCGGCTGGTGTGGATCCGGACGGCAACGAGGTGGTCGTCTATTCGGTCGTCCCGGATCCCGCCGACCCGCGCGGACTGTCAATGCTGTCCGAGAACTTCCCTGGCACGCTGGCCGATCGGGTGGCCGCACCCCGGGCGAACCTGATTCCGAAGCCGGAGGGTATGTCCTTTCTCGACGCCGCATGCCTGCCCACGGCCTGGCTGACCGCCTGGAGCATGCTCACCGCACGAGGCCGAGTCGACGAGGTCGAGGCGGTACTGGTCCAAGGTGCCGGCGGTGGCGTGGCGACCGCGGCGGTGGTGCTCGCGGCGGCGATGGGCAAACGGGTGTACGCGACCAGCCGCGAGGAGTGGAAGCGGGAGCGGATCACCGCCCTCGGCGCCACCGCGCTCGCGCCCGGCGCCCGGCTTCCGGAACGCGTCCGTTTGGTGATCGAATCGGTGGGCTCACCGACCTTCGAGCATTCGATGAAGTCGTCCGCGCCACTGGGGCGGATCGTGGTGTGCGGCGCGACCGGCGGGCACCGGGCGACCATCGACCTGCGCCGGGTGTTCGCGATGCGGCTGGAGATCCTGGGCGCGACGATGGGCACCGCGGACGAGCTGACGGCGCTTCTCGACTTCATGGTGGCGAGGGGCGTCCGGCCGGTGATCGACTCGACGTACGGCTTCACCGCCGTGGCCGACGCATTCGCCCGGCTGGAGTCGGGCGAGGTATTCGGCAAGGTTGCCGTCGACCACCTGCATTAGCCTTTGCCGTACGGCGGAGCGGCTCACAGCTCGTCGATCAGCGTTGCCCGTTGGCCCTTCGTCGCGTCCGATTTCAGGCGGTCCTTGGCGGTCTCGTCGCCGTAGAGGCCGTACCGGAGGAAGTCCGTCGTGGTGGTGATCACCGGCTGGAAGTCCTTGGTGATCGCCACATGGCCGCCCTCGGTGACCGCCATCATGGCTTTCGGCCACGGCACAGCGTCGAACGCGGCGAGGCCTTCGGCATACTTCACGGTCCGGTCCAGTTTTCCGTGTACGAAGAGCATCGGCGCCGGGTCACCGGAGAACGGCGCCGGCAGCGCCTCGCGGCCGGCGAGCACGATGCCGGCGTCCAGGCGTTCGTCGCGGTTACCGCTGAACATGCCGATGGTGGTGATGCCGCCCGCGGAATGGCCGGCGGCGGCCACTCGATCCGTGTCGATCCGGCCTTGCAGTGGGTCGCCGTCCTTGTCGTTGAGCGCGAGCATCCCAGTGATCACCTCGGACGCATCGGCCGGCTGGTTCATCACGTCCAGCGCGTCGAAGTCGGCCACGCCGTAGGACGTATGGGGGTAGGCCGGCGCGGCGACTACGAAACCGGCCCGCGCCCACTCGCGCAGCACCGACGCGTAGGCACTCGGCTCGGAGGTCAAGCCGTGGCTGAACAGCACCAGCGGGAACGGCCCGCCGCCTTCGGTGGGGTACCAGACGGTGGTCGGCAGCGGACGGCTCCGGCCGCGGCGGAAGTCGATTTCTCGGGTCTTGATCGGAAACCCGGACGCCGGGGCCCGACTGGGTGGCGGCGTGGTGGCCGTTGTCGAGCCGGTCCGCGGCGAGGATGACGCGACCGGCGGAGGTGCCGTCGTGGTCCGGCGCGGCGTCGAACACGCTGTTGTCACTGCGAGAAGGACCAGCAAGAGCACGGCGGTACGGCGGCTCACGCCCCCATTCTGCCCGCCATGCAGGGGTCGCTCCCCGATCCTGCGAATGCCCGGAGGACACTCCCACGACCGGGTGAAATCCAGATGCTCGCGGAGTTCGGCCTGCTAACGGGGCATGCCGGGCGATGGCTCGGCGTGCGTGGCTTCGCTATGGTGGCGCGCATGCCCGACGACTCCACCGATCCGAGCGGCAACACCGAGGCGTTCCGCGCCTTCACGAATGTGCCGCCGGAGCCGCAAGCCGCGTCCAAGACCCCGCTGATCGTCAGCGGCGTGGTCGTCGCCGTGGTGGTGCTTGCCATGATCGTCTGGTTGGCCGGTTAGTGGAAGGCCGAGCCGGCCCTTTCGATCAGCCCGCCAGCGCAGCCTCCGTCTGGATGGCGATCTCCAGTTCCTCATCGGTGGGAATCACGCAGATCTTGATGCCCGATCCATCCGCACTTGCCACGGCCTCGCCGCGGCTGTTGCGCGCCTTGTCCAGCACGATTCCCAGGTCTTGCAACCCGGACAGGGCGGCATCACGAACCGGCGGGGCGTTCTCGCCGACGCCGCCGGTGAAGGTGATCGCGTCGACCCTGCCGAGAACGGCCAGGTAGGCACCCACGTACTCGCGGATCCGCCGGCAGTAGACGTCGAAGGCCAAGGCGGCGGCCGGGTCGCCGGCGTCGCGCTTGGCCAGCACCGATCGCATGTCGTTCTCGCCGGTCAGGCCGAGCAGACCGGCGCGCCGCGTGATCGAGTTCTCGATCTCGTCGATCGCCAGCCCGGCGACCCGATGCAGGTGAAAGACCACTGTCGGGTCGAGGTCGCCACTGCGGGTACCCATTACCAGCCCGCCCTGCGGAGACATGCCCATCGAGGTGGCCACGCTGCGGCCGCCCTCGACCGCGCAGGCGCTCGCGCCGTTGCCCAGGTGCAGCGTGATGATGTTGGCCGTGCCTCGATCGAGGTTTAGCAGGTCCGCGGTCCGCCGCGAAACATACGCGTGTGACGTCCCGTGAAACCCGTACCGCCGGATCTGCCAGCGCCGGGCCAGCTCGGCGTCGATCGCCCAGGTCGCCGCCTCGGGCGGGATGGTCGCGTGGAAGGCGGTGTCGAAGATCGCGACCTGTGGGATGTCCGGCAGCAGCTTGCGTGCCACCGAGATGCCGGCCAGCGCGGCCGGATTGTGTAGCGGAGCGAGCGGGATCAGCCGCTCGATCGTGGCGACGACGTCGTCGGTTATCACCGTGGCCTGCTCGAAATCGCTGCCGCCGTGGACCACCCGGTGCCCGACTGCGGCAAGCCCGTCGAGATCGATCTCCTCCATGATCTTGCGAAGGGCGGCGTCGTGGTCGGCCGCGTGTCCGCCGGGCTCGCCGATCCTCTCCACCAGCCCCTTGGCCGCCGTGGAGGTCCCGTCGAACAGCCGGTACTTGACCGAGGACGAACCGCTGTTCAAGACGAGGATCTTCATACCGCCGCCTGAATCGCCGTGATCGCCGCGGTGTTCACGATGTCCTTGACCGTCGCGCCACGGGACAGATCGTTGACCGGCCGCCGCAGCCCCTGCATGACCGGGCCGACCGCCACCGCGTTCGCCGAGCGCTGCACCGCCTTGTACGTGTTGTTCCCGGTGTTCAGGTCGGGGAAGACGAAGACGGTCGCCTTGCCGGCAACGGTGCTGCCGGGCAGCTTGGTCGCCGCCACCGCCGGGTCGATCGCCGCGTCGTACTGGATCGGGCCCTCCACCGGGAGGTCCGGACGGCGCTCACGAACCAGGGCGGTGGCCGCGGCGACCTTCTCCACGTCGGCGCCCGAGCCGGAGCTGCCGGTCGAATAGGACAGCATCGCCACCCGCGGCTCGATGCCGAACGCCGCGGCCGTCTGTGCCGAGGAGAGTGCGATGTCGGCCAGCTGGGTGGCGTCCGGGTCCGGATTGACCGCGCAGTCGCCGTACACCAGGACCCGGTCGGCGAGCAGCATGAAGAACACGCTGGATGCGACGGATACCTCCGGAATGGTCTTGATGATCTCGAAGGCAGGCCGGATCGTCGCGGCGGTGGTGTGGTTGGCGCCGGACACCATGCCGTCGGCCAGCCCGGAAGAGACCATCAGCGTGCCGAAGTAGTTCACGTCCCGCACCACGTCGTACGCGAGATCCAACGTGACCCCGCGGTGTTTGCGGAGTTCCGCATACTGCTCGGCGAACGTCTCTCGCCAGCCGCTGGATTCCGGGTCCACCAGTCGCGCTGAGCCGATCTCGACGCCGAGCTCGCGCGCGCGCCGGACGATGTAGGCCGGGTCGCCGAGCAGCGTTATGTCGGCGACGCCGCGTTGGAGCAGCGTTTCGGTGGCTCGCAAGATCCGCTCGTCGGCACCCTCCGGAAGCACCAGGTGCCGGCGGTCGGCGCGGGCGCGGTCGATCAGGTCGTTCTCGAACATCAGTGGTGTGACCCGGCTGGACCGCGTCACGTCGAGCACCCGGGTCAGCTCGGTCAGGTCCACGTGTTTCTCGAACGCGCCCAGTGCGGCCTCGATCTTTCGGGGTGCGGCGGCAGTCAGCGTCGATTCGATCCGGCCGGCCGCCGCGATGGTGTCGTAGCTGTCGCTCTGCACGACCAACACGGCGAGGCCGGTGTTCAGGCGTTCGATGACGCGCACCGCGCGGGGGTCGGGGAATTCCCCGATGGTCAGCACCATGCCGGCCAGCGTCACGTTGCCCGCGGCGTGGGCGGCGTGCGCCGCCACGATCACGTCGGCCCGATCGCCGGGCGTGATCACCAGCGCGCCGTCGACCAGGTGATCCAGTACGGCGGGCACGTGGGCGCCGCCGACCACGAAGTCCAGCACGTCGCGGTCCAACGCGGCCTCTCCACCGGTGACCACGGTGGCATCCAGTGCGGCAGCGACCTCCGCCACGGTCGGCGCGGCCAGGGCCGGAACCTCCGGCACCGCCCAGGCGGGCACGCTCAGGCCCGGTGGCAGGTGGACGCCGTCCGGCACCCGGTTGGCGATCACCGCCAGCACGGTGGCATGAAGGTCGACAAACGAGTGGTACGCGCTGCGCGCCGCGGCGCCGAGCGATTCGGACGTACGGTGGTGGCCGCTGATCACCGGGACCATCACGCTGCCGAACTCGGTCGCCAGCCGGGCATTGAAGGCGAGTTCCCGTGGGAGCTCGTCATGCCCGTCGTCGTGCTGGCCGTCGGCGAAGTCGCTGCCGATCACCACCACCGAGGAGCAGCGGCGCTCCACCGCGCGGTAGCGCTCGACGATCCGGGTGACGACCTCTTCGCGCTTACCGTCGGCGACCAGTGCGGCGGCCTCGGCATAGGTCACGCCGTACGCCTCGTCGTAGGGCGCGACGAGCGGATATCGCTCGGTCAGCAGGGTCAGCAGGGCGTCCCCGTGACCGGCCGCGACGAGTGGCCGGAACACACCGATCCGGGCCACCTGACGGGACAGCAACTCGACCAGGCCGAGCGCGACCGTTCCCTTGCCGACGCCCGGGCCGAATCCTGCGACGTACACGCTGCGCGCCACGTCCTCAACTTACCGGTGGTCATGTCTTCCCGCCGATGTACGCGTACCGAGGCGATCCGGCTCGCACACCGCGGCCGAACGGACTCCGCCCGCCGATCAGTTCTCGTCGTCCTCGTCGTCGCGCGCCAGCCAGGTCGCGAACCGCTCGATCGGCGTCTCGAACTCCGGATGGTTGTCCACGAAGGTCCGCAGCTGCTCGCCGATCCACTCGAGTGTCACGGTCTCGTCACCGCGCCGTTCGACAAGCTCCTCGATCCCACGATCAGTGAAGTACATAGCCGAATCGTACGGAGAGCGACCACCTCACAATCTGCGGGCGTGGCAGAGACAATCTACGGGCGTGGCAGAGCCGCATCGATCAGCGCGGCCTGCTCGGCGTCGTGCATCTTTGCCGAGCCGACGGCGGGTGCGGCGGCCGCCGGACGCGAGATGCGCCGTAGCCGCACGCCCTCGAGGTGCTCAAGCAGATTCAGCGCCACGAACGACCAGGCACCCTGGTTGGCCGGCTCCTCCTGGACCCAGGCGTAGTCGTCGGCGTTCGGGTACTGCGCCAGCACTGCCTTGAGCTCCTCGACGGGCAGCGGGTAGATCTGCTCCATCCGGATGATCGCGGTGTTCGGGATGCCACGCTCGCCCCTGGCCTGGAACAGGTCGTAATAGACCTTGCCGGAGCAGAGCAGAACCCGCTTGACCGCCTCGGGCTGCAGCGGCGTGCCGTTGACCCCGGGGTCATCCATCACCGGCTGGAACGTTCCGCCGGTGAAGTCGGCGACCGCAGAAACGGCCAGCCTGTGCCGCAGCAGCGACTTCGGCGAGAACACCACGAGCGGCTTGCGCTTGGGCGACAAGGCCTGCCGGCGCAGCACGTGGAAGTAGTTCGCCGGGGTGGTCGGGTTGGCGACCCGCATGTTGTCCTGCGCGCACATCTGCAGGAACCGCTCGGGCCGGCCGGACGAGTGGTCCGGGCCCTGTCCCTCCTGGCCGTGCGGGAGCAGCAACACCAGCGATGACTCCTGGCCCCACTTGACCTCGCCGGAGGAGACGAACTCGTCCACGATGGATTGGGCACCGTTGACGAAGTCACCGAACTGCGCCTCCCAGAGGACCAGCGCGTTCGGGTTCTCCACCGAGTAGCCGTACTCGAACCCCATCGCGGCGTACTCGCTGAGCAGCGAGTCGTGCACGAAGAACCGGGCGTTGCCGGACGCCAGCCTGGAAAGCGGCAGGTAATCCTTGCCGGTCTTCGAGTCGACGATCGAGGCGTGCCGCGAGGTGAACGTGCCGCGCCGGGAGTCCTGGCCGGCCAGACGTACGGTCACGCCTTGCGACAGCAGCGATCCGAACGCGAGCAGCTCCCCGAAGCCCCAGTCGATGCTCCCCTCGGAGGACATCTTCGCCCGCCGCTCGAGCAACTGCTGCACCCGCTTGTGTGGCGTGAAGCCCTCGGGCAGCTCCACGTGCGCCTGGCCGACGGCCCGCACGACCGACGGCTCGATCGCGGTGTCCACCTGAGGCTCCGGCTCCTCGGCACGGCCGCGCTGCGGGCGCGGTGGCGTGCCGGCCGAGTCCCGGGTGGCCTTGAAGACCTGCTCCAGCTGCTGCTGGTAGTCCCGCAACTGCTCCTGGGCATCGTCCAGGGTCAGGTCGCCGCGGCCGATCAGTTCCTCGGTGTACAGCTTCCGGACGCTGCGCTTGGTGTCGATGATGGTGTACATCCTGGGGTTGGTCATCGACGGGTCGTCGCCCTCGTTGTGACCGCGGCGGCGGTAGCAGACCAGGTCGATCACGACGTCCTTGTTGAACGTCTGGCGGTACTCGAAGGCCAAGCGCGCCACCCGGACGACGGCCTCCGGGTCGTCGCCGTTCACATGGAAGATCGGCGCCTGGATCATCCGGGCCACGTCGGTGGAGTAGAGCGAGGAGCGGCTGTACTCCGGGGCGGTGGTGAACCCGACCTGGTTGTTGACCACCACGTGCACCGTGCCGCCGGTACGGTACCCGCGCAGTTGGGAGAGGTTCAGCGTCTCGGCGACCACGCCCTGTCCGGCGAATGCGGCGTCACCGTGCACCAGCACCGGCAGCACCGTGTAGCCCTGCAGGCCCAGGTCCAATCGGTCCTGCTTGGCGCGGACGATGCCCTCCAGGACAGGGTCCACCGCCTCCAGGTGGGACGGGTTGGCGACCACGCTGACCGTCGTCGAATACTCGCCGTCCGGCGTGGTGTACTTGCCGGTCTGGCCGAGGTGGTACTTCACGTCGCCGGAGCCGTGCGAGGACTTCGGGTCCATCTGGCCCTCGAACTCATTGAAGATCTTCTCGTACGGCTTGCCGACGATGTTGGCCAGCACGTTGAGCCGGCCGCGGTGGGCCATGCCGATGACCATCTCGTCCAGGCCCGCCTCAGCGGAGGCCTGCAGCACGGCGTCGAGCAGCGGGATCAGCGACTCCCCTCCCTCCAGCGAAAAGCGCTTCTGGCCGACGTACTTGGTCTGCAGGAACGTCTCGAACGCCTCGGCCGCGTTCAGCCGGTTGAGCACGTGCTTCTGCTCGTCCTGGTCCGGCTTGGTGTACTTGATCTCGATCCGATCCTGGATCCAGCGCCGCTCCTCGGGGCCCTGGATGTGCATGTATTCGATGCCGACCCGGCGGCAATAGGTGTCCCGCAGGACGCCGAGCACCTCACGGAGCTTCATCTTCTGCTTGCCGGCGAACCCGCCGACCGGGAAGATCCGGTCCAGGTCCCAGAGCGTCAGACCATGCTGAAGGACGTCCAGGTCGGGGTGCCGGCGGATCTCGAACTCGAGTGGGTCGGTGTCGGCCATCAGATGACCGCGCACCCGATAGGCGTGGATCAGCTCGACCACCCGTGCGGCCTTGTCGATCTGCCCCTCGGACGTGCGGGCGACGTCGCGCACCCAGCGCACCGGCTCGTACGGGATCCGGAGCGAGGTGAATATGTCGTCATAGAACGAGTGCTCGCCGAGCAGGAACTCGTGCATCGCCTTGAGGAACTCGCCGGACTGCGCGCCCTGGATGACCCGGTGGTCGTACGTGCTGGTCAGCGTGGTGACCCTGCTGACCGCGTGGTCGGCAAGCGTTTCGTCGGACATGCCGGCATACGGCGCCGGATACTCCATCGCGCCCACGCCGATGATCGCACTCTGCCCGGCCATCAGGCGCGGCATCGAATGCACGGTGCCGATGCCGCCGGGGTTGGTCAGCGAGATCGTCGTGCCGGCGTAGTCGTCAATGGTCAGCTCGTTGCGGCGGGCCCGCCGGACCACGTCCTCGTACGCCTGCCAGAACTTGCGGAAGTCCATCTGCTCGCAGTTCTTGATGGACGGCACCACCAGCGTGCGGGAGCCGTCCTTCTTCGCGAGGTCGATGGCGATGCCCAGGTTGATGTGCTCCGGCTGCACCAGGGTCGGCTTGCCATCCAGCTCGGCGTACGAGTTGTTCATCTCGGGGTGCGCCATCAGCGAGCGGACCAGCGCCCAGCCGATCAGGTGAGTGAAGCTGACCTTGCCGCCGCGTCCCCGGGCGAGGTGGTTGTTGATCACAATGCGGTTGTCGACCAGCAGCTTCGCCGGCACCGCGCGCACGCTCGTCGCCGTCGGAACACTGAGCGAGGAGTCCATGTTCTGCACGATCCGGGCGGCGGCACCGCGCAGCGGGGTGGTCTTCGCGCCCTCGGGAATCTTGCCGTCCGCCCCCGCCTTGGCGGCGGGCTTGGCCTCCGGTGCGGGCTTCTGCGGCGCCGGTGCCCGGGTCGGGGCGCTCGGCACCGTCGGCCGCACCGGGGCCACCGTGCCCGCGGCCGGTGCGTCGGTGCCGACCTTGGCCGCGCTGGCGGCGGCGTTTGCGGCGGTGGCCTCATCCGGCGTGACGATCGATCCCGAGGCCATCGCCGGCTTGTAGTCGGCGAAGAAGTCGTGCCAGGCAGGGTCGACGCTGGTGGGGTCGGCCAGATAGCGCTGGTACATCTCGTCGACGATCCACTCGTTAGGACCGAAGTCAGCGAGTGGGTTGTCATGCGAAGTCTGCTGGGTCGACACTGCCGTGTTCGCCTCTTTCACCATGTTGTGAGCACGCGACGCGATCGCCACACGGGACGGAAGGGATGCGACGTCCAGATTACGCCGTAGCCGAGGACCGACCGAGCGGACGCCGCCAAGTGCCCAGCGTGTGGGCTGTGTTGAGGTACTCCGCCCGGATTCACGTGACGGCGATCCAGGTGCCCCGCGCGGTGGCCAGCGGCGCGCCGTCCGGCCCGTACACCGTCGATGTGGTCAGCGCCTTGCGGCCGGCCATCGAATCGGCCCGCCCGACCACGACGCAGGCCGCGCCGGGCTCGGGCACAGCCACCACCCGCGCGGCGATCCGGCCGAGCATGTAGGTCTGCCCGACGTGCAGGACGGCCCAGCCACCCGGGCAGTCCAGCGCCGCCCACATGGTCTCGTCACGAACGTCGCCGGGCACCCGCCACGGCGCCGCGGTGCGGCCGTCCGGGAGCAGGCCGGGGAACAGCCGCAAGCCGTCCCGCCGGTCCGGACCGCAGACATAGCAGGTCGGGAACGGATGGGCGGTGAAGCCGGGATAGTCCTTGGACACCACGGTGGCCTCGCTGAACGACACCGGTGGCACGGGCTCACCCACCCCGTTGCTCTCCGCCACCGAGGCGACCAGCGTGCCGTCCGGTGCGAAGAACGACATGCCGTCCCGGGACAGGGGCGTGTCGAGGGGCGGCGGCGTTCGCAGGGTCACCTCGAGCACGCCGTCACCGCCGCACGCGAGCGCGAACGCGCCGGCCGACCAACCGCCGTTGCCGGTGCCGGGCGGTCCGTTGAATCGACTGGGAATCTGCATGCCGTCAACCTCGCACAGGGGTCCGACGGTTTCGCGTGGCGCCGGGACAAAGGCGTTCATGTTCCCGACATCAAGGGCCACCAATGGCGACACGCCACGGGCAGGTGCCCCCCTTACACAGGTGACATGGCCGTACTGCTGACCGCCGCCGCCTCGACCGGGATCAGCGGCTACTCGCTCCTCATCGCCGACGACCCCAGCCAGGTCGCGGCCGCGCAGAGACTGCGCCACGACGTCTTCGCCGGCGAGCTCGGCGCCCACCTGCCCGGTGCGGTGGACGGCCGTGACGTCGACGAGTTCGACGAGTTCTGCGATCACCTGATCGTGCGCGACGACGCCACGGGCCAGGTGGTCGGCACCTACCGGATGCTTCCACCGAACGCCGCCGAGCGGGCCGGCCGCCGCTACGCCGACGGCGAGTTCGACATGGCCGGCCTGCGCCCGCTGCGCGACCAGCTCGTCGAGACCGGACGCTCCTGCGTGCACCCGGAGCACCGCGACGGTGCCGTGGTGAACCTGATGTGGGCCGGCCTCGCCCGCTACCTGCACCTGAACAACCTGCGGTGGCTGGGCGGCTGCGCCTCGGTGCCGCTGGACGACGGTGGTCATCAGGCCGCGGGGGTGTGGGCCCGGGTCTCCGCCCGGCACCTGTCACCGCCGGCGTTGCGGGTCCGGCCGCGTACCCCCTGGCTGTCCGGCGCGACGCCGGCCGGCGACCCGACTGTCCCGCTGCCCCCGCTGCTGCGCGGTTACCTGCGGCTGGGCAGCTGGGTGTGCGGCGAGCCGGCGTACGACCCGGACTTCCGCACCGCCGACTTCTACGTGCTGTTCTCCATGGACCGGATGGACCCGCGGTACCGCCGGCACTTCCTCGGGGTGCCGAGATGAGCACCGCACGTTCGAGCGCGGGGATGACCATCTGGCGCCCGGTCTCCGGGTGCGGCTCGGAATGCCGGACGGGCGGCGACGATCTCGTGAGCCCGGGCCGGGCGGCGTTGCGACTGATGATGCTCGCCGGCGTACTGATCGCGGGTTTGATCGTGGTGCCCATCTCGCGCGGCGCCGCGGTCCGCACCGTGGCCCGCGCCCTGCTCGCGGCCCTCGGAGTTCGGCTCATCTGGCGCGGGCCGGCGCCCCGGCCGGGGAGCCTGGTGGTCGCCAACCACGTGTCCTGGCTGGATGCCGTCGCGTTGATCGCGAGCAGCCCGGTCCGGCTGGTGGCCAAGTGCGAGGTGCGCGGCTGGCCGGGCATCGGCGCGCTGGCCGGGATCACCGGCGCGATCTTCGTGGATCGGGCGCGGCCGAAGACGCTGATCAGGACGGTCGGCGAGGTCACCGCGGCGCTGCGAGCCGGGCGATCGGTCGCGGTCTTTCCAGAGGGTACGACGTTCTGCCCGACCTATCCGGGTTGTGCCGCTAGCAGCACCTGGTCCGCCGGACGCCGCGAATCCGGGCGAGGCCGATTCCGGCCGGCCATGTTCCAGGCGGCGGTGGACGCCGGTGCCCCGGTGGTTCCGATCGCGATCACATACGACTCGACGGCCGCCGCCTTCATCGGCGACGACAGCCTCTGGGCGTCGGTCCGCCGGGTAGCCGGGCTGCGCAGGCTGGCCGTGACGCTGGTCGGCGCGCCCGCCCTGTACCCGGCGCCGGAGGCCGACCGCAGGATGCTGGCCCGGACCGCGCAGGCATCCGTCGGCCTCACACCGTCCGTGCTGGGCCTTGCGGCCTGAGGTTCCTTACAGGGAACTTTCAGTCACTGTGCAGCGTGGGCGCAGGGGCTGGGAGAATGATGGTGGCCATGGCCGCGCAGACCCAGTCCAAGCAGAGTGAGGCGAAGCTCCTCGTCGTCGAGGACGACGCCAACATCCTTGAGCTCCTGTCCGCCAGTTTGCGGTTCGCCGGCTTCGAGGTGAGCACCGCGTCCAGCGGCAGCGCCGCCGTCAGCGCGGCCAGGAACGCCAACCCGGACCTGGTGGTCCTCGACGTGATGTTGCCCGACCTGGACGGCTTCGAGGTCATCCGGTTGATGCGTGAGGGCGGGGCCCGCACGCCGGTGGTCTTCCTGACCGCCCGGGACGGCACCGACGACAAGATCCGTGGGCTCACCCTGGGTGGCGACGACTACGTGACCAAGCCGTTCAGCCTGGAGGAGCTCACCGCCCGGATCCGCGCGGTGCTGCGCCGGACCACGGCCGGTGATGAAGCGCCGTCCCGGCTGACCTTCGCCGACCTGGAGCTCGACGAGGAGACGCACGAGGTCTACCGCGCCGGTCAGCGGGTGCAGTTGTCGCCGACCGAGTTCAAGCTGCTGCGCTACCTGATGTTGAACGCCAACCGGGTGCTCTCCAAGGCGCAGATCCTGGACCACGTGTGGAAGTACGACTTCCGGGGTGATGACAACATCGTCGAGTCGTACATCTCGTACCTGCGGCGCAAGGTGGACAACGTGCAGCCGCGCCTGATCCACACGCTGCGCGGCGTGGGGTACGTGTTGCGCAAGCCGGCCGCCTGAGACCCCGCGGTGACCCTGACCGACAGACCACGTACGTCGCTTCCGATCCAGACCAGCCTGCGGCGGGTGCCGCTGCGCACCAAGCTGGTGACGTCGGTGCTGGTGCTGGTCTTCGCGGCGCTCAGCCTGATCAGCGCGGCGAGCACGTACGCGCTGCACAGCTACATGATCACCCGGTTGGACGCGCAGCTGCAGAGCTTCGCCGCGGCGGTGAACGACCTGCGCAGCGAGGAGGCCCTGCTCCTGCCGCCGGACTACTACGTCGTGGTCACCGACGTGCACGGGATCAGTGGTCGAAGCTACCGGCGTGCCTCGGACCTGCGGCCCGAACAGCTGCCGCCGCTCGCCAAGGGCCTGGAAGACATCAACGCCAAGCTGGGCAAGCCGTACACGGTCAAGTCGGTCGACGCCTCGGGCCAGTGGCGGATGTTGGTCACGTACCTCGACAACGGCTCGGTGCTGCACGTCTCCCAGCGGCTGCAGGGCATCGACCTGGCGATCGGCCGGCTGATCTGGGTGGACACGCTGGTCGGCGCCGGAGTGCTGATCGCGCTCGCCGCGGTCGGAGTGGCGATCGTACGGCAGAGTCTCATCCCGCTCGTCCAGATCGAGCGCACCGCGGCGTCCATCGCGGCCGGTGATCTCACTCAGCGGGTTCCCGATCCGGAGCCCGACGAGGGCGAACCGCACACCGAGCTGGGCCGGTTGTCCCGCGCGTTGAACGCGATGCTGGCCCAGATCGAGACGGCTTTCACCGCCCGTGCGCAGTCCGAGACCGCCGCCCGCGCTGCCGAGTCCGCGGCGCGCGACGCCGCTCAGGCCGCCCAGGTCTCCGAGAGCCGGGCGGTGCGCTCGGAGCAGAAGATGCGGCAGTTCGTCGCGGACGCCTCGCACGAGCTGCGCACGCCGCTGACCACGATCCGTGGCTTCGCCGAGCTGTACCGGCAGGGCGCGGTGGACAACCCGGAGGACACCGCCAAGCTGGTCCGCCGGATCGAGGACGAGGCGGCCCGGATGGGGCTGCTGGTCGAGGACCTGCTGCTGCTCGCACGGCTGGACCGGGAAAGGCCGGTCACGCTCGCCCCGGTGGAGTTGCCGGTGCTCGCCGTCGACGCGGTGCAAGCCGCACAGGCGATCGCGCCGGAGCGGTCGATCGAGCTGGACATCCGCGATGACCCGGAGAAGCTGGTCGCGTACGGCGACGACGCCCGGCTTCGGCAGGTGATCGGCAATCTGATGACCAACGCTCTCGTGCACACACCGCCGACTGCCTCGGTGAAGCTCTCGCTCTACGCCGAGACCGGCAATCGGGCGGTCGTCGAGATCGCGGACACCGGCCCCGGGCTGAGCGCCGCACAGCGGGAGCACGTCTTCGAGCGGTTCTATCGTGCCGACGAGGCGCGCACCCGGCGTACCGACGGGGCGGCCAGCGGAACCGGTCTCGGCCTGGCCATCGTGGCGGCCATCGTGCGGGCCCACCACGGCTCCGTCGACGTGATCAGCGAGCCCGGCCACGGCTCCACGTTCCGAGTGAGCCTGCCCGCCCTGGTGCCGGAACGCTGATCCATTCACAGTGAAAATCCAGTCATAACACAGGCTTGTCCGAGAGCGAGTGGGCAGTGTTGGCTCATGACCGAGCAACAGACCAACCCGCAGCGGCACGAGACTCCCGGCCGGGAGCCGTCGCACCGGCCCGCGGAAGCCACCTTCTCCAGCGGCGGACCGGAGCGGGATGAGTCCGAGCCCACCATCGCCCAGCCGCCGGTGCCGCAGCACGCCTCGCCGTGGCACCGGTCGCAACCGCTTGGCGAAGGTGCGCAGCCTCCGTACCCGGGCTACCAGCCGTACCCCGGGTATGCCGGCCAGCAGTACCAACAACCCGGGCAGCAGTACGGGCCGACCGAGCAGCCACCGGCCTGGACCGCGCCGGTCGCCACGCAGACCCGGCAGCCGGGCACCGGTCGTGCCCGGAGACTCTTCGTGGCGGGCGCGGCCGCGATCCTGATCGCACTGGCCGGCGGCGGTGTCGGCGCCGCCACGGTGCTGGCGATGGACGACGGCAACGGCTCCACCGGCGCGGTGCAGACCGGCAATTCCTCGGTCAGCCGGGTGGTGGACCGCTCCTCGCTTGCCCAGATCGCGGCGGCCGTGCAGGACAGCGTCGTCTCCATCAACACCGGCTCGGGCGAGGGCTCCGGTGTGATCATGAGCGCCGACGGCTACGTACTGACCAACAACCACGTGGTGGCGACCGCGCGGGGCGGCTCGGTAGACGTCATCTTCGCCAACGGCAAGAAGGCCACCGCGACGATCGTCGGCACCGATCCGCGTACCGATCTCGCCGTGATCAAGGCGAGCGACGTGTCCGGCCTGAAGCCGGCGACCTTCGGCAACAGCGCCGAGATGCAGGTGGGTGACACCGTGCTCGCGCTGGGCAGCCCGCTCGGCCTGGAAGGCTCGGTGACTTCCGGAATCATCAGCGCGAAGGACCGCACGATCCAGTCCGCCGGTGAGGACCAGACTCCGCAGAGCCCGTTCGGCGAACCACCGCAGCAGCAGACGGTCAACTCGATGTCCGGCCTGCTACAGACCGACGCACCGATCAATCCCGGCAACTCCGGCGGCGCGCTGGTCAACACCAACGCCGAGGTGATCGGCATCAACTCCGCGATCGCCACCTCCGGCCAGAACTCCGGCAACATCGGCCTCGGATTCGCGATCCCGAGCAACAAGGCCGTCGAGGTGGCCGAGGACCTGAAGGCCGGTCGCAAGGTCAGCCACCCGGCGCTCGGGGTGAGCGTGACCGAGGGCGAGAACGGCGGTGCGCTGGTTCGCGCGGTCACGCCGGACAGCGCGGCGGCGGAGGCCGGCCTCGAACAGGGTGACGTGATCACCACGGTGAACGAAAAGGCGGTCAACGACTCCGACGACCTGGTCGCCATCATCCAGGCCGGCAAGGTCGGTGACCGGGTCACCATCGTCTTCACCCGGAACGGGCAGCAGCGCACGGTGACCGCCACGCTGGCCGAATCGAACTGACAATCGTCACCGGTGTGCCGCTCGGGCCATCGGGCGGCACCACCTTCCAGCGGTGGGTGGTCGGGCCAAGGGGGGTGGCCTCGACCACCCACCGCGCCTTGGGCAGCGCTGCCTGATCCAGCGGGGAAGCGTCTCGTTTGACCTGGTTGAGCGGCATTTTCAATTCACGGACTCGCGTTCGGGAGGTCGGACGCCTAGTCTCCCTTCGGCATGGGCGCGCAAGAGCGCTTAGTGGAAGGTAGCCGTGTGACGTACGTCGAGACCCGGATCAACGTCTGGGAGGCGCTGGCTGGGCGGACTCCGGGAGAACCCGTCGGACCAGCCGATCCCGGCCTGTGGGGCGCCGTCGTCGACCGGCTCAACCCGGCGCGGGCGCGTCCGGTGCTGCGGGCCGGCATCGAGGCCGTCGAGCTGACCAGCGTACGCGGGTCGACGTACGTGATGCTCCGCTCGCCCGACGACGGTCCCCGCGCCTGCTACCTGCGGCTGACGCCTGAGGAGTGGCAGCTCGCGACGATGATGGACGGCTCGTACACGGTGGCCCGCCTCGTCGCCGAGTTCGCCCGGATCGCCGGCCGGCTCGCACCGGACCAGGTCCGCCGGGTGGTCGCCGACCTGGCCGGCAACCGGATGCTCGACGAACTACCGCTCGACGCGTTCCGTCCGTTGCAGGAGGCCGTACGCGGGTCGCTCGGGAGCCGGCTGGGCAGCGGCCTGCTCGCCGCGGTGCGCGGCCGGCGAATGCTGGTCGCCGACATCGACCGGGTGATCACGGCGCTCTATCGCGGCGGTGCCCGCTTCCTGTTCACCAGGGCCGCGGCGATCGTGCTCGCGGTGGTCTGCGCGGCCGGCCTCGTGCTGTTCGTCACCACGTGGTGGCGGGGCAGCGAGGCGGTGTTCCTGACCAACGGTTCGTACCTGCTCGGCGCGATCGTCCTGCTGTTGCTCAACCTGCTGGCCCTGGCCTGCCACGAAGTGGGTCACGCGCTCGCCGCGAAACACGTGGGCCGCGAGGTGCCGGCCGCCGGATTCCTGATCTATTTCGGCATCCCGTCGGTCTTCGTGGACACCACCGACGTCTGGATGGCCGGCCGCCGGGCCCGGATCCTGGTCACCGCCGCCGGCCCGGCCACCGGGCTGGTGCTGGCCGGCGCCATGCAGCTGATCGCGCTGGCCGTCCCGGCGGTCGGGCCGCTGGCCTTCAAGCTGGCCTTCGTCTGGTACCTGAACGTGCTGTTCAACCTGTGCCCATTCCTCTACCTCGACGGCTACTACCTGTTGATGGACTGGCTCGAGATCCCTAATCTTCGGGGCCGCGGTCTGTCCTGGGTGTCCGGTCGGCTGCTCGGCCGCCCGCCCCGCTGGTCGGGCCTGGACCGCGAGGGCCGGATCATCGCGCTGTACGGCGTCCTGGGCGTGCTGTGGCTGGCGATCGCCGCGAATCTGGCGTACCGGATCTGGGCCGACCGGGTCCTGGGCCTGGCCACCGGTCTGTGGCACGGCGGCGTCCTGTCCCGGCTGCTGCTGGTGCTGGTCGTGTTGGGCCTCTCCGTGCCGCTGGTCTATCTGATGTCGGGCTGGTTGGTCCGCTCCTGGCGCCGGTCCCGTACGCGCCACGCCGAACGCGAGCGGGACGCCGACCTGCCCCGCCGCCTCAGCGCGTTGCGTTCGTCCGACCTGGGCGGGCTGCCCGAGCCGGCGCTGGCGGGCCTTGCCGAGCGGGCCAGTTGGCTACACCCGCCGACCGGTCGGCAGTTGGTCGTCGCCGGCGGCAGTCAGAACGCGGTCTACGTGGTGGTCGACGGGGCGATGCAGGCCCGGGGTCCCGGCGACCCGGGCGGTACGATCCGTCACCACGTCGGCCCCGGCGGCGTCGTGGGGCTGGCCAACGCGCTGACCGGTAGGGCCACGACGCTCGACTGGCATACCGCGGGCACCACGCTGCTGTCCGTACCGAGCGCGACCGCGGCGACCGTGATCGGGCCGTTGTCCGGGCCGCCCCCGGTGGATCGCGCCGAGGCCGAGGCGCTTTTCGCGGAAACCCCCGCGCTGTCCGGCTTGGCGACCGACGAACGGCTTGCGTTGATCGGCTCCGCGCATCCGGTGGACCTGGAGGCCGGTGCGCCGGTGATCCTGCCCGGCCCGACGCACGCCGTGGTCGTCGAGTCCGGGGTGATCGCCATGCCGGACGGCATCGAACTTCGCCGCGGAACCCTGGTCGGGCCGGTCGGTGACGGCAGTCCGGGTATGGTCGCGCAGACCCGTACCCCGCTGCGTTTGTGGGTGATCCCGGACGCCTCCAACCTGCCACCGCTCGTCGGTGCCACCCACCGTGGGCCGCTCGGCGAGATCGTGCCGGAGGGTCGCACGGCGCCGGGCTACGGTGTCCACCCGGCCGGCGTCTACCCGCCCCTCGCCGTTCCACCGGGGCCGCCGGACGGCTCCGAGAACCCGGACGTGGATCGGCGCTTCGAGCAGCGCATGCGGTGGCTCGTCCTGTTCCTCCTGCTGCTCGCCCTGCTCCTTACCGCGATGAACTTCGTGCCCGGCCCGGCCTGGGCGGAGATGCCGGCCAACCGGGCGTTGCTTACCGCCGAGCGCGGCCTTCTGGTCGCCGAGATCGACGGGCGCGACATCACTCTGGCCGACGGCGCCCGGCGCTACGTCGACGAGGGCACCCACATCGAGATCGCGGAAAACAGCACCGGGCGTCTGACCTTCCGGGGTGGGGCGGCGGCGGTGCTCTGCGCCGGCTCGGACACCGAGGTCGGGCCGCTGTGGACCGGGGCGGGCCGCACCCGTGTGCCGCACGGCAAGCTGGTCGTCGAGGAGGGGCGGCTGCTTGCCGACACGACGAGCACGAGCGGCGCTTACCGGCCGCTGACCCTCGTGGTGGACCGGCCGCTGGGCGTGGTGACCAACGACGGTGCGGCCTGGTATTCGATCGATCCGGCCGCCGTCACCGTCTCCTCCGGCCGGGTGTCGGTCGATGGCGCGCCGGCCGTGCCCACAAACGCCGACCTGTCCTGTGGTGATGGCATCGCCGTGGAGCCGCCGGCCGCCGGGCCGAGCGAATCGCCGAGCGAGCCGGCGCCGTCCGAAAGCGTGGAGGTCACGCCGTCGACCGAGAGCGCATCGGTCCCGCCGACGACGGACGCACCCGTTCCGTACACCACGCCGGCACCGGACAACCCGCCGGACAACCCGACGCCGACCACCGTTCGGCCGACGACGACGCCCCCGCCCACCACGCCTGCCACGACGGTCCCGACGGTCCCGCCGTCTGAAAACCCGCCGTCGGAAGCCCCGCCGTCAGAGGATCCGCCTTCGGAGGATCCACCATCCCAACCCGGCCTGCCGCCGGCCGTACCCTGAGAAGGCCCCCGATGCTCTGCTGGTTCTGCGCCAAGGCGGCGCGGGCGTCCTGCCGGTTCTGCGGCCGGGGCGTCTGCGAGGACCACGCTCGGTTCGGGCCGTACCTGTTGCAGGTCAGCCGGTCCGCGGTGCGGCGGCGCGCCGAGGCGCTCGTGGTGGAGGACGCGGTGCAGTGCGGGACGTGCCGCCCCCGGCCGCAGCCGGTCGCGATGCCCGAGTTGGATTGATCTGCCCAGGGAGGCGGTTTCGCTCGGGCTCAACCAGGCAGCTCGGGCGGCGGCTTCGAAAAGCGGATGTACGAAGGACTGCGGCCAACGCTGGCATCGGCGGCCCGTGAAGCCCACCATGAACACATGGTCGCCGTTGCCGTGCGGGCACTCACCAAGGTCTTCGACGGCGGGGTCGTCGCGGTCGACGACCTTGATCTGGACATCGCCTCCGGCGAGTTCATCGTGTTGGTCGGGCCGGTGGGCAGCGGCAAGACCACGCTGCTGCGCCTGATCGGCGGGCTCGAACAGCCGACCTCCGGCGAGGTGCTGATCGGCGGGGTGCCGGTGGCCGAGCTGCCGGACCGTGACCGGACCATCGCGCTGGTGTTCCAGAGTTACTCGATCTATCCGCACCTGACCGTCGCGCAGAACATCGGCTTCCCGCTGCGGGCCGGCGCGGAGCCGTCCGGTGATGTCGGCGGCCGGGTCAACGATGCGGCGCACCACCTCGGCATCTCCGACCTGCTCGGCCGGTTGCCGTCGCACCTCTCGCGTGGCCAGCGGCAGCGCGTCGCGATGGCCCGGGCGATCGTCCGGCGCCCCGAGTTGCTGCTGCTCGACGAGCCCCTGTCCAACGTGGATCCGAGGATCTGGGCCGAACTGCGCGGCGAGATCGTGGCGCTGACCAAGCGGCTGGGCATCACCACCGTGTACGTCACGCATGACCGGGCCGAGGCGGCGATCATGGGCGATCGGGTCGCGGTGCTGGACCACGGCGCATTGCAGTGGCTGGGCACCGCCGACAGCTTCTCCGTGTCGGACAGCGGCCAGCCGTAGACCCTCGCCGATCTTGGAGTTGTGGTGGGGCTCGACCTTCGGAGTTCGACTTGAGCAGGCGTCGGCTTCGGCCCCCCAGCCGGCAGCGATGTTCCTGGCAGGAAGTGTGGGTGGCGTTGTCTGGCGGCGATGCTCCTGGCAGGAAGTTTGGGTGGCCTTGTCCGGCAGCGATGCTCCTGGCAGGACGTCCGGGTGGCGCCGCCCCGGCACCGATCCTCCTAGCAGGAAGTCCGGGTGGCCTTGTCCGGCAGCGATGCTCCTGGCAGGACGTCTGGGTGGCGCCGCCCCGGCACCGATCCTCCTAGCAGGAAGTCCGGGTGGCCTTGTCCGGCAGCGATGCTCCTGGCAGGACGTCCGGGTGGCGCCGCCCCGGCACCGATCCTCCTAGCAGGAAGTTTGGGTGGCCTCGCACGGCAGCGATCCTCCTACCAGGAGATCCGGGTGGCCTCGGCCGGGACGATCGCGGGGTCAACCGTTCACGACCGCGGCGACCCACAGCTGGCCCGAGCCCACCCGACCCGCCACATTCAGCGCGAGTCGTCGACACGCAGGGTACAAACGGGGCATATGGTGAGCAATCGGGGGTTCCTGCCGCGTTCTTGTAGAGCTATGGCGGTATTTCGACCGCAATCATCCAAGGTCCACAAGACGCGGTCAACACGATCGGGTCGATCGGGCTGATGTGGTCCGCCGCGAAGCGTGGCGATCAACACGCCTACCGTGCGACCACGATACGTCTCATGGGCAGGCCGCGATGCGCGGCCCTTTCGCCGGATTGCCCATCGATCGGGCAGCCGCCACCCGCCGGTCACCTCTCTCGCAGCCCCGGGGGACTTGCGGCCCTGGGGGACTTGCGGCCCTGGGGGACTTGCGGCCCTGGGGGACTTGCGGCCCTGGGGGACTTGCGGCCCTGGGGGACTTGCGCCCCGGGGGGACTTGCGGCCCCGGTCGAGACTCGTGGCCCTGGGGGCGTGCGGCCCGGGGGAGCAGCACGGCGGTTATGGAGCGCGGCGGCTGTTCTGCGCGCGTCACAACAGCCATCGCGCTCCATAACCGCCACCACACTCCCACCACGGGTGTGCCGGCGTGCCGACCGGCGGCTGGTTCGGTCAGCGCCGTCCTCGTCCAGCGTTCCGGCACGCCGACATCCGGAGGCGGCGCTTCAGCCGTGAGCGGATCCGCCTACAGGTGAATCGGCGGAGATTGCGATCGTCAGGTGAGAGGGTGGGTCCATGAGTGTTGACGAACTTGTGATGCGGGCGGGCGGCGCGTCCTTTGACGACCAGGTGTTCGAGCGGCTGCTCCGGGAACGGATCATCTTCCTCGGCAGCGAGGTCAACGACGAGGTCACCAACCGGATCTGCGCGCAGCTGCTGCTGCTGGCCTCGGCCGACAGTGAGAAGGACATCGCTCTCTACATCAACTCGCCGGGCGGATCGATCAGCGCCGGCATGGCGGTGTACGACACCATGCAGTACATCAAGAATGACGTGGCCACCATCGCGATGGGCATGGCGGCCTCGATGGGTCAGTTCCTGCTCTGCGCCGGCACCGCGGGCAAACGGTACGCGCTGCCGCACGCCCGGGTCATGATGCATCAGCTGTCCGGCGGCATCGGCGGCACCGCGGCCGACATCGCCATCCAGGCCGAGAGCATGCTGCACATCAAGACGGTGATGAACGAACGGATCGCCTTCCACACCGGGCACACACCGGAGGAGATCGAGCGGGACAGCGACCGGGACCGCTGGTTCACCGCCGAAGAGGCGAAGAGTTACGGGATCATCGATCATGTGATTCGTAAGGTGACCGACGTCCCAGCCGCATCTTCGCTGGTCTGACGCCGTTTCCGAACGGGCACGCCGGTACGGCGTGCCCGTTGCGCCCAACCGGCGGTGTCGGATCGGGCAGATCGGGGTACAGCAATGGCATCCCTGTATGTGAGGAGGTGCTGACGTGAGGATCCCGACGTTCTCTCGCCACTCCAGTTCCGATCCCGCAGAAGACGAGCGCCCCACCGTCGTCAATGGCAGCACCGTCGCCAAGCCGGACGACGACACGACGACCCGGTTCCCCACCGTGGGCGCCGCGAACGACCGCAAGGCCGACTGGGCGGACCGCAAGGACTTCGCGGACCGCAAGGACGACTTCGCGGACCGCAAGGACTTCGCGGACCGCAACGACGACTTCGCGGACCGCAAGGCCGGCTGGGCCGACGCGAGGGCTGACCAGGCCGACGCCGAGGCTGACCACACGACGGCGTACCGCGACCAGGGCCGCGCAGCCGTGGCTCCCGCCGAGCACGACCGTTCATTCACGGCGGAGCAGCGACCAGTACGCGAGCCCGAGGTCACCGGACCGAAGCCGCGCGCCAGCCTGCTCGCCACCCTCGGCCTCATGTTCGGTGTCGCTTCGGCGCTGCTCGTGCTCTCCGGACCGCTGCTCGGCTACGGCATCGGCCTCGCCGTGCTTGCGCTGATCCTGTCGCTGTCCGGCATCCATGCCACCGGCCGCCGGCACGTCGCCGGCAAGACCGACGCATTGATCGGCATGATGCTCTCGCTTGCCGCGATCGTCGTCGGTGTGCTGGCGCTGACCGGCTCGCTCTCCTGGATGGGCACCGACATGCAGCCTGTCGACAGCCTGCGAAACTGGCTCGACACGCAGTTCGTGGATCGTTTCTGACGAGCACGGAAAAACACCATCCCTCCGGGTGATGCGCCGGACGAGTACGGACCCGGCGATGCGCCGGACGAAAGCGGACCGTGTTCGTCCAGCGATCACCATCGCACGGTGGCGAGTCACCGCACCGTTGTCCCGGGGGCGGCCTTTTCGGCCGCCCCTGACGCATGCGCAATGAATCTCCGGTGATGCGGACGATCACGCAACGATCTGCCGGTTTGCGCATGGTTGTTCGCGGGCGTGCACAGGTACTTCCCGCATAGCGTTGCCCGCATGACGACCCGCCGCTTTCTCATGTGCCGGCCGACGTACTTCGCCGTCACGTACCGGATAAATCCGTGGATGGACCCGACGGCGCCGTATGACAACGCACTCGCCGTTTCCCAGTGGGAGACCCTGCGCCGGACCTTCCTCGACCTGGGCCACCGGGTCGATCTGATAGAGCCGCTGCCCGGCCTGCCGGACATGGTGTTCGCCGCGAACGGGGGCACCGTGGTCGACGGCAAGGCGCTCGCCGTGCAGTTCCGGGACCCGGAGCGGGCCGACGAGGCGCCGGCGTACAAATCGTGGTTCTTCGACAACGGCTTCACGGTGTACGACTCGAAGCACACCAACGAGGGCGAGGGAGACATCCTGTTGGCCGGCGATGTGCTGCTGGCCGGAACGGGCTTCCGCACCGTGCACGCCGCGCACCTGCAGACGCAGGAGGTTTTCGGCCGTCCGGTGATCGCCCTGCAACTGGTCGACCCGGCCTACTACCACCTCGACACCGCGCTGTGCGTGCTGGACGACAGCAACATCGCCTACCTGCCCGGCGCCTTCTCCCCCAGCTCGCAGGCGGTGCTCCGGAGACTCTTCCCGAACGCGGTGATCGCCACGCCGGCAGACGCCGCGGTGCTCGGGCTCAACGCGGTCAGTGACGGCCGTACCGTGGTGCTGCCGCAGCAGGCGACCACGCTCACCGCCGCGCTGCGCGAGCGGGGTTACCGGACCATCGGGGTCGATTTATCCGAGCTGCGCAAGGCCGGCGGCGGGCCCAAGTGTTGCACGCTGGAGGTCAGGTCATGACGACCCGGGCGATGACCGACAGCACCGAACGAAGCGGGGGCCGAGAAGGCATGGCTGAGACAGCTCAGGGAATGCGTACTCCCGAGGCGCTCGCGGACGCCGAGCGTTGGACGGCGCACAACTATCACCCACTGCCGGTGGTGATCGCGGATGCCGAGGGTGCCTGGGTGACCGACGTGGACGGCCGCCGCTACCTGGACTTCCTGGCCGGTTACTCGGCACTGAACTTCGGGCACCGGCACCCGGCGCTGATCTCCGCCGCGCACGCGCAGCTCGACCGGGTCACGCTGACCAGCCGGGCGTTCGTGCACGACCGGTTCGCCGGGTTCTGCCGCAGCCTCGCCGAGCTCTGCGGCAAGGATCTCGTGCTGCCGATGAACACCGGTGCCGAGGCGGTGGAGACCGCGATCAAGGTGGCCCGCAAATGGGGTTACCGGGTCAAGGGCGTACCGGACGGCCGCGCCAACATCGTGGTCGCAGAGAACAACTTCCACGGGCGTACGACGACGATCGTCAGCTTCTCGACCGACCCTGAGGCACGGAACGACTATGGTCCGTACACGCCCGGCTTCCGTCTGGTGAAGTACGGCGACCTGGACGGGCTGGCCGCGGCGATCGACGACAACACCGTGGCGGTGCTGCTCGAACCGATCCAGGGCGAGGCCGGCGTGCTGGTGCCGCCGGCCGGCTACTTCGCCGGCGTACGGGCGATCTGCACCGAACGCGACGTCTTGCTCGCCGCCGACGAGATTCAGTCCGGCCTGGGCCGCACGGGACGCACTTTCGCCATCGAACACGAGAATGTCGTGCCGGACATGTACATCCTGGGCAAGGCGCTGGGCGGTGGCATCGTGCCGGTCTCCGCGGTCGCGGCGAACCGGGACGTGCTCGGCGTCCTGCGCCCCGGCGAGCACGGCTCGACGTTCGGCGGCAACCCGCTGGCATGCGCGGTCGGCATCGAAGTGGTCAAGCTGCTCGCCACCGGCGAGTTCCAGCAGCGTTCCGTGATCCTCGGCGACCGCCTGCACGCGGGGCTGAACGCGCTGGTCGGCAAGGGCGTCGTCGCGGTACGTGGGCGCGGCCTCTGGGCCGGCGTGGACATGGACCCGGCGCTGATGACCGGCCGGCAGGCGTGCGAACGCCTCGCGGCCCGTGGCGTCCTCGCAAAGGACACCCACGGCTCGACGATCCGTCTGGCCCCGCCCCTGGTCATCACCGAGTCCGAGGTGGACCACGCGCTGGCCGAGGTGGCGGCCATGCTGGACGAAGCCCGGGCCGCCTAACGCTCGAACTTGCGGATCGCCATCGTCGGCGCGTCGGCCATCACCGAGGTGGGCTGGCTGACGCCGCCCGTCACCCACAACCGGGCGCGGCCGACGTTCACCCCGCTGTAGAGCTCCACCACGTCGGTCGGTCCCAGCGTCCGCGTCTCCTCACGATCCAGCGTGATGCGCTCGTTCTCGTCCGCGGAGCCGCCGGGCAGGATCCCGGTTCCGTTGGTCGAGACGTCCTGCACGGTCAGCTCATCACCGGTGAGCGCGAACCGGGCGTGTCCGCGGCTGATCCATTTGCGGGCGTCGTCGCTGAGCCACTGCCCGAGCATGATGCCGTCGCCGCCGTCCGGAGCGCGGCCGACCACGACCGGCTTTCCGGCGGAAACCACGAACCGCCGGCGGACCACATCGTCGATCCGCACCGCAAGCACCTCGACCTGGGGCCGGCGGCCGGCGTCGGAGAGCTGGACGCCGTGCCGCGGGCAGGTCGGCACGCCCGCCTTCAGGGTCGGCGGCGGCTGGGCCACCGGGCTGGTCACCTTACGCATGTCGGCGAACGGGCTGTCCGAGTGGCCGCCGAAGTTGCTGCAGTTCGACTCCGGGCACCGCCACACCCGGGCGAGCAGTTTGGCGCCCATGGGGGAGGGGCTACCCACGGCCGGGATCTCGCCACGTCCCACCCGGGCCACCAGCACCGGCCCGCCCGCACCGGGAACCGCGGCCAGCAGGCGGCCGGGCTCGTCCACCCACGGGCGGCGATCGCGGAACTGCTCGGCGCGCGAGCGGGTGAGCACCGGCAGGCCGATCAGTTCGGCCACCTCGAGAACCCGGTCGTCCAGCTCGGGCACCACCTCGACGATGCCGTCGTCGGCCCAGCGCCGTACCACCATGCGCTCGTTGGAGGTGAGGTCACCGTCGGAGAGCAGCGCGCGGGGCGCCACCGCGTAGACCGGGACCTCCTCCTCGGCGACGTGCCGGCCGAGCGCGTCGATCACCAGACCCAGGCGCAGCACGCTGGCCGGACGTCCTCCGTCGAGGTCCGCGTACCGGGTCACCTCGGACAGGTCGACCACCGCCCGAGCGAGTGCCGGGTCTGTCGTTAGCCGAGCCTCGATGGCGTCGAGGACCTTGCTGACTTCGAACCTCACGTGTACTCCCATTACGTGCGCGCGGTTGACTCCGGCAATCATGCCGGTTCGGCCCGCGACCAGTAAATCTGAGCGGTCAGGATGCGTCGGCGACGATGCGGTCGATGCGGTTCGCCAGCGCGATGTCACGGGTGGTGACACCGCCGGCCGAGTGGGTCACACAGCGGAACGTCACGGTGCGCCACCGGATGTCGATGTCGGGGTGGTGATCCATCTCTTCGGCCACCTCGGCAACCCGGTCCACGACGGCTATCGCGGCCGGAAAACTACCCAGACCGACGGTGCGCACGATCGCCTCCGGGCCACCCTCCCAGCCGTCCAGCACGGCGACGGCACTGCGCACGGACTCCGCGTCCAGCAGGTCAGCCATGACTCAACCTTAGTGCCCGGGAAGCTGTCCGAACCGTTCCCGACGCCGGATGTCAGGCCACTGACACACGCTCTGTTATGCCGTGATGCCCCGCAGTGTCCGTTTGCGTCCGAGAGCTTACGGGAATTGTCTCTGCCGACCGGCGTCACCCGACGACCGGCACGGCAGGGAGGACGGAAATGCGGACACGACGGCTCACCGGATCGGTCCTGGGGGTCCTGGCCGCGGTTGCTCTTGCGGTGGCCGGCTGCAGCGACGATGACACATCGGCTCCCGGTGCCGGTACTCCGGCCGACACGCCGAGTGCCGCGGCCAGTTCCTCCGCCGCCGATCCGGGCGCGGCGGCCGCGTTGGGCAAGGCCGCGGCGACGCTCGGCACCACCAGCTTCAAGATCACTTTGACGTCGGGCCCGGCGCTGAAGATGACCGGCACGATGGACGCCCCGAACGGCCAGGGCGCCGCCGAGTTGAACGCTTCCGGCCCGAACACCGACATCACCGTACTGACCCGCCTCGTCGACCAGGACCTGTACGTGCAGGTTCCGGGCGTCACCAAGGCGGGCACGTGGACCCGGATCGACGTCTCCCGCCTGCCTGAGGGCGCCAACCTCGGCCTGCGGCCCGGACAGATCGACCCGGCCAACACCGCCCAGTTGCTCACCTCGACCACCGACGTACGCCAGGTCGACGCGCGCAGCTACGAAGGCACGCTGGACCTGACCAAGGTCGCCGGTGTCTCCGGTATCAACAAGGCGACCGTGGAGAGCTACGGCGACACGGCGCAGAAGGTGCCCTTCACCGCCGGGCTGGACGACCAGGGCCGGCTGTCCGCGCTGACCATCCAGCTTCCAGCGGTCAACGGTCAGCAGTCCGCACCGCTCGAGGTGCTCTACACCGAGTACGGCGTGACGGTGGAAGACCTGCGTCCCCCGGCCGCCCAGGTGGTCGAGGCGCCGGCGGACCTGTACGACACCCTGGGCGGGAAGTGACCGCCTAGACGCCGGCCGGCTTCCGGCGCCCCGCCCAGTGCGTGCTCAATGGGCGGGGCGCCGGGCGATGTTCCTCGATCCACGCGTCGATGCGGGCCCACCATTCGTACAGCCAGACGATGCGGGCCTCCTCACCGGCCGGGATCTCCTCCGGCGGGACGCTCCAGAACCGCATCACCAACTGCTTGTCCATCGGCAGTTCACGCCACACGTCGGTCACCGTGAGCATCCGGTCCAGGCCGGTGTGCGCCACGAAGATGACGCCCGCATCGGGCGCCGCGTCGATCGCGGCGAGCAGGCCGCCGGGTTTCGGCGGAAGGACGTTGCGCAGATTCTCGGCGCGCGTCGCCAGGTCGCGCAGGCCCCTGTCGTGCAGCCTGGCGATCGCCCGCATCCTCCGGTGCGGGGTGAAGTTCCCGCCCTCCGGGAAGATCACGAACGCGTCGTTGTGGTCCAGCCCGGTGGCGAGGTCGTGGATCTCTTGCTCCAGCGATTCGGTGTGCGTGCGCCCGGGCGTGATGAACCGGTTGGGCAGCCGGTTGAGCAGCACATCAACGGCGGGATCCCATTGCAGCGTCGCCTTGAGCACGATCCGTGGCTCCCGGGCGAACCAGTTGACCAGCGCGTGGATCAGGACGAACGAGTCACCCGGACCGGCATGCCGGCTCACCACGATCTCCGGGCGGCCGGGTAGCGCGGTGTCCGGGTCGGTACCCACGACCGCCAGGGACAGGTGTAGCGACCAGCTGGCGATCCAGAACAGCACGCGCAGGAAGCCGCCGGTCAGCACGTAGTGGGCGCGCTGGAAGGCGGGGGAGCGGATCTTCCAGCCGAACCCGGATGCCACCCACAGCGCGGCCAGGGCGACCAGGGCTGCCGCGTCCCACACGACGTAGACGATGGCCAGCCAGATCAGGCGGGGTACGCGCAGGTGGCCGGGCATGAACGGCGACGCCGCCACGGCCAGGATCAGCCAGATCGGCAGCGTGGTCAGGAGCAGAATCGCGAGCAGGACCACCAGCGGCCCGAACACCATCCGCCGGACCCACCTCGGGGGCATCAGCGGTCTCCCGGCGGTGCCGGGTGGACGTTCGCCGCCAGATATCGGCGCGACGCGGTGTAGGCACGGCTGATCCGGCGGCCGACAGCGGCCATGTCACGGTAAGCCCACGGGGTGTCGTCGCGGCTCTCGCCGCCGCCGCTGGGAAGCACATGCACCCGTACATCGTCGGGGAGCGAGGCAAGCTCACGGGCGAACCGGTGCCTCCGGGCGATCTCGAACGCCACCTGCGCCACCTCCCACGGCCTTCGTGGCACGGTCAGCGGGCGCTCGACCCGGCCGACCTGGAGAACGAAGACCAGCTTGGCACCGACTCGGAGCGCCTCGCCGATCGGGATCGAATTGACGATGCCACCGTCGATGAAATGCTCACCGTCGATCTGCATCGGCGGCAGCAGCCCGGGCACCGCGGAGGACGCCAGCACCGCGTCGACCAGCGGCCCGCTGTCGAACCAGTGCTCCGCGGCCCGTTCGATGCTGGCCGCGCAGCAGCGGAACGGTACCTTCAGGTCGGCGAACGTCGAATGCTCGCCGAGTTCACCCTCGAGCAGCCGGCGTAGTGGTGTGGGGGAGTGCAGATGAGTCCGGGCGGCGAACCGTCGCATCTGCCGCCCGATCGAGTCGCCGTAGACGGCCGCAGCCTCCGGTGACGTCCACAACCGCACGAGCCGCTCGGTCACGCCCTCGTTCGGGTCGGCCGCCACCAGTGCGCCGTTCACCGCACCGATCGACGTCCCGACCACCACGTCGGGCCGATAGCCGGCCCGGAACAGGGCACGCAGCATCCCGACCTCGACGGCGCCGAGCACGCCGCCGCCGCCGAGCACGAACGCGCAGGAACCGTCGACCATGCGATCCATCGTTTCACGGTTCAAGATCCGGTGGTACGGCCAGAGGGTGGCTGACCGGCACGCGACGTGTCATCATCTGCCGTGCCAATTCCTCGTCGCGCCTTGCTCGGTGCCGGCCTCGCCGCCGCGCTGGCCGGCTGTGGTGGCCGGTCGACTCGGTCGATCTGGGCCACGCCGGCCGGTTCCGAAGCAGCCCGACCGGCCTCCTCCCCGGCTTCGCCCAGCGCGCCGGCTTCGCCCAGCGCGCCGGCGAGACGGTCATCGCCCTACGCCGGACCGGTCAAGGACACCCTGGTCAAATACCTCCGACCCACCAGAGACAACCCCCGGCATCCGGGGTACGCCGGCGCGGTCGCGCTCGTCCTCGTCGACGGCCGGACCACCCTGCACACCGCGGTCGGTGACGCGGTCCGCTACAAAGCCGGTCCGGTTGAACTGCCCGCGGCGCAACGGGTGAAGATGCGGCCCGACGCGATCTTCGACCTTGCGTCGCTGACCAAGGTCTACACCGCGTTGCTGGTGCTTCAGCTTGCCGACCGGGGCAGGATCGAGCTGAACGCGCCCGTGCAGAGGTACCTGCCCGAGTTCACCGGCACCGGCAAGCGCGCAATCACGGTCGCCATGCTCCTTGCGCACACCAGCGCGCTGCCGGTCGGCGCGAGAGTCACCGGCCTGTCCGACAACGCCGCCCGGTGGAACTCGGTGATGACCACCCCGCTGGTGCCTGACGGCCGGCCCGGCACGACGTTTCGCTACTCGAGCGTGGGCTTCATGGTGCTCGGCCGGCTGGTCGAGAGGTTCACCGGCAAGTCGCTCGACCGGGCGTTGGAGGACCACGTCACCACGCCGCTCGGGCTGCGCGACACCGGCTTCACCCCGCTGACGTGGGCAGCGAAGGACCGGCTGGTGGCCACCGACGCGCGCTCATCCCGCGGGCTTCTGCGCGGCACGGTGCACGACGACGTGTGCAACCAACTCGGCGGCGTGGCCGGGCACGCAGGCGTCTTCGGCACGGCCGCGGATGTCGCGGTGATCGGCCAGATGCTGCTCAACGGTGGCGTGTACCGCGGCAAGCGCATCCTCTCATCAGCCGTCGTCGAACGTGCATTGACCAACGTGAACAAGGGCAAGCCGGCGATCGACCCCCAGCGCCCCGGCCGGTCCGCCGACCACGGCCTGGGTATGGAGATCAACCAGCCCTGGTTCATGGGCAGGCTGGCGTCGCCGCGGAGCTTCGGTCACACCGGCTTCACGGGAACGTCACTTCTGGTCGTACCGGATCGGCGGATGGTCGTGGTTCTGCTGACCAATCGCGCGCACCCGAACTGGGGCTGGTCGAACCCCGACACTCACCGGGTCGCCGTGGCGAACGCGATCGCCGATGCCGGATAGCGCCATCCGGGAACCGTGCTCACCGCGTTTGCTCTGAGCACCTATAGGCATCGGGCACGGTCCGTAGTGACCCACCTTGGCGGCACGTTGTGATGACCAGATGGCGCCAGACTCGGCCTGTGACTACGGTTGGGCAGCGTGCCCGAGGGACATACGATCCACCGCCTCGCCGTTCGCCATCGTGAGCTGTTCGCCGGCCGGCGGGTCGAGATGAGCAGCCCGCAGGGACGATTCGCCGCCGGGGCCGCGTTGTTGTCCGGGCACACGCTCGCCGACACCGAGGCCTACGGCAAACACCTGCTGCACCACTTCGACACCGGCATGACGATGCATGTCCATCTGGGACTGTATGGGCGTTTCACCGACGGTGTACCGCCGGTGCCTCCGCCGGTCGGACAAGTGCGGACCCGGATGGTCAGCGACACACACTGGATGGACCTGCGCGGGCCGACCACCTGCGAGGTGCTCGCCGCGGCCCAGGTGGCGTCCCTGAGGGCCCGGTTGGGGGCGGATCCGCTGCGGGACGACGCCGATCCCGGTCCGTCGTTCCGCCGGATCGCTTGCAGCACGCGGCCGATCTTCGCGTTGTTGCTGGACCAGACCATCGTGGCGGGCTGTGGGCTCATTTATGCCAACGAGGTGCTGTTCCGGGCCGGCCTGGCACCCACCACGGCCGGACGCAGGGTCGGTGCGAAGTGCTGGGATGAACTGTGGGAGGACCTGCGCGCGCTGATGAAGGAGGGCGTGGCACGCGGGCGGATCGACACGGTACACACCGCGCACACGCCGGAGGCGATGCACCGCGCGCCGCGGCTGGACCGGCACGGCGGTGAGGTGTACGTGTACCGGCGTCCCGGCCTGCCCTGCTACGTGTGCGGCACGCCGGTCGCCCGGGGCCCGCTGGCCGGACGGAACCTCTACTGGTGCCCACATTGCCAGCCGCTGCCGGATTCGGCGCGGAAGACGGTACGCCGAGGTCGAACCTCCGGATGAACAGGGCGCCGGCCGGGTCAGGCCGCCGCCTGTACCGCGTCCGTCGTTTTGCGTGCCGCGATCAGCACCGGATCCCACACCGGGGAGAACGGCGGCGCGTAACTCAGGTCCAGCGCCGTCATCTCCTCCACGGTCATGTGGTTCCACAACGCGATCGCCAGCGAGTCGATGCGCTTCGCGGCCTCCTTCCGGCCGACGATCTGCGCGCCCAACAGCAACCCCGTGCGCTTCTCCGCGATCAGCTTGATCACCATGCTCGCGGCTCCCGGGTAGTATCCGGCCCGGCTGGTGGACTCGACGGTCGCGGTCACGAAGGCGTACCCCGCCTCCTCGGCCTCCTTCTCCGTCAGACCGGTACGCGCCACCTCCAACTCACAGACCTTGGTCACCGCCGTGCCGATCACGCCGGGGAAGGTCGCGTAGCCGCCGCCGATGTTGATGCCCGCGACGCGTCCCTGCTTGTTGGCGTGCGTGCCGAGCGGCACGTGCACCGGCCGGCCGCTGACCCGGTGGGTGGTCTGCACGCAGTCGCCGGCCGCCCACAGGCCGTCCATCGGTCCGGACGGGCCGGCCACTCGCATCTGCAGGTCGGTGAGCAGGCCGCCGGTCACCCCCAGCGGGAGCCCGGCGTCCGCAGCGAGCGTGGTGTTCGGGCGTACCCCGAGGCCGAGCACCACCACGTCGGCCGGCAGTTCGCCGTCCGTGGTGACCACGCCGCACACCCGCCCGTCGGCGATCTGCAGCCCGCTGACGGCGGCGTTCACCCGGACCTCGATGCCGAGGCCCTCGATCGCCTCGTGAACCCGGGCACCCATGTCGGGGTCGACAGTGGACAGCGGTTGCGGCGCCTTCTCCAGCAGCGTGACGGTCAGGCCGCGGTTGACCATCGCCTCGGCCATCTCCACACCGATGTAGCCACCGCCGATCACCACTGCGCGCTGCGGGTTCGGCTCGTTGTCCAGCCACGCATGGATCGCCTCGCCGTCGTCCAGCGTCTGCACGCCGAACACGCCGTCGCCGGGCGCCTGAGCCCACTCCGGAATGATCGGGACCGCGCCGGCCGCGTACACCAGGTGGTCGAAGTCCTCGCGGACCTCGCCGCCGCCGTCGAGGTCGTGCGCGACCACCTTGCGCCGGTCGAGGTCGATGCCGACCACCTCGTGCCGGATCCGGACGTCGAGGCCGGCGTCGCGGTGCGCCTGCGGCGATCGCGCCACCAGCGCATCGCGATCCTCTACCGAACCGCCGATCCAGTACGGGATTCCGCACGCGGAGTAGGACGTGAAGTGGCCGCGCTCGAACACGACCACGTCCAGCTTGTCCTTCAGTCGCTTGCGGGCTTGCGACGCGGCCGACATCCCGGCGGCGTCCCCGCCGACGACCACGAGTTTCATTGCACGCCGCGCGTCGTCGCGGCCAGCCAGTCCACCACGTCGGCGACGCTACCCTGTTGGGCCAGCAACGCCCGCTGGCGCGCCGCACCGGTACCCTGCGCCCGCAGCCGGCCCAGCAGGGCGGTGGCCAGCTCGAGGTCGCCGTGCCGGTCCAACTCGGGTCGCACGTAGTCGAACAGTTGGCGCATCAACCGCCACGCCGGCCGTGCCTCCCGGGTGGCCATGTCGATGTTCACGCCTTCGAGCCCGTCGTGAGCGGCCCGCCAATGCGCGGCCATCAGCAACGGGTGCGGGACATCAGGTGCCGGATCGCCGTCGAAGATGTCGCCGAGCAGCGTGGCGACCAACGCCCGGGCCATCGCGGCGAGCAGCATCGTGTCGTCGAGGCTCGGGCAGACGTCGCCCATCCGGATCTCGACGGTGGGATAGTTCGCGGAGAGCCGGGCGTACCAGTAGAGCATGCCCTCGTCGAGCATCGCCCCGCTCGCGATCAGGTCGGACACCAGCGTCTCGTACTGTTCGTGCGATTGCAGGTACGGCGTCGGCCCGACCGTGGGCCAGCGTTCCCACAGCATCGACCGCCAGCTCGCATAGCCGGTGTCGTGCCCGCCGAACAGTGGCGAGTTGGCCGTCGCGGCTTGGAAGATCGGCAGCCACGGGCGCAGACGGTTCAGCACCTGCACGCCGGTCTCCGGGTCCGGGATGGAGACGTGCACGTGCAATCCGTTCAGGCCCTGGCCGGGCGAGAGGTCACCGAACCGCTCCCGCATCCGGCGGTACCGGGGCAACTCGACGATGCGCGAGTTCGGCCCGGAGCCCGGTCCGGCGCCGACCGCGACCAGCCGTACGCCGGCCCGCTCGGCCGCGTCGGCCACCTCGGCCCGCAGCCGCCGCATCGACTGGAACAGCCTGCCCAGTTCCAGCTGCGGTGGACCGGCCACCTCGATCTGGCTGCGCATGTACTCGCGCTGCACCGATTCCTGCAGGTGGTCCGGCACCTGGTCGATGACCTCCTCGACGGCCTCCACAGCGCGCGGCTCCACCGCATCGACGATCAGGTACTCTTCCTCGACGCCGAGCGTGAGGAGCTGCTGCGACTCGGCTTTCTCGGCCACCTCCGGCGAGACCGTGGTCGGGCCGGTCGCTGCGTCCATGTGCGCGCAGTACCCGATCGTGAACACATGGAAACGGTCGCTTGACGTCCCTCATTAGCGTGGCGGCATGGTGTTCTGGGTGCTCTCGCTTCTGCTGAGCCCCGCGCCGACCACCGCTCACCTGATGGTCGGGCTGGTGGTGGCGGCCGCCCTGCTCATCGTGCTGGCCGTCGCTCGCCTTGCGACAGCGCCAGGTCCACGGGCCGTGCCGCAGCCTCACCAGCGGACCGGCACCGATGATCTGCCCCGCCTCCTCGACCCCGACGCGCCCGGACGCGCGCGGCCCCGAGCTCCCACGGTGTGCCCCACGGCTGCCTAGCCGTTTCCCGAGTCCATTCCTTTTCCCGGACCTAGGGGTACGCCATGTCCATCATGTCCACCTTCGATGCCGTCGTGGGCGCACTCGCCGTCGCCACAACGCCGGCACTCGCCGTCGTCCTGTTCACCGTCGCCGTCCGTCTGCTGATCAGCCCTCTCACCTACCTCCAGGTACGCGGGGAGCACCGCAGGTCCGCCCTTGCCCCGCAGATCAAGGAACTCCAGGAGAAACACAAGGACGATCCGCTCGCCCTGGTCACCGAGACCCTCGCGCTGCAGCGAAGCGCCGGTGCCGGGCCGATGGTCAGTCTGCTTCCCGCGCTGGCCCAGGCGCCGTTCTTCCTGCTGATGTATAAGGTCACCGTCGGCGGCCGGCTCGACGGCGTCCTGTGGGGCGTGCCGTTGACCGCGCACCTGACGTCCGGGTGGCCGGTCTTCCTGGCTTTGCTCGCGGTGGCCGCGCTGCTCGCCTGGTGGACGTCGCACCGGATGCGGCGGCTGAACGCCGAGTCGCCGCGCTGGCTCACCTTCCTGCCGTATTTCACCATCCCGGCGGTCGCCGTCATGCCTCTGGCCGGCGCCCTCTATCTGGTCACCTCAACCGCCTGGACCGCGCTGGAGCACGCGATCTGGCGTCGTCCGGCCAATCGTTAGACGTGTTCGTCACTCGACGCGGCGGTGGCCGCGCGCCGTTTGCGGATCTTCTTGACCACCCAACTACCGATGGTGAACGCGAAGAAGGTGTACATGGCGTAGTCGAAGTACTTGCTGTACCGGCCCAACTGCTGAAAGTTCGAGCCCAGTTCGTACCCACCGCCCACGAAGATCACGTTCCAGGCGCCGCTACCGATCGCGGTCAGCAGCGTAAACGGACCGAGCTTCATGTGGTTCGCCCCGGCCGGTATGGACACCAGGCTGCGGACCACCGGCGCGCACCGGCCGAGGAGGACGGCGCTCTTCGCGTGCCTCTCGAACCAGCGGTCGGCCTTGTCGAGATCGTCGGCGTCGACCAGCGGAATGTGGTCCAGCCACCGCTTCAGACGCTCCTCGCCGACCGCGTAACCGAGCCAGTAGAGCGCCAGCGCGCCGGCCACCGAGCCGGCCGTCGCGGAGATCCAGACGAGGATCACGTTGACCCGGCCCTCGCTGGCCAGGTAGCCCGCCATGGACAGGACGATCTCGCTGGGAATCGGGGGGACCAGGTTCTCCAAGGCCACCAGCAGGCCGACGCCCACCTCGCCGAGTGATTCGATCACGGATGCGACCCAGCCGGTCAAGCCGCCGGCTTGGCTGAGATCGGCCTGTGCCATGTGCGCTCCTCCGGGTCGGTCCTTGAACTACCCGGCAATCCGCCGGCGAACCGCTCGTCGTCCGGGCCCGTCCGGATGTCCCACGCCGCTCGAGAAGATGCGGCAGGCGGTGCGGATTCGCGGTTTCGCGGCGCGGAACCGCGGTGAAGTTAGGGAGCATGAGCGACCGGTGGTACGAGAGAGCCGTCATATATTGCCTCGACATCGACACCTACGCCGACTCAGACGGTGACGGTTGCGGGGACATCCGAGGCTTGATCGGCCGCCTTCACTACCTGGCGCGGCTCGGCGTCACCTGCATCTGGCTGAACCCCATCCACCCCTCGCCGGACCGGGACGACGGCTACGACGTGCAGGACTTCTACAACGTCGACCCGCGGTTCGGGACTCTGGGCGACTTCGCCGAGCTGCTGCACCAGGCCGGCAATCTGGGCATCAAGGTGATCATCGACCTGGTCGTGAATCACACCTCGGACCAGCACCCGTGGTTCCAGTCGGCCCGGTCGTCGCCGGAGTCGCCGTACCGCGACTGGTATGTCTGGTCCGAGACCGAGCCGCCGGACCGCCATCAGGGCATGGTCTTCCCCGGCGAGCAGGCAACCACCTGGAGCTTCGACCGCACCGCCAAGCTGTGGTACTACCACCGCTTCTACGAGTTCCAGCCGGACTTGAACATCCGCAATCCCGAGGTACGCGAGGAGATCAAGAAGATCTGCGCGTTCTGGCTACAGCTCGGTGTCTCCGGGTTCCGGATGGACGCCGTGCCGTTCATCATCGAGGAGACCGAGCCGGGCAACGCGGACTCGCCCAAGGACATGGAGTTCCTCACCGAGTTGCGCCAGCACCTCCAATGGCGCAAGGGCGACGCTGTCCTGCTGGCCGAGGCCAACGTGGAACCGGCCCAGCTGGTGGAGTTCTTCGGAGACTCGGGTGGCTCGTCCAACCGCATCCACATGTTGTTCGACTTCATGCTCAACGGCCGGCTGATGCTCGCGTTGGCACGGGAGAACCCGGAAGGGATCATCGACGCGCTGCAGGACACCCCGAAGCTGCCGACGGGCGGTCAGTGGGCCACCTTCCTGCGCAACCACGACGAGGTCGACCTGTCCCGGCTCACCACCGAGCAGCGCAACGAGGTGTTCGCCAAGTTCGGCCCGGACGAGAACATGCAGCTGTACGGGCGCGGCATCCGCCGCCGGCTGGCCCCCATGCTCGGCAACAATCGCAGACACATCGAGCTGGCGTACTCGTTGCAGTTCAGCCTGCGTGGCACCCCGGTCCTGCGCTACGGCGAGGAGATCGGGATGGGCGACGACCTCTCGCTGGACGGCCGCAATGCCATCCGGACACCGATGCAGTGGTCCTTTCTGCCCAACGGCGGCTTCTCCACCGCGCACTCCGACGAGCTCGTCCGCCCGGTGATCTCCGACGGCGAGTACGGCTACGACAAGGTCAACGTCACCGCTCAGCGGCAGGATCCCGGTTCGCTGCTGTCCTGGTTCGAGCGGATGATCCGCACGTTGCGTGAGGCACCCGAGGTGGGCACCGGCACCTGCAAACACGTCGACGTGGCCGCGCCCACCGGCTTGCTGGTGCACCGATGCGACGACGTCACCGGCACCATGGTCTTTTTGCATAACCTGTGCGACAAGTCGGGGGTTGTCGACCTCAGCAGTCTTGCCGAAGAGGCCGAGTACCCCAACGACGTGCTGGCTGACCAGGAGTATCCCGAGCTCGGCAAGCTCGACGCGGTACAGGTGGGCGGATACGGCTACCGCTGGATCCGGCTACGTCGCCGTCCGTGATCCGGGTTACGCTCGGCGGGCCTGAAAAGATCACCGGAGGCCGCAATGTCGCAGTCCGCGCCCGCCCGCGTAGCGATCGTGACCGGAGCCGCGCGCGGAATCGGCGCGGCCACCGCCCGCCGGCTCGCCATGGACGGCATGGCCGTCGCCGTCGTAGATCTGGATGAAGCCGCTTGTGCCACCACGGTCACCGAGATCCATGAGGCCAGCGGCACGGCCCTTGCCGTCGGCGCGGACGTCTCCGACGCGGTCCAGGTGGCCGCCGCGGTGGAACGTACGCTGGCCGAGCTGGGGCCGCCGACCGTGCTGGTCAACAACGCCGGCGTGCTGCGGGACAATCTGCTGTTCAAGATGACCGACGAGGACTGGGAGACCGTGATGGCGGTCCACCTGCGCGGTGCCTTCCTGTTCAGCCGGGCGGTACAGAAGCACATGGTGGACGCCGGGTGGGGACGGATCGTCAGCCTCTCCAGCACTTCCGCGCTCGGCAATCGTGGCCAGGCCAACTACGCCGCGGCGAAGGCCGGACTCCAGGGGTTCACCAAGACGCTCGCCATCGAACTCGGCAAGTTCGGCATCACCGCGAACGCGGTCGCGCCCGGATTCATCGTCACCGACATGACCGCGGCGACCGCCCGGAGGATGGGCGTCGATTGGGACACCTTCGCCAAGGCGTCGGTGAGCCAGATACCGGTCGGCCGGGCGGGCCGTCCCGAGGACGTCGCGAACACCGTATCCTTCCTGGTCAGTGACGGAGCCGGGTTCGTCTCCGGACAGGTGATCTACGTGGCCGGAGGGCCGCGCGGGTGAGCTGCTGAGGCGGCTTTCGCCGCTTGGCAGAGAAGGTGGAGTTGCCAGCCGGCGCTACAAAGAAGTGGTGGAGAGGCGCACCATGACGAGACGAATGGCTTCCCGCAGCGTGTCACTGACCAGTACGTTCCTTCTGCTCGCGGCGGGCGGGCTGGCCGCCTGCGACAGCGACGAGACCGTGGACGAGGGCTTCTACTGCGCCGACGAGAACGGCGTGGTGGTCGACGACGACAACTGCGACGACGATGGCACCAACGTCGGCGGTGTCGGACTGCTCCCGTTCTTCATCTGGCACTCCGCCGGCTACCGTCCCGGTTACCCGGTGGGCACCAAGCTGCCGCCGGGTGGCAGCAAGTTCGCGTACAACGACCGGGCGGCGCGTTCGTCGTTCGGGCTGCCGACCACCGGCCGGATCACCAACGGCACGGTCAAGACCAGCGTGGTCGGCAAAGGCGGCGGCTCGGCCGGCAAGTCGAGAAGCTCCGGCGGCTGAGCGGTGCGACGGCTTCCCTACGGCCCGGTTCGCGACGGCTGGCGGCTCACCAACTACAGCCTCGGGCTGACCTACAACGACACGGAACTGCCGGACGGGACGATGATCTCGTACTGGCAGGAGGGGCCGTACTACGACTTCAGCCCCGACGAGATCGAGGAGCTGGAGACCGCTACCGCCACGCTGAACGCGATGTGCATCGAAGCCGGCGACTGGATGGTCAGGCAGTGCCCGCGGCACACCGTACAGGGCCGCCGGGACGGCTACTTCGGATCCATCTGCAACCAACAGACGTGCTTCCTCGCCAGGATCGGTATCCCGGAGTACACGCACGAGCAGATCATCCGGACCTGGTTCGACGGCGACGCGGAGACGTGGACGCATTATGACAAAGACCCGGACATGCGGTTGCCGATGCAGACTCCGGATTACTCGCCAAGCGTCTATGGCCGTTTCGACCTCTGGTACAGCGGCGCCGGCAGCACGCCGAGACTGCTCGAGTTCAACGCGCAGACCCCGACGTCCCTCGTCGAGGCCGCGGTCATCCAGTGGCACTGGATGGATCAGACCGGCCTGACGAAGCATCCGTGGCGGCAGTGGAACTCGATTCACGAGCGGCTGGTCGGCTGGGAGGCGGCGGACGGTGAGCCGGCCGACCCCGGTGCCTGGCGGCGCAACATCAACAAGCTGCGCGATGCACGGACCTGGCTGCCGGAGAAGCCCAAGATCTATTTTGCGTACGAGACCTCGGAGACGTCCGGCGAGGACCGGATGAACGTGGCCTATCTGATGGCGACCGCGGAGGAGGCCGGCTACCCGGTCGAGCTGATCGCGATGAGCCAGATCGGCTGGGACGTCACCGGCGACCGGGTGCTCTTCGTGCCCGCGCCGGGCCAGGAGCACAAGGCCGAACCGATCGACATCATCTTCATGCTCTATCCGTGGGAGTGGTTCTGGAACGAGGAGGGAGGCAAGGCCTTCTTCCGCAACATGGCCGATCCCACGAAGCACGGCACGGTGTGGATCGAGCCGCCGTACAAGGCCGCGCTGCTGGGTAACAAGGCGATCCTGCCGGTGCTGTGGAAGCTGTTCGGCGACGACCCGGAGCGCGGGAAGTACCTGCTGCCGTCATACTTCGCCGAGTCCACGTCGGCGGCGTCGCTGAGCAGCTACGCGAAGAAGCCGGTCTGGGGACGCGAGGGCGGGTCGGTGACACTGATTCGCGACGGGGTCACCCTGGTCGACAACCCCTCGGAGTACGGCGCTGACGGCCGTTTCGTCGTGCAGGAGCTGCTGGAACTCCCGTCGTTCGAGGGTCTGGAGGGCATCGTGCACCCGGTGATCGGCTCCTGGCTGATCGACGGCGAGCCGGCCGGCATGGGCATCCGCGAGGGACTCGGCACGGAGGGCCTGGTGACGCGGGACCGCTGCTACTTCGTCCCGCACATCATTAGTTGAGTTCGCTGGCATCTCGCCCGTGAGGTCGGTGGCGCCACAACCACCAGAGACCGATGACCGGCAGGACCAGTGGGACGTAGCCGTAGCCACTGCCGTACCGGGACCAGACCGTGTCGTCCGGAAAGGCGACAGCGTCGGCGATGCTCAGCGTGCCCACCACGAGGACGCCGGTCAGCTCGATGGAGCAACTGGTCAGCGCGACCAGCCGGCCACGGGTGCCGCCGATCGCCAGACCGATGGTCGCCGCGACGTAGACCAGGGCGGCGAACGCGGAGAGCAGGTAGGCCAGCGGTGCCTCGCTGAAGTGAGTGGCGATCTGCACACCGGCCCGGGCCCCGGCGGAGACCGCGAAGATGCCGTAGACCAGCAGCAGCACGCGGCCCAGGCCGCTGCCGATCGCGGCGTCCCGCCGCCGGACCCTCGACGCCTCACCCATTGGTCACGGACGCGATCTGTTGCAGGCGCAGCACCAGCACCGGTAGTACCAGGCACGCGACGCCGAGGATGAGCGTGCCCCACCGGGTCGGCTCCATCCGGGCCAGCACGTAAGCCACCGGCGGGAAGGCGATCGTGGTGATCAGGTAACCGGCGAAGGTGACCGTGTCGGAGGGCCGCGTGCCGTCGAAGAGCCCGATCACCGCGACGATCGTCAGCACTGCGACAAGCAGGCCGAGGAGGGCTGTGGCGAGCAGGTCGAAGCGGTTCGGCGGCCGGTTCAGCGCGGACCGGATCAGGAACCAGACCGCCAGAACCAGCGCGACCACGATCGTCGCCACCGACAGAGGACCATTCACGCGGCACAGCGTACTGATCAGGACCCACGTGCTAGCTTTCGGCCGGGCCGGGTGACGCGGCGGGAGGCGGTGGGCATGCGCTTCGGACTCTTCGGTACGGGACCATGGGCGTACGAGGCACACGCCCCCGGCCTGGCCGCACACCGCGACGTGGAATTCGTCGGGGTCTGGGGCCGTGACGAGGCGAAAGCTGCGGCGCTGGCCGACCGGTACGCTGCCAAGCCGTACCGCAGCGAGGAGGCTCTGATCGACGACGTCGAGGCGGTCGCCATCGCGCTGCCGCCGGATGTTCAGGCGCCGCTCGCCCTACGCGCTGCCCGCGCGGCCCGCCATCTGTTGCTCGACAAGCCGGTCGCCTTCCGGGCCACACTGGCCGACGAGATCGTCGCTGCGACCGCGGACCGTGGCGTCGCGTCGATAGTGTTCTTCACCCGCCGGTTCATGCCGCAGCTACAGAAGTTCCTCGAGGACGCGGAGGTCGCCGGCGGCTGGGTGGAGGCTCGGGTGGACCACGTCGGCACGATCTACGACGAGGGCAATCCGTTCGGCGCCTCGGCGTGGCGCCGGCGGAGCGGGGGCCTCTGGGACGTCGGCCCGCACGCGGTCGCGCTGGTATTGCCCGTGCTCGGCAGGGTGACCGAGGTGTCCGCGATGGTGGCGCCGCGCGACATGACGCACCTGCTGATGCGGCACGTTTCAGGTGCGGTCAGCAAGATCACCTTATCGGTCGACGTGCCGCCCGCTGCGGCCCGCGAGGAGGCGATCTTCGCCGGTGAGGCGGGGGTGTGGACCGTGCCGGAGATCCCGTGGGAGCCGGTCACCGCGTACGGGCATGCCTTGGACCAGCTCGTCGTGTCGGCTGCGGGCGGGGCCGTGCTGGCTCTGGATGTTCGGTTCGGCGCGCAGGTGACGTCGATCTTGGAGGCCGCCCAGGAAGCCGCCCGGACCAGCCGGACGACTGCGGTCCTCTGATCGTCAGGGCACGGTGCGTTCGATGGCGGCCGGACCGTCCTTCTCCAGTTCCCGGCGGGCGCGCTCGATGTTCTCCGGTGTCGGGTCCCTGCCCTCGGCCACAGCCAGGTCGATCGGGTCCCACGGCTGGTCGGCGCCGGTACGCACGGCCGGCTCCTCACCCGGTGGCAGGAACTGGGGGTTGTCGGAATCGGGTCCACCCCCGGTCATGAACGCGGACACCGCCACATCGTCCTTCACGGCGTCAGCGACCTCCTGCGTTTCTTCCAGCGGTTGTCGCTTCTCGTCGGTCATGGCTCCTCCACGGTGGGAAGGGTGCAGGCTCTACGATGCCTTACCCGCCGATCTCTCATCTTCAACGCGTGCTTGTCGCCAAGGCGGTCCGCATTAGAGGATGATTCCGTGCGCGAAACGGACCATCAGTCAGTCCGAGGTTGAAGTGAGCGCGATCCGGACAGTGTTTGCGCGCATCGGATGGACGCTGTGTAGTGAGGCGAATACATTTCTCGCTTGTCACGTGCTTGTGCGAATATGCGCCACTGGATGAGCCCCGGTGGCGCGCCGACACGCGTGGGGCGAGGGGAACGAGACACATGATCGAGCGATCGGGACGGCGCGAGTGAGCAGCCTGCCGGACGCCGAGCGGGACGCCGTCGATGTGGTGCAGGCGCTGAGTGGCATTGCTGCCCTGCTGGCTCACCTGCCTGCCGACGAGCAGGATCCGGCGTTCCAGGACGCCCACCGGGTGCTCCTGCACCTGGCCGAGGACGGCCGGATCGCTGCCCAGCGGGTGGCGGCATACCTCCGGATGTTGCGCGGTGCCGGCGACGGCGACACGACCGCCGTTCCCCCGCGCCTGGGGCCGTTCCGGGATTGGGTCCCGGCTCGCGGTTATCTGTTCGGTGACGTCAGCGGCACGTTCCGGGTCGGAGAACTTCCTCAGCCGCGCCGCTGCGATCCCGGGGAGTGAGCCCCGCAAGCCTGCCACCACCCAGTCGCCGGCCCCCCGGGAGAGCCCCGACGGTCAGGTCCGAGTTCGATTACCTCGTCTCCTGCCCGAAGCTCTCCGCGCCGAGGCGCATCTTTCGCGACCGGCCGCAGAACCGGTTTAGCAGGGGCGCGCCCTTCATCGATGTCCGATCGGCCGAATCCGAGCTATTTGTGGGAATGCCGAGTTCCGGCTCATGCGGCGTGTGCGGCGAGAGGTCTCATAGGGAGGCAGTCCCGTGGGCGGGGTGAGTATTCGGCCGCGAAGTTGCAACTTGCCAACATCGATTTCTCGGCGACCGTTACCGCACATTCTGGCCATATGAACTACTCTGGCGTTCCGCGCCTACGTGGCGTAACTTGCAGACCAGCGGATTGTTGTTGGGACGTGGGTTCCGGTCGGCGCCTTGAGCGAGGCGCCGATATGTGTCAGAGCTGGTCAGACGCGTCATCCACGCGGAAGGTCGGCGTCGACCGCACGACGCCAGGAAGAGGGCAGCCGTGTATCTTCCGATCACCACGCGCCAGTTGGCCGACGGCACCGTCGAGATCGCGCCGAGCGGCGAGATCGACCTCGACAACGCTCACGTGATGCGGGAGGCCGTCAACGACGCGCTCACTTCGAGTACGCCCGGCAAGATCTGCCTCGACCTCCAACGGGTGATGTTGATCGACAGCATCGGCATCGGAATTCTGGTCGCCTGCTTCCACACCGCCGCGGCCAGCGGCGTGAAGCTTGTGGTCAGCCACCCGAGTCCGACCGTCTACCGGCAACTCTGGGTCTCGGGCCTGGTCGGCCTGCTCGGATGTGCGGAGCCGCCGTCACCGCGTACCTCGGTGGGTCTGCGCCCGTCTTGATCCGGCCGGGCCAGGGCGATCTGCGTGGTGCCGGCATGATTGCCTTCAGCGGCACCGGGTTCGCCAATCACGGCGTCGGCAGGCAGACTGCCTCGGGTGAAGGGTCAGCAGACGCTCGGCGGACGATACAAGCTGCTGAACGAGCTCGGCAGTGGCGGCATGGCAGTGGTGTGGCGCGCCCGGGACGAGGTTCTTGGCCGCCAGGTGGCGGTGAAGCTGCTGGCCGGCCGTTACGCGGGTGATCCGCCGTCGCGCGCCCGTATCCGGGACGAGGCACGGGCCGCGGCGACGCTGTCGCATCCGAATGTTGCTCAGATATATGACTTCGGCGAGTCGGACGAGAGCGGCACATGCCTCCCGTACGTCGTCATGGAATTGGTCAAGGGCCCGACCCTCGCGCAGCGATTGAGTCGGGGTCGATTGCCTCCGCGCACCGTCTTGCGCATTTGTGGTGAGGTCGCGGCCGCCCTCGCGGCCGCGCACGCCGACGGCTTGGTACATCGCGACATCAAACCGGCGAACGTCATGCTCACCCCGGCCGGCGCCAAGGTGGTGGACTTCGGCATCGCCGCACTCGCCGGTCCGGCCGAGCCGGACGAGAAGTTGCTCGGCACGCCCGCCTACCTCGCGCCCGAGCGCCTCACCGGCGACGCCGTCACGCCGGCCTCCGACGTATACGCGCTGGGCATCCTGCTGTACCGCTTGCTGGCCGATCAGTCGCCGTGGAGTGTCGACAGCACCACGCAGATGCTCGACGCACATGTCTACGTCGAGCCGGATCCGCTGCCCCCGCTGCCCAGTGTGCCGCCGGCGGTGGTCGACCTCGTGCACCGCTGCCTACGTAAAGATCCCGCCGAGCGGCCGAGCGCGGCCAGAGCGTCGAGCATCCTGGCCGACGCGGCCGAGGCTTCCGTCGAACAAGACCCGGCACCGGCGGTACGCGGGGAGCGCGGATCGATTCCCACCGGGACCGGTGCCGACAGCTCCGATGCCGGGGCGGACGCCGCTGATCGGGTCGGCGAGGCCCGTCGCCGACGCCTGCTCCTCGCCGGAGTCGGCGTCCTTGTGTTGCTCGGGGCTGCGCTCCTCGCCTGGATCCTTGTGCCGGCCGATGGCGGAGGGGGCCCGCACAACGCCGCTATCGTTCCGGCGGGTCCACTGCAGCCGTCCGCGGGCGACCGGGGCACCCCGAGTGGCGGTCCGGCGGTCGATAGCACGGGTCCGGCGGACACCGGCACCATGCCCGCAACCGGCGTCGCGGGCTTGCAACCTGCCGGCGGCCCGAATGGGATTGCAGCGTCGGCGGCCGGTCCGGGTGACGTCACCGGAATGGTGACAGCCTGGCCGACCGGCACTCAACCGACCACCACGGCCACGGCGGGCACCACCGAACCGCCATCGCAAAGCAAGACGTTCACCTCGGCAGGCGGTTCCGTGGTCGCCGAATGCACGAGCGGCAAGGCAGTGCTCACGTCATGGACACCGAAGGAGCCTTACCAGGTGGAGTGGGTCCGCGCCGGCCCGGCTACGGCTGCGGAGATCATGTTCAGGAACGACGCTTCGCGGATCCGGATGACCGTGACGTGCGTGGCCGATGCCCCGACCGCGGTGGTCCTGCCACTTTGACAGCGCGGACGCGGGAGGCCGGCTCGGCAGCGCGCCCTGTTCCCAGGGCGGGTGACGTAGTATCCCGAACTAAACAACCGGGTCCGAGCTGGGGAACGCCATGTCCCGATTGAATCGATGTATCGATGGAATCCGCCGATGATCTGGTACGGCGGCGACTACAACCCCGAGCAGTGGCCAGAGGACGTCTGGGAGGACGACGTCAGGCTGATGCGCCGGGCCGGCGTCACGATGGCGACGGTGGGCGTGTTCTCCTGGGCGCGGATCCAGCCGGACGAGGGCGTCTTCGACTACGGCTGGCTGGACCGGGTGATCGACAAGCTGCATGCCGGCGGCATCGCGGTCGACCTCGCCACCGGCACCGCGTCACCGCCGCCGTGGATGACCGCCCGCTACCCACAGATCCTGACCCGGAACCGCGAGGGTGCGATCCGGTGGCCCGGCAGCAGACAGCACTACGCGCCGAGCTCGCCGGACTATCGAAGGCTGGCCGCGGCGCTGGTCAAGGAGACGGTCGAGCGCTACAAGGACCATCCCGCGGTAGTGCTCTGGCACATCAACAACGAGCTGGGCTGTCACGTCGCGTACGACTACTCGGACCAGGCCGCCGAGGCGTTCCGGGTCTGGCTACGCCACCGGTACGGGACGATCGATGCCCTGAACGACGCGTGGGGCACCTGGTTCTGGTCCCAGCACTACACCGATTTCGAGCAGATCGTGCCGCCGCGGCTCACCCCGACCACGGTCAACCCCAGCGGCCTGCTGGACTTCCGCCGGTTCTCCTCCGACGCGCTGCTCGATCTGCTCCGGCTCGAGAAACAGGTCATCCGGAACGCCGGAGCCACCCAACCGATCACCACGAACTTCATGGGCCCGTTCCCGGCCGCGGACTACTGGCGGTGGGCGGCGGAGGTCGATGTCATATCTGACGACAGCTATCCGGATCCGCGTGATCCGGAGTCGTTCCGGGAGACTGCCTTCGCGCGGGATCTGATGCGCTCGCTGAAGCCGGGCAAGCCGTGGATCCTCATGGAGCAAGCCCCCAACGCGGTCAACTGGCGGCCCAACAACGCGCCGAAGGCGCCCGGTCAGATGGCCGCCCTGAGCATGCAAGCGATCGCCCGCGGCGCCGACGGCGTGCTCTTCTTCCAATGGCGGCAGGCCGCGTCGGGCTCCGAGAAGTTTCATTCCGGGATGCTGCCGCACGCCGGCACCGAGACCCGCACGTTCCGCGAAGTGGAGAAGCTCGGCGCCGAATTGAAGTCGTTGGGCACTCTGCCGGCACCGGGCGGTCCTGCGAAGGTCGCGATCGTGCTGGACTGGCACAGCTGGTGGGCGATCGACCAGACCGATCACCCCGCCCGGTTCGACTACCTCGCCGAGGTCCGTGGCTGGCACGCCGCCATGCACAAGCTCAACGTCCAGGTGGACATCGCCCGACCCCAAGGCCCTTTCGCGGGGTACGACCTGATCATCGTCTCGAGCCTCTATCTGATCGAGGACGCCACGCCGCTCCTCGGTGCTCTCGCCGCCGGGACGACGCTGCTGGTCACCGCCTTCACCGACGTCGCGGACGAGCACGACCGGTTCCGGCCGGGCGGATTCACCACCCAGCTCGGTCCGGCGCTCGGCGTGGCGGTCCTCGACTTCGAGGGGATCGACGAAGACCACTGGTCGCGTGGCCGGGGAATCACGCTGCGCGAGGTGCTGCGCGTCGACACCGCCGAGGTGCTGGACACGTTCGCCGACGGCAACCCGGCCCTGACACGCAACGGCGGCGCGTACTACCTCGCCGCCCTGGCCGACCAGCCCACCAAGGACGCGATGGCCGCCGACCTCGTCGAGCGCCTCGGTCTCGAGCCGGTCCTGGCCGGCCTGCCGCCACGCGTCGAGGCATGCGCGCGCGGCGACATGATCACCGTTATCAACCACAACCCCGAGCCGGTCAAGGCCGGTGACATCGTCTTGGAGCCGTTCGCCTACCGGATCCTGTGACCCCTCCTGGACGAACGGCGTCCCCTCAAGCGGCCCACCTCGCCGATCTTGGAGTTGTGGTGGGAGCTCGACTTTCGGAGTTCGACTTGAGCTGGCGTCGGCTCCGGCCCTCGCCCGGCAGCGATCTTCCTGCTTGGAAGTCTGGGTGGTCTCGTCCGGCAGCGATTTTCCTGCTTGGAAGTCTGGGTGGTCTCGTCCGGCAGCGATTTTCCTGCTTGGAAGTCTGGGTGGTCTCGTCCGGCAGCGATTTTCCTGCTTGGAAGTCTGGGTGGCGTCGTCCGGCAGCGATCTTCCTGCTTGGAAGTCTGGGTGGTCT